>Ga0306925_10006783_pt1 | contig 10681 bp, 10 predicted proteins | sample flu12Cox44000176_FD_203755 | JGI IMG/M metagenome (GOLD analysis project Ga0306925, IMG submission 203755) | Lab enrichment of tropical soil microbial communities from Luquillo Experimental Forest, Puerto Rico - flux8day.12C.oxic.44.000.176 (v2)... | ecosystem: Environmental > Terrestrial >... | reverse complement strand
TGGGACCGCAGCCGCGGCTGGGTGCCCACATGGAGCCCGCCGTCCAGACCGCGCACGCAGAGGCCGCGGGATTGCAGATCGTGGACATGCGCATCGAGACGCTCAGGGCGGAGTACTTCGACATCGGCGCAGTCGTGTACTTCCTGCGCAAACTGATCTGGACGGTACCGGATTTCACGGTCGAGCCGTACCTCGGACGACTGCGCGTACTGCACGAACAAATCGAGGCCGACGGGCGGTTCGTGACACATCCGACGCGCGTTCTCGTCGAGGCGCGCAAACCGGAGTAGCCAGGCCGTCGCGCTGGGCTAATCGATCAGTTGGCGGGGCTGTTGTTTCGCCCACTCGATATACCGGTCGATCCCTTCCCAGATCCCCACCTTCGGCTCAAATCCAATGCTTTTCGCAAAAGCGATGCACGCGGGGAATCGAGTCACTTCTCCCGGCCGTGCGGGTCCACTGACCACCCTCGTGCCGAACTTGTTCGCTATGTATTCCGCGATGTCTCGCACGCGGGTATTCGTGCCGCTTGCGAAGTTGATGGCGCGGCCCTCAAGACCGGGCGTCTCGAGAACCAACTGGTAGGCCTGCACCTGGTCGCTGACATGGAGATAGTCCCGTGTGGCGGTGCCTTCTCCGAAGACCAACAGCTCCTCGCCCTCCATGGCTCGGCGGACGAGGATGGGAATCAGCGCTCCGTACGCGCCGCTCTTCTGACGTTCGCCGAAGATGTTGAACGGACGAACGATGGTGATGTCCATACCGAAGGATCGGTAGTAGGAGTAGCAGAGACGATCGCCGGCGGCCTTTGAGGCGCCATAGGGGCTGTTCGGTTTCAGTTCGGCCGTTTCGTCAAGGAGCGCGCCCGGGCTCAGCTGGTGTCCATCTCCATACACCTCACAGCTCGACGCAAAGATCACCCGCGACCCGTATCGACGCGCGGCTTCGAGGACGTTGTAGGTGCCGATGACGTTCGTATCGACAAAGCTCCTTGGATCGTCCAGCGACTTGTCCACATTGATGTTCGCCGCCAGATGGAAGATGACACTGTGGTCGCGCGCCGTCTTGCTGATCAATTCCCAGTCGGTGACCGAGCCGAATACTATGTCCGCCCGCTCATTCGATTCGAGGATCCGGATATTCTGCTTCGCGGCAAGGGAAAACGTGTTGAGGACGGTCACGCGGTGTCCCATGGCGAGGAGCGTCTCACTGAGATGGCTACCCTGGAAGCCCGCTCCGCCAGTAACCAGAATTCTCACCGCTGGCCGCTCTCGTCGTGTGGGTCTTGTGCCGCATTCTAAGTCGCCGCCGCGCCGTCGGCCGCGGAATCTGCAATCGAACACCGATTTTGGCGATGTGATCGATTGTCGAACGGCTTGCGCGTTAGGATTTCGAAACGATCGAGACCTGCCATCTTTAGGAATGTCACGTGAGTTCGTCCCATGTCGGGCGTCCTGCCGTCGACCGACTTGATACGGACTTCGCTGCGGAATCTGTTCGCCAAATCCAGGCGTGGTGTACCCACCCCGCCCTCGCGGAACTGGTCGAGATGTTCGGTGGTGCCATTCCACCGGGCCTGTGTCTAAGCGATCGGCTGGCTTTTCTGGATGAGTTCAGCGGCGTGTGGGATTACCGGGGCCGCGCACGAGCCGGCAGCGCCGGCCCGCTCAACAGCCAGGACGCCGCGGGGGCGGCGAGGTGGCTCATCCCTCGTTTGAGCCTGCCCGCCGCACAGCTGGAAAAGATCGAGGCGTCGGTGGCTGCGCTGGGCCTCACGGGCGAAACGACGCCCGAGGGAACGGATTTCGATCACTTCCTGGTGATCGGAGGCGCACGGTACACCAACCTGCTCCGGGCCCGCTACGCCCGTGAGATGGCGATCGGCCGGCGGGTCGGGCACGTGGTGCTGGCCGCCGCGTCCCGGCGGTTGCTCGACTCCGAAGAGGATGCCATCGACGCGTACGCACCGGGCGCCCGCACCGAATTCGAGCTGCTGGCCGCCGCGGCGGCCGACGCATTCGGGCTTGACACGCGCGAGGTGGCGGAGCACGCCCGTGAGCGGGTCGATCAGCCCCAACGCGGCGAGACGGTATGCAGATTCTCGCCCGACAGCAACGACCTCGGCGCGCCGATCACCTTGCTCGAGACGCCGTCGCCGGACCCGGACCACCGCCGGGCCAACTCCGCCGACTGCTACACCTTCGCCGCCCGGACGGTGGGCATGCACCACTCGGCGTGTCTGACGGTGACCGGCCAACCCGTGGGCCGCTATCTGCACTTCGAGGCGCTGCGGGCTCTGGCGCTGCCCTTAGGGATACGCGTGGAATCAGCAAGCTTCGGCGTCGACCGATACAACAGGCTCACAGCGATGGACCAGCAGCATCCGGCCAAAGTGCTGCAGGAGGTCCGCTCCGCGATCCGGTCAGCCCGAGCGCTGGTGGAACAGATCACTCGGTGATCGTGCACGGCGACGACGGGGGGTAGGTACCCGATACCGGTCGCGGGCGCCCCGCCGGTGGCCACGGCTGGAGGCCCATGTTGGCCAGATACCGCACCGGGCTTGTGTGTTCGCCGTCGACGCGGACCTCGAAATGCAAGAACCCGTCCGAAGATTCGGCCTCCGCGCCGAGGACGCCGATCCGCGCGCCCGCGGCCACCTGATCGTCGATTTCGATCCGGACTTTGTCGCCAGGGCGGAACACGTAGACGGTGTCGAGGCCTTCGCGAGTGATGGTCACCCTCCGAAGCCCAGGGTCGTCGAGATCGTCTATGCCACATACGATTCCGGATGTGGCGGAGTGGATCGGCGTTCCCGGGTCCGCGGCGAAGTCGACGCCGGGATGAAATGCTTGGGCCCGGCGCCCGTAGCCGGAGCCGACCGCCAGACGGTCCCTGTCGATCGGCAGCCGCGCACCCGGCTCGGCCGGTTCGAAGTCGCCACGCACGCGCCGCTGGTAGTCGGCCTTCAGCAGGTCGATCTCATCGTATGCGTAACCGAACAGCAGGGCGCGGTCGTAGGGAACGCCGTAGTTCAGCTTGGCGTCCGGATCGAGCTTGCGGTAGTGCTCAACCTTGTCGATCCGTTCGGCTAGGGTGGCCCATCCGGTGTGCAGCAGCCGAATGTCGTTCACGATCCCGATGCGGCCGTGGTCGGTGATGTTGGCGGGCCAGTGCGGGTTGTGGATCACGCGCGTTCCGGCCCGCAACCCCGGGCGCCAGCGCCAGAACGGCCCGCGCAGCGATTCCCCGGTTCCCATCACCGGGATCATGTCCGGGAAGTCGGGATCGTTCCAGCTCGGGATCATCGGGCACATCAGCGCCGCCACGTCGTCCGGCGTCGCCGCGAGGACGTCGCGAACGTCGACGTCGGCCTCTACCACTTGATCGGAGTCGATCATGATGACCCAGTCCGGGCAGCAGAAATCGGCCATGCGGTACAGCAGCTCCAGCCCGGGCGGCTCCGGGATCAGCCACGGCGTGGACGGCAGGTCGGAGCGCGCCCGCACAAGGTTAGTCACGCCGGAGTGTTTGCCGAGGATCTCCGCGCTGTTGTCGGTGCTGCGGTCGTCGATCACATAGATGTCGTCGCACCAGCCAGACAGCGCATCAATAACCCGCGGAAGCACGTCTTCGCCGTTGTGTACCCGGAACACGGCCAGGACCCGCAACGTCGCCTCCCTCCGCCCGTGCCAGGACGTGATCATCTCCGCTAGCCCACGCTACTTGCGTCGCGCGGGCGTCGAGCCAAGAGAAATCCGAGTGTCATGTCCGGATCAGACGAGGGCGTCGACGGCGGTGACACCACGTCGGGGTTGACAGCGCTGCCGAACGCGGCGCAATGTGATACTCGTCATATGACCACTGGTCATACCGGGCAGAGAGGCGGCAGCTCATGACCACGAGGGACAAGTACACTGACGTGCCCTCGCCGTACTCGTGGGAAGTCCCCACCGCCGGCGACGCGCGCTTCACGTGGGAGTACGACGAGGGGCGCGCCCGGCTCCTTTCCCTGTACCAAAAGGGAAAGGACAAGCAATGGGATGCCCAGTCGCGCATCGATTGGGCGCAAGACGTCGACCCGATGAATCCGGTCGGGCTGCCCGACGAGTTCCATCCGCTATTCGGCAGCCCGATGTGGGACGCCGCAGACGAATCACGTCGCGCCGAGATGCGCCAGCACTCCCAGGCCTGGCAGTTCTCGCAGTTCCTGCACGGCGAGCAGGGAGCGATGGTGTGCGCGGCCAAGATCGTCGAGGTCGTCCCGGACCTGGACGCGAAGTTCTACGCGGCCACCCAGACCATGGACGAGGCCCGGCATGTCGAGGCGTTCTCGCGGTTCCTGCAGGAGAAGGTCGGCCTGGTCTATCCGATCAACAAGCACCTCACTTCGCTGTTGGAAGACACCCTGCGCGACTCGCGCTGGGACATGCCCTACCTCGGCATGCAGGTCCTCATCGAAGGGCTGGCACTCGCCGCTTTCGGGGTGCAGCGCGACTTGGCGGCGCCGGACTCGCTGGCCAAGCAGGTGCTCGCCTACGTGATGCAGGACGAGGCCCGGCACGTCGCCTTCGGCCGAATCTCGCTGAAGGACTACTACTCCGGGCTGACCGAAGCCGAGCGGGACGAGCGGGAAGAGTTCGTCGTGGACGCCTGCTACCTGATGCGCGACCGGTTCCGCGGCGAGGAAGTGTTCGAGACCCTCGGCCTCGACGTCCAAGCGTGTGCCGAGTGGGTCGACACGTCGCCGATCATGATCCAGTTCCGCTCGCACCTGTTCAGCCGCATCGTGCCGATCGTGAAGGACATCGGGTTGTGGGGCGACAAGGTGCAGACGGCCTTCTCGGACATGGGTGTCCTCGACATGGGCGGCTGCGACATCGAGGCGCTGATGAAGGCCGATGAGGATCAGGCCGAGGCGCTGGACAAGGCACACGCCGAGATGGCCGACCGGGCCCTCGAGGTGGACCAGGTGATCGCGGCGGGCGCGAGCTAACCCACCCTGACACGGGTCGGCCCTGTACAGAAACGACCCGCTCGTTTCGGTCTAACGGCGACGACGCATCGGAACGACGATCGGCGCGTCGACCCTCGGCATGGTCGTCATCGTGGCGGAGTCGGGACGGACGCCCGCTGCTGGCTCCAAAAAGTTTTCGGAAAAAGTGTCTGTGTTTTCCCGGTCTGACGCTCCTACCCGTAAGCGCGGCCCACCCGGGTCCGTACGAAGGAAACGGAGCACACCATGAACACCAACCACAGCACCGACGTGATCCCGATTGCGGCGGCAAGACGGAGGGCCACTGGTCGCCGGGCGCTGGTCGAACACCTGCGCCGGCAGCGCGAGAACGCCGCGCTCTTCCTGAGCCTGGCACGAGAAGCCGGCATCGACACCGGCGATAGCGCGTACCCCCCCATGATCCCGTGCGTCGTCGGCAGCTCGATCAAGGCGCTGCAACTGTCGGACGCTCTTATGCGGCGCGGCATCAGTGCCGACCCGATCCTGTTTCCCGCTGTACCGGAAAACCAAGCGCGTCTGCGATTCTTTGTCACCAGCTGCCACTCAGAGGAAAAGATCCGCTTCATGGTCAAGGTGCTGGCCGAGGAGCTGGAGCTGCTGTACGCAGCCGGCTAGGCCCGGCTTAGAAAACGCGCCGCCGATACCTGCGGCCGCAAGATTTTCTCAAAGATTCCCCAAGGGGCTTGCCGGATAGTGATTTCGGTAAGCCACGATCAGAAAGGCGACCGATGCGGTTGTTCTGCTTTCACCATGCCGGGAGCGGCGGGTTGGCATTCAACGCCTGGGCCAAGGCGCTGAGGCCGGCCGTCGAGGTGATGCCGGTCGAGGTCGCCAACCGGCAGCGCTTCACCACGCTGCGGCAGCTCGTCGACGAGGTGAACGATCAGCTGCGATCCACCCTTGACCAGCCGCATATGTTCTTCGGCCACAGTTTCGGCGCCCTGCTGGCATACCGGTTGGCGTGTGCGCGCGCGGCGCAGGGTTCTCTGCTGCCGCGGGCGGTGTTCCTGTCCGCGTACGCCCCACCGCACCTTCCGCCGCCACTCCATGTCGTGGATCTACTCGACGACCACCAACTCGCGACGCTGCTGTCCGATCTGGGCGGGCTGCCTTCGCAACTAATGCGATGGCCCACTCTGCAGGCGCGGGCCGTCACCGCCACTCGACACGACTTGCGGCTGTGCATGACAGACGAGGAAGACGACACAGCGGAACTGTCCTGCCCGATTCATGTCTTCGGCGGCAGCGAGGACCCGCTGGTGAGTGAAGCTGCCTTGCACGAATGGCGTTCGCGGACAACGGCGGATTTCTCCGTGCAGATTCTTCGAGGCGGCCACTTCTATCTTCGTGATCGACAGCCGTTGTTTAAGGCGCTTCGTCCACTGATGTCGACGATCGCTGCGGCATAACGGGTTTGGCCGAGTCGCTGGCGGGCCCAAGCTGGCGCGAGGAGCCATTGCCGAAGGATTGACAGAGCCTCTGTGACGCCCAGCGGTCCCGTCATCCTGGTTGAGTGGTGCGTCGAAAGCCACACTCTCCCAATGGAATACAGACCTCGCGCCAACTGCACACTCGTCGCGGTCCGAGTCGGCTTGACGGGCGGCGCCGATCGAGGAGGATCTGTGTCCGTCGGGTACGTCCACACCCTTAGCGCTGGCCGCCGGGTGGCCGGTAGCGACCGTGCTCGGTGACGACAGCGGTGATGAGCTCGGCCGGGGTGACGTCGAAGGCTGGGTTGAAAACGTCGGCGTCCGGCGGGGTGATCGTGGTGCCGGTGAATGTCCTGAGTTCGTCGGGCGCGCGTTCCTCGATGGCGATCTCGGCGCCGGTGGCGAGCGACCTGTCGACCGTCGACGACGGCGCTACCACGACGAGCGGCACGTTGTGATGATGCGCTGCGATGGCCAGGCCGTAGGTGCCGATCTTGTTGGCCACGTCGCCGTTAACCGCGATCCGATCGGCGCCGACGAGCACGCAGTCGACGAGGCCGCGTGCCATCGCCGCCGCCGCGGCGCCGTCCGGCTGCACCCGGTAGGGCACACCCGCCTGCGCCAGCTCCCACGCGGTGAGCCGGGCACCCTGCAGCAGTGGACGTGTCTCGTCGACCAGCACCGACTCGACCAGTCCGCGCTCGTGCAGGTGCCAGACGACGCCGAGCGCACTGCCCCAGGCTACGGTGGCGAGGTGACCGGCGTTGCAATGGCTGAGCAGCCGCAGCGGGCGGCGATCGCATAGTGCGAGGACGATCTCGGCGGCGTGGGCGGATGCGGCGCGGTTGAGGCGTTCGTCCTCGTCGAGGATTTCGAGTGCTTCAGCGAGCACGGCTTCGGCGCCCTCGTCGAGCTTTTCGAGCGCGCGCGCGACTCCCCAGCTGAGGTTGACAGCGGTCGGTCGTGCCTTTGCGACTCGTTCGGCCGAGGCCCGAACGTCGCCCCCTTCGCGGGCCGCGAGCACAACGCCAAGCGCTCCCGCCGCGCCGAGCGCCGGCGCGCCCCGCACGGCCAGTCGGCGGATCGCGTCGATCAGCTCGTCGACCGTACGCAGAGTGAGAACGCGGTAATCGGCCGGCAGCGCGGTCTGGTCAATGATCGTTACCGCGTCGCCGTCCCAATCGATGGTCCTGCGCACGAGCCGACCCTAGCCCTTGGCCAGCTAGCCGGCTCAGCGGCAGACCGCGGGTGCGAGGGCCGACTGCGAACCGGGTGCGTAGGTATGGCGACTTATCGGCCTCCTCATGGTGGTCGTCCTTGTCGTCGCAGTCGCCGTCGGAACCCTGGCCATCAGCATCGCCGGCGGCGCGCTGCTAGGTCTGCACCGTGACGTCAGCCCGCAGACGGGGGCGCTGTCGCGGAATCCATTGCGCCTCAGTCGGGTTCCCAATGTAGCCAAGACCTCCAACAGAACTCGCTCGGCGAACGCGTTCTCCAAAGACGTTCCCGCCTGGATAGCTGCGCGTGCGGGTCGCCGCGCCCCTGATCACACGGAAGTGGTTGTACGCGTGTGAAAATGACGTTCCTCGGCCACCCTGCCGTAAGGGTGAAAAGTTTGCAAGAACGCTGAAACATCGGGTGGAGTCAGCATACGTTTTCCAAATACTTTGCACATTAACCGGATGCTCGTCGCAGAGCAGTTTCTTGGTGGGTTCATAGATTAGCTGCGTGTGCCGATCACCACGGGCCTATAATCACGGAAGTCGTTGTACGCGTGTCAAAAGCATTCGTCAACCCGATGCTGCCGTGACGCGTAATCGGTTTGCCAGAATGCGGAAACATCGAGTCGAAATCGGCGTACGCTTTCGATACCTTTCATCTTCAACCGGTGCAGCGATGTGTCGACGACGTGGCGGAGGGTAGCGATGTCGTACGTGGTGGCGGTCCCAGAGTTTGTATCTTCGGCGGCGTCAAATCTTTCCAACATCGGTTCGGGGCTGAACGCCGCGAACGCGGCGGCGGCGGTGCCGACCACCGCGGTGGTGGCCGCCGCCGGTGACGAGGTGTCGGCGGCGATCGCGTCGCTGTTTTCCGGCCACGGGCAGGCCTATCAGGCGCTGAGCGCTGAGGCGGCGGCGTTTCATGGCCAGTTTGTGCGGGCCTTAAGCGGTGCGGGGGCCGCGTATTCGCTGGCCGAGGCGGCCAATGCCTCGCCGTTGCAGGCCCTTTGGCCCCTGTGGCAGGAGGTACGGGGCGTGATCAATGCGCCCACCGACTTGTTGTTGGGGACCCCGTTGATCGGCAAGGGCACCAACGGGGCACCGGGGACCGGCCAGGCCGGCGGGCCGGGCGGGCTGCTATGGGGCCCCGGCGGTGACGGCGGGTCGGGGGCGCCGGGGCAGCCCGGCGGCAAGGGCGGTAATGCCTGGATCTTCGGCAACGGCGGCCGGGGCGGGGCCGGCGGGGCCGGCACCACCGGCACCCCGGGCGACGCGGCCAGCGCCACCGCGGGCGGCCTCGGCGCTAACGGCGGGGCCGGCGGGGCTGGCGGCAACGGCGGGATGATTTACGGCAGCGGCGGTGCCGGTGGCATCGGCGGCCAAGGCGGGGCCGGCGGCGCCGGCGGGTCCTTCATCGGCTCTCTAACCGCCGCCAACGGCAGCAACGGTGGCAACGCGGGCAACGGCGGCGCCGGCGGGGCCGGCGGCCAGGCCGAGGGATTGGCGGGATTGTTCGGCGGCCATGCGGGCGCCACCGGCAACGGCGGGGCCGGCGGCACGGGCGGCGCCGGCGGCAATGTCACCACCACCGGCCCCGTCAACGTTCACGGCGGCAATGGCGGCAACGGCGGCAACGGCGGCATCGGCACCATCGGCGGTGCCGGCGGCACCGGCGGCGCCGGCGGTGACGCCACAATCAACCCCTTCACCCCCGCCGCCACCACCGCCGTCGCTGGTGGCGGTGGTGGAGGCGGCGGCGGCCAAGGCGGCAACAGCACGGGCGGCGGCACGGGCGGTGCCGGTGGCGGCGGCGGTGCCGGCGGTTCGGCCGAGCTGACCTTCCTCGTCGGCGCCGGGGCCGGCGGCGGCGGAGGCGGCGGAGGCGGCGGCGCAGCCGCTACCACTGGCGGTCCCGGCGGTGGTGGTGGCGGCGGTGCCGCCGTCACCTTGGGTATGGTCGGTAACCCGGGCGCCCCCGGCGCCGCTGGCAGCGGTCCCGGAGGCGGTGCCGGCGGCACCAACGGCCTCGTGGTCGGCATGACCCCCAACGCCATTGGCGCCGCCGGCGGCGGCGGCGGAGGCGGCGGCGGTATCACCGGCGGCACCGGCGGCACCGGCGGCGACGGCGGCCAAGCCGGCGGCACCGTTCCTGGCGGTTCCGGCGGCGCGGCCGCCACCTCCGGAGGCGGAGGTAGCTTCGGCTTCATCGCCCCCGGCACCCACACCCCCGGCATGGGCGGCGGCGCCGGCATCGGCGGCGGCGGTGGCGGCGGCGGCGGCGGCGTAGCCAACGTGGCAGGCACGAGCGCCGCCACCGGCGGCAACGGCGGCCACGGCGGCGGCTAGCAACGGGTAACGCCGGCGGCAGCGGCCGACGACCGGGCCGGTCAAGTTCAGCAAGGCTAGTTTCGAGTTATCTGTGGGCTGCTGAGCTCCACTCCTTCGACTTCAAAAACCGCCGAAATGTTCGCGGCGCTCCGCTGCTGCGCGGCGCGTGGTTTCAGGCTTTGATATAGGTGCGCCGTCAGGAACCCGGGCGACACTCAGGCATTGGAGAAGGAGTTATGGCAGCACAGAGGCTCTCTGGCAGGTTCATCCCCGCAGCGTTGTTAGGTGGCCCCCTTCTGATCGCCGCCGTCGTGTGCGCCGGCCCGGCGCACGCCGACGAGGCCTCCTACCTCGCCCACCTGCACGCCATCGGCCTCCAGGACATGGATGGCGGCGACGCGGGGCTGGTGCAGACCGGCTGGAAAGTCTGCCAGCAGATATCCTGGGGCGCTCCACCGTCGGAGCTACAGTCCCTGGCGCTGCAAAAATCCGCCCAAGACCAGGGCCCTCGGGGGATGACGCCCCGACAGGCCGACGCCCTGATCGACTATGCAATCGTGGATCTGTGTCCACGCGCATAGCGGTGACCTGACTTCGCCGGGCAGGTTAGATCTCAGCCATGGGCGAACGTGTCACGTTCCCGAGCTCCACGGGACCGACCCTGGCAGGGATCATCGAGGTGCCGGATG
>Ga0306925_10006778_pt1 | contig 10684 bp, 9 predicted proteins | sample flu12Cox44000176_FD_203755 | JGI IMG/M metagenome (GOLD analysis project Ga0306925, IMG submission 203755) | Lab enrichment of tropical soil microbial communities from Luquillo Experimental Forest, Puerto Rico - flux8day.12C.oxic.44.000.176 (v2)... | ecosystem: Environmental > Terrestrial > Soil... | reverse complement strand
ACAAAACCTAGCGCTCCTTGCGCACCCGGTCGTAACCTCCGGGCGTCGGACACCGGCCTCCTGCGGGGCGGCCGAGCCGCTTGCCGAGGGCGCCATCCCCGCTCCGCCTTCAGGATCGCCTCCGGAGACGCCCCTTCGATGAGCGAGGACGGCGCGTGTCTATATCAGTCTCGTTCCGTAGTCAAAATAATTATTTCACTTCGCATCGAAATAGTACATCCTGGCTACGAATCGAGATCGCGCCTCAGTTATTTCAGCGACGCGCTGTGCGCGAGCTGCGCCCACTTCGCGATTTCGTGCTTGAGGAAGGCGTCAAGCTTTTCCGGCGGCCCACCCACGTAACGATAGCCGAGCGTGACCGCTTTCTCCTTCACGTCGGACAGCGCCAGGATGCGCTCGACGTCGGCGTTGACCTTGCCGATGATCTCCTTGGGCGTGCCTTTCGGCGCAAACAGCGCGTACCAGCTGGTCTCATCCACGAACTTCACGCCGAGCTCGCTGAAGGTCGGCACATCCGGTAGCTGCGCCGCGCGCTTTTCTCCCGACACCGCGAGCGCGCGCATGCGGCCTGCGGTCACGTTGCCGATATGGCCGCCCAGCGTCGGCAGGAACACGGCGATGCGCCCCGACATCACGTCGGTCGCGGCCTGCGAGACCGATGTATAGGGCACATGCTGCAAGGTGATGCCGGCGAGATCGGCGAACATGACGGTGGCGAGATGGCCGCTGGTGCCGGTGCCGAGCGACGCATAGTTGAGCTCGCCCGGATGCGCCTTGGCGTAGGCGATCAGCTCCTTGACCGAGCGGAACGGTGAATTGGGCGGCACCAGCAGCACGTCCTGCGCGGTCGCCACCAGCATGATCGGGTCGAAGTCCCTGACCGGGTCGAAGTCCTTGCTCGGCTGCAAGGTCACGTTCACGGCGAGCGTCTGCGCACCGAAGTGGAGCGTGTAGCCGTCGGGCGCCGCCTTTGCCGCGGCCGCGGCGCCGATATTGCCGCCGCCGCCCGGCCGGTTCTCGATCACCACGGTCTGGCCCCACGCCTCGCTGAGCTTCTGCGCGAGGATGCGCCCGAGCGTGTCGATGGTGCCGCCGGCGGGGAACGCAATGACGATGCGCACGGGACGATCGGGATAGTTTTGCGCCAGCGTATCCGCGCCCCACGCCGGTAATGCGAGCGCCGCTGCGAACAACGCGGCACACCTGCGCCGCATCGCTTTGTTGCTGATTTGAATCCGGCGGTCAGGCGCACGCTTCAACAAACTCGACATTGGCAATCCAGTTGCGTTGGCGCCGGCTCAGGCGCGTCTCCTCATTCTCAGCGTCAAACTTGGCGGATGCACGCCGGAGCAGCGACGGTTCTACATTCTCGAACGCGTTGACACTAACGACTGCGTAGAGCCGGTCATCGATTAGGCTTGTCACGACCGGCACGACGCCGCACGCGGTGCAGACGTGGAAGTCGGCAGTCTCGGTCCCGAACGAATACCTCGACACGCGCGCACGATCCTTGATGGTAACTTTGAGCGAGCCGGTCGGGCAGGAGGTCCAAACACCGCCATGCTTCGTGCAGAACGAGCAGGTGCAGGCGCGTGCCGGAATTTCCGCCGGCTCCGGCTCCCAGTTCAGCGCGAAGGCGATGTTGCCGCAGTGGCAGCGACCCGAGATCAGCATGTGTGCACCAGCGCGCTATTGCGCCATGAACGACGCGCTCTTGGCAACCTCGGCCCATTTGACGATCTCCGACTTCAGCATCGCGGCGAGCCGGTCGGGCGGACCGCCGATGAAGCGATAGCCGAGGGTGAGCTCGCGCTCGCGAATGTCGGGAAGCGCGAGAATGCGGTTCGTATCCGCGTTGATCTTGGAGATGATCTCCTTCGGCGTGCCCTTGGGCGCAAACAGCGCATACCAGCTGGTCTCGTCGACGAAACCGATCCCGAGCTCCGCAAAGGTGGGCACGTCGGGGAGCTGTGCGGCGCGCTCGCGGCCGGACACTGCCAAAGCGTGCACCTTGCCCGACTGGATATTGCCGATCGCGCCGCCGAGCGTGCTGATCCACAGCGCGATGCGGCCCGACATGATGTCGGTCACCGCCTGGCTGTAGGACGAATACGGCACGTGCTGAAGTTTTACCCCGGCAAGATCGCCGAACAGCGTGGTGGCGAGGTGCCCGCTCGAGCCCAGACCGAGCGAGGCGTAATTGAGCGCGCCCGGATGCGCCTTGGCGTAATCGATGAGCTCGCGCACCGAGCGAAACGACGAACTCGGCGGCACCATCAGCACGTCGCGGGCGGTCGCGATCCAGATGATCGGCGCGAAATTCCGGACCGGATCGAAGCCTCTGACCGGCGCGAGCGTGACGTTGACCGCCAGCACCTGGCCGCCGAGATGGAGCGTGTACCCATCAGGCGTCGCCTGCGCGGCGGCCTGCGCGCCGATATTGCCGCTGGCGCCGGGCCGGTTCTCCACGAACACCGACTGGCCCCACACGTCGCTCAGTTTCTGCGCGACGATGCGACCGAGCGTGTCGATGGTGCCGCCGGCGGCAAACGCAATGATGATGCGGACGGAGCGGTCGGGGTAGTTTTGCGCGCAGGCGTCGACGCGCGGCGCCAGGACCGCGATCGCAGTGATGAGCAGCGAAAGGCACGCGCGCCGCATGGACGCCTCCCGATCGGCCCATGCGTCCGCGATCAGGCGCTGGCCTTCGCGACCGAACGTACATCATTCCCGTTGGAATGCGGAACAAGCGTCCGCAAGACGAGACCGACTGAACGTCCGGCAGGCCCGCGGTGCGATGCGGGCCTGCATGTCATGCGAGATGACGCGATGAAATGCGGACGCCGTGATCACTCAGGCAAGTAGTCGCATTGGTCCGTGTAGTAGGGGAGCACCAGTCATTCAGGCCGTCGCCGTAGCCCCGGCGATGACGCAAACGCTCACCGTGGCCAAAATGCGAACCCACGGAGCCGTGCGCGAAAGCCGCGCCGGCCCCGCCGAGATGGCCGCCGCTGACGCTGCCGCCCGTGTGAGCACCTGAGAAGCCGCCTATGTGACCGCTGCCGATATGCGCGCCGCCGAACCCGCCGCCCATATGCGCGCCGCCACCGAAACCCCCACCGTGCCCGCCGCCTCCGCCGCCGCGCGCAAGCGCGTCGGCGGTCAGTCCTCCGGTGAGGGCAGTGGCGGTCGCCAAAACGATCATGATTTTCCGTAACATTGAATACTCCTTTGGATTTGGACCGGCGTCCGTCTGATCAACATCGAACCCGCGACGATCCGTTCAAATTGCGCGAAGCACTCCACTCCAAAAGTGGTGCGACCTCGCTGGACCGGCACCCATCGATCGGCGAGACGACGCAAGAAGAGCCAAATGAGAGCAATTCCGATGAAGTCGGCTGCTCCTGAATGATTAGCTTGCAGATGTGCGGGAGGCGAACAGAGCAAGGAATAGAACCATGCAACGTCTGTTTGCAGCGCTATTGGCGCTGACCTGCGTCTTCGCATCCACCGCCAGCTTTGCGCGTGGCGGGATGGGCCGAGGCTTTGGCGGGGGTATGCGCAATCCGGGTGTGCTCGACAAAGCACCGGCGCCCGCGCCGACGTTCCAAAGCCGAATTCCGGCCCCGCTCCCCGCGCCCTCGCAGCCGCCGGTGATCAACGGGCCGTTGTCGCAACCCGCGTTCCAGGGATTGTCACGATACGGCGGGCAGTAAGCGCTTCACCCGCTCGGCTGGTTTCAGACTCCTCGTCGGGGATGGCGCACCTGCACGCCGCCGCGCGCTTGATACGTTGAATCGTCAATCAGCAACAGGTTTGAAGAGGCTATTGGTCAATGCAAGAGATCGCGAGGCATCACCGGGATAGCTCCGCAGTCACCGGATCCGCACTACGCCCAGTCCGTTCACTGGGATCGCTTGAGCACCTGTTTTGGCTAACTGATCAACATCACCGTCTTCATTTTGCGGTGACGGCGCTGATTTCCGGTGAGACGCGTGCCCGCGATTGGCGGCGAGCACTCGATCGCCTGCAAAAACAGCACCCAATAATGACTGTTTGCATCGATGGAGAGCCGGATTCGGTTCCCTCGTTTCGACAGGCGGCTGCCGCACCGATACCACTGCGAATTGTGGAGGAAGAGCCTGAGCTGCGCTGGGAAGCCGAAGTTGGAAAGGAATTGGCGACGCCTTTCAACCCAATTCGAGCACCGCTCATTCGCGCTGTTTTGATTCAAGGCGCCCGAGACGCCGCCTTCATGCTGGTCGCTCACCACTCGATCGCGGACGGCCTTTCGCTTGCTTATGCAGTACGGGACACGCTTGCTGCGCTCGCCGGCCGTTCGCTACGGCCGCTCCCTTGGCTACCTTCGCAAGACGAGATGATGAACGTGTCGGACAGCTCTGTGGACGGGCGTGAGCAGGCAAGCGCTCCGATGCCCGCTGTCTATCGGCCGCATGACAATGCTCGCCCGAAGGTCAAATCGCTTCGACTCCCGCCGGCTCTGACCTCACGCGTTAGGGATCGCGCGCGGCAGGAACGAACCACGGTTCATGGCGCGCTTTGCGCAGCGCTCGTGCTCGCGTCCCGGGAGGTGTCCGCTGCATGGCGGGAGATCCCTCTTCGGATCTTGTCGCCGATCAATGCCAGACCGCTATTGGATGCCGGCGAAAGTTGTGGAGTCTTCCTTGGCGCCACCACAAGCGTGTTTGACAGACAAGCGATCGATTTTTGGGATATTGCTCGTGACGCGAGAAACGGTGTGGCCGCCAATCAAACCAGTGAAAACATCGCGGCGCAGCTCTCTGCATTCCACCGGGTTGTCGGCAACGGAGCGGATCTGGCGGAGGTGGCGGAATTCGTTGCCAAAGTCTTCGCATGTGAAGTTCTATTGACAAACTTGGGGAGTCTTTCATTCGACCTACAGTTCGGACCAGTGACGCTCAAAGCCATATTTGGGCCGGCGGTAGTGACCGGCTTCGAGGGTCAACAGACAATTGGCGCGACGACGCTGAATGGAGCGCTGTGTCTGTTGCATATAAGCCATACGCCGCCAGAGGGACTACTTGAGAAAATCCAGAGCGTCCTCGCCCACGCATGCGATGAACGCGTGTGAAGCCGTGGTCGCAAGGGTCGGGTCTCTTTCGTGATCACGACGTCGATTCACCTGGTCGATAATCGATGCCGTCGTGATGTTTATCCGCGATTTACACCGAGAGTTACTTTGATGGCGCACGGCGGAGACCACGGTGTTCGCGGTGGGCGCTATGTGCGCGCGATCAGGTGGGTCACCTTCGGGGTCCCCGCCATGTGAAATCGCTGGACCGCCTCCTGGATCGACCTGTCGGCCTTGGTGACCCGCTCGTGCTGGCGCAGGTGCTCGAGCCAGGATTCCACGAGGAACGTTTCCAAGATGCGTCCTTCCTCGGCAGTGTCCTCAAAAACTCCCCACGCATAGGCACCGTCACGGCAGCGCTCCTGGCCGAGCTTTTCGATTGCCGCGAGAAACGGCTCGCGGTCATGCGGATCGATGCGGTATTCGACGGTAACAAGCACCGGGCCGCGATCGCTCTCGACGTCGTGGGTCAGCACCGGCGTCGGCCAATGCATCGACGGCGTCAGGTCGATTGCCGCGCCGGTTTGCAGCTTGAAGCGCCAGGTCAGGGGAATCGCGATGGCCGCGCCGGCTGCTGCGAGAAAGTGGGCGGCGGGCAGCCCGAGCATCGCGGCAACTTGTCCCCAGATCGCGCTGCCCAACGTCAACGATCCGAACATCGCTGTGACGTAGATCGCCAATCCGCGGCCGCGCACCCAGTCGGGAAGCGCGACCTGAGCGGAAACGTTGATGCTCGCCAGGACGGCGATCCACGACGCCCCGGCGATGATGCTCGCCGCGAATGCCGTTGCCGGCTCGCGCGCAAGCCCGAACAACACCATCGCCAATGCGGTGCCCAGTGTTCCCGCCGCGACTTGACCGTCGGGCCCAAGCTTCGCTTTCAGCCACGGCAAGCCCAGCGCGGCGACAACTGCGGCGGCACCGATCGCTCCGAGCAAATAACCGTAGAGCTCCGCCCCCGCGGCGATCTGGCTGCGCGTGACCAGCGGAAGCAATGCCCAATAGGCGCTCGCGAACACAAAGAACGACACCGCACGCAGCAGTGTTGCGCGCAAATGCCGGTTGTTCCGGGCGTGGCGGAAACCGGCGCGAATGGCGCCGTAGAACCGCTCGACCGGCAGGTGCTTCGTTCCTCTCTGCTGCGGATGCCACCACAGCAGGGCGCCGATCACGGCGAGATTGCTGATCGCGTTGAACCAGAACGGGGCGGCGATTCCCATCTTGGCGGCCATCACGCCGCTCAAGGCCGGCCCCAGGGCGCGACTGACATTGATGCCGACGCCGTTCGCAGCCACCGCCTGACTCAAATCCTGCTTGGGAACGAGCCGGGGGACGACCGACTGCCAAGCGGGGGCCGTCAGTGCGCCGGCGACACCAGTGAGAAAAGTGAACAGCAACAGATTGACTGGTGTTGCCAGGCCCAACCAAACGATTGCAGCGAAGATGGCAGATATAAGGGTGTACGCGGATTCGCTGACAATGAGAAACTTGCGAACGTCGAAGATGTCGGCGAGCGCGCCTGCCGGAATGGCGACCAGAAACATCGGCAGCGTCGTTGCTACCTGCACCAGCGACACGATGAACGGGTCGGGGTCGAGACTCGTCATCAGCCACCCGGACGCCGCGCTGTACATCCAGCTGCCGACGTTCGCGACGACCGTCGCCGTCCAAACTACCGCGAAGGCCGGGTGCCGAAACGGACTCCAGGGCGAGCCCACCTTGGCCGAAGCAGAAGACGAGACGCTCGCGCTCATTTCCGGACCAGGGTTGAATCGCCGTCAGAATCGATCGACCTCGCTCGAACCGCAATTTGCGCCGGCCGCGCGGCTGCTTTCATTGGGCTGCGGCTCTCAGGCAAAGCAAATTACCGGGCGCCGTCAATGGTACTAACATGGCGGGGGCGTCGAAACGGAGGCCGGTCAGCGAAAGGACCAATTCCATGAATAGCCATCACTTTCACGCGGTCGTGTGGATCGATCACCATGAGGCACGCATGTTCCATTTCAGCGCGACCGACGTGGAACGGCTCGTGTTGCACCCGGATCGTCCCACCAAGCACATCCACCACAAGGCAAACTCCATCGGCAGCGGACACGCCTCGGAGGACCACGCCTTTCTTCAGGCGGTCACGCAATCGATCGCGGACGCGGGCGCGGTTCTCGTTACCGGACCGGCCAATGCCAAGACCGAGCTGGTCAAGCACATCAGCCAGCATGATCCCCGGTTGATGAAGATCATCGTCGGTGTGGAGACCGTCGATCATCCAAGCGATGGGCAACTCGTCGCCCACGCCAGACGCTACTTCAAGGCCGAAGATCGGATGCTGCCGCAGAAACGCTAGGCGCGCGCTCACTCACGACTTCGACAATTCAGATCCTGGTTTCGCTGCCGCTCGTGGTCGCTGCCGTGGGGCCGGTCGCGGCACGGCTGAAGTTCCCGCCGTCCATTCTTCTGGTCCCCACGGGCGTTGCCCTGGCGCTCATCCCCGCCTTTGCCCACGGTGAAATCCGGGCGTACTCGACAACGCACCGGCGCCGACGTTCCCAAAGCCGAATTCCGGCCCCGCTGCCGCCACCCGCGCAGCCACCGGTCATCAACGGTCCGTTATCGCAGCCCGCGTTCCGGCCGCTGTAAAGCCGCCCGGGGCTGCTATTTCCACTGCCCGCCGGCGCTTGCCGGCGTCGGCCCGTCGGCCGAGTGAAAAACTGTCCGCTGCCGCATCCTCCAAACGTCTTGAAGGCAGGAGGACAGAGGTCATGACAACGCGCGCCATGCCCATCAAGGATGCGTCATCGGCAAGCTGGGCCACTGCTGATTCCCGGGAGAAACCCTATATTCACGCGGCTGGGATTTGCCTGGCTGCTGACAGGTCTTTTTCCTGGGGAGCAAAGCTGGCCATGGAGCGTCGGCTCGCCGCCATTTTTGCCGCGGATGTCGCGGGTTACTCGCGTCTGATGGGCGCCGACGAAGAGGGCACCCTCGAGCGGCTGCGCGCGCATCGGCGCGAATTGATCGATTCCAAGATCGCCGAGCATCAGGGACGCATCGTGAAGACGACGGGCGACGGCGTGCTGGCCGAGTTCGCGAGCCCGGTCAAAGCGGTGCGCTGCGCCGTCGAGGTGCAACACGGGATGGCGGATCGCAACGCCGACGTGCCGCAGGAGCAGCGGATCGAATTTCGCATCGGCATCAACCTCGGCGACGTGGTCGTCGAGGACGGCGACATCTACGGCGACGGGGTGAACGTGGCGGCGCGTCTGGAGAGCATCGGGGAGCCGGGCGCGGTCTACATCTCGCGCGCGGTGCGCGATTTCGTCCGCGACCAGCCCGAACTCGTGCTCGAGGATCTCGGCGAGCAGCCACTCAAGAACATCGTCAAGCCGGTGCAGGTCTTCCGCATCGGCGCGCCGCTTGGCGCGGCGGGCGTGCTTCAGACAGCGGCGCCGCCGCTGGTGCCGGACAAGCCGTCGATCGCGGTGCTGCCGTTCACCAACATGAGCGGCGACGCCGAGCAGGAGTATTTCAGCGACGGGTTGTCCGAAGACCTGATCACCGATCTCTCCAAGGTCTCCGGCCTGTTCGTCATCGCTCGCAATTCCTCGTTCGCCTACAAGGGCAAGTCGGTCAAAGTGCAGGATATCGGGCGCGACCTCGGCGTGCGCTTCGTGCTCGAGGGCGGCATCCGCAAGGCCGGCAACCGGGTGCGGATCACGGCGCAGCTCATCGATGCCGGCAGCGGCGGGCATCTCTGGGCCGATCGGTTCGATCGCGATCTTACCGACATCTTCGCGACCCAGGATGAGGTGGTGGAGAAGATCGTGCGTGCGCTCGCGGTCAAACTGACGCGCGGCGAGGAGCAACGGCTGGGCCAGCGCGGCACTACGCACATCGAGGCATACGAGGCATATCTGCGCGCGCGCGAATTTCTCAGTCGCAGCACGCGCGAGGGAATGGTGCAAGCCAAGGCGCTGCACCGCCGCGCGATCCAGATCGATCGCAACTTCGCCGCGCCGCATGCCGGATTGTCGCTCGCCACGATCTCGGAATACATCAGCGACTGGGCGCCCGATCCCGCGGCGGCGCTGGACGAAGCGGAACGATGGGCACGGCGCGCGCTCGAATTGAACGAGCAGGAGCCGTTGAGCCACATGGCGCTCGGCAACGTGCTCTTGTGGCGGCGCGACCACGCAGGCGCGCTCGCCGAGGCGCGCCGCATGATCGAGCTCGATCCGAACTTTGCCCAAGGCCATGCGGCGATGGGACTGGGGCTGATGTATGCGGGCAAAGCGGTCGAGGCGCTCGACTCGTTCGCGCGCGCGATGCGGCTCGATCCGAAGTTTCCCAGCATCGTGCTGCACTTCCTCGCGCAGGCGGAATTCAGCCTGGGAAAATACGAGGCGGCCGCGCAGCATCTGCGCGAGCGCATTGCCCGCACCCCCGGAACCGATTCAAGCCGCATGATGCTGGCGGCATGCTACGGCCATCTCGGCCAGCTCGACGACGCGCGCATGGCATGGGCCGAGCTGATCAAGGTCAATCCAGGATTCTCGATGGCCCAGCGCGAGCGCGTTCTGCCGTACAAGGATCCCGCTGATTTTCGCCGTGTCACCGAAGGGCTGGCCAAGGCCGGATTGCCGTAAGTCATATGACTAGCCACTCAATGATAGGCTAAGTTGGTCAGGTGGCTGAGGGATATCGCCAGTTCGACATGAAGCGGCGCGAGTTCATCACGTTCGCCGGCGCAGCCGCAGGCGCTTCATTTCTTTGGCCGACGCTGGCGCAGGCACAGCAGCCGGCGCGGCCGGTGATCGGGGTCCTGAGCGGCCTATCAGCCGACACCTCCGCGCACATCGTCGCGGCGTTCCGCGGCGGTCTCAATGCGTCCGGATATGTCGATGGCCAGAATGTCGCGTTCGATTTCCGTTGGGCCGACGGCCAATACGACCAACTGCCGGCGTTCGCGGCGGAGCTGGTGCGCCGTCAGGTGGTGCTGATGGTGGCGCTCGATAGCATGGCCGCGGTAGCAGCCCGCAAGGCCTCGGCGACAATCCCCATCGTTTTCGCCACACGCGGCGGGCCAGTACCGCTCGGGCTCGTGTCCAGCCTCAACCGGCGGGACAGCAACGTGACCGGCGTCGCCTTCTTCGGCTCCGGCAGCTCGCTTGACGAGAAGCGGCTGGCGCTGCTGGGCGACATGGTGCCCAACGCGCAAGCTATCGGCGTGCTGCTCGATCCCAAGGCGCTTGCCTATGCAAGCGAACGCAGGGACGTGCAGGAGGCGGCGCGCTCGCTCGGGATCAAGCTCGTTATGCTCCCGGCCAACTCCGAACGGGAGATCGATGCGGCCTTCGCCACCTTGGCCCAGCGGCAGGTTCGCGCGTTGCTGGTGACCGCCAGCGCTTATTTCACCTGGAACCGGCGCGATCAGATTCTCGGGCTCACGTCACGGCACGCGATTGCGGCGATGTATACGCTGCGCGAGTGGGTGGCCGACGGCGGATTGATGAGCTACGGCGCCATCCTGTCCGATATCTATCGTCAAGTCGGCGTCTTTGCCGCAAAGATCCTCAA
>Ga0306925_10006776_pt1 | contig 10686 bp, 8 predicted proteins | sample flu12Cox44000176_FD_203755 | JGI IMG/M metagenome (GOLD analysis project Ga0306925, IMG submission 203755) | Lab enrichment of tropical soil microbial communities from Luquillo Experimental Forest, Puerto Rico - flux8day.12C.oxic.44.000.176 (v2)... | ecosystem: Environmental > Terrestrial > Soil... | reverse complement strand
GTCTATCGGTCATTGGCGGGAGATCATTTCTATTAAAGCGCACAGGCTTTTCCGTCCCTCGTAATGCGTCCGGGGCCGTTAGGGTTGAAGGCGCAGACGATCCCGTTCGGCGCCGTACCGGGAGCGGCGTTCACCCCGCTACCCCGCTGGCACTGCTGAGCGCTCAATCTTTCGAATACGGCTTCTCATCCTGTTGTCGCCCCCGCGCCACCAGTGGCACATTCCCGGCGCGTAGGTTTCTTGCACGATCCGCGCCTTCTCGTCCGCCGTCCGCCGACCTGCGCTGGACCGACGTGATCACCTCAACCCGATCGACGCTCGCAGTCATAGGCATAGCATACTCCTGGTTGTTAGCCAAGGGATAGGCCCTGTCCGACGTTCTAAGGGGCCGCTACAGGGCCACAGGAGACCTATTCGATATAAATTTTGCATGTTCGGCTGGCCTGGGTTCAAATCGGGAGGCTGTGTCGTACCGGATACGCACCCAGCGGGGTCATGAGCCGTACACGCCCAGCTGTTCGGTCCGTATCGGATATGGGCTCGCTCAGTCGGTGCTTATGCATCGGGAAGCAGTGCCGCGGGCGACGGCTGGGCTAGCTTTCATGAGGGTTTCTTCTTATTTTATGGAATGGATAGAGGACGCGCCGGCGCTCGTGGCGGGGCATCATGGACATCTCGGTCGTCATTCCGGTCTACGACGAAGCCGAGGCACTGCCCGAACTTTATCGGGCCTTGGCCTCGACCCTCGACCGTCTGCCGCAATCCGCCGAGATCATCTTTGCCGATGACGGGTCGAGGGATGGTTCGGGCGCCGCGCTCGACGGTTTTGCCGAGCGCGATCAGCGGGTCCGGGTGCTGCACCTCTCGCGCAACTACGGCCAGACCGCGGCCCTGATGGCGGCCATCCAGAACAGCACCGGCGACATCATCATCCCGATGGACGGCGACGGCCAGAATGATCCGGGCGACATCCCGCGGCTGCTCGCCAAACTCGATGAGGGTTATGACGTCGTCTCTGGCTGGCGCATGACGCGGCAGGACGACGCGCTGACCCGCCGTCTGCCCTCGGTCATCGCCAATCGGCTAATTTCCGGTCTGCTCCATGTGCCGCTGCACGATTACGGCTGCACTTTGAAGGCCTACCGCCGCGAGGTTATCGAGGATGTCCGCCTCTATGGCGAGATGCACCGCTTCATCCCGATCTACGCCGCTTGGGAAGGGGCGCGCGTCACCGAGCTCGTCATCACCCACCGACCGCGCCGCTTCGGCCGCTCGAAATACGGCATCGGCCGAATCGTCCGCGTGCTTCTCGATCTGTTGATCGTCTATTTCATCGACCGCGCCTCCGACCGGCCGATGCAGTTCTTCGGCAAGCTCGGCCTCGGGTTTCTCGTGCTCTCGCTGGCCGTCTTCGGCTGGGCGGTGGTTCTCAAATACGCCGCCGCCGTCACCTTGATCCAGACGCCGCTGCCGTTGCTCGCCGCGACGATCGGCCTGTCGGGCATCCTCTTTCTGCTGCTCGGTATTATCGCTGAGGTGCAGGCTCGCATTTATTTCGAAGCGCGCGGGCGGCCGCCTTACAAGATCCGGCGGGTGGTGCAGCATCGGACGCAGCCGCAGCGGATGGCTTCGCTCCGCCGATGGTAGTCCCGTGGGTAGTCGCGTGCTGCGAATGAGCTTCGGATGTGCGGCATAGCGGGATTCACTATGCCCGGGCGCGAGGCCAAAGAAGTGCTCGCCGCGATGAATCGGGCGCTCGCGCATCGCGGGCCGGACGGCAGCGGCATCTTTGTCGATCATCATATCGCGCTCGGCCACAGGCGCCTGGCTATCATCGATCTGGCGGGCGGGGCGCAGCCCCGGGTCGACAAGGCGAGCGGCGACGCCCTCGTCTTCAACGGCGAGATCTACGGGTACCGGGTCCTCGCTGATGAGCTGAGCGACGCCGGCGTCGCGTTGCGCGACCGCTCGGATACCGAGGTCCTGTTCCAGATGATCCGCCGCGACGGGGTGCGCCGCACGGTCGAGCGCATCGACGGCATGTTCGCCTTTGCCTTTCGCGACGGCGCCAGCGGGGCGCTCTATCTGGTGCGCGACCGGTTCGGCGAAAAGCCGCTCTACTGGGGTGCCACGCACGGTCGGCTTGTCTTCGCCTCGGAGGTGTCGGCGCTTTTCTGCCACCCCGTCTTTCGCAACATCGGGCCCGACCGACAGGCCGCCTATGGCTTGTTGCTCTTAGAATATCTGCCGGGAACCGCTTCGGGGTGGAGCGGGATCTCGAAGCTCGAACCCGGTACGATCCTGACCTTCGAGGGCGGCCGGATCAGCCGCGAGCGGTACTGGCAGCCGCGCCTTGACTCCCAACCGGTCGGCTGCGATGAGGCGATCGAGCAGCTCGATGACCTGCTGCGCCAATCGGTACGACGCGAGGTCGACGCCGATGTGCCTGTCGGGGTGTTTCTGTCGGGAGGTGTCGATTCGAGCCTCGTCACCGCTTTTGCCGCTGAGGCAGCACCCGATCTGACCGCGTTCACCGTCCGGGTGGGTGACCGGGGGCTGGATGGCAGCTTTGACGAAGCGCCCCACGCGGTGGCGGTCTCGCGTCACCTCGGAGTGCGCCACGAGGTCGTCGAGCTCGACGAAGCCGACCTCGTCGACGCCTTCGATGCCGTCAGCGAGCGACTGAGCGAGCCGCTCGCCGATTCGTCGCTCTTGCCTTCCTGGCTAGTCTGCCGCGCGGCGCGGCGGCTGATGACGGTGGCGCTCGGCGGCGACGGCGCCGACGAGCTCTTCGCCGGATACCCGAATTACTCGGTGCAGCGCTTTGCCCCGGCGATGCGCTTCGTACCCGCCGTACTCGGCCGCGCCCTCGGCCGCGCCGTCGAGGCACTGCCGAGCGCCGATGGCTATATGAACCGCCGCTTCTTGCTGGGACAGCTGTCGCACGGTTTCGGGGCGCCGACCGGACGGCAATCCTTCTTGTGGATGGCGCCGCTAGCCCCCGACCGCCTCTCTCGGCTGTGGCGGCGCTCGGCGCTGCCCGAGGAGGCGGTCGCTGCCGCGTTTGAGTCGATCGATCACTACGCGGCGAATGCGGCCGGGCTCGCGCCGATCGATCTGCTCCTCTACCTGTTTCTCGTCAGCTACCTCCCCGAGGATATCCTGACCAAGACCGACCGCGCGGCGATGTTCAACAGCCTCGAAGTCCGCGCTCCGTTTCTCGACCGCCGCTTTGCCGAATACGCGTTGAGCTTGCCGACGCGGCTCAAGCTGCGCGGACAGACCAAGAAATACATCCTGAAGCGTCTGGCGTGCCGCTATTTGCCGCGAGCGATCGTCGAACGCAAAAAGCATGGTTTTGCCGTGCCGATCGGCGCCCTGATGCGTACTCTCTTTCGCGAGCGGTGTCGCGACGTACTGCTGTCGCACGCCAACCCGGTCGCCGATTGGTTCGAGCGCGCTGAGATCGAACTGCTACTCGACGAGCACGACGGGGGCAGGCAGGACCACGGCAAGAAGCTTTGGGCTCTATACATTCTGTTCAGCGTGGCGGGCCGCCGCGCGGCGGCCCGTTGAGAGGGCGGTTTACGCCTTGATAGAGCAGGTCGCTCGCGATCTTCGAGGTTCACCCGACCGTTTCGGCTACGAATGGGACGCCTATGCCGAGATTCTGCCCGAACACGAAGAACAGTTTCGCCGCTGGACGGTCCACCTCGAGCCACAGGATTGGCTCGACAAGAGCTTTCTCGATGTCGGGTGCGGCATGGGCCGCAACAGCCTCTGGCCAATCACATACGGGGCATGCGAGGGCTGTGCTGTCGACATCGACGAGCGCTCGCTCGAGGCCGCGCGGCACAATCTCGCTCGCTTTCCGGCGGTCGAAGTGGTGCGGTCGAGCGCCTACGATCTGCCCTTTGCCGACCGCTTCGACATTGCCTTTGCAATCGGCGTTATCCACCACCTCGAAGATCCGCAGCGCGCCCTACAGAGGATGGCGCGCGCCGTAAAACCAGGCGGCCGCGTGCTGATCTGGGTCTACGGCCGTGAGGGCAACCGCTGGCTCCTCGTAATGTTAGACCCGCTCCGTCGCGCGCTGCTCAGCCGCATGCCGATCGCGCTCGTCCATCATCTCTCGCTCTACCCGGCGGCGTTTTTGTGGCTGGTGCTGAAGCTTGGGCTGCGGCCGAGCGAATATTTCGACTTGATATCGCGGTTCAGGTTTGCCCATCTGAGATCGATTGCGTTCGATCAGATGCTGCCGCGGATCGCTCACTATTGGCCCCGCGATCGGGTGGTCGAGCTGATGAGAGAAGCGGGCCTTGAAGATGTCCGGATCGCCGCGGTAAACGAGATGTCCTGGTCGGCGATCGGCACGCGGCCGGCGCCATCGAACGAAATCGAGAGGAGTTGTTATTAGCTCATATTGGGACCGACGATCTTCTTGGGTTTCCGGCGGCGCACTTCGTCCGGTTGTTTCGTTATCGCTGCCAGCCTGGTGCTGGGCGAGCCGATATCGCCGACGCGCTGCCTGCGTATCGCCTGTATCAGCTTGGGATCGTGCTGGTCTGAGAACGCTCGCGTTACAATCCGGCGCGGCGCGCTGCCAACGCCCCTTTGCTGCGCGAGATCCGATCGACTACGACGCGCGGCAGCCGCCTCACGAACGCGTGACGCAGGCGGTAAGAAAGCGGCCAATAATCCTCGAGCGGTTTCGCATCGGGTACTCGGCAGGACCGTATAGCGTCGGGTAGTGATGCGATTGCATCGTTTTGTACGTAGAGGATCATGTTGCACTGGTACCAGCGCGGGATTATCGGATCGTCGTGGATTAGCGGGCGAAGAAAATCGACGGCCACATAGCCACGCCCGCGGAAGATCGCACGCCAATACCCAAGCGGCTGCTCGTTGAGGTGGTTCTCGCCGCCCTGGCCCGGCACCGCGGCCGAGAACAGTACGCTGCGTCCGTGGCCAGTCAGCGTGTCAACGAACTGTTCGGCCTTGGCGGCGGGCAGGTGCTCAGCAACCTCCAGGCTCTGCACCATATCGAATTGCCTGCCCAGGTCGATTGGCGCGGTGAGATCGGCAGAATGAAAGTCACCCGGATCGATCAGCAAGTGACGTTTGTCGATATGGTGCCCGTCAACCCCGATGACCGATGCACCCGCGGCGCCCCAAACGCTCAGCCATGCGCCATGCCCGCATCCGAAATCGACGACGCTGCGAACCGGGACCGCAGCGGTCAACTTGGGCACAATCCGCTGCGCCGACTGAACGGCGAACGATGCGAGAAAGCGATAAAAATCCGTCCCGTACTCGTACACGGCGTCTCACTGAATCGGCGTGGCGTTCTAATTGCACCTTAGCCGCAGATCGCGGGATAATCCACCGGCGTCCCCGAAGATCTTGCAACTGATGACCAGAACGCCATTTAGCGCAATTCGTTTCTAACCATCAAGGCCCTGACGCGATCGAGTTGGATCGCAGGCGTGGTGATGGTAAGGGAAGAGACTGGACGGCGAGCATAAACGTGCAAGGAGTTCGTAAACGCCATTCCACCTTGGATTTGAGGATAAGACCCGATGGGCTCCCATCTATCGCTTTCAGTGGCTAGGAGTTTTCTTAAACGATCCTGATAGGGGCGGTGCTCTCCTGGCGGAACACGATCGTCGATGACGACGATGGTGACGGGAATCTCATCAAGAAGACTAGCCAGTTTCGCTGGCGTGTCGAAGCGATCCTGCATGTTACGCCAGAGCATGTCCCCGCCCCCTAGGATCGTCTTGCCACGCAGGACATAGCTAATAGGGCGCGCCTCCTGAAGAGCGACCGCAGCTACTAAGCAGCCTTCACCGATCGAGCCGGAAGATATCAGCCAAACCTGTGGGACATCGGAGACCCGGGCCATCACATCTCGCACCAATGCGTCGTAACCCCGGTTCCTCAGCTGCAGCGGAAGGCCGAAGCTCTCGACGCAACAGGCCGCTGTTAATGTCAGCGCTAAACCGGCGCGGACAATACGGATCGGTAGGCGAGCGCCGACTCGGTGCGCGATCTCATTGACGCCGGCTGCGGAGAACAGAGCGATTGAGGGCAGCACCGGTAACATATAGCGGTCATCAATGGGTGCTGGAGCGACGCTACACAGAAGCAAAGTGGCAATTGCCAGCCCAGCTAGTGCGGCCCACTCAGGCGCTAGTTCCGCGCGGGGCTTAACTCGAATGATTGTCTTCCAGAGGCCAATCAAAGCGAAGATGAGAACCGGGGGGCCCACACTCAGATAGATAGACCAGGCAAAACCGGCTACAGCCTGAGCCCGAAAAGAAACGCCATCGCCAGTCCAACCATTGAGCATGTTGAGCGTAAAAACGTACCAGGGAACACAAGCAATCAGGACAGGGATCCCCGCGAGCCAGAAGCCCAGCCGACGCAGGAGGTACCATCTGCTGGTAAGCGCGAGAGTTACCTCCGGCACCAAGCCGAGCGCCCAGGCCCGTCCGTGTGTCAAGATGGCCGCGGCCGCAGCAGTTCCGAATAAGAGGCCGCCGCCGATTTGTCCGGTTCTCGCGAACCTAGCGAAGCATAGCGTGCTCACCAGCATCGCCAATGTTGCAGGATAATCAAGCATTATCAGTGCGCACGACCGTTGCGCCAGCGGCGATGCCAGAAACAGGAAAGCAGCCAACACACCCGCCCAGCGGCCAATCAAACGTTTTCCGGTAAAATAGATAACGCTGGCGGTCGTGGCGGCGACGATGGCGATAAACATGATCGCCGCGCCGCGCGAGGCGCCGACGATTGAGAACCAAATACCGAGTGCGCCATAGAATACAGGCGGCCATATACCGATCATTACCTTTGGGTAATGGAAATAATATTGTTGCGCGAACTGCCAAGGATGCCGGAAATTCAGACCGGCGATAAAGTCCTGAGCCATCAGCGAGGTCACCAGATGAGCCGCCTCGTCTGGGTTCCCTCCGAAGCCGCTCGCATAAGCGCCGCCCAGGGCCTGTAGGGTCACCACAAACCCTAATAGCACGACAAATGCGGCGACGCCCTCGCCTTTCCTGATCATGTGTATCGGAAGTCTCATCATCCATCTATCTTGATTTGCCGATGGGTCACGCATTTCTCGTTGCGCGGACGTGTTGACCAAATACGCCTCCTCCAATTCGGGCCGTAGTATCGACCGTCGAGAACGAGAATTAACCCCCGCTAACGCATGCCGCAAGGATCAAGTCGCCTGGAAGCCAACCGAGGCACTTCCTGAAAGGAGGCTCTTTTCTGCAATGCCTTGGCGCCTTTTTGGGGCTGGCGCAGAGGTCCGAATGAGATTTATGCCCGAAGGACCTATTGTCTCGATGATGCGTCCGGGGTTTGGCAGCAGGACGGCAAGGAGGCGAGACTAGGAGTTAAGGTTTCACGGGGCTAAGCTGGCTTACCGCACCTTTGATACGATCGCCTGATACGATCGCCTGATACGATCGCCTGATACGATCGCCAAGTCGATCAGGGTGTGATACGATCGTCAAGTCGATTTAGGGTGCCACCGTCTAGAATACGCGGCTGGGGCCAATATTGGCGATGATTCGCAAGGAACAGCTGCGTCGCGGGCTCGAGCGTTGCGGTGGGCGGGCCGGCGGGATGGCGCGTGGGACAAGAACGATGAGGTCGGGGTACTCGGCATTCCGGAAAGCAACGCCGCAAACTCCCCTTCGTATATCGGCGGTAGTGGCCGATTGCTTGGTCCAATGTACCGTACAGCCTCTCGCCCCAGCACACCTTTACGATCAGCGGCCCGTTAACGATGAGGACCTCGCCCTTTCCGGCTTCGGGGCCGTGGGGGCTCGCTCCGACTTCGCCCGGCTTACGCCGAAGTTGCGCCCGATCGATGCAACGCACATAACGACACACGCTCACCAGGGCCGGGCAATCTTTGTTTGCGAGGATCTCAGTATGATTAGAAAACTCATAGTAGCGGCAGCGCTGCTGCTCTTTCCGTGTATCGGACACGCCGCTGATCCGATCGCTGACTTAAGCGTGAAAAAAGGCTTTGCCGCGGCTTGCGAGAATGGAGACGCTCTAGGAACGCCAGCTATGGCGGCAGCCGCCGGCTTCTCCCACTGTGTGCTCAATGCCGATTTTACTAAGGTTGGTGGGTTTTTTGGCAACATCGCCAATTTTATTGATGGCTGCGGAGGGACCGGCACTAAAATCTTCCAAGCATACTACGCTTACACCGGCGTCCAAGTTCCATGCAATCGAATGACCATCGAAAGCGATAGCGGAACGCAAGTACTCCATCTTCGGTATCAGCGTGGTGATTCTTCGGGTACTGGTACAATTCGCCCTCTAGAGTTTGCCTACCCCACGCTCAAGCATAATGGAGCAGTCCAATCAGGCTGGCCACAACCGGCGTCACCGGGAACAGCGAGCCTCCCGCAAGAAATGTATACGGAAATCACTTTCCGTATGCCAAAGGCGAGCTTGGACCAAGGCCAGCTCGGCAGAGACATCCCATTTGCCTGGTGGCAAATGGGTGCGGCGGGTGGAGGACCTCAAGGCGTCGAGATCGACTATATAGAGATAAACTCCGACTCCAACCGTGGTAATGGATGGAACAATAGCACAGGGATGCGCGAATGGGGATGCGATAACTGCGGCCTACCGCATCCCGAGATTGTTACGCATACCGATTACACTCACTACCACAAATTTGGCGTTCTAGTAACGAGCGACGAAAAGACGAACTTCGCCAAATGCCTTTTTATGGACGACGTGTTGCAAGGGTGCCAGACAATCTCTCCGAGCAACGCCATTGCTTATCGTAAAGATAGATCTAAATTTTTAAATTATGATGTAGTCTGGGTGGGGAACAATGGGGGAGATGCTGGCCCCGACTTCGAGCCTATCAACCCAGTGGATGTTTATATCAAATCGATGACGATCTGGGAATGCCCCGGCTATGCGACAACGAACTGCCCGGCGTCGTCATACTTTGATAAAGAAGGGCTGACCTTCTGGCGCAATACCCGTCCGGCGCAGAGTAGGGGTAGAAAAACGGAATCCACTAAATCCAGTAAAAACTGAAAATTTGGTTTCGGAGATCATCCAGCGGTCGATTGACCAGTCGCGGATCATCGGCTGCCAATCCGCATCTAAAGAGAATGTCATTTACTCCCGATGGCACATCCTCAACGTATCCTGCGAGACCGACGCCCATGGCAGCCACTCCCCGCTTGATCGATAAGACAGTCGCTCACTTCCTCAACCCGCCCTTTCTGTCTCATAGGCGCTGATGCCGGACCGAACTGGTGACCGAGGGGGTTGAATGTATCGCCTAGCCGCCTTCGCGAGCCCAGCCTGGCAAAATAGCGGCATCGTCTTGGTCGACTTTGCCAAATAACCGCCCGATGGGCACGGAATGGGCAATGTCGAGAATTCGACGTTGATCGTCGGATGACAATTGTTTATGCCACTTGACAATCATCGCACTCGATTTCTTTTTTACCCCATAATAACGGTCTCTACCATTAGAAGTAGTGCTCTTCACTATGAACGCAGCGGTTTGCGGGTCCCAAGTCAGACCCGTGAACGCAAACAGTTCCCTCACGACAGCCGCTGGATCTGCTACGAGATCCTCATAGCGGACGACTTTGACGCCGCACAGGCCGGTGAGATCGTCGATCGTTTTCTGGTTGAGGGTCGCCCAACTCCACGCTAGCTGTTCAACCGTTGGCGGCGCCTCGAAACGCTCGTCGGTGAGGTCGTCTGGTTGCTGCGCCTGATCCGCGCTCAGGAGCTCGCTCAAACGGTGTCGACGCACAAACCGCCAAACGTGAAGGTGTCGCCGCAGGTCCTGCAATAGGCTCTGATTTCCGAATTTGCCGAGTGCGAAACCACGCAGCATCGATGCCACCTGCGCGCAGGGGTGACGGATAATAAAAACGATCCGGCTGCCGGGCAGAGCTTCAAGAAAAAGTCTGGCCCTTCCGAGCGCCCACACAGATTTGATGACAATGGTCGGCTGGGGCCAGCGAGCTCGGTCGATAATGTCGGGAATTTCTTTATTGCTTTGCCACCGGGTACCGCGGGTCGCAAAGTTTGATAGATGCAGTCCGTGCACCATGCCCAACCGCAGCCAATACGCCTTCAGGGTCTGATAGTTCTTGCGGAAAACTGGCAGCGAGCCCGCCGACCTGAGCACGCGCGTGTCAATCAGTCGCTCCAGATACGCGTGCGCGTCATCGCGGTAGTGTTCCAGATCGTCGACCCGACACAGAAGGGGCAGCGTCTCACTGGGTAGCTCTCCGTCCGGCTCGTTTCGGTAGAGGACGTCAGGATGGCTATCGAAGATCTTGCCGAGCCAGGTCGTTCCTGACCGCGGCGCCCCAAGAACCCAGTTGATTTTAACAGCCGGGTGCGGTTCCGGCACCGCACCGGAAGCTCCCGCTCGTGCTTGACAAGGGACCGGAGTAAAGAGCAAGCGTACACCTTCCTCGATCGCTGTTCTGCAGTGAACCAAAAAATTAGAGCGGCTGATTCCCGAGCGTATTAAGCATAATGTTGCATCTTTGATCTTTCTTGGCAACGACAATTGTGCACCGCGTGCACAGCAGAGGGTCCCATACGGGCGATTAGCTCGGGGTGCCACTGGACTCCGCTCACCAGTGCCAAGGCTTGGCTCTA
>Ga0306925_10006775_pt1 | contig 10686 bp, 9 predicted proteins | sample flu12Cox44000176_FD_203755 | JGI IMG/M metagenome (GOLD analysis project Ga0306925, IMG submission 203755) | Lab enrichment of tropical soil microbial communities from Luquillo Experimental Forest, Puerto Rico - flux8day.12C.oxic.44.000.176 (v2)... | ecosystem: Environmental > Terrestrial > Soil... | reverse complement strand
GGATCAAGCCATTCGGTCAGGGTCTCGGCGCGTGACAGATGCGCGGCAATGAAAATAACGCCATCGGCTGGCTCCAGACCGGCCTGCGTCAGGTCCACCGTGTCGCCCGCCGGCGTCGCGGTGATCGACGGCGCTTCGGCCTCCGCCTGGTAGAACAGCGACAGCGAGCCGCCGCCCGACCAGCCAACGAGGATCACCTTTTCGTAGCCGCGGGCGCGCGCGTCCTTGACCCACGCCGCCATGTCGATCGCGACCTTTTCCATGATAAGCCCGCTGTCGTTTTTTGGATAGCGGCTCGCCGCGCACAGGACGTGCAAGCCGGCACCGACGAGCGCCGCCGGCATCGGCAGCAAATGCAGGGTCGAGGAGGGGTGCATGAACAGATAGAGCGTCTTCGACGCGCGCTCGCTCGGGACTAGGTATTGACCCTCGAGCCACACTCTGCCGGAGGCGGCGCCGAATCCGTAGGTCTCGGCAAATGACGTTGTATCGGGGAAGCTGAGGATGGCGGGAATACGAGCGTTGCCGGCGGTGGCGTCGATCGTCATGCGGGCTCCCTAAAATCGCGCGACTTCGGCGAAGCGCGACCTAGTTGTTGGCCTGGGGGTGCGGCTTCAAGCCGACACCTGGCATGAAGGATGAGGCATATCCACGTTGAGAGCACTGGCAAAGTGCGCATGAAGGAGCAATTCCTTGCTGAGTTAAATAGGTGGCGAAATTTTTGTCTAGCTTGCCCAGCGCGAGAGCGAGCCAATGCGCACCAGCCTCACAGCGCCGCGGATCACTATCTGCGGCATTCCGGAGCTCGGCGAGCACTGCGCCGCCGGGGTGACGCACGTCTTATCGATTCTTGGCCCGAACTCGCCTGATCCGCCCGAGCTTGCCGCGTTCGCGCCGCACCGGCGGCTGATCTTGCGCTTTCATGATGTGGTCGAGCCGCAGCCCGACCAGATCGCCCCGACCCGCGAAGATGTCGAGCGCCTCTTGGTCTTTGGCCGGGAGGTCAGCGAAACACCGGAGGCTCATTTGCTCGTGCATTGTCGTGCCGGGGTGTCGCGCTCTACCGCGGCGGCGGCGCTGATCCTGATGCAGGCCAATCCCGAATGGCCGGCCAGCGCGGCGCTCGACGCGGTCGCCGCGATCCGGCCCGCGCGCCTGGCCCAACCTGTTGATCCTGGAATTCGGCGACGCGGTATTGAGCCGCAACGGCGAGATCGTCGCCGCCGCCGCTGCGATCTACCGGCGCGTCCTGGCGCGCGACCCCGAATTCGTCGACCAGATGATCGACGCCGGTCGCGACCGTGAGGTAAGCGCTGCCTACCGCGAGACCGGCTGACCCTGCAACGAGATCGCGGGAATAGCCAACCCCCGTCATTCCGGCGTGGAGGCGCGACCTACCGCAAATGATCGCTGACTAGCTTGTGCAATCGTCGTTTATGCAGGGCGAGGTGATCACCTATGCTTCGGAAAAACCCGCCGAGCGGGCCAGCGACGCGGTATTCTGGGGGTGTCCCTGCCGACCTTCGGAGGCACTGAGAGCATGACCAAGCCCGCGGGTACGACGCCACCTCCGGACGCGGCGGCGCGGCGCAGGACACCGCCAATTCTGGCGTATTCAGTCGAGCATTTACCATCGTTCGACGCTGCATTTTACAACGGGGCGCGGGCTGAGGTGTCCAAAGTTGCCGAGCTCATGGTGCCGCCGCGAGAAGCCAAGGCATTCGAGGTGTCGGCGGGGCACTTCTTCCGGATCGTGAGCGTCGAGGGCCCGCAAGTCGGGGATCTCAACCTCTGGAACGCGCATGACCTGACTGAGCGCTTCTACAGTGGCAAGACGCGGGCTCTGCACGCGACACATTTAAGCACGGGTGACCGGCTCTGGAGCACGTTCCCAAGACTGCGTCCGATGGCCACCATCACCCATGACACCCTCGATTGGTATGGGTGGGACGAAGATGGCGCCGGGGTGCACGATGTCATCGGCACTCGATGCGACCCCTATACGAACCTATTATTGAAGGGCACGGAATACCACCACTGCTGTCACTCGAATCTGACGCGAGCCCTCGCCACAGAGCGGAATCTGTCGCTCGAAGAAGCCGAGGTTCATGTTCACGACGTGATGAACATATTCATGTGTACCGGTTACATGCGGGACACGCATCAGTACTTCATGAAGGCAAGCCCCGTTCGGCCCGGCGATTTCATCGAATTTTTTGCCGAAATTGATCTTTTGGTTGCACTCTCGGCCTGTCCGGGGGGCGATTGTGGCGCCAGTCACTCCGACGACAGTACCAAGTGCTACCCGCTCAAGGTCGAGGTCCATCGAGCGCTCGGGAGCGCGTAGGCTGGCTGGCAGCCACCACCGCCCAACAGGTATTCTCGCTCGCATGGAGTTCGGTGAAGCGGCGACGCCGACTACTCCGAACTTAAAATGGTCCCGTTCGGGTCATTTCCGGCGATACCCGCCCGTCAGCAGCGCGGCAGCTCTACCTGAACAAGCGGACCCTGTCCCGCAAACCTCGGTGGGGCCTCTCTCTAGCAAAGTTGATTGAGCGTGTGATGGACCGACGCCGCGTCGATCATTCGCTACATGTCCTCGGGAAATTGCTCAACGGTCCGGGGTCTCGCTTAACAGCTTGGCGTCGGGCGGGGTCGGGACTTCGAAGACGTTCAGCGTCACAGAAACGAACGAGTAGTAGCCGATGAGCCCGGCAAGATCCACGACACCCTTGTCGCCCCAGCGTGCGCGCATCCGTTCGTAGATGTCGTCGCTTACGCGGTGGTTTTGGTAATAGTCGTATGCGAATTCGTAGATGAGCCGATCGTCGGGGTCGTCGAATTCGGGCGTTCGGCGCTCCGCGATCGCGTCGATCTGTTCCTGGCTCAAGCCGGCCTGCAGCGCAAGCCGGACATGCGCCGCCCACTCGAACTGCGCGGTCCAGTATCGCGCCGTGACAAGGATCGCGATTTCGGTCTGCTTCGGTGTGTACGGCGTGCCGAAACGGACATACGCGCCCAGTTTGTGGGCGTGGTCGGCGAGGCCGGGGCTTTTCAGCCAGACGTGCACTGGGGGAGGCACCGAGCCGCGCGGTCCCGCCTTGCACTCGTCCCAGATGTGCCGCTGTTCGGGTGTAAGTTTGGCTTCTTCCTGTTGCTCGTAGCGCGACATGGGGCGTCTCCGTTGTCGGCCGGTGGCGTTTGCAGTCTAGGGCGACGATCATAACGTTCGCCGGTAGGATCGGAAAACCGTTATCAACGAGCTCTTTATGGGTGATCGGCCGCCGGACGCGGACCGAGAAAAAACCGCGTGCCGCGCGGCATCCGCGCACCAGCGCCGCCGATCGTCAGCGCCAAGCAGCGTCCTGGGTGGGTATCGGTCGGGTCAGCTGCCCTTGAACGCGGGTCAGCTGCCCTTGAACCCTTTAACCCATACGTCCATCTCCCGGCTACCGCAAAGGGCGTTCATAAAATGTCCTGTCCCTCTCGCGCTACAAACGCGCGCGGTGACAGAATCTCGATGCCAACCGCACCCTGCTGCGCCAGGACGTGGTTGTCATTGGTTACGAGTGGGCTTTTCGCCGCCGCGGCCAGAGCTGCAAATTTTCGATCGTCCCGATCGGCGATCATGACAAAAGCGTCGGGATCGACGCGACCGGCAAACTCGCCCTCTGGCTGGAACAGATCCGCGACCCTCGCCCATTTGAGGCCCGGGATCCGGCGCAAGATTGTCTTGGTCTCACGTCGGGTCGGCTTGTTCCAGACCAGCTGAAACTGTCCCTCCCGGACGGCCGCAATAATGCGTGCGGCTGCACTTCTGCTGTTGAAACCCGCCGCGACGAATACGTTGGTATCGATCACAACCCCGTTCATGCAAACTCCGTGTTGCGAACAATCTATGCCGGGAGACCAGGGGATCGCGTGAAAGAGGCCACGGCTTGCGCCATAGACAGCGGCTGGTCGTTGAGGAAACCCATGATCGCTCGCGGCGATATTCTCGCAAATCCGGCCGCTGTAACTCGATAGAAAAATCGCTTTCTGCACTCACTGTCTCGAGGATCAGAGCGTGCGGTCGAAGGCATTGGGCGAAAGACGGACACGGTGACACATGCGGATTAAGATAACCCTTCCCGTGGCTCAGCTGCTCCTTGGTCTCCGCGCTGAAGCGTCCGGTCCGCTCGCGTTGCTGCTCCGAGCAACACGACATGCTCTGGTGTCCAAATTGTTGAGGAACCCAGCCGCTCTGCGGTAGCGGCGACCGTCCTCACCAACTCGGGATCAATCGTTGGCGACAACAAAATCCGATCTACATGATCCTTCTCCGCCGCAAGGTGAGAGGTCCGCCGGCCACGCCTCCCTGAAAAGCCTCGGAATGGCTCGCTATATTACCGCGCGACAGCCGCCGCCGGTTGAAGCCGAATGCCGACAGCGCCGCGCTCGTTCACAAAGGGCGTTCTCGGCTGTAATCCGCCTGCAGTCAAAACCGGCGCCATCTGACCATCTCAAAGACGGAGCCCAAACCTATTCTCGCGCTTTCTAGCCGGCCTTAAGCCTTTATAGACCGCGGGGGTGCAGGCTTCGCGACGTGATAGCCGAGATCGACATGTGGCGCGCCGCCTGCCTGATGCTCAGGTGGTACGGCGAAACCGCCAAGGAGGAAGGTGCTAGGCGGGCCAACGAACTAACTGCGGTAGGCGATGATGCTGGCGCGGCGGTGTGGCGACAAATCAATGATGCTATCGGGCAGCTTGCCAACTCGGCGCCTCCTGGGCCACGTCACTGATCTGGCCTTTCCTCCACGCGAGCGACCGGGTGGCGGCGCTGCTGCATGGGTTGAGCTCTGGAAGGTCTGGATTGCCGGCGACAACAAACATTAGATTCTAGCCGCACCGAGCCTCGTGGCCAGCTCGGGCTATTGTTCCGGCCATGCCATGATCGGGACGCTGCTGATGCTGTTCTTCGGGCTGCCTTCGATGAAACGGTCGCTATAGGCTACATAGACCAGCACGTTGCGTTTACGGTCGAAGAAACGAACAACCTGCAGCGTCTTAAAAATCAGGCTGCGCCGCTCGTCAAAGACACGCTCGCCATCCTTGATGTCGCTGATGATCTGATCGGGCCGATCTGGCGGCACGCGATGCTGGCGTCGCTGGTGTCCTCGGCCACCCCAAAGGCGCCCTTCATTCCTCCCGTTTGCGCTCGGGCGATATGGCAGGCGACACCCTCGACTTTGGGATCGTCGAAACCGTCGACCACGATCTTGTCATCAGGCCCAAACAGCCGGAACTTTGTGTTGACGGACCCTGTAGTCCCACGCTCCGGCCGGCTGACGATCCACACGCTGCACAGAACCACAAAGAGCAGGACAGCGCTTCCGAGAATAAGCCCAAGCCGCCTCAAGATGTCCTCGCGACTTTGTTAATAAAGTGACGCCGATACGACGGGCCGACTCCGTACACCCGGAGCGTCCACTCCAGAGCCATCATCATCGCAGGCGTGCAATCAAGCCTTTTTGCGCCCCCTCGTAGCGGCCGTCGCGGGCTCGTCTCTCTTCTCATCGCGGCCGCCCCTGACGGGCAGAAGCAGTGCCCCTTGGCGCCGATTGGGTGTTGCCTTCGCGCGCCTCTTAGGCGGGGCGACTTTCGCAGCTGGCGTCTCTTGCACGAGGCTACGCTTCAGAGCGGCCATCAGATCGACCACCGGCGCGGGCGTCTGAACCGTCTGCGGCTTGATCGGCAGACCCTTCATCTTGGCCTCGATCAGCTCCCGTAGAGCTTCCTGGTAGCGATCTCGGAACTTGCTCGGATCGAATTTGCTGGTCCGCCGTTCGATGATCGTGCGGGCGATGGCCAACATCTCCGCATCGACGGCAACGTCAGCCTTGCTGAACTGTGGCCCTCGAACCTCGTCGGCGGCGCGCAAGGTGATCAGCACCATCCCGCTGCCGTGCGGCTCGACCATCACCATCCGCTCGCGCCGGCTCATCGTCAGGCGACCGATCCCGACGACGCTCGCCTCGCCCATCGCCGCGCCGATCACCCGGACCGCCTCCACCGCCATCTGGCCGTCGGGATAGAGGTAGTAGGGGCTGTTGAAATAGACCGCATCGACGTCGCCGCGAGGAACAAACATCTCCAGGTCGATGACTTTGGAGCTCTCCAAGTCGAGCGCCTTCAGCTCGTCCGGTGTGAACGTGACGTATTGACCGCGCTGATATTCGTATCCCCTGACGACCTCGTCTTTCTCGACTTCCTCGCCGGTGGTCGGATCGTGCGGCCGGAGCGTGATCCGAGATACGGGGCCCACCGGTTCCGTCCGATGTTCGACCTGATCTGAATGAGGCCCTGACGCGCGTAGGTCGGGGAGGTCTCGTCCTCTTTCCCGGTCCGGTTGCTCGTCCGGCTCCCCGGCCGGAGGTGCCTGCCAGACTTGGTGCAAGCGAATGGACTTAGTGCGCGCCGTCGCGGGCGATAGGTAGATCGGGCACGACACCAAAGAGAGGCGCAGGTGCCCTCTCCAACTCGCCCGTGGCATATCGATCCTCCCATATGCTTCACTGATATAGATACCAACGCTTTCATGTGAGTGATGCCGAAATCGATGAGTAACCGGCCGAGACACTATTCGCCTGGTCTTCCAAAGTGGGTCAAGCCACAGCTCTGCAAACTGGTGGACAAAGCTCTGCAAGGCCAAGAATGGCTTCACGAGATCAAATACGACGGATACCGCATGCACGCCCGCCTCGACCGTGGAAGAGCCCAGTTGCTGTCGCGGACAGGCCTCGATTGGACGCACAAATACCCGGTGATAGCCGCGGCCGTGTCTGCCGTCCCGGCAAGGCAGGCGTATCTCGACGGCGAGCTCTGCGGGGTTCGCCCCGACGGAAAGACCTCGTTCAGTATGATCCAGACAGCTTCGGATGCGGGCATCGCCGACGCCCTGGTCTTCTTTCTGTTCGACCTTCTCTACCTCGATGGCGATGCGATCAGCGCGGCCCCGCTACGCGAGCGAAAGGAGCGGCTCCGGCAGCTTCTGTCGGGTACAGGCCCTCCGCTGCATTTCTCCGATCACCAGATCGGATGCGGCCCGGAGTTTTATGCCAAGGTCTGCGAGATGTCGCTGAGGGCATCATCTCCAAACGCGCTGACGCACCTATTCACCCGCCGATCGCCGCCTATGGGTCAAGGTCAAGTGCGAGAACCGAGTGGAGTTCATGATTGTCGGGTGGACCGATCCCGACGGTGCCCGTCCTTGGCTCGGGGCGCTCTTGTTGGCGTATTACGATCCGACTGGGCGGCTCGTTTATGCCGGGCGCGTCGGGGCGGGTATTGACCATGCGGAGCTCGGCAGGCTTTGGCGTTACCTGCAGCCGCTCGCCACTTCCGAGATGCCCCTCGATCAGGCTCCCCATCGGTCCAATCGGTTTGGTTCACCGCCGGTGTTGAGCCGTGTGCATTGGGTCCGTCCCGAGCTTGTAGTCGAGGTCAAGTACCTGACCTGGACCGGCGACAACCTGCTTCGTCAGGTGGTCTACCAGGGTTTGCGAGAGGACAAAAACCCGCACGGGGTGCGCCGTGATGTGTCGACCGCGCTTTCACCCTGCGGGCAGCGCACCGAAGGAGTCGGGATCAGTCAGGCGTAAGCGAGGCCAGCAATTGCCGCCTAATTGATCGCGCCATCGGAACCTGTCCGTTGCGAGCACTCATGTCAGCAGCTCGCCGGTCGCCGCATCGACAGAGACGCCGTACTCGCAGGATGCGTGTTCTGCTGTGAGTTTACCCTCGGCGACATCGTGAGCCACACGTGCCTGATCGCGTCCTGCCGGGTCGCCCCAGCCTCCCGCTCCGCCGAGGACGAGACGGAAGACGTCGCCGTGCCGGATCGTAAGCCGACACTTCGCGGGCAATTCGCGCATCTCGCCATCGCGCCACAGCAGATTCACCGAAGGTGTGCCACCGCGGCCCCCCTGTAGCCCATGGGGGACATGCGCGCGCCGGTCGGTGCGCAATTGCAAGACTCCTTCTTCGGCAAGGAACCGGTACTGCCGAACGAGTGCGAGCCCGCCGCGAAATTTGCCGGCACCCCCGCTATCGGGGACATAGCCGTAGCGTTCGATCATCAAAGGGTATTCGGATTCGACGATCTCGATCGGGTTATTGGAGAAATTGACGACGGCGCTCGCGGCAGCGTCGATTCCGTCTCTTGTCGGTCGACCACCCCAAGACCCAAACAAGAATTCTAAAAACACAAAAGGTCGCCGCTCGGCGTCGTAGCCGCCAAAGCTGATCCCGGTGTCTCCGCCCATCTCGCAAGCAAAAACGCGATCGGGTGCGATCTTGGCAAGGGCTCCAAAGAGCGCGTTGGCGACGCGAAATCCGGTCAGCCCCCGCGCTGCGACCGGAGCAGGCATGACCGGGTTGACGATCGTCGCAGGGGGCGCAATGACCTCGATAGGCCGAAAGTAGCCTTCGTTATTTGGCGGGTCGCCGCCGATCAGATGGCGGACGCAGGCATAGACAGCGGATTTCGTAAAGGGTAGGGGCGAGTTAATTGCCCCTCGTACCTGGGGCGCGGTGCCGGTGAAATCGGCGGTCAGCTGATCGCCTGCGACCGTTATCGTGACTCGGATCGGGATGGCGCCGGGATCAATGCCATCATCGTCGATCCAATCCTCAAACCCATACCTGCCATCCGGCATTGCCCGAATAGCGTTCCGCGCCAGCCGTTCCGCCTGGTCGAGCAGGGCGTCGGCGCAGGCGCGGAACCCCTCGACGCCATAGCGGCCGATCAGATCAATCAGGCCCCTTTCACCTGCGGCGCATGCCGCTAGCTGCGCCCGCACATCTCCCAGAACTTGGCGCGGCACTCGAACATTGCGCTCGATGATTTCAAAGACGGCATCTACGGGCTCGCCCCGGTCGTAGAGGCGCATTGGTGGAATGCGCAGTCCTTCCTGGAAGATCTCGGTCGCGTCGCAGCCATTGCCGCCGGGTGTCATGCCGCCGACGTCGAGCTGATGTCCGATCGTCGCCGCCCAGCCGACCAGCGCGTCCTCAAGCCAGACCGGCTTGAAGATGTAGAAATCGGGCAGATGCGTCCCGCCTTCATAGGGGTCGTTGAGAATGAAGACGTCGCCCGGTCGTACGGTTGCGCTGAATTTTCGCGTGATGCAGCCCATCGCGTCGGGGATTGAGCCGAGGTGCAATGGGAGAGTCATGCCCTGGGCGATGAGCCGGCCCTGTGCGTCGCACAACGCGCAGCTCATATCCATTGAATTCTTCAGGTTGTTTGAATAGGCAGTGCGTACGAGCGCGATCGCCATTTCATCGACAATCGCGTCAACAGCATGCTTGAGCAGTTCGAGCAGTATCGGTTCGCTTAGCTCGCGTTTGTTCATTTCAGGCTTCGATCCGAATGACGATGTTGTTGAAATGATCGAGCCAGACGGAGCAGCGCGGTGGCACCAATGTCGTCGCGTCGTATTCGTCGATCAGCAACGGCCCGCCGCGGGGTTCCTTGCGGTGCAGCTCGAAGCGGCGCAATACCGGTGTCGCCAGGATGCCGTGATGCTGGCCGAAATACGCACTACGCGTGCTGGCGCCGAAGCAGGCACCAATCGAGCTTTTGTTGTGCAACCTTGCGGAAGGGGAGGAGCCGTCGCGCGGTAGGCGGGCAACAATCCGAACATTGACGATCTGCACCGGATCGGCGCCGGCGCGGTGACCGTAAGTGTGCTCGTGCTCGTGCGCGAAGATCTCGGCAATAGCCGCCACCGGTGTCCTTGGGCCGGGCAGCGGGATCGTCAGTTCGAAGGATTGGCCGGCATATTTGACGTCGATGGCGCGCTCAACCAGCGGCGTTGCCGTCTCGCGCACCAGGCCTCTCGCCTCCTCGGCGAGTGCTTCGAAGGCACTCTCGACATCATCTTCGGTCAGTTCCGCCAACGGTGCATTGAGTGTCCTGACAAGGTGATGCTCGAGCTCGGCTTCGAGCAGACCGACCGCGCTGAACACCCCCGGCGCCGGCGGCACCAGTACCGTGCCGATTTTGAGCGTGCGAGCCATCTCGGCGGCAAAAAGCGGACCGTTGCCGCCGAAGGCGATCAGCGTGAAGTCTCGCGGATCCCGGCCGCGCTCGATCGTAACGGCCCGCACCGCACGGGCAATACCGGCGCAGCCAACGAGATGAGCGCCGAAGGCCGCTTCTTCCAACGGCAAACCAAGGGGCAAGGCGATCTGTGCGGAAATGGCGTCCCGTGCTTTGGCCGCATCGATCCGCAGCCCGCTCGGCAATCGGTCTTGCGCGAGATAACCGAGCGCTACATTGGCATCTGTCAGGGTCGCCGCGGTTCCGCCATTAGCGTAGGAAACCGGGCCCGGCACGGCTCCGGCGCTGTGCGGGCCCACATGCAAAGCTCCGGCGCTGTCGACTGCGAGGATGCTGCCCCCACCGGCGCCAACCTCGGCGATGTCGATCGCAGGGGTCCGCAGCAAATACCCACCACCCTTATTGAGCCGGCTGCCGCGAGAGATCGGGCCGCCCACCTCGAACTCGCTCGACCGCCGGATCTCATACTCCTCGATAACGGATGCCTTAGTGGTCGTGCCGCCCATATCGAGGCTGATGACATTCGCTACGCCGAGCCGGCGTGCCATTGCGGCCGTGCCGATGACCCCCGCCGCCGGC
>Ga0306925_10006774_pt1 | contig 10686 bp, 5 predicted proteins | sample flu12Cox44000176_FD_203755 | JGI IMG/M metagenome (GOLD analysis project Ga0306925, IMG submission 203755) | Lab enrichment of tropical soil microbial communities from Luquillo Experimental Forest, Puerto Rico - flux8day.12C.oxic.44.000.176 (v2)... | ecosystem: Environmental > Terrestrial > Soil... | reverse complement strand
GCGACCGTATTGCCGTTGACTGTGGTGAATTGGTCAGGCAGGTTTTGCTGGTAGGGCGGCCTTGTGTAAAATGCGCTGATCCCTCCGCCCGTATTGGTTCCGAAGCCGAGGTAGTCGAACTCGTTCCAGGCTCCTTCCCCACCGTAGCCTACCGGAATGCAGCTTGAAGGAACGCCCGGTCTGGCCGACGTGGTGCACCCATAGGGTCCACCATTAACTACGACGAGACCTGTGTTGCAATTGGTGTTTGCCGGGCAAGTAAAAGTATTGCCCGTACCTGGCGGTGGGCCGTATTGGCCTCCGTAGGGGTATCCCTCCGTTCCACCGGCGGCAAGATTCAGCGGGTTTGATGCCGGCCACGAGGGAGTTAACTCTAAGGTTCCGTTAACAGGAGCGTCCTCGTTTGCTCCCCAGTCCCCGCTAGAGGCGATAATGGTCCAGCCGTTGAGTGTTGCGGTCGCGTATCCACCATCCGCCACCGCTCGGGTTGTGGGATCAACCTGGTCGTCTGGTTCCCCGAAACTTTGGGACATGATGCTGCCGTTGAGGCTGGCCTGGTTGACTACTGCTAGCTCAGTCGAATTGATGCTGGCGTCGAAGCAGTCATTGGCGACCACAAGCACGATCTTCGCGCCAGGCGCCAAAGCGTGGGACATAGTTACGTCGAGTGTGGTTTCCGAAGCCCATCCGACCGCGCCACAAATACCTGCGTTTGGCGCGGTGTACAGATCCGAGATCGTTTTCACGGGGCAGTTGTCTGTGGCAGCCCCCGTCCATGTTGGTCCGCACAGGATCTGGACGGTTGTCGACGGCAGTCCGAAGGTCGAAGCGAACTTGTCTAAGTCGCTCTGTATTGTCGGACTACCGAAGGCATCGACTATGACGATCGTCTGACCGGTACCGTCGAGCCCTCTTTTCCCCGTTGTGGGCGGAAAGTGGTATGCGGTTTTGAGGAAGTTAGGCGGATAGCACAAGATCGTTCCAAGAGAACCACTAAAGCAGAATGGCACTCCGCCTACAGTATTTGGATCAAACGAGGGGTCCAGTGAATGGACTCGGACGTAAGGTGCTGTCGAGTGGCTGGACTGCGCCACAACCGATTTCTCCTCCAGTCCGACAATGATGGCAATAGTGCTTAGAGCAATCACCGAAAGCTGTCTCAAGTTACATTTGAAGAATTTCGACGGCGTTACAAATGGCATCTTTCTCATTGTTCTCCCTCCTTTGTCCTTTTGTTTGTTCTTTTGTTCGTCGCGTTAGATTTGGAAACTCGCAGAAGAGAAGCCCCGAAGCGGGCAGGGCCCGAGTTGGGCGCGGCCCGGAGATTTAGAACATTACTGAGCGATAGGAAAACTACTGGAGGAACAAAGCCGTGTCAAGAAGCATCAAGCGGCATATTGACGGTACACATGAAAGTGTTTGTCCTAACAGCGTGGGAGGCCTATAAGTGGTAATGGGAGCACTAGGGTGAACCCCAGCTCGCCGGCCCTGGCTAGTAACTAGTATTCTAATTAAGGGTTGCCGCGTCCTAATACCTCAAATGTAAAAAGGGGTAACGGGTAGATGTGCTCAAACCTTTAATCAGACTAGCTAGAGCAAGCAGACGGTAAATTACCCTGCCTTCATCCGCTCACGAGCCCCTCACGGCGCTAGGAACGCCTCGAAGAGTCTGGGCTGGCTCGCACCAAGCTGCGCCTATCGAGACAGCACTGAGTCCCGAATCGTGATGAGCATCGGTTATCTTCTCCAGTCATTCATCTCTAGCCGTTCGCTCTCTTGTTGTCATTTCCTAATCCGGCTAGTCTCGCTCCAGAATGTTTGCGATACCGAAGAACCAACGGAGAGGAATAGGGGGAGAAATTTTCCAGAGTTCTGGGTTTGGCAAACTTTATAAACAAGAATTGTAAACCAATTGCATTGGGCGTGGTCACTAAGGCTAGTCACCCTATGCATGACGACAAAAGGAGTGAAACAGAATGCTTCTAAAGCATCTACCTGCGCCTTACGGGGGAGATGTTAACCAAACCAGATGTTAAACCAGACTTGTACAGGCTCGTCGGACGATGAGAAGGAGAGTAGTAGATGAAGAAAGTGCTGTTAGCAGGGGTTGTACTTGTAGCCACATCGCTTTTTGCCAACGTAATTCCCATTACACAAACCAACAACTCAGTAATCGGTTGTTCCCAGTCAACTCCTTGCGGGACAATTACGATTACGCCCAGCGGAGGTAATCTGGACGTAACTGTCAATCTGACAGTTCCATACCAATTCGATCGCATTGGATTTGATGGAACGTCGGGTTTGACACTTAACTGCTTCGCCTTCGCCGCATCCTGTACGTCTGGAGTAGGCGGAGCGAGCTTAGGCGGTTCTAAGCAAGAAGGACCCTACGGTCTGTTCGACTATACCCTCTACACAGGACTGAACGGCGGGTCGCATTGCTGCCAAAGCTTGTTCAGCTTTGTATTAAGCGGCTCAAGCTCACTGTCAATCAATGATCTCGGGACCGATTTTGCAGGGCACGTTGCGAACGCGAATTCAAGCGGGTTTGTCAACGGCTTGCCTGGTTCTGAGGTTCCTGAACCGTCAACTTTTCTGTTACTGGGCGGAGGGTTAGTTGCATTCGCCCGCAAACTTAGGTGCTAGCCTATAGGGCCGGTATAGGAGGAGTCCCGGCCCAGTTCTTTCGCTACCGTGGTCTCGCTGCGCGGTGAAGATATAATGTCGCCTGCAATTAGACTCGCTGTAGAGGTTTTCGGACTAGAGCTTTGAGTCCAACCTGAGTTTTCCTGTGAGAGCGACAAAGGAGCAGACCAATAACGTTGTACAGGCGTTGCTGCTGATGGAGTATGAGCTGGAAGGGCCACAAGGCGCTTTGGTGGTCGGCAGTCCACCGGCTTGTTTATTTCGAGGTCTATCACGTCGGTTTCGTCTTGGTTACCTCAGGCCATATTAGGACACCAGTGATCAGTAGATCACGGGGACATATGGCCGGGCTGCGGTATCCGCGGTGGTGACTCCAGACTCATGAGTTTGTGGGAGATCTTGAGGGGCCAGCAAATGTCGTGTATTTAAAGGACTTAGAGTGTCACCTCCGCACGAGTCACTTATGTTAAGTGCTTTATTTGTGAATGGATTAGAGTCAACGCCCGCTGATTCTTAATCGACAGGTCATCGCTTCAAGTCCGATCGTCGGCACCAGAATCTAAAGTGCTTATGCGCTCTCGCGAGGGGCTCTTGTGTCATTTGGTCCGACACTGTCGGATTGCGGGACCCGCCCTTGAGCCAATCGCCATGGATCATCAGAAGAAGAGCTTCAATCCGAGTTGCAGGATGCGAGCGGGATGAGCGATCCCGATATAGAGAAAGCTGGACGAGCCGAGACAACTCGGATCGCCTGCAGAATTATTCGGTCCTCCATAACATCCCATGGAATTCGTGTTCGACGCGAAACCGTTAGCCGCCGCGCTGCCGCCTGCAGCACCTCCGATTGGGCCCCACTCTGTGTGATTGAAAATGTTGAACGCTTCAGCACGAAACTCAAAATGGAAACGTTCGCTCACGGGGATGTTCTTGTAAAGCGCCATGTTGAAGTTCCAGTAGCCGGGGTTCCGTAAGGAGTTTCTGCCCGCATTTCCGAAGGTCAGGCCCTGCGGAGCGGCGAAGGCCCCCGGATTCTCATGCAGTGGACCGAAGCCTGTGAGCGGGACATTCGGAATGGCAGTATAGGGATCTCCAATTAGATCTGGGTAGGAGCCAGCGCCGTTCGCGCCCCCACCACCGCCACCGACACCGGCATTGTCGCTGTAATTAGCAGTGTTGATTGGAGAGTAAGGGGTGCCAGTGAGTGCGGTGAAGATGCCCGAATATTGCCAGCCTCCCAGAATCTTGTTTGTGAGCCCGGGGTTGCGGAAGAAGGGCAAGTCGTACACCCAACCGAAGTTGAACATGTGCCGGATGTCAAAAGTAGAACTAGCGCGATTCGCGGCGGGGTCATAGGTGTTTACGAAATCGGCGTCATAACGGTCAGATCCGTCATCAATCGAGTGACTCCAGGTGTATGCAAGGGTGAACTGCAGTGATCCCGCTGTCTTCCGCGCCGCAACTTGCAACGCATTGTAAGTGGAGGAAGCGGCATTCTGCAGTTGCGTTATCGTCCCTATTCCGTAGTAAGGCCGAAACGGATTGGGATCGCTGCCGCACGCCACCATTAGGTTATTCGCGGCTTGGCTGGTAACCGGTACACCGCTCGGCGTAGTAAATGACGAGCAATCACCATTTGTGTTGTTGATTCCGCCAATCGGCTCGCCGGGCATGTACGGATTCAGCGCCGCAGGCACGGGATAAATCTGATTCAGGTTGTCTTGCCGGTTAAGATGCGTGCCTTTGCTCCCTACATAGGCAAGCACTAACACAGTGTTCTTCGTTAACTGCCGCTGAAGATCAAGATGCCATTGCTGCACGTAAGGCCATATCGCTTTCGTTGGGATGGAGATGAATTGCAGCGGGAAGATGGGCGTCGAGCCAGTTGTGCCGCCGCCGATATTGGTATACCCGGAGATGTTGTATTGCGTCACAGTCTGGATTAGAGGCGAGGACTGCCCTTCCAGACTTTCCGTATTCGCTTCATTCCCATTCGTATGTTCGTAGAAGATTCCATAGCCGCCGCGGAGGGCGGTCGTCCCGTCACCGAAGACATCGTAGGAGAAGCCCACTCGCGGTGCCGGATTCCAGAGATGCCCGCTCATGCACGACCTGGGAACTCCGTTTACGCCGCAATGCACCAATCCATCGAAGGGATTGCCGGTGCCGGGTATCAACGCTCCCTGGAAGCCCGTCACCGAGCCATCTGTGTCAATCTGGGGGGCGTTGGCGGTGCTGTAGGCCGACGGAGTCCAGTTGTAAGCGCGGTTGTACTTTTCGTAGTAAGTGCCAAACATGCTGATGCGCAGGCCCAGGTTGAGGGTAAGTCGTGAGGTAACGCGCCAGTCATCCTGGAAGTACGGCTCGAAAATCTTGTAGCGGTTATAGAACTTGATGTTCGTGCTGGATTGCTGAAAGCTTGCGATTTGCCCCATAAGCAGGTCAGCAAAGCTGTTTCCAGTGGTCACGGAAGTTGCACTTGTGTCGAAACTCAGCGAGCCATTCACCAGTTGGAAGCTGTACTCGTTCTTTTGGGCTGCCACATAGTAAGCGCCAAACTGCATGTTGTGGCGACCGACGATCTTTGTGACGTTATCGCGGAAGGTGTAAGTGGGGTTCGCGTTGTAGGCGCCCTCGGGCCATTCACCATTCGGATCTTGGTAGAACGTTCCGCCGTAGGCTGCATTACCAGTCAAGGTGATGGCAGCTAGTTTTCCACCAAATCCGTTATTGAAGATCGCACCCATCGGCAAATTGGGCGGCCGCTGCCAGGCGTTCGGGTTGGGAGTGCCAGTGGAAAAAAAGCTGATGTGGTCGGTGGTATAGCTGAACAAAAATTCGTTCACCAGGCTTGGCGAAGGGTTCCAATTTAAGCGGGCCACCAAACTCACGGCGGGTCCGATGAAATTAGTCTGTACAGTTGGGAAGTAGCTTCCGGTGAAGACAGGCGTGGGCGTAACAGTGTTCCAGGAATCGTGGGTCCAGCGGAACATGGCTGCCCACTTGGTTCCGAAGTTCTGATCGATACGCAACAGCTCTTCACGCCAGTTTGTGGGCTGGGTCGGTGATGCATTGTAGAGGGCTGCACCGGGGACTCCCGCATTCGCCAATGGGATCAATGGCAGAAGGGCGGCCCCAGCCGGATCGATCGCCACCTGGTTGTTGGGGAAGAACTGGCCTGTGGCAGGGTTGACCGGGCAGTCAGCGAACGACCCGGTTGTCTGGTTGGGGCATAGATCATTGAAATTACCCTGGCGCTCGGCATTCGAGGGCACCGGCGTATTGAAGACCTGTCCGGGAACGCTCTCTTTACGCCACTCCTGCGACCAGAAGAAAAAAGTTTTCGAGCGGTCGGTGTTGTAGTGTCCCGGAATAAAGACGGGTCCGCCTATCGTGTATCCGAAATCATTCTTGTGATAGGGAGGAACCGTCGATTCGAAGTAATTGCGGGCATTGAATGCAGTGTTGCGCACAAATTCGTAAACATCTCCGTGGAAATTCTTGGTACCGGACTTGGTTTCCACTTCAACTGTGCCAGAGCCACTGCGCCCGTACTGGGCACCGTAGTTCGAGGTGAGCACCTTCACTTCGGCAATGGCATCAATGCTGGGATAAACGTTCAGCGAGGAATTGCTTCCGTTATCCATATTGTCGCCGCCATCGAGCTCCCAGTTGTTGTACTCGGTGCGACCGCCATTAAAACTGAACGCGACGTTCCCACTGATTCCAACCGTACCTTCATCCTGGCCGCTCTGGTTGTTCACTCCAGGTGTTAAAGTCGCCAATTGTGTGAAGTTGCGCCCATTCAATTGCAATTGGGAAATTTCCTTGCCAGTGATCACACCCGACATCTCGGAAGACTGGGTTTCGACGGCGCCAATGTTCGTGCCCTCGACAGTGACTTCCGACGTAGTACCACCCACACTTAACGTGGCGTCGGCGCGGGTCTTTTGTGCTACGCGCAATACCAGACCTTTGGCTTGATACTTCTTAAAACCCGGTGCCTCAACTTCCAAGTTGTAAGTGCCCCCGGGCAATCCGCTCACCACGTATTCACCATCAGCATTGGTTTTGGCGCTGCGGTTGGTGCCACGCTCTGAACTGGTGACTTTGACTTGCGCATTGGCAACGATGGCTCCGGATTGATCGCGGACGGTTCCAGTGATCTGGCCAGTGTCCTGAGCCAGAGCAATTCCAGCAAGCATCACCAGTAGCAAGGAAAGGCCGCCACTGTATTTCATATCCGCCTCCAAGAGTTGAAGGTTCGACTTCGACCGGGCCAGGGCGAAGGTGGGTGGGAACCCGACAGCCTTAAAACGTTTTAAATAAGACTCCAACAGTTGCAGGCTTGTCAAGTTGCGCGTATCGAACTACTAAACGGCTTGTGTCGATTGGCGTGCGACTAAGGTGGGACTGACTAGCTTCAGGGTGCCATTGGACACCGGAACAGCTCCCGTAAGGCTGCCCCAGATTACTTCCGAGGCGATGGTTCCCATCTTCAGCATCGGCTGGCAGATGGTCGTCAGGCTGGGGCTTGCGAGGGCCGCCATCGGGATATCGTCGAAGCCCACCACCGAACAGTCCTGCGGCACACGCCGGCCGTGGTCGGCCAGCGCGCGGATCGAGCCGAATGCTGTCATGTCGTCGAACGCGGCGATTGCGGAGAAAGGCTGCTGTGCATCGAGCAATTCCCATGTTAGTTCTGCGCCCGAGGTGAACCCCGAAAGCGGGTCGGAGGAGGCAGACAGTTCCTTCACCAGCGCGGGTCGAATTGTTAGACCGGCTTCTTTGGCGAAGCGCTGCATGCCGGCCCAACGCCGGCTGGTGTCACCGAGCTGCTTCGGACCGAGAATGAACGCGATGTTGCGGTGGCCGAGGTCGTACAGATGTTGCAGCGCAAGATAGCCGCCCATTTCGTTGTCTACCAGAATCGAGCGGATTCCCGAGCGGTGCAAATCGCGACCCACCACGACGGTTGGCAAATTTCGCTCAATCACACCTTTGAGAGCGTCGATTCTCACAAACAACCAGTTCGCCACCACAATGAGACCCTCGACCCGACGATCGATCATCATCTCCAGGTAACGCTGAAAAAGATTGCGGTCGTTGTGCGCGTCCATGACAACTGGTAAGTACTCCGTTGGCTGTAAGCGCTTATCGATTCCCCGCAGGATCAAGGTGCAGAAGGGATCAGCCAGATCGAAGACCACCACTCCGATGGTGTTACTGCGTTGGTTACGCAGCGAGCGGGCAAATAGGTGAGGGCGGTATCCAAGCCGTTCGGCAACCTCGCGAATGCGGCGCTTTGTTTCGCCCCTCAGATGCTTCGCCAAGGGAGCTTCGTTCAGAACAATGGAGACGGTTGATACCGAGAAGCCGCTCTGCCTGGCGACCTCGACAAGCGTAACCGTCTTGGGCGGAACCCTACGTTGGTTCAAAGCAACAACAAGATACCACCTCTCCGGATGAGCTAATTTGACGGTCAGTGCGGCGAGTGCACTATTCGGCATGGTTGGTGCCGCGTTCTGGGCTCACGGGTGGTCACATTTCGCGGTAATTTAGCAGGCCTGCGCCGATCAAAACAAAGCAGGCTGGCCATATCCAGGAGGGAATCGCCCGGTCTTTTTGCGGCAGGCGCAACTCGAGCCAGCGCGCCCATCCCGCAAACACCGCGATGATACCCATGGGGACGTGGCTCAACTCGACTAGGAGATTTTCTTTCACGTTGGTGATGGCGTGCGAGTGTGTGAGCAGGACCGCGCCGCCCACGGCACACATCAGGGGGAAGACCAGCGCCCAGTGATCGTTCTCCCGCTTTTGCTTGCGGACGCGCAGCTCAAACACCGCGAAGCCGACGCATACCAACGCCGCCATGCGATGCTGGAACACCTCAGGATCGGCCCAGCATGCGCCCATGCTCTTCCACCCAACGGGCCAGCATTCGGTGTCTGCAAAAAGGAAGATAAATATTGCGATGCCGATCAGCAGCAACGGCCAGAACTCCGCCCATGGGGCTTTGCCCGTGCGCGCCAGCAGCGCTAGCACACCCATCGAGAGCACGACCACGCCCATCCAATGGTGGTTCGACTCCGATTCGATTGAGTTGTTGATCAGCCGCGGCGTGAGCGGCATGCCATCGACGTTGTACCCGTGAACCTTGGGAATTGCGGCTGTGCCGTCGGGGTTCGTCTCGGGGATGAACTTGTAGGTGAGCCGCGGCATGGTCGGCTGAAAGCGTTGCCAGATCTGCTGCATCGTAACCGTTTCGCTGAGCTGGTCAACCGCCGGAGGCTGCGAAGTCAGCGACGCTGCGGTCAAAATCACTGTGATTCCGATGCCGACCTCGGCTTCGATCAGTCGCCGCAATCGCGGCATGACTTGTTCCTGGGTAGAATTTCGTAGCATCAGGAAATTAACTGCGCCGAGCACCAACAGAGCTCCCAGCATGAGCGCCTTGGCGCCCACCATCGCTCCATAGGCTGTGCCCAGCACCGCGCCCCACGATCCGATGTAGCGAATGCTCAGACCTAGGCCGCTCAAAACCAGCGCGCAAACACTAACCAAGGCCATGCGCGAAAAGCGCTCCGTCACATACCACTGCGTGGCCAGGTCTTTGGCGCGGAAGAGTGCCAGCACCAGGAAGGGAAGGCCTCCAATCCAGAAGCCGGTGGCTAACTCATGTACGCATGAAAGCACAACCAGAAAGGTGCGTCCTTCGATTCGCGAGGCGGCGTGATTGGTCATCACCGACGCGCCCATGATGACGAGCGCCAGGATCGGCAGCGCCCACTTCGCGAATTTCTTGTTCCCGCTGGCGATGATGGCGGTGAACAGTGCCGCAATCAGCACGATGCTGCCGGAGATAAAAAAGTTTGCGCCGACGACCTCCTGGATGCCGATCTCGGCAGTCACCATGAGCACCGCGGAGTTCACGTACAGGTATCCCAACTGCACAATTGCCAGTCCGACAGCGCTGATACGAAGCAGCTTCCAGGAAGAAGCCTCGATGCGCCTGATGCTGTCTTCCGACATTTCGGCCGAGGGCCGCGTGGTCCAAAGTACAAACAGCACGCCACCGAGCAGCACCGACTGGAATACCAATGTTCCGGCGCGCAGCACCACCGAGAAAAATGCGAATAAATCAACTAGCTTCAGCAATGGGTTGTCCTGATTTTCCTTTGCCCTCGCGGGCTGAAGCCCGCCGCGGAATTAAAAGGACCGCTGACGGCTCGACTGATGTCACGCAGAGACACGAGAATATCGTGCAAACAAATTTTCTACCCGGCTCGTGGAGTCGAGCCCTCGCTCATTGTCATCGCACGACGCTCGTAGTCTTTTCCCGCGCGTTGTAGACCGGGAAATCAATTCACGGTAAACGGAATCTCACCCTTACTGATGTGCCCGTCTGACGCGAGTACCTGCCACTGCAGCCTGTAGGCTCCTGGCTTCAAGCCCTTGGCCTGGGTTTGCAACGTATCGGGTGTAGCCTGAGTCGCAAGGGTCAGGATTGAAACGGTACCGTCTGGCGCGACCAGCCGGAGACGCGAGCGGCCGCCGTCGATCCGCACATTGAAGCGCAGATTGATGGCAAAATCAGGTCCCTTGATCGTGGAATTCAGCTTGGGAGACGATTCCATCAGAATGGCGTGCGCCCAGCAAACCTGGGCTGCACTGAGAAACGTTAAAACTGCGCACACTAATGAAATACGGTGATAACTCATGCCAAACAAATAACCTTTCCTCCGTTCGGAGAACTCTGTCATCAACCATGATGAGGACTGTTTAAGGATACTCGTGCGCAGCGGCACATCTCAACCGTATGCCATTGGCATCTGCTAAAAACCGCGCTGACGGTCGTGCATGACTGCATCTGCATGAAGAAGGGCGAGTTTAATGGGGTGGCAAGGATTGCGGACAAACGCGTTTCGCGTGGTGAGCGTTGCGTCATTGGCATGTGGTATGGCGTTATTCTTGTCGCCAGGGGCTGCTCAGAAGCCGGTTGCGGCGCTGCCGTGCGTCAAACTGGATACCATTTGGGATGAG
>Ga0306925_10006768_pt1 | contig 10690 bp, 10 predicted proteins | sample flu12Cox44000176_FD_203755 | JGI IMG/M metagenome (GOLD analysis project Ga0306925, IMG submission 203755) | Lab enrichment of tropical soil microbial communities from Luquillo Experimental Forest, Puerto Rico - flux8day.12C.oxic.44.000.176 (v2)... | ecosystem: Environmental > Terrestrial >... | reverse complement strand
GAGGCGCAATACGATAAACTGGCCCGCGAGGGCCGCCGTCAGCGGCTCACCGTCCGCCGGTTCCAGGACGAGCGAAGTGACATTGCTGGTTTCGCGCTGCTTCTGCGACACCCGCAATGAGCGGAAGCCTCGCCACGCGGGGGGCGGGCCCTGGGGTGGGCCGAGCCCGGGGTTACCCGTGGTTCCGCGGCCCTTCCGTTCCTGGTCGAGCAGCGCCGCTAACGAGGTCCGCCAGCCGGCGCTCAATGCCGGAATGCGCAACGCTCGTTCCAGCCCGCTCGCCGGGTGACCCGGCAAATATAACAGCGCATTGATCTCGGCGACGGTCACCTGCTCGGGACCCGCCTTAGCCTTCACGATTTCGTCGCCGGCGCCGACTTCGCCTTCCTCGAGGACTCGGAAATAGAACCCGGGCCTGCCATGTGAGACGAGCAGTGCTGCCATCTGCGGCTCGTTCATGCGGATGCCGACCCGATAGCAGGTAACGCGCGGCTGGGTCACTTCGAACAGGGCATCGCCGATCCGGTAGTGATCGCCAATGCACACTTCAGTATCCGCCAGTCCCTCGACTGTAAAATTCTCTCCGAACTGGCCATAGGTAAAGTTGTTTCGGCCGAGCTGGTTTTGCCAATAACGATAAGATTCGATCTGGTAGACAAAGACTGCCCGGTGTTCGCCGCCATGCCCCGCCAGGTCTCCTTGGCCGTCTCCGTCGACGTTGAGCCGTCGTGTCATCCGTCGGCCCTGAACCGGCGTCTTCCAGACGGCGGTGTGGACGGTTTTCCCTTGCCACTCGATGTCGCGTGGCAGGCCCACATTTACTGAGAGCAACCGCGCCATCGTTTTGATCTCCTCTCAAGAGAGCCCCAAGAGTAAGCACATTTCCGCCGGCGCCGGTAATCCTGCGTTTGGATGGAGGCGAGGGCAACGAAGGTCCAAAGTTTCGACAAGGTTCTCGAAGTCCTTGGCGAGACGCCGGTTGCGTCCGAACCAGAAGAAGACACGCTCGACCACCAGCGGGGCGGCAGGACGGCAAAGCCCTTCTGTCGTCGTCGGCTTGACTATCTCCATGCGCAGCCGCAGTACCTCGGTACCGCCGTTTCAACCTGCCATAGCTTGTAGCCGCGATCGGCCCAAATCATTTTCATCCCGACCGTGATCGTATCGCTGCTGCTCATCACGCACGGGCTGATCTTTCGGCTGTCATTGCAACGTGACCGTGTAGGCGCTCCGATTGGTAGCCGCTACGCCGTGTAATAGAGGCCACCCTTGCGGCAAGGGTAGAGGCCAGCTACCCGTCCGGCGTAGGATCGGGATGCAGCTGTAAAAACGCCGCCGTCGCTTTGCTTGCGCGCTGCTCGGCCTCGGCGGGGTTGGGCGTCGCGGCCACCCCCAGCAGGAGGCCTACCATCAGTCCCTCCCAGAGCAGCCCCAGATATTGCCACGCCATTTCGTTTGGCTCTTCCGGACCAATGAGCCCGGCGGATTGGGCTTTCGCCAATAGTTCGGCGAGCGCCGCGCGCGTCGTATCTCGACCGGCGGCGTCGAGAGCCTGGGCGATCTCGGGCGAACGTGTTGCCTCGGCGATCGCCAGGCGGAAGGTGGCGATCACTGCCGGGTCGGTAACCTCACGCACCAGCTTCGTCGCGAAGCGGGTGAGCGTCGAGGCAAGCATCTGCCGGTCTTGTGGAGCAGGCAGGTCCGGCGGTAGTCGCATTCGGTCGGCGCGGCTCTTGATGCACGCGACGAGCACCGCATGCTTGCTGCCGAAATTCGCATAGAGATCGCGTTTCGAGATTTTGGCGCGGCTGGCGATTTCGAGGGTGCTGGTATCGGCATAACCGTCTTCGGTGAACGCCTGGAACGCAGCCCTCAGGATGCGCTCGTGCATCGGATGTTCGGCGGAGGGCGGGTCGGGGATGACGGACCGTTTCATGGCCTATCTTACTCTGGTACCCATTCGTACCGTAATATGGGTACGGATGGGTACCCCTAACTTGCACGGAGTTCCCGATGAGTGTCCAGGCTTCTCGGTCCGCAAGTCCCGGAATTCGGGAGACCGCCGTCCGGTTGCGCGGAGCCACCACAACCCCCCAGGCGGCGACGCCAAAGGAGGGGTGGCTCATAGTCGGCCTATTGTTTCTGTTCATGCTGATCAACTTTGCCGACAAGGCGGTGATCGGGATCGCCGCCGTCCCGATCATGCGGGACCTTCAGCTCAGCCCCCGTCAGTTCGGATTGATCGGCTCGAGTTTCTTCTTGTTGTTTTCGCTTTCGGCAATCGTTACTGGGTTCATCGTCAATCGGGTCCAGACGCGGTGGGCGTTGCTGGCCATGGGACTTGTCTGGGCATTGACCCAGTTTCCGATGCTGGGGACGGTTGGGTTCACGACCCTGGTTGCCTGCCGGGTCGCTCTCGGCGCCGGAGAGGGACCGGCCTACCCGGTGGCGTTGCATTCGGCCTACAAATGGTTTCCCAACGAGCTGCGGACATTGCCGACGGCGGTCATCGCGCAGGGAGGCGGCATGGGCATAATAGTGGCGTTGCCGCTGCTCAACTGGGTCATCGTGAAATACTCCTGGCACTGGGCCTTTGGCGTGCTCGGCATCGCCGGTCTCGTCTGGGCGGGGGCGTGGCTGGTGCTCGGCCGCGAAGGCCCGCTGACCGCTTCCACCACGACGAGGGATACGACGCCGAAACCAGGGAGGATCGCCTACCGGCAACTGTTGCTGAGCCCGACGATTATTGGGGCCTGGTGCGCGGCCTTCGGTGCCCAGTGGGGATTGTCGCAGGCGCTATCGTGGCAAGGGGCGTTTTTGATCAAAGGGCTCGGCTTTGCCCAGGCCTCGATCGGTCTGTTGGGCGCGCTGCCGGCGTTTGCCAGCGTGATCGTAGTGATCGCCGCCGGCTGGTTTTCGCAGCGACTGCTCGCCCGCGGGGTGCCGAGTCGGGTGGCGCGCGGGATCTTCGGTGGCGCCTGCGTCGCGCTCGGCGGCGCGGCGATGGCGATCATGCCGTATGTGGCGGGCGTTTCCGCCAAGATTGCGGTGACGACGATCGGTGTGGCGCTGCCTTCGGTTATTTACGTGATCGGGAACGCCGTCGTCAGTGAAATCGCTCCGGTCGCTCAGCGCGGCGCCATGCTCGCAATCGGTACCGCGGTCAGCACCTCGGCCGGGCTTCTGGCGCCGTATGTCATGGGCAGCGTCGTCGAGACCGCGATCACACCGCTCGCGGGTTTCAACACCGGCTTTATGATCTGTGGTGTCATCATGCTAGTCGGCGGCATCATTGGGATTGCGCTGATGCGCCCCGAGCGTGAGACGACCCGGTGGGCGAGGGAAATACCGGAGGCGGCAGTTCCGCAGGGCGCCGGATAACCCCGGTCAATGCTCCGCTACCTTTAACGGCGTAAGGAGCCGGGGCCGCAGCTCAGGCCTTGGCCTCGGCTCCTTCCTAGCCCTTCACCGCTTAGCGGGCCGGATAGCAGTAGCCGTTATAATAGGTAAATCCGGGGCCGCACATCGTCGATGCCGGGACGCCCGTAACAGCATTGGCGGTACCGGTTACCGCATTGGCGGTGCCGGCAACGGTTCCGGTGGCGGTGCCCAGCGCGCCGCCGACGATCGCGCCGACGGGACCGCCCGTGGCAGCTCCTTGCGCGGCCCCTGCCTGTCCTCCGGAGACCGCACCGGACACCGGGTTCGATGGGTATGCGGGGGCCGGCGCCGGTGCAGCCACCGGCCGGCAGGCGCCGTAAGAATACGCATATCCTGCGGGACAGGCATATTGCGCGAGCGCCACACTCGATGTCCCCGCCACCAAAGCGGCGGCGATTGCAAGAGTTTTGAACCTTGTTGGCATCACTACCTCCGCGAAATACGCAAAGAGCGGCAGAGCGCCGCCTGCTCAAGTGAACGTCGTTTGACGGAATCGCGTTCCGCCGGCCGGAACGGCCTTAATTCTCGCGCAACTCGGCTGCATCGCGAGCACAAGCTGGCTTATGATAGGAGCGGGGAAAGAGCCCCTGGTGAGAGGAGACGCAAATATGCCTGAACAGCCACAGCCAGAGCCACAGCGGACGCAGGCGCTCATGCCGGAGGATGGCGGCGGATGGCACCGCATCAATGCCGGGCCGCATCTGCACATAATGTTTCACCCAAACCGGCAGTTGCTAGGCCGGGAGCCGGACGGCGTCTTGCGGAAGTCGATCGTGGTCGCCGTCACGGGCAAAAGCGAGCAGGCGCTCCGCTTTGATCCGTTCAGCGCCGGCAGCCACTATCACATCCGGCCGACTTTTCGCGGCCGGCAAATACCGCTTTGGGTCGAGGAAGGACAGAAGCCACTCGACGTCGCCCTCAGATTCTTCGAAAAGCCGCTGCGGTTTCGCGGGCTTCTCGCCCAGGCCGAAGAGGACGAGGTGGCCTCAAAGCTTGATGACGCGGACCTGACCAGAGCCGCACGGCAGATCCGGGAGCTTGACGCCGCCGAGGGCGCCACGCCCGCTGCTTGACGGCGGAGATCAAGTCCCCGGCGACCGTAGCGGGCAACACCCGGAGTGTGGGCGCGAGCGGTTAGGCCGTGGCGCGGCGGCGGAATGCGTCGAGGCTGCCGGCGTGGATCAATTCACTCGGCAACTGATGCCCGACGATCTCCTCGGCCTTGCGGCCGACCTCGATCAGTTGATCGAGATCGATGCCGGTATCGATGCCCATCTCCTCGCAGAGCAGCACCAGCTCCTCGGTGCAGATGTTGCCGGCCGCTTTTGGTTGCCCGGGCAACCGCCGAGCCCGCCGACGGTCGAGTCGAATTGGGTGACACCCATCTTGAGCCCGGCATGCGCGTTGGCAACGGCGAGCCCGCGCGTGTCGTGCAGGTGCAGAGCGATCGGCGTGTCGGGCCAGCGGCTTCGCACCTCGCCCAGCACGCGCTCGATGCGCAACGGCGTCGCCCAGCCCATCGTGTCGGCCAGCGAGAAATATTTGATGTCGGCCCCGGCCTCCTCGGCGATGGCGAGCCCGTCTTCCAGGGTCGAGACGACCTGAGCCGGTGCGATATCGCCCTGGTAGTTGCAGCCAAACGCCGCCATGACGCCGATCCGCGGCACCTCGACACCATTTTCGAGATGCAAGGCGGTCTGCTTTTTCATCGCCTCGACGTTTTCGGCGTGGCTGCGGTGCAGATTCTTCTGCGTAAACGCCTCCGACGCAGTCAGCGCGATCGAGCCTGATATCGACAGCTTGTTACGGAAGACGAGCGCCCGGTTGAGCCCGTTCGCGTTGAACCACAGCGCGGTGTAATGGACGCCTTCCTTTGGGGTGAACCCGGCGACGACATCTTCGGCGTCCGCCCAGCCCGGCACGATGCGCGGGCTGACAAACGAGGCGGCCTGGATATGATGCAACCCGGTCTCGGCAAGCGCCTCGATCAGCTTGATTTTATCGGCGGTGCTGATCGGGCCGGGTTCGATCTGAAACCCTTCGCGCGGGCCTTCCTCGTGGATCTCCACATGTGTCGGCAGATCACTCATGGTCTCGTTCCCCAATCAGTTAGAGCCTCACCAAAAACTAATTTCCAAAACATCAAAGTGCTACTCGCCACATCTGCGAAACGCGGGGATCCAGGCTAGCGCCGATACCTCGGACTCCTGGCTTCCCGCGTCCCCGGGAATGACCAATAAGCAGCTGATGAACCAGATTAATCTCAATCAAGCATCTGGTCAGGCGGTGCCAAGGCGGTAGAACCGCGACGCGGTGCCGGCAAAGAGATCGGCCTTTTCCGTAGCCGAGGCGCCGTGTGCCAGCCGCTTAAACGCGTTGAAAAGCACCGGATAGCTGCAGGCACCCTTGTCGACCGGGAAATTGCTTTCGAACATGCAGCGATTGGCGCCAAAATTGTCGATGCAGGCCTCGACGTAGGGCCGCCAGGCATTGGCCATCTCACCCGATGACGGCGGCAGGGGTGCAAGGTGAAAGTCGAAGGCGTTGACGATCATCGCCAGCCCGCCGAGCTTTACATAGACGTTCGGGCAGGCCGACAGCGCCCTGATATCGGCGCGCCAGGTGGGGAACACCTCGTTGTGCTTGTAGGGGCCAACCCCGAGCGGGCCGCCGAAATGGTTAAGCACGATCTTTACCTCCGGGGATTCGCGCGCCACCTCGGTCAGGGTCTTGATCTGTGGGTGGTAGATCCATGCCTCGAAGGTCAGATTGTGCGCCGGCAGCCGCTTGAGGCCGCGGCGGAAGGTCGGATCATCCATCAGCCCCGGCGGCGGCACATAGGACGAGGCAGCGATGATCGCCGGATCGTGTGCTGCGATCTGACGGATGCCGCGAAACCGCCCGCCCGCCGCAGCGATCTGTCCTTCGAGCACCGCATCGACATTGGGCAGCCGCAAATCGGCAAAGCTGACGATGCCGGCGCAGATCTTGGTCTTGCCGCCGCGCCGGTCGCCTTCCTCGGCGATCGCCCGGACGAACTCGCTTTCGCCGATTGGGCGCATCTCCTCGGAGCCGCTGGTGCGATAACCCGAACCGCACTGTATGAATACGGTCTTGACGATGTTGTGGCCGGAGCTGACATCGGCCAGCAGCTCATCGAGCAGATAGCGGCTGCCCGGATGGTCCCAGAGATGATGGTGCGGGTCGACGATCGGCAGATCGGGCTCGAGGATCTCCTCCTTAAGCTTGCCGAGCCATGCGGGATTGGGCAGCGGGCGAGGATAGGCGCGGGCTTCGACAGGCATGACATCCTCCCTGAGGCGAACTCGATAGTGCTGATTACCGGCGCCATATGGCAAGATCTAGCGCCAATTCTATCGGAGGCGAGGATGAACGATGCGGGCAACATGGCAAGGCACATGCTGGACGTCAGGGAGCTGACGGCAGAGGCGTTTGCACCCTACGGCCAGATCATCGCGCCGCTGCGGACTGGCGGCCAGGGTGCGGAAACCAAGTACGACCCCGAGACCTCGGCGAGCGAGGCGAAGCTCGTCTTGGGTAATGGCGAGCCGCGGCTGTGGATCATGCATCTGCCGCATGTTGGGCTCGGCTTTACCCGGATCGCGCGGCACCGGCGGGTCACCCAATGTCTGGGCTCGCTCGGCGGCAAGGAATGGTTCATTGGCGTGGCACCACCAGGCGACCTCGCTAACGACGCATCTCCGCGCATCGAGGACATCGCCGCCTTCCGCGTCCCGGGCGACCGCCTGATCAAATTACACGTCGCGACCTGGCACGCCGGACCGCACTTCGTCCACGACGAATGCCTATTTTTCAACCTCGAGAACCTCGACACGAACCGGCGCGATTTTCACGCCGTGCCGCTGTCAGTCGAGTGCCGCTACCGGCTCTGAGCCACTGAGGGACGGCAAAGGCTCGCGCCGCGGCGGTGCCGAATGGACGGCGCCGACCGCTTGCGCGGCACCCTTGAGCCGATGCACCGCGGCCTGCCTGCCTCTTGCCGTGGTAAAGGACGGCGTGGCACAGCGCCGAATACTCGCCGATTCCCGGGACCTTCTCTGATCGACGGTATTTGCTCCCTGTTCGGCCGATTTAGTTCCCTGTTCGCCCGCTTAGGGAATTCGCCTTTCGACTGACGTATTTTCAAAGGCTTAGAAGCGTCGATCCGGCCCGCAAACGGGCTGCAACGGGGTTTTTGCCAGTTTCTTCCCAGTGAGCAGGGAAAGGGCCGATTGGCTCAGGCCTACGCCGCCGCGGCAGCCCTCCCTCCTTCGAGCACCTCGCGGATCCCCGCGATGATCCGCTTGCGGTCCGGAAAGACGTGGTTTTCGAGGACGGGACTGTAGGGGATCGGCACCTGCAGCGCGCAGACCCGCTTCACCGGGGCCTTGAGCCGCGCGAAGGTCGGCGCATCCTCGGTGGCGACCGCGGCGACCTCGGCCGAGAAGCCGGCCGTCGGCCCCGCCTCGTCAGCGATGACGAGGCGTCCGGTTTTCTGCACCGAGCTGCGGATCGCCTCCCGATCCAACGGCACGAGCGTACGCGGATCGACGATTTCGACCGAGACCCCCTCCTTGGCGAGTTCCTCGGCCGCGGCCAGGGCTTCGTGCACGAGCCACGCCAGTGCGACGACCGTTACGTCGCTGCCCTCCCGTTTGATGTCGGCCTTTCCCAGCGGGATCGTGTAATCCTCCTCCGGCACCGGCCCCTTGCGGCTCATCAGCCGGCTCGATTCGAACGAGATGACCGGGTTGTTGTCACGGATCGCGGTCTTCAGCAGGCCCTTTATGTCGTGGGGGGTGGACGGTAGAAACATCTTCAAACCGGCCACATTCATAAACATCGAATAGGGCGACTGCGAGTGCTGTGCAGCGACCAGGCCGCCGCCGCCGACGGCCGCCCGATAAAGGATCGGGAAGGTTACCTGGCCGCCGAACATGTAGTGGATCTTGGCCGCCTGGTTGACGATCTGGTCCATCGCGACAAAGCAGAACGTCACCTGCCGCCAGTCGACGATCGGGCGGAACCCGGAGCCGGCGGCCCCGATCGACATGCCGGTCAGTGCTGCTTCGGTGATCGGCGTCGCGCGGACGCGCTGCGGGCCAAACTCCTTGAGCAGCGGCGGCAGCGCATCGGTCGACATGTAGAAGATCTTGGGATCGCGCCGCATCTCCTCGGCGACGGCTTCGATCGCGGCCTCGTTATAAGTCAGCTCTCGCATCGTCCGATCCTCAACAAAAATGAACACGCAAACGCGAAGGACACAGAGGGTTCGCTGAGGACGCGATGGCGAGGAATCCCTCTGCGACTTTTGCGTATCCTCCGCGACCTCTGCGCTAAAGCGTCCACTTAGGCGGCAAACACGTCGTCGGTCGCCTGCTCGGGTAGGGGGAAGGGGCTCGCCTCGGCAAAGGCGACAGCGGCTTCGAGCGCGGCCATGATGTCGCCCTCCATAGTCCGCAGCCCGTTGTCATCGAGCTCGCCCTGATCCCTGAGCTGCCGTTCGAGCAGCGCGATCGGGTCCTTCCGCTTCCACGCTTCGACCTCCGCCTGGTCGCGGACATCAGCCATGCCTCGGCGCTCGGTGTGGGCGCGCCAGCGGTAGGTCTTGCACTCGATCAAACTCGGCCCGCCGCCCGACCGCGCCCGCTCAGCGGCGGTGTTTGCCGCCTGATAGACGGCAAAGACGTCGTTGCCGTCGACGACGACACCGGGAATGCCGTAGCCGGCCGCGCGGGCCGCGACATCGCTCAGCGCATGGGTCGCAGCGGCCGCGGTGTTCGCCGCGTACATGTTGTTCTCGCAGACATACAGCATCGGCAATTTCCAGGTCGCGGCAATGTTGAGGCACTCGTGAAACGGCCCCGCATTCGATGCGCCATCGCCAAAGAAGGAGACCGCAACCCGCCCCTTGCCCTCCATCTGTGCGGCAAGACCGGCACCGGTGATGATCGCGATCCCACCGGCGACGATGCCATTGGCGCCGAGCATGCCGATGTCGAAATCGGCGATGTGCATCGAGCCGCCTTTGCCTTTGCAATATCCCGTTTGCCGCCCGTAGAGCTCGGCCATCATGCGGTTGAGGTCGGCACCCTTGGCGATGCAGTGCCCGTGGCCGCGATGCGTCGAAATGATCCGGTCGCCGTCGCCGAGCGCGCTGCAGACACCGACCGCGACCGCCTCCTCGCCGATGTAGCAATGCACGACACCGTAGATCTTGCCGGCCAGATAATCGGCCGAGGCGCGTTCCTCGAAGCGGCGGATGGTCAGCATCCGGCGCAGCATCTCGCGCTGCGTGTCGGGCGGCAGGTTCGGTGAAAGGCTCTGCATGGCTGCGATCCCCCGGGCCGGTTTCGACCTCGTTATGATGGGCCAGCGCTCGGAAGCTGGCAACCATAACGTCGGCACTGCTGCTGTTGTCGGCGGGCTTTCGGAGTAGGATCGCCCGATGCCCCCTCGTCATCCGCCCTTCGGAGGAAAGCCGTGCTCCTAGAAAGCCGCGTACTGGGTAACCGCGTCGCTTGTGAGGTCGGCGGGCTGCGCCTTTGGGAGCCACAGGACGATCAGACCATCGATCGGCTGCGCGCCTTGTGGGCCGAGCATCCGCTGCTGGTATTTCGCCGGCAGGCCCTCTCCGAGGATGAGCTGGCCGATTTCAGCGCTCGCTTTGGCCCGCTCGAGCGTACCGTCCGCACCGATTGGGCGTCCCCAGTGCGACCGGAGGTCAGCCTGATCTCAAATCTGAAGGATGCGCAGGCAAGGCCGATCGGTGGGCTGGGTGACGGCGAGATCCAATGGCACTCCGATCAATCCTACATGCTGAACCCGGCGACTGGTGCGATGCTCTACGCGCTCGAGCTGCCGCCGGAGGGAGGAACAACCTCGTGGGTGGATCTTTGCGCTGCCTATGCTGGATTGCCCGAGCGGCTCAGGCGCGCCGTGGAAGGACGACGAGCGATCTTCAGCTACGTCAAGCGGCTGGCCGGCTACCAAGGCATCGACCGGATGATCTCGGAGGAAGCCAAGCGTAAGACGCCGCCGATCCTGCACCCGCTGGTGCACACGCACCCCGCGACCGGCAGAAGGGCGCTGTACTTGGATTCGACAACGACCGTCGGGATCGATGGAATGGACGAAGCATCGGGCGCGGCATTGCTCGAGGAGATCTACGAGTTCGCGACCCAACCGGAATTCATTTATTGCCACCATTGGCAGGTTGGCGACGCGC
>Ga0306925_10006767_pt1 | contig 10690 bp, 10 predicted proteins | sample flu12Cox44000176_FD_203755 | JGI IMG/M metagenome (GOLD analysis project Ga0306925, IMG submission 203755) | Lab enrichment of tropical soil microbial communities from Luquillo Experimental Forest, Puerto Rico - flux8day.12C.oxic.44.000.176 (v2)... | ecosystem: Environmental > Terrestrial >... | reverse complement strand
GGTCGATCGATATCTCCTAGGCGCCTTTCTTGCTCCCAACTATGTCGGTTACTACACGATTGCGCAGCGTCTGGAGGAGGCGGTCTACATCGGTATCCTCAAGGTCGGCGACATCCTGTTCCCGTTCTTCAGCTCGTTACAGAAAGAGGAACCTAGCCGGATGGCCGACTTGCTGTTCCGCTCGTCCTGGGTGCTTAACATGCTGGGAGCCAGTGCTCTTGGCGCGCTCATCCCGGTCGCGGGCCCGCTGCTGAAAGCTTGGGCCGGCACCGAGGTCGCGATTGAGACCCAGGGACTGCTTGTCGTGCTGGCGGTTGCCGGAATCCTTGGATGCACCGCGAACGTATTCGGCTACTTTCTGCTCGCCAACGGCCGATCCCGCGATCTAGCTTCAATCGCCGTTGCAACCGCGCTGGCCACGCTTGCCACCAGCGCGGTCCTTTTGCCTTTGTTCGGATGGAAGGCCGCGGGTTGGAGCGCCTGCAGCGGGATGCTTGCGCAGTTCGCCATCACCGTGACCCTGCTGCGTCGGAAGTTCGAGACTTCTGACATTGCGTCCCGCTTCGTGCATCTCGTGCTGCAGCCGCTTGCGACGGGCATTGTTGTGGCAGTCGGATTGCGTTACCTGTTGGCGGAACGATTTTTCGACATTCCGCCGAAATGGTGGTTTGTCGGTATCGCCTATGCCATTTCCGCGGGCCTCATCTTCATGGCCATCGTCGCGGTTTCGGCAATCAGTCCGTACCGTCGGACTTGCTTGCAGGATCTCTTTGCGATTGCGCGCCACCTCCTCCCCCAAGAAGCCGTGTAGACATGTGCGGGATTGCCGGCATCGTTAACGTCGACGGCCGCCCTGTTGAACAAGGCGCCATTGAGCGCCTCACGCGCCTGTTAGCACACCGCGGGCCCGACGGTGACGGACACTGGTTCAACGCCGAGCGCAACGTCGCAGTCGGCCACCGGCGGCTCGCCATCATCGACCCTGGACCAGGCGGCTATCAGCCCATGCTCTCCGCGGATGAGAGATACGTCATCGTTTACAATGGCGAGATCTACAATTTCCTTGAACTCCGCCTTGAGCTTGAAGCCTTGGGTACGAAATTTCGCACTCAGTCGGACACTGAAGTGATCCTTGCGGCCTGGCAAAGGTGGCAGGAGAACATGCTGCTCCGCTTCAATGGCATGTGGGCGCTCGCAATTTTCGACACTAGAACGAGAGATCTGTTTCTCGCCCGCGATCGCTTTGGCATCAAGCCGTTGTTGTATGCGGCCTCGGCCGGCCGCTTTGTTTTTGCCTCCGAGCAGCGCGCGCTGGTCAACAGCGGATTGATTTCGACCTCGATCGACGTCGAGGTGGCGAAACGGCAGATGATCGATGTCTTCGGGATCGAGGGCAGCGAACGCACGCTCTATCGCGATGTGCGGCGGTTGTCGGCTGGTCATCTCCTGTGGCTGCGCGACGGTCGGTGGACCATACAGCGCTGGTGGTCCACACTCGACCATCTGCCCTTGCTGCCGCGAACCGAAGCGGAGCGGGTCGAACGATTTGGTGAACTGTTTCGCGATGCGGTCGCGCTACGCATGCGCAGCGACGTCCCAATCGGCACCTGTCTGTCCGGAGGCTTTGATTCATCCGCCGTGATCTGCGCCATGTCCGCGCATGAGAAAGCCGGCATGGGACCACGCGACAGCGCGGCATGGCGTCACGCCTTCATCGCTTCGTTTCCCGGGGCAGCTAACGACGAACGGCCGATGGCGGAGGTGGCAGCAGCCTGGGCCGGAGTCGCCCCGACCATTGTGGAGATCGGACGACAGGATGCACTCGACGAACTCGATCGCATTCTCGCCGAGAGCGACGACATTTATATCACACTGCCGAACGCGGGGTGGCTCCTCTATCGCGAGCTCAGGCGGCAAAAGGTGCTGGTGTCGCTTGACGGTCATGGCGCCGACGAACTCATGGGAGCCTATGTCCAGGAGGGTGATGCGGGAGGCTTTTTTTTGCGCAATCTGTTCGCACGCAGGATGTTCGACTCGCGGGCGGCAAAACGCCTCATCGGTCTTGTGCGCGTGGCCACGATCAAGCGGCGAGGATACTATTTCCTGCGCGGCGGCTTGGGGGCCGTTCCAGCCCCGCTCAATCTCACCGCCGAGCACGACAATCTACCGCGTGAGTGGGGCGGCCTCAACCGACGTCTCTATCGGATGTTCCATTCGACCGTGCTGCCGACCATTCTGCGCAACTTTGATCGTATCTCGATGGCTCATGGCATCGAGGTACGAATGCCGTTCATGGACTGGCGTCTCGTCACCTATACAATGGCGCTGCCGGACGCCGCCAAATCGTCCGGCGGCTGGACCAAGTGGATCGCTCGTCAGGCGATGCAGGGCCGCATGCCCGAGGCGATCCGGACCGGACGTCGGAAGGTCGGCTTCAATTCGCCGATGCCGGAATGGCTCAACGGGCCGCTTGCCGGCTGGACGCAAGCGATGCTCGAGGCGAAAGTGTCGGCTTTCTCCGAACTTGTCGATGAAGCCAGGCTACGTCACAAGGTTCAAGGCCTGACGAATACCAAGGCATGGGATTGGGAGGCGGTCGGGCGGATATGGCCGTATCTGAACATGAAATGGATGATGGCGAGGCTGTGAGATGCACAACGATTGGATCGGCCTGCTCGATTCGATGCTTGGTTGGAAACTCCGTCGCCAGGGCGCCGTGACGGTCGGGCAGGGCGCGAAGCTCGCCTGGCGTCGTCTCAATCATATCAGGGGTAACTGGCTTTCGATTGGAGAGCATTCGATCGTACAGGCCAATATTCTCTTCGAGGAGACCGGAGGGACGATGCGAATTGGCAATCGCACCTATATTGGGAAGAGCGATCTCATTTGCTACCGCAGCGTCGATATCGGCAACGACGTGGTCATGTCATGGGGAATCACTATCACGGATCACGATTCCCACAATGTCGATTGGCAGCACCGCAAGAACGACGTCATGCAGTGGAGCAAAGGACGCAAGGACTGGACGCATGTCTCGTATGCGCCCGTCGTCATCGCAGACAAGGTATGGATCGGGTTCAACGCCAGCATCCTGAAGGGCGTGACGATCGGCGAGGGCGCGGTGGTCGGAGCCTGCTCCGTCGTGACCCGCGACGTTGCGCCATTTTCCGTCGTGGCTGGAAATCCCGCGCGGCTGATCCGAAAGCTGTCGGTTGCGTGAAGCACGGCCGGTGGGAGCGACATAGATGCGCCTCTTTCAGAATGGTGGGCTCTATCCGTCCTATCTGCCGCGGTTGAACGCGCAGACGCGCCAGGCGTCCGGCTTCGAGGAAAGGCGTCGGGTCTTCCTGGATGACCGGTTCGGCGCGCTGCATTTCCTTAAACCCGTGCTGGAGGGCGATCCAGCGGCGTTCTTTACCAATGCTGACGACGACGTCTTGCAACGCCAATGGGCGCGGGAGAATGGTCTCAATTCTGGTGCTTCGCTTGAAGACATCCTGCTCGCCCAGATCGAACACCATAGGGCCGAGGTTTTTTACAACCTCGATCCCATACGCTTCGGGAGTGCGCTTATCCTAAAGCTTCCGGGTTGCGTTCGCAAATCGATCTGCTGGCGTGCAGCACCGTCGGGGCGCGCGGACCTCACCGCCTATGACGCAATCCTTGGAAATTTTCCCTCGATCCTGGAGGCGTGGCGCCGCGCGGGTTGTCGTGCGGAGTTATTCTTCCCTGCGATCGACCCGGTGATGGACCAGTATGGGCACAAAAATCGATCGATCGACATTCTTTTCGTTGGCGGATATTCCAAGCATCATTCGAACCGGGCGCTCGTTTTGGAACGCGTGGCAATGCTCGCCGCAAGATGGCGCGTGACCTATTGCCTCGATAGCTCGCGCCTGACCAAGTTGGCTGAGAGCCCTCTGGGCCGCCTGCTGCCGCTACAGAAGCATCGCCGGCCGCACGCCATTGCAGAGATCGCCAAACCGCCCGTATTCGGTCGGCAGCTCTATGAGCTTCTTGGAAAATCGAAGATCATGCTCAATGGTGCGATCGACATGGCCGGCGTGGATCGCGGCAACATGCGCTGCTTCGAGGCTATGGGGTGTGGCGCGCTGCTGGTTTCCGATGCCGGCAACTATCCGGAGGGCATGATGCCCGGCGAGACCATGCTAGTCTATGGGTCCGCTGACGTTGCACCGAAAGTCATTGAGGGTGCCCTCGAGCGATGGCAGCCGGCGGCTGAACTGGCTCGCCAGGGCCGGGAGAAGGTTTCCGCGCTCTACAGCAAATCCCGGCAATGGCAGAAGTTCGTCGACCTCGTCGGACAGATTTAGGCGTGCTAGAGCGAAGATATGGGGGCTATCGGCCCTTAGACCGTTAACCTTTAGACGAACCGGTGTTGTCGAACGACAAAATGCGCCTGATCTCGAAACTTCGGCGGACCAATTTCGATCTGATGCTGCAGCAGCTGGCAGGCCGGGCGACATGTGAGCTTTCGCCGGGCGCGACCCTGCATCCACGGGCGAGGATTCGCAACGCCCGCGGCGACAGCAGCAAGATCATGATCGGGCCGAATACCCATGTGCTCGGCGATCTATCGACCTTCGCGCATGGCGGGGAGATAAGGATCGGCGAGTGGTGCTATATCGGCGAAGCCAGCCGCATCTGGTCGGCGGCATCCATCGAGCTTGGTGATCGCGTGCTGGTATCGCACTCGGTGAACATATTCGACAGCCTCACGCATCCGATCCAGGCGGCCGCGCGACATGCGCAAGTGAAGCAGATCTTCGAAGAAGGACATCCACAGGCGCTGTCGCTCGACGAGAACCCCGTCAGAATCCACAATGACGCCTGGATCGGCGCCGGTGCGATGATCTTACGTGGCGTCACTGTGGGCGAGGGCGGCATCGTTGCCGCCGGCGCGGTCGTGACCAGGGACGTTCCGGCCTATTCGATCGTGGCCGGCAATCCGGCAGTGCTCGTCCGGGAATTGTCCGCCGATGAACGCTAGACCTCAACGCCTGTCCTGGGAAGACGCCGTGGTCTGGTTGCGCAACCAGCCAGACCGGCGCCAACTCGTCGTCGATGCCTACTACGATGACCCCCTGATCGCGGCGGCAGCGCGATATTATGGGAGCAGTGAGTGGCAGGAGATCGCAAAACTGCTCGCAGGGCGCGCCGGCAAGGCGCTCGACATCGGCGCCGGGCGCGGCATTGCGAGCTACGCGCTCGCCAAGACCGGCTTCGCTGTGACGGCCCTCGAACCTGATCCGAGCGCGATTGTCGGCGCCGCAGCGATCCGATCACTGGCAGTCGAATCCGGCTTGCCAATCAGTGTGGTCGAGGAATATTCGGAGCGCCTGCCATTCGCAGATGGCGCGTTCGATGTCGTTCATGGCCGTGCCGTCCTGCACCACACCAAAAATCTCGACGTCGCATGCGCCGAGATGTTTCGCGTGCTTCGTCCCGGAGGGCTTCTCGTCGCTGTCCGCGAGCACGTGATCAGCAAGGAGCGCGATCTTGCAAGATTCCATGCTAACCATCCGTTGCATCATCTCTACGGCGGCGAACATGCCTACATTCTCGATCGTTATGTCAGCGCGCTGAAAGTCGCGGGCTTCAGTTCTCTCGAAGTGTTGCCTCCGCTGCAAAGTCCCATCAACCTCTTTCCCCACACGATCGACACATTGCGCGAAGCGGTAGTGCAGAAAGTCTCGCAAAGAATCCCCCTTCGGCCGCTTTGGCGCCTGCTACTCGGTAGCGACCTCGTCTTCCGATCCTTGATGGCGGCTGCCGAGCGCTTCGACCATCGGCCTGGACGGCTCTATTCTTTCGTCGGCCACAAGGTTGCAGCATGAGCGTCTGGATCACCGGCGCCAACGGTTTCATCGGGCGGCACCTCGCGCGCGCACTGGCGGACGCGGGCCAGACCGTTCACGGCATCGGTCATGGCGCGATTCCTGATGACGAAAGGCAGCGTGTCGGCTTGCAGTCCTGGTTGAACGGCGAGATCGATGCGGCCAATTTAAGCTCGCTGGCCTCGGAACAAGGATTGCCGGAGGCGATCTTTCACCTGGCCGGCGGATCGTCGGTTGGACTTTCGATCGCTCAGCCGTTCGAGGATTTTTCGCGCACGGTCACCAGTACTGCACGGCTGCTCGAGTGGCTGCGCAGCACCGCGCCGGACTGCCGGTTGATCATGGCCTCGAGCGCGGCGGTCTATGGAGCGGATCAAGTCGGCCCGATCGGCGAGGATGCACCTCCGGCGCCGATGTCGCCCTATGGCCAGCATAAGCGCATTGCCGAGCAACTGTGCGAGAGCTATGCCGACAGCTACGGTATTCGCAGCACGGTCGCACGGCTGTTTTCGGTCTATGGCGCCAATCTTCGCAAGCAATTATTGTGGGAAGTGTGTGCGCGGCTCAAGCAGCGCGAACACACGCTCGTGCTCGGGGGGACGGGCACCGAGATGAGGGACTGGACCGACGTTCGCGATATTGTGCGCTTGTTGACGAAACTAAGGGATATGGCGCAACCGAAGCCGTACTGGGTCGTCAATGGTGGATCGGGGCAGGGAACGTCGGTGGCTGACGTAGTCGCCACGCTCGTCAGGCACTGGGGGATGAAGGTCGCTGTAGGTTATTCCGGTATCGCGCGGCCAGGGGATCCGAGGAGCCTGATCGCCGACGCGACGGCGCTGCGGCGCCTGCAATTCGATTGGCAGGTTCCGGTCGAGCAAGGCATCGCCGACTATGTCAGCTGGTTTAAGGACCAGGCTCGCAGATGACCGGCGCCCCCATCCGTGTGGCGTTCACGATGATTTCCCGTCGGAATTGGGCTGGGGGATACAACTATCAGCGCAATCTGTTTGCCGCGCTCCATCACTACTGTCCAAACCGGATCACCCCGGTTGTTTTCGCAGGTGAACGGAATGCTCCCGCCGATCTGGAGGCGCGGGGTAGCAATCCAAACGTAGAGATTGCACGGTCACACTCGTCACTCAGGCAGAGAGCTACCACGCTGCTAATGGGACGGGTCGCAGATGAACGAACCGATCCCGCTGATCTGGAGACGCTTGGAAGGATTCCAGGCGTGGAGATTGCACGATCAGATGCCTTCGATCCGTCAGTCAAGGAGATGGCTGCCGCGTTGCTACTGGGATGCGACCGTGCAGAGGTGGCAGAGTTCCGAAGGAAGAAAATCGACGTGGTTTTTGAAGCGGCTCGTTTCTTCGGTTGGCGGTTGCCCTATCCCACCGTGGCCTGGATTCCGGACCTGCAGCATCGGCGACTGCCGCATCTTTTTCCAGCCATGACAAGATGGAGGCGGGAGTTCGGTCTGCGGATCCAAATTTTATCTGGTCGCTGGATCATGCTGAGCAGTGAAAGCGCGCTCAGGGATTGTTTGATGTCATATCCGACAGCGATCCACCGCTCCTCCGTCGTCAAATTCGCGGCGCAGCCGTCGGCGGAACTCCTGAACGCGGATCCGGCCGAGATTGTCAGATTTTACGGGCTGCCGCGAACTTATTTCTATCTTCCAAATCAGTTCTACCGTCACAAAAACCATGCCGTGGTAGTCGACGCCCTGGCAATTCTCGCAAAACAGGGCGTCAACGCGACCGTTGTGACTTCCGGCAGCAACAGCGATCCGAGAGAGCCGGCTTATTTTAACACCATCATTCGTCAGCTTGCCGACCGCGGGCTGCAAAAGAATTTTTGCTATGTAGGAATGATTCCCCTGCCGCACGTTTATGCGTTATTGCGCGCCGCCACCGCGCTCATCAATCCATCTAGATTCGAAGGCTGGAGTACGACGGTCGAAGAGGCGAAATGCTTCGGAGTACCGATGATTTTGTCCGATATCGATGTGCACCGGGAGCAAGCCGGTTCGGAGGCGCTTTACTTTGGTGTAGACGATCCAACGCGGTTGGCTGATCACCTGCAGAAGCTGTCGCGCGCTGAGATCTTGCCGCGAACTCTGCTGCCTCAGCTTGATCGCAATTTGGCGGAATTTGCTGCGAGTTTCGTCCGGACGATTGAGCGAGCTGCAAATACTTTTCCCGCAAACTGACGCGAACGGAGACGTAAACGATGATGTACGGCTCGCCGGATCACGCCAAAAACGAAATCGAGAGCTTGGTGGGGACAGTATCGATCGAGCATTGCATATCGGCCTTACCTACTGATATCGACTATTTGAAGGAAGTTCGGTGCAAGCACTTCGACCCAGCTTAGTGCTAATTGATCTGGCGCGCTGATCTGGACCAAGGGAGGAACCGATGTTGACCAGGCCCGAAGAGAATGTTTCGGCACCGTTTATCCATCCAACCGCCGTCGTGGAGAAGGGAGCAAAGGTCGGAAATTTCACAAAGGTCTGGTTTTTCGCTCATGTAGCTCCCGGTGCGGTTATTGGGGAAAACTGTAGTTTGGGCCAGAACACCTATGTCGAGTGGAACGCAATCGTGGGCAACGCCTGCAGGCTGGGTAACTCCGTGTCGATTTATTCTCACGTTGAACTCGAGGATTTTGTGTTCTGCGCGCCTTACATGGTTTTTACGCATATCTCGTTTCCTCGCGCGGCGATCAATCGGCACGCGGTTTTCAAGAAGACACTCGTGAAGACTGGAACGACGCTTGGCGCAAATTCAACGGTCGTTCCCGACGTGACCTGCGGTGTCGGTACATTCTTGGCGGCCGGCTCGACGCTGACCAAGAACTCCAGGGATTGGTCGATGATGGTCGGCACGCCAGCACGACAAGTCGGCTGGGTCAGCGCCTTCGGAGAAAAGATGGACCTGCCGCTCTCCGGTCGCGGCGAATGGCGCTGCAGGCACACCGGCGACGTTTACGTTCTGGACGGTGAGGACGTGATACGGCATCCCGGCTCCCACGACATTCTCAAATACGTTCCAGGCGAGCGCTTGCAGCGGATGGAAGTGAAGACCTGAGCCGCCTCAGCGCTGATCGGCGATCACCTTGCCGTCGTTGGGTAGAGCGCCCGGGCCGACCAGTTCCACTGCGCCACCAAGCTTGGTCACGGTGCGCAATGTCGACGCTACCTCGCTGCGCAGCGCCTCGCTCGGCGCGGCGCATTCGGCGCGCAGCGTCATGACGTCGGCTTCGCCCTCGCGCGTGACGACGAGGCGGAGACGCCCGAGTGGGGGATGGCGCTTGCCGATCTCGGCGACCTGCTCGGGGCGCACGAACATGCCCTTGACCTTGGTGGTCTGGTCGGCGCGGCCTATCCAGCCTTTGATGCGCATGTTGGTGCGCCCGCACGGGCTTTTTCCCGGCAGCGCGGCGGTGAGATCGCCGAGCGCAAGCCTGATCCAGGGATGGTGCGGATCGAGCGAAGTCACGACGATCTCGCCGACATCGCCATCGGCGACGGGATCGCCGGTGCCGGGCCTGACGATTTCGAGGATGAGGTCCTCGTTGACCACCATGCCTTCGCGTGCCGGTGTCTCGAAGGCAACCATGCCGAGATCGGCGGTGCCGAACGCCTGATAGGCCTCGATGCCGCGCGACTTGATCTCGCTCTGCAGCGAGGGCGGGAATGCCGCGCCGGATACCAGCGCGCGCTTGATGGAGGAGACGTCGCGTCCGGCGCTTGCCGCCGCGTCGAGCAGGATCTTCAAAAAGTCCGGCGTGCCGCTGTAGCCGATCGGCCGATATGCCTCGATCAGCTCGAACTGGGTCTCGGTGTTGCCGGGGCCCGCCGGGATCACCGCACAGCCGAGCGCCCGCGCAGACGTGTCGAAAATGAAGCCGCCGGGCGTCAGATGATAGCTGAAGGTGTTGAGCACGACGTCACCCGGCCGGAAGCCGACGGCAAAGAGCGCGCGTGCGCCGCGCCAGGGGTCGGCGTGAGCGCCTTCCGGCTCGAAGATGGGGCCCGGCGAGGTGAAGAGCCGCGCGAACGAGCCGGGGGGCTCGGCTACGAAGCCGCCGAAGGGCGGCGCAGCCTTGTGCAGGGCAGGGAGTTCCGACTTGCGCAGCACCGGCAGTTTTGCGAGCGCCGCGCGACTTGTGACCGCAGCGGGATCGATGCCCTTCAGCCGCTCGGCATAAGCCGGCGCAGCCATCGCCTTGCGCAGCACGTCCGGCAGCCGTGCAAACAGTTCGGCTTCACGCTCGCGGGGATCGCGGGTTTCCTGCGCGTCGTAGTGATCGGTCATGATGTCATTTCCCTCTCACGTCGTTTGCCGGCGATGCGAAGCATCGAACCCGGAAGCTCGAGTTTCCCGTTCGCGCGTAAGCGCGCCCCCGGACGGCAGCGAGTAGGTTGCTCACAGCCATCGCTTCCGCCGCTTGAAGCTCTTCAGGTTCTTGAAACTCTTGCGCTGGTCGCCGGCGCCGCCGAGGTAAAATTCCTTCACGTCCTCATTGTCGCGCAGCTCGTCCGCGCTGCCGTCCAGCACGACCTTGCCCTGTTCCATGATGTAGCCATGGCTCGCCACCGACAAAGCGGCGCGCGCATTTTGCTCGACCAGCAGGATGGTGACGCCGAGGTCGCGGTTGATCTGCTTGATGATGGAAAACACTTCCTTCACCAGAAGCGGCGACAGGCCCATCGACGGCTCGTCCATCAGGATCATCTTCGGGCGCGCCATCAGAGCGCGGCCGATCGCGAGCATCTGTTGCTCGCCGCCCGAGAGATAGCCGGCCAGGCCGGTCCGCTCCTTCAG
>Ga0306925_10006766_pt1 | contig 10690 bp, 6 predicted proteins | sample flu12Cox44000176_FD_203755 | JGI IMG/M metagenome (GOLD analysis project Ga0306925, IMG submission 203755) | Lab enrichment of tropical soil microbial communities from Luquillo Experimental Forest, Puerto Rico - flux8day.12C.oxic.44.000.176 (v2)... | ecosystem: Environmental > Terrestrial > Soil... | reverse complement strand
GTGGAACGCGTCTCGGCAGGACAAGACGCAGTGGAATGGCGCGGCGGAGAATGGCCTTTACACAATGGCAATGGGGCGCAACCTCGGCGAGGTCTTCGGGGTCTTCGGCCGCTTCAAGCCGATGCGGAACGTGCTCCTTCCCGACTTCGTAAATTTCGCTGGCCGGAACAACTCTGCCAATTTTCACAACCTCCAGCAGCTCGAGACCTTGATCGCCAAGCTACCGGCGCCGCGATACCCGCTGCCGATCGATCCGGCGCTTGCCACAAGGGGAAAGGCGCTGTTCGTCTCGGAACAGTGCATGAATTGTCACTGGCCCGTACCGGGCCGCTTCAAAAATACCTGGAAGACGCCCCTTACCCCCGAGGACACCGATTCACGGATGTTTGTCAACGCTCAAACCAAGATCAAGGCAATCGCCCCGCTCGAAGGCGTCACGGTGCCCCAGCTATTCGGGCCAAAACCGCTTACGCCAAACTCAGGACAGATCGACGTCCTCGGCACATCGGTAGGTAACACTTTGCTAGAACAACTGACCCTAGACCCGGATGGCGTGCTCGAAGCAATCCTTGCTGACCTGCGGACGCTCACAATTCCTCAGGCGAAACCGACGCCACGAACTGCAGCGATACCAACCGCGGGCGTAACGCCGCAAGCGTTCTTGCAGAGCCAGATGCGCGATTTGTACCGCCAGGTCGGGCTCGATCAAACAGGTGCGGCCTATGAAGCCCGCGTGCTGAACGGAATCTGGGCCGTGGCACCTTACCTGCACAACGGCTCGGTCCCGAACCTATGGGCTTTGCTGCAAAAGCCGGCCGACCGGCCGAAGAAGTTTATGCTGGGAAGCAAGGAGTTTGATCCGAAGAATGTCGGTCTTGACACAACGACATCTCCGTTCAATTTCACCTATTTGGCTACACCCTGCGATATGATAAATGATGGCAACAGTAATTGTGGCCATTACTGGGGCACTAACCTGTCAGACGACGACAAATGGGCGCTGATTGAGTATATGAAACAGTTATGAGCGAGTTTAATAGGTTCTCTGTCAGAGGCGCGGAACAGCTATCCTTCGATATTGAGCTAATACAGTACCTCGCACAGCAAGTGCTTATCGCAGCCGGAACTTCGTTTCGAGCGCTATTGGTTCAATCGCGACCGACGCCGCCAACAGGCGCTAAACCGTCGGCGAGACGCCGGTGGCGCTCTCAATTATCTCGGCCTCGCGCCGAAATGGGTCGAGGGCACGCGGCGGGGTCCCCGGGACCGCCCGCCAGGGCCCGCTCGAGGATCGTCCATGATTTCGTGTCCGCCGCGAGGAGCGGCGACCCTCGGGCCTCTGCGAGACGGTGCTGATCACGCATGACGAGGGCGACCGCTCCGGCGTCGGGCAACAGCCGCAATATCGTGGCACCTGCCAGCCTCGCCGGCGATATTGACCTCAAGGTCGAAGCGCACATCTGCACCAAGTTTCGCTCGGGTGCACGGGTATGGCGAGGGCTTCGCTTTCCCCCTGCGCCCCCCTGTTAGCCGTTTTCGGCCGCCTGTTAGGCCGCTTCGACCCCCCTGCAAACCTCGTGCGGTAGTCTCGCACACGATCCCGTTAACATTTGATCATCAAGGATTTTTCGCCAGCTATAGGCGAGTTTCACGGCCGATTAGTTTTTTTTCGCCCTGTTTTCCCGTTTAACAGGGGGCGTGCTCACTCCCATTCAATGGTTCCGGGCGGCTTTGAGGTCACGTCGTAGACCACGCGGTTGATGCCGCGGACCTCGTTGATGATACGGGTCGCGGCGCGGCCGAGAAACTCGTGCGGGAACGGGAAATAGTCGGCGGTCATCCCGTCGGTCGAGGTCACCGCGCGCAAGGCGCAGACGAAATCATAGGAACGGGCGTCGCCCATCACGCCGACACTCCTGACCGGCAGCAGCACGGCAAAGGCCTGCCAGATCGCGCCGTATAGCCCGGCGTTGCGGATCTCTTCGAGAAAGACCGCGTCGGCCTTGCGCAGGATCTCGAGCTTGGGCCGCGTGACCTCGCCCGGGATGCGGATCGCCAGACCGGGGCCGGGAAACGGGTGGCGCTCGACGAGGTGCTCGGGCAGGCCGAGCTCGCGGCCCAGGGCGCGGACCTCGTCCTTGAAGAGATCGCGCAGCGGCTCGATAAGTTTGAGCTTCATACGCTCGGGCAGACCGCCGACATTGTGATGCGATTTGATAGTGACCGACGGTCCGCCGAGCGGGCTGACCGACTCGATCACGTCGGGATAGAGCGTCCCCTGGGCGAGGAACTCGACCCCTCCGAGCTTCGAGGCCTCCTCGTCGAACACGTCGATAAATGTGGCGCCGATCGCCTTGCGCTTTGCTTCGGGGTCGATAACGCCGGCGAGGTTCGCAAGAAACAGATCGCTGGCGTCGCGATGCACGAGCGGGATGTTGTAGTGGCGGCGGAACAGATCGACAACCTCCGCGGCCTCGCCCGCCCGCAACAGGCCGGTGTCGACGAAGATGCAGGTCAGCTGGTCGCCGATCGCCTCGTGGACCAGCACCGCCGCGACGGCGGAATCGACCCCGCCCGAGAGGCCGCAGACGACATCCCCATAGCCGATTTGGCGACGGATCTTGTCGATCGCCTCGGTGCGAAACCGCGCCATTGTCCAGTCGTTGCGGCAGCCCGCGACCTTATGGGTGAAGTTGCGCAACAGCTCGGCGCCCTCCGGCGTGTGTGCCACCTCGGGATGAAAGAGGGCGCCGTAAAAGCGCCTGTCGTCGTCGGCGATCGCGGCATAGGGTGCGCCGTCGCTCGCGGCGACCGCACGGAAACCCGCCGGCAACGCGTCAACTCGGTCGCCATGGCTCATCCACACCTGCTCCCGCGAGCCCTTTGGCCACAGCCCGTCGAACAGCAGGCAGTCGTCGAGGATGTCGATAAAGGCCCGACCGAACTCCTGATGATCGCTTAGTGCCACTCGGCCACCCAATTCGTCGCACATCGTCTGCATGCCGTAGCAGATCCCGAGCACGGGAACCCCGATCCGGAAAACAATCTCGGGCGCGCGCGGCGCGGTGCCCTCGGTCACCGAAGCGGGGCCGCCGGACAGGATGATCGCCCGCGGAGCGAACTCGCGGACCGTCGCGTCGTCAATCGTGTACGGGTGGATCTCGCAATAGACCCCGCTCTCGCGCACCCGGCGCGCGATCAGCTGGGTAACCTGGCTGCCGAAGTCGAGGATCAGGACGCGGTCGGACATGGCTGGCGCTCGAGGATGGCGACAAAGAAGCCGTCGGTGCCGTGTCGTGCGGGTGTCAGCCGCAGATAACGCTCACCGCCCGGTGAGAGGCCGCCGATCGTCTCGTTCCAGACGCGTGCGGCGGGCACCACGGAAAATTCGGGCTCGGCCACGAGAAAGGCTTCGGCTTGCGCCTCATCCTCCTCGCGCAACACCGAGCAGGTCGCGTAGACGAGCCTCCCGCCCGGGCGAACAAGCCGCGCGGCGTTGCGGAGGATCTCCTGCTGTCGGACTATCAAACTGGCGAGATCTTCGGGGGTGACGCGCCACTTGTCACCAGGGTTGCGCCGCCAGGTTCCGGTACCCAGACACGGCGCATCGATCAATACCCGGTCGAAGCCGCCGGCGTGACGCTTGATCCATTTGTCGCGCTCGCTCGTCAGCACGCGCCGCTCGGCATTGCCGACCCCCGCACGGCGCAGCCGGCGCACGGCGCGCTCGAGCCGATGGGCCGAGACGTCGCAAGCCACGAGCTTGCCGCGGTTGGCCATACCGGCCGCGAGCGCCAGGGTCTTGCCGCCGGCTCCGGCGCAGAAATCGACGACCCGCATTCGCGGCCGGGCATCGGCGAGGAGTGCGGTGATCTGCGAGCCTTCATCCTGCACCTCGACAAGGCCTTCCCTGAACGCGCTGAGCCCGCCGAGCGGCACCCGCTCTACGAGCCGCAAGCCGACGGGTGACCAGGGGGTCGGCTCTGCCGCGACCCCTTCGGCGGTGAGCGCCCGGCGTGCTGTCTCCCGGTCGGCTTTTAACAGGTTGACGCGCAGATCGATTGATGCCGATGCGTTGAGCGCTGCCATCTCGCGCTCCAACCCTTTGCCGAAGACCCGTTCGAGATAGGGTTCGAGCCAGTCCGGCAGATCGCTCGCCACCGCTCTCGGCATCTCGGGATGGCGTAGGGTGCGCGTGGTGAGGCCGCGCAGCAGCCGATCCTCGGCCTCGGTCAGCGGTGCCGGTCGGAACCGGTCGCCGTCACAGCATGCGGCGACGACCTCGGGACGCCAGTTCTCGGCCAAGACGAGAGCGGTCAGCACCCGGCTTTTCGGCCCGATGTCCACCGGATGTTTCGCGATCCACCAGTCGAGCGCCGAACGGTGGCGCAGCACGGTGTAGACATGGCCCGCGATGTGCCTGCGGTCCTTCGCACCGATGTAACGCCGACGCCGGAAATAATCGGCCGCGACATCGTCGGCCGGGCGCTCGCCCAAGTCGATCGCGGCCAGAATGTCGATCGCGGCGGCGACCTGCGCGCCCGGGGTCAAACCGCTCCCGAATGTCTGGCCGGAGCGTTTGTATTCGTCGCCCCCGCGCAAGCCGGGGTCCAGAGCCATGCGCAAGGTGTTGGCGTTTCTAGATTCCCGCTTTCGCAGGAATGACGGGTTATCAAGATCAACGGTCAGCCGGGTAGTTCGGCGCCTCGCGGGTCATTGCGATGTCGTGGACGTGGCTCTCGCGCAATCCGGAGGGAGTGATCCGCACCAAGGTGCAGTTCTTCTGCATCTGGTCTATCGTGCGGTTGCCGGTATAGCCCATCGCCGCCCGCAGCCCACCGATCAGCTGGTGGATGATGTTGCCGACGGGTCCCTTGTGCGGCACACGCCCCTCGACCCCCTCGGGCACGAGCTTCAACGTGCTCGTCACCTCCTGCTGGAAATAGCGGTCGGCCGAACCGCGCGCCATCGCTCCGATCGAGCCCATCCCGCGGTAGTATTTATAGCTGCGGCCCTGATAGAGGAACACCTCGCCCGGGCTCTCGTCGGTCCCGGCAAAGAGCGAGCCGAGCATTGCGCAATCCGCCCCGGCGGCGATCGCCTTGGCGAGGTCGCCGGAGAATTTGACGCCGCCATCGGCGATCACCGGCACACCCGCCTTGCGGCACTCGGCGACGGTATCGACGATCGCGGTGAATTGCGGGACGCCGACCCCGGCGACGATGCGGGTCGTACAAATCGAGGCCGGGCCAATGCCGACCTTGATGGCATCGGCACCCGCCTCGATCAGGGCCTGGGCGCCCTCGGCCGTCACGACATTGCCGGCGACCAGCTGGGTGTAGTTCGACAGCCGGTGGATTTGGTTGACCGTCTGCAACACCCGCTGCGAGTGGCCGTGCGCGGTGTCGACGACCAGCACGTCGAGCCCCGCGGCAAACAGCGCCTCGGCCCGTTCGATGCCGTCGGCACCCGTGCCGGTCGCGGCGGCGACGCGCAGCCGGCCGTGTTCGTCCTTGCAGGCGTTCGGGTAGCTCCGCGCCTTCTCGATATCCTTGACGGTGATCAGGCCGGTGCAGCAGTAGGCCTCGTCGACGACCATCAGCTTTTCGATGCGGTGCTGGTGCAGGAGCCGCTTGGCCTCTTCGCGCGAGACGTTCTCGCGCACCGTAACGAGCTTGTCCCTGGTCATCAGCTCGGCGACCGGCTGATGCGGATCGGTAGCAAAGCGGACATCGCGGTTGGTCAGAATCCCCACGAGCCGGCGCGAGCTGCGCTCGACCACAGGAATCCCCGAGATACGGTGATCGGCCATCAGCCGCAAAGCGTCGGCGAGGGTCTCGTCGGGGTGAATCGTGACGGGGTTGACAACGATCCCGGCCTCGAATTTCTTGACCTTGCGGACCTCGTCCGCCTGCGCGGCGATCGGCATATTGCGGTGGATCACGCCGATCCCACCAGCCTGGGCCATCGCGATCGCCAGCGCACTCTCGGTCACCGTGTCCATCGCCGCCGAGATCAGCGGGATGCCCAGCTCGATTTCGCGCGTCAGCCGCGTGCTGGTATCCGTGTCGGCCGGCAGGACCGCGGATGCCGCGGGGACCAGCATCACGTCGTCGAAGGTGAGCGCTTGCCGGATTTCCATCGGCGCCTCCTTTCCGATGGCGGCGCACTATACACCAGGACGCTCGCGGGAAAAGATCGGCGACGAGTGTGGCGTCTATCGGGCGCCGCGAAATCCGGTCGCGACGACGTAGGTCTCGGCCGATTCGGCACGGCTCGCGGGAGGCTTGGCATGGCGCAGCTCGACGAAATCGCGCTTCAGTGCGGCGAGCAACGGACCCTCGGCGCCGCCCTGGAACACTTTTGCGACAAAAGCTCCGCCCGGCTTCAGAATTTGCGATGCGACGGCGAATGCGTCCTCGGCGAGAGTCACGATCCGTAAATGGTCGGTCGCGGCATGCCCGGTCGCCGACGGGGCCATGTCGCTCAAGACGATATCGGCGAGACTGCCCAGCGCAGCGGTGAGCGAGGCCGGCGCCGCAGGATCACGAATATCGGCACAAAGCAGAGTGGCGCCGGGAAGCGGCGCGGTCTCGGCGACATCGATGCCAACGACCGTGCCACGACGGCCGACCCGCGCGATGGCGACCTGTGTCCAGCCACCTGGAGCGCAGCCAAGATCGATGACACGCCGGCCCGGCCGCAGCAAACAAAAGCGCTCGTCGAGCTCGATCAGCTTGAATGCGGCACGCGAGCGGTAGCCGAGCCGGCGCGCTTCGGCGACATAGGGATCGTTCAGCTGGCGTGACAGCCATTGCGTGGAGGACGCCTTGCGGCGGCGCGTGCTGCGCACCTTGATCACCGCGGAGCGCGCCGCCGCAGACCGCCCGGACGGCTGCCATCCCTCGCCATGTCAGGCCCGCATCAAGTCGAGGAGAATGCCCTCGCGTACACCCCGATCGGCGACCCGCAATCGACCAACCGGCCAAGTCGCACAGATCGCGTCGAGAACGGCGCAACCGCTCAGCACCAGATCGGCGCGCTCACGTCCGATGCACGGGTTGGCGGCGCGGCCGTCAAAGTCGAGACCGGCGAGATGGGCCGAGACAGCGGCGATCTGCTCGAAGGTGAGCATGCTGCCGTCTACGAACGCGCGGATATAGCGCGGCAAGGCCAGGTGAATGCCGGCCAATGTCGTCACCGTGCCCGAGCTCCCAAGCATCTGCACTCGGCCGTCGCGAACGTGGCGCAGAATGCGATGATTGCGTTCGAACGGGACCAGGGCCGCCGCGGCCTCGGCGATCATCAGGCGGTAGGTTGCCGGCGAGACCTCGGCGCCGCCGAACCGATCGGTCAGCGTGACCACCCCGAACGGCAGCGAGACCGCGCCGAGAATATGCGGACGTCGCCGCCCGTCGGGTCCGCGCGCGAGCCGCAGCCAGACGATTTCGGTCGAGCCCCCGCCGATGTCGAAGACGATGGCGTTCGGAATGCGGGGATGCAGCAATGGGGCGCAGCCGGCGACCACGAGGCGCGCCTCTTCCCGGCTCGAGATGATCTCGATTTCGAGCCCGACCTCATCGCGCACCCGGGCGAGAAAGGCTTCGCAATTGGCCGCGCGGCGGCAGGCTTCGGTTGCGACGTAACGCCCGGCAGCGACTTTGCGAGCAGCAATCTTTGCCGCGCACACTCTGAGCGCATCGAGGGTGCGCGTCATGGCGGCATCGGAGAGCGCGCCGGTCGCGGCGAGCCCCTCGCCAAGCCGGACGATACGGGAAAAGGCGTCGACGACACGAAAGCCCCCGCCTACCGGCCGAGCTACCAGCAGGCGACAATTATTCGTCCCGAGATCGAGGGCAGCGAACTGGCGAACGAACCCATCCGCCAGGGCTGGCGCAGGGCTCGCTCGGAGAAACCCTTCGGGGGCGGCGCGCTCGGGCCGCAACGCGGCGACCGCACCCCCGACCAGTCCCCCGCTGCTGAGTGCCTTCTCCACCGCCGGCTAACCATCCCATCGAGTTCGACCGGTAATGCTAACGCAGGCCGGCGGCAAATCAAAACCCCGCTCGATGGCGGGTGGCGCCGCACTTTGAAATTCGAGCGACCAAAGCCCGCGCCACACCGGAGGCACGGTCGGTATCGCAACCGAACCGAGGCAGGATCGGGTCATGGCGAGTCTGGTTGGGTTTGAGCGAAGTCGCCTTCGGCGCGCCGGAAAAGGCATCGACGCTGAGATGTCGGGACACCGTTTCCCTGGTGGACGGGAAAATAGTCGGAAACAGCCGATTCCGACCCGTCGAACGCCCGAGCACAGATCTCTAAGTGATTGATATCCCGCCACACCCGAGAGCGAATTCCCTAGGCGTCCGAACAGCGAGATAATTCGGACGATCAGGGAGATACATGAGGCGAACAGGGAATTAAATCCGTCGAGCAGGGAAGGCTGCCGGCAGGTCGTCCCCGACGTCTTCCATTGACATCCGCTTGCAGCCCGGCACTTCCGCCAGCGTATCGAGATCGCCGCCGGTGATCGCCGGGATGCCGTCCAGACCGAGCAAAACGCGCAAGATCACCAAGTGCCGGGCGATCGTCACGCGTATGGTCAACAAATCGGCCGATCCCGATCTCCGCGCGCGACCAAGACGCCGTTCGAGATGATGACGGAGGTCGAGCAGAAGGCCGGCGCCACAGCGCCGCCCGCGCCGCCAAATTGACGCCGGCGGACAAGTCGGACGTGGAGCAGGTCATCGCGCGATTGGCGCCGGCAGATCGTGGGGGCGGCCGAGGCAGCCGGCGCCGATTCGTGCCGTTGACCGCACGAGCCGGCCGCACCGGTGCCAATGGCTGCTGTAATGCCGCGCCCGGCCCCCTACACAACCGCGCGCCAGTGTGGTATCGGGGTGATAGTGTCGCCGGATGCGCCGATGCCTCGGCGATCGAGGCCCTGCGGATGGGGGATCGTCTAACGGTAGGACAGCGGACTCTGACTCCGCCAGTCTAGGTTCGAATCCTAGTCCCCCAGCCAGTCTTTTCAATAGCTTAGTGGCTCTCGACGGGCCGCTTCGTCTCTTCGGGTCTAACGCGGGTCTAACGTTCGAACACTTGCCTATTCTTGCCGTGACCAAGGGCTGCTCCTCGGCTCAGCCGCGAACCAGCCCGCCATCGATAGGGATCACAGCGCCCGTCACATAGTCGGACAAATCGGTCGCGAGGAATTCGACGACCTTGGCGCAGTCCTCTACCGTCCCGAGCCGCCGAAGCGCGACTAATTCGGCTCGATCCCGATTGCTCTAAACGCTGCCGGGAATGACGGTCGCCATGATCCGCCCGGTCGCAATCACGCCTGGGGCTATGCAGTTCACCGTGATCCCGAATGGCCCGAGATCCTGGGCTAGATATCGCGTGTAGTGGGCGATAGCGGCCTTTGCCGCTCCGTCCGTTCGCACCCAGTCACACGCTCGCTAGGGAAACAGGAATAAAATCATTCTTTCCGCTGTAGGTGCGGCGGCAATGGCATTTTGGGCAATAAAGTGCTGGTCGCAGGCTTCGGTTGCTGGCGTGGCGAAGCCAGAACCGGACGTGCCAGAGGCACCGTGGGTGCGGGTGGGATGGCGGCTTCCCGCCGCAAGGCCGCACTTCGTTCGCGATCTTGCCGGTCGAGCGCTGCTGTTCGGTGTAGGGCGGACGCGGTTGGGAACTTCTCGCGGTCATCGACAAGGACGATGCCATTTTCCTTCGCCCATGCCAGAACCGCGGCGGCGGTTTCCTTGCACTCGAACCGCACCCGAACCAACCCCTTCCAGTTGCGCAACTGGTCGATTGTTAAATCGCACTGTTTGCCCCGTCTCTCCCCACAAAAGACGTGCCCTCGCGGCTCTCGCCTCGCTTCCCACATGTCCTGCTTAGCAGCGGTAATCATGCGGTCCCCGATCGCCGTCATCTGCGGCCAAAACCACAGGTAGACAGAGTCACTCCGGTCGGAAGTGACGCGGATGGCGTGGTTCGCTAGCCCATAATCGAAGTCGGTCATGTGGTTCGTCCGGTAAGGCTGAAGGGTTCAACAGCCTTTAACTTGATTAAATTATGCTATTGGACAAGTTTATCCACGCACCGATCCCCCATCGATCGGGATCACCGCGCCGGTCACATAATCGGACAGATCGGTCGCAAGAAACTCGACGACCTTGGCGCAATCCTCGACCGTTCCGAGCCGCCGAAGCGCGACCAACTCGGCGCGGTCGCGATTGCTCTGATTGCTGCCGGGAATCACGGTCGCAATGATCCGCAAGGTCGCCATCATCCGCCCGGTCGCGATCACGCCCGGCGCGATGCAGTTGGCGGTGATCCCGAATGGCCCGAGATCCTGCGCCAAATATCGTGTGTAGTGGGCGATAGCAGCTTTCGATGCGCCGTAGTGGGCATAACCGCCATCGGCAGACGGCGCGGTCCCAGCGACCGAGCTTACCGTGATGATCTTCCCGGAACGCTGCCGCTTCATCATCGGGGCAACGGCGTTGCAAGAATAGACGGTCCCGAACAGGTTCATTTCGGTAACAAGCTGCAAGAGCGCCGGATCGAGGGTGCTGGCCTTCGTGTCCATGGGCCGACCGGGACCCCCGCCCGCATTCGCAACCAGTACATCCACCCGACCCCATTCCTGGACGACCTGCGCCACCATAGCCTCGACGGC
>Ga0306925_10006765_pt1 | contig 10690 bp, 5 predicted proteins | sample flu12Cox44000176_FD_203755 | JGI IMG/M metagenome (GOLD analysis project Ga0306925, IMG submission 203755) | Lab enrichment of tropical soil microbial communities from Luquillo Experimental Forest, Puerto Rico - flux8day.12C.oxic.44.000.176 (v2)... | ecosystem: Environmental > Terrestrial > Soil... | reverse complement strand
CTACGTAGCCAGCGACGCGGTGTTGCGAAAGCTTGCAGAGTACGTCCGTGGCGGCGGAAACCTGGTGGTCGCGTTCAAGAGCGGGTTTTGCAATGAGTATTCGACGGTTCGCTGGGAGACGGCGCCCGGGCTTTTAAGGGAAGCCGCGGGAATCCATTACCAGGAATTCTCAAGTCTCGCGCATCATCTGGCCTTGAAAGATGATCCGTTTCAAGCCGGTGACGACAACCGCGTGACAACTTGGGCGGAAATGTTGATTCTGGACACGGCCAAAGCGCTCGCGTATTACGATCACCCGTTTTTTGGGAAGTACCCAGCGATTACCGAAAACGCATTCGGCAAGGGCACGCTCACCTATGAAGGCACCGTGCTGAGCGACAAACTGCAAAGCGAAGTGCTCCGCGCCGTGCTGCATAAAGCGGGACTAACGGGACCGGACCAGAATCTTCCTGCTCCCGTACGCGTGAAGCACGGAGTGAACCGCAAAGGGAAGACGCTGCACTTCTACCTGAATTACTCGAGCGAGCCTCAGAGGTTCGCCTATGAGTACGGCGCGGGGTCCGAAATTTTCCAGCAAATCGCGGTGTCCCACGGCCAAAGCATTACTCTGAAACCCTGGGATGTGGCCATCATCGAAGAAAAATAACAACAAGCGCTGGTGTCGGTGCTCGATCCCGAAGCTCGCGCTTATCGGGCTCCGCGCAAGCGATCCCGAGGCTCATGATTTTGCTGACCGGCAAAATGCGTCCCGCAACCAGAAAAATCGGGAGTTCGATTCTCTCCATTATTCAGCTGGCGTTAGAACGATGCTGCGAAACGCCACGCGTCCTTTTTCGCTGCCCTGAAGGTAGATCGGCCCCGGCAGCTCCTCATGGCTGTCGAGAGCGCCGCCGGTGATGCCCGGGATTTCTTTGTTGTCGATGATGGTGTGCCCATTTTGCACTTCGGTGACCATCCGTCCGACCAGCGTGATGTCAAAGGTCTGCCATTCCCCGGGCCTTCGTGGCTGCTCCGGCGTGGGAGCCAGAAAACCGTAGACTCCACCCATGTGATGGCTAGGCGGCTCCTCGATCGAGTCGGTTTCGATTTGCACTTCGTAGCGGCCCCGCAAATAGACGCCGCTATTGGAATTCTCTCCGCAATTGAATTCGACGTGCAGCTTGAAGTCTCCGAATTTGGAATTGTTGATCAACTCTGGGCCATTACCCGGTGAGATCAACTCTCCATTCTCCACTTTCCATACTTTTTCCGGGCTTGGCTCGCTCATATGCCATCCCGTGAGGTCCTTTCCGTTGAACAACTGGATGGGCGTTCCCCATTTTGGTGCGTTCGTGCGCGTCAAAGGCGGCGCTGGCTCGCCGGTCCACTGCCACGTATTGCCGTCCGGGCCATTCACCGTGCCCGACAAGATCTTGCCCGTCAAAGTTCCCTCGAAAACCATGTCAGCCTTCGCGCCCTCTTCTTCCTTCGGCGAAACAAACTTGAGGCGCCCGTCTGAAAGCTCGGCTTTCGGAAGCGGCCGCGCGTTTCCCCAGCGCCCCACGAATTCCGCGACCGGCCTTCCATTCTCTTGACGCAATTCGAGCCACGAAGGATATTCGCGATCGGGAGCCTTTAGCGTCAGATCCCATCGTCCAAGAAATGCTTTTACCGATTCGCCCGCCCTTGGAGAATGAGCTTTCTGGAGTGTCTGCCCGCGAGCGTATGCCCAGGCCCATGCGGACAACGCCGCAAGTGTTATAGCGAAAACAACGAGTCGCGGTTTCATCGCCAAAGCTCCTTTTCTTCGCACTCTTTCCGCGTGACCAAGATTCTACCGCCGCCGGCTGCGCGAATTCACCGGCGCCGTCGTTTCGCGCGTAATCAGCTCCGGCGGGACGGCAAACGCTTCCGGGTAATCCTTGCATCCCTGCAAGCGCTCGAGCAGAATCCGCGCCGCCGTCTCACCCATGTGGCGCAACGGCTGTCGAATCGTCGTAAGCCTCGGATTGTGATACGCCGCCGCCTGAATATCGTCAAATCCAATTACCGAAACGTCTTCCGGCACGCGCAGGTTCGCGTCACGCAGCGCGCGAATTGCTCCAATCGCAGCGATATCGTTGAACGATACAACCGCCGTGAACCGCCGACGCTTTTCGAGCAGCTCCTGGACAACTGGATAGCCAAGCTCCGGCGAAGTCAGGTCGCGCTCCAGCTGAATCGTGAGATCCGAGCGAATTTCCAGCCTAAGTTCACGCGCGACGCTGACGATACTTTTCCAGCGATCGTCCGAGTCGGAGCTGAACGGCTGCCCGCGCATGAACGCGATTTGCCGGTGCCCGAGCAGGTACAAATGCCGCAACAACAACTCGGCGGCTCTCATGTGATCCAGCACCACGTTTGTCACGCCCGGAATTTTTCTGTGACCCGCCACCGCCACTACTGGCACCGGCAGGGCATGCGCAAGCGCCGTGTCGATGGTAATCAGCCCTTCCGCCCCGCGGCCCAAAAGCAATCGCGGATACTCCTCGATCATGTCCGGCTTGTGCCGGTGATGCGCCGTGAGATAGAAGTAGCCCTCGCGCATCAAGTGGTCCCCGATGCCGCTCATCACCATGGTGTGGTAGCCGTCGCTCAACTCCGGTGCCAGCACGCCCACGGTGAACGTGCGCTGTTTGCGCAGCGAACGCGCGAGCAAACTCGGCTGATAATTGAATTTGCGCGCCGCTGCGCGCACACGTTCACGCGTCTCGGCAGGAATCGAGCGCCCCGGAACATTGTTCAGCACTACGGACACCGTTGCCGGGCACAAACCTAGGTAGTCCGCGAGAACCTTCAGGCTGACGGGTTTCTCTCCGCCTTTTTCGTTTGGCGTGCGGCCGGCCAAGACCGAGCCTGCCTGCACCCTGTCCGGTTTTCGGGAACTGTTCTTCAGGGGTTGCATGACCATAGCCTAAACAATGAATGACAGCTTGAACAAACCGCGCCCACGGCGGATTTGCGGCTTTCCCGCACACTTCGTGCGCCAAGCCGTTGTCCTGGTCCGCCGAAAGGCGCAAGACAATCGTTTGTCTAAACCTTATTCAAAAACTTTCTGCTTGACAACCGGTTCTTTGCTGATGCCAAATGTTTTCCAAAGTTTGGGGGCTTTGGGAGCACGCGCTAAACAAGCTTGTCTTGAGTCGCCTGGCAGACCGTGAGCAACCCTCGATTTGGTAATTGGTCCGGCTACCGCTGGCGCTCCGGTCCGGTCGACTCGTCGCCTCTCACTCGGTCCCTTTGGTGCGCTGTGAACGTCGAGGAGGTCAGAACGCTCTGAGTGTGAAATAGCCTTCGGTGCGGCTATGCAGGAGGCAAGAAATGAGTTTTGTGCGTTTTGGAACCGTCCCGTTCCGCGATTTTGCTTTCACCCGCTCTCTCGCCTTAGCCCGCTACTGCGCGTTCGCGTTGTGCCTTCTCGCCACGGCCGCGATCGCGCTCCCCCAATCCGACCGCGGCGATATTGCTGGCACCGTGCTCGATTCCTCCGGAGCTGCCGTCGCCAACGCCAAAATCACAGCTACCGGCGCGGAAACCGGTACGGTCTACAGAACTACATCGACTGCGACGGGTGCCTACCGCATCCCCGACATGCAGGTTGGGGCTTACAACGTTTCTATAACTTCCGCTGGCTTCAAGACCGCTGAAAAGACCAGCGTTGTGGTGCAGATCAATACGATTACTTCGTTAGATTTCACACTGCAGCCTGGAGCCGTGACGGAGACGCTGACGGTTGTTGCTAGCGAGCCGACTCTAAACACGGAGACCTCCGAGATCGGCACCGTCGTCAGTACCAGGCAGATCATCGATTTACCACTCGCCGTGAATGCCAGCGGCCAAAGCCATCTTCGCTCCCCGGAGGCCTTCGTTTTCATTACCCCTGGAACTGTTGGGCCGGGAACCGCTGATAGCGGCAGCGGCACTTTCCAGGCCAAGCTTGGCGGCGGGCAGAACTTCGGCAATGAAGTGATTCTGGATGGCGGGAGTACGGCGCGGGCAGACAGTGGTTCCGCGTTTGACCAGACGGCACCGTCCGTGGAAGCGCTGCAGGAGTTCAAGGTCACCACATCGACCGTGCCTGCTGAGTTTGGCCGCACGACTGGTGGCGTCGAGAGCTTCACGACAAAGTCTGGCACGAATAAGTTTCACGGGACCGCTTACGACATTTTTCGAAATGAGGATTTGAACGCTAAAGAATGGTTTCAAAACCTCAATAACCAACCAAAAGACGTCGATAAGAAGAACGACTATGGAGGTTCCTTCGGCGGACCGGTCTGGATTCCCAAAGTCTACAACGGCCGGGACAAAACCTTTTTCTTCTTTTCCTGGGAACAGTATCGGCAAAAACAAGGTTCCACTAATCTGAGCACCGTTCCTACGGACTCCGAGAAGCAGGGCGATTTTTCACCCTTCTTAACTAGTACACAGGTCGGGACAAATCCTTGTGACAACAACAACCCCATTTTTCAAGGTGAGATTTTCGACCCATCCACGACTCAAACAGTCGGTAGCGTACAGTGCCGCAAGCCTTTCGCCGGAAACAAGATTAGTGGGCCCTTTAGCACCGTCGCTCAGAACATAATGAAATTCATACCAGAACCAAACGTTACCCCGTCCGCGGGAAACGATAATGGCCTGATCAACAACTTCTCTTTTACGACAGTCAACCCGATCTTGGACACAACCTGGACGGTGCGTATCGACCACAGTTTTTCTGAGAAAGACAAGCTCTTTTTCTCCTTCAGCAAACGCGATCAAGAATCGATTAACGGCTCACCAAATCTTCCGCCTCCCGTCGACAGCGGATCTTTTCATCATCCTTTCGTCTCGGATTATTATCGAGTAGGTTGGGATCATTTCCTCAGTTCCACTATCCTGAATCACCTGAACGTAGGCCTCAACCGGATCTATAACAACAACGTGAATAGCTCCGCGAACGGCACAGACTGGCCAGCCACGCTTGGCATCAGCGGGGCGCATGGCCCGATCTTCCCTCAAATCAGCTTTACAAGTGGCGGGTTACAAAGCTTGACCACCTACGGAAACGCGCAATTCGACGCCAATTACGTCAACAGTTTGATCCTGGCTGACAGTGTCTCCTGGACGCACGGACGCCACTCCCTGCGTTTAGGAGTGGATTGGCGCGCCTACCAATACTCGGTAATTGACGCGTCGCACGAATCGCCGGGCCTTGGATTTGATTTTGCGCAGACCGCGGTGCTGCAAACAATCAGCGGCGCTAGCCTCACCGGAAATCCCTTCGCAAGCTTTTTGGTCGGGGCAGCGCAGAACTGGTCCCTGGCTGTCCGCTCCAGGCAGCCGCGCTTCGACTCCCGGTACGGTGCGGGCTATGTCCAGGACGACTTTAAAGTTCTCCGCAATTTAATGCTGAATCTTGGCTTCCGCTACGACGTGGAGACGCCCCGCCGTGAAGCGAGCGGCGCGCAATCTGTCATCAGCTTGACGACTCCGAATCCAGGTGCCGTTGGGCCCAATGGTCCTCTGCTTGGCGCCTTGATCTTTGGTGGCGGCGGGTCGGGACACTGTTATTGCAGCGCTTCGGGGGCTACCACGTATTACAAAGACTTTTCGCCGCGGATCGGCTTCTCTTATGCACCCGAGAATCTCTTCGGGCATCTAGGTCGGATGGTGCTCCGCGGCGGCTATGCCATTTATTATGGTCCGCTAGACTATGGGGATTTCGGTCAGGCTCTCACCGATGGGTATACGGCGTCGCCGAGCGCCAACTCTAACTTTGCCCCAGCAATTCTGTTGGACAGCGGAATTCCCAGCTATCCTGCCCCTCCCAACCTCGATCCCGCACAGTCTAACGGAGGGTTCGGTTTTGGGTTTGGTGGCCCCACTTACGTGGCACCCAGTTACGGACGTCCCGGTATGATCCAGAATTGGAGCTTTGAGGCTGAGAGACAACTCGCGCCGGACCTGATTGTCAATATCGGATATGTCGGAATGCACGCCACTCGTCTGCGTTCCTCGCTTGCCTGGATCAACAATCTGAATCCGAAGTTCTTCTCGTTGGGAACTGCTCTAAGCGCTGATATCAATAGTTCGACTGCCACAAACCTAGGAATCACTGCACCTTTTACCGGCTTCTCGGGCAGCATTGGCCAGGCCCTACGGCCTTTTCCCCAGTACACGCTGATTGACTCGGATTGCTGTTTGGAGAATCTTGGTCAGTCCACGTACCATGCCCTGCTAGCCAAGGTTGAGCGACGCTTCCACAACGGACTCAACTTGTTAGCATCCTATACTTTCTCAAAGACCATCACGAATGCAGATAGCGCCCTGCCCACCTTTGCGCAATTCTCAGGAGGTGGCCTTGTACAAGACTCCTACAACCTCAAAGGTGAAAAGAGCATCAGCTATCAAGACATTCCCCACATGTTCGTCCTGAGCTACATCTACGAGCTACCAGTGGGAAAGGGCAAGAAATTCCTGAACAAGGGAGGGATCACGGACAGGGTTCTAGGGGGGTGGCAAATTGGCGGCGTACAACGCTACCAGAGTGGTCAGCCCCTGAGCTTCGGCTGCAACGGAGGCCAATTCTTCGAGTTCATACCCGGATACAACGGCTGCATTCGACTCAACCGCGTTTCTGGTCAGTCTCTTCTTAGTGCGAATGCTTCGTCCTTTAATGCTCCCGCAGCGTCGAACAGCAACAATACCGGATGTACCGAAAACGCGGACGGCACGTTCTCGCCGCCCGCGAGCGGGCAAAGTTATTTCAATTGTGCTGCCTTCTTCGATCCGAACGGCCAAAATCTCCTGACTCAGCGCGGTTACGTCTTCGGAAATATGCCGCGCATCACTGGTGAAGTCCGAAGTCAGAGGTATGTGAATGAAGACTTTTCGATCATTAAGAGAACGAGCCTTGCCGAAGCGCACAGCCTCTTGCTGAAGGCGGAACTCATCAACGCGTTTAACCGGCACGTTTTCAACCGCCCGGACACTGGCCCTACTGACGGCACTTTCGGCGCAGTTTCTGGAACGGTAGATGGCTCCAGAAAAATCCAGCTGACTCTGCGCTACCAATTCTGAAGCGGATTCGTTTCGGCGGGGTTTCAATCCTGCCAGCGTCAATTTGATTCTGGTAGGGTTTTGCCTCTCGGGCGTACTTTTTGGCGGATTTCGGGTCCGGGTATAAAATCTAAAACTGCAAATGAGAGGGCCTTTCTTATCGTCAGCTGATTGTGCGAAGAAACGATTTCGCAAACGGTTTCCCCAATTCATAGGGAAGAATCTTTTCTCTTTTATCGCACTGCTAGTGGCTTCCAGCGTGACTTGCGGTCAAGGGGTTTCTTATCAGGAGAAATTCCGGTGGGCTACCGAAGCGATGCGGGCAGGAAACTTGGAGGAAGCCGGCGATCAATTTGCTTCGATAACCAAAGAAACTCCGAGTTTTGCCGAGGCTCATCTCAATCTGGCTCTGGTTCGCGAGGAGCAGGGAAGGAATGAGGAGGCCGTTGCCAGCCTTCAAAAGGCCCTTAGTTTGAAGCCTCGCCTTCGCGGCGCGAATCTTTTCTTGGCGATTGCGCACTACCGGCTGAACCATTTTGACAAGGCCATTGCTGCCGTGCAAAAGGAGACCGCTTTTTATCCGACTGACGCCAATGCCTGGATGTGGCTTGGCGTCGTCCAGCTTGCATCGGAAAATCCCGAAGAAGCTGCTGCGGCACTCGACAAGGCTGCGAAACTTGCGCCGGACAACGTGGACATCCTCTACCACCGAGGACGGGCGCATCTGCTCGTTTCCAAAAACAACTACGAGAAAATGTTCCAGATCGATCCTAAGTCCTGGCAGGTGCACCAAGTCTTGGCCCAGGCGGACGCGGAAGCCGATCGCCACGACGACGCGATCGCCGAGTACCAAGCTGCTATTCAGCTTGCCCCAAAGCAGCCTGGACTCCACGAGCAGTTGGGGACGGAATATCTAAAGGCAAACAAACTGGACCCAGCCGTGGAAGCGCTACAGCAGGAGCTCGAAATCGACCCGAACAACGTGCTGGCCCGCTACAAGCTTGGTTTGATTGAAGTTGAGCGTGGCGAAGGCGCCAAGAGCAAGGAGTTGATTGAAGGAGCGGTTCGCCAAAACCCCGGGCTAAAGGACTCTGCCTATTATCTCGGACGCGCGGAGATGGAACTCGGCGACAACGCCGCAGCCGCGGAAGCCTTCAATCGAGCCATCTCTCGACCCGATACCGACCCGGAGATCGTCCAGCAGAGTTGGTATCAACTCGGCGTTGTTTACCGGCGGCTACACCACATCGAAGACGCTCAAAAAGCTTTTGCTACTTTCCAACGACTAAAGGACGAAGAAACGCAAAGAACTCAAGAGCGCCTCAAGAAAAAGCGAGAAGCTTCCGGCCAGAGTGCGGCACCTTCATCCGCCACTCAGAATCCTCAATAGTCGGAGACTCGCCTCTGGGTTATGCTGGTTGTGCTTTTGCTTGTTCCTCGAATCAACACTTACACTAAAACCTAGGGGGTGGTGGGTTGTTATTGTTAACTAGATTTCCGTTTGCCGCCGGCCTGTCGCTTCTCCTGTTGGCGGTGTCGTCCGAGTCGCTCGCGCAACAGAAAACCGCCTCATCAAGCGAGGGTTCGCGTATCGAGGTTGTTGAGTCCTACGCAGAGCTGCATGAGACTCTCGAGGAGAAGCCGCCGCTGACCTTCGGCCCAGCCCGCACGCCAAACCTCACCATTACTGTGAACGACTCCGTAAGCTACCAGCAAATCGACGGTTTCGGCGCCTCGCTCACCGATTCTTCCGCGTGGCTGCTTTGGAACAAGCTCACCGAGGCTCAGCGAAAAGAGGCCGTCGAGATGCTATTCAGTCCGCGCAAGGGTATCGGCCTGAGCGTTGTGCGCCAGCCCATGGGCGCCAGCGATTTTGCCCTCTCTGCTTACAGTTACGACGACCTGCCCTCGGGACAGCCCCTTAGTCCAGGCGATCCCGATCTTCGGCACTTCTCGATCGACCACGATCGCGCCTACATCATCCCGCTTCTCCGCGAAGCCCTCGCCCGGAATCCCAATCTGAAGATCATCGCTTCGCCCTGGAGCCCACCCGGGTGGATGAAGACCTCCGGCTCCATGATCCAGGGCGCCCTTTTGCCGTCGGCGTATTCGGCGCTCGCGAAATACTTCGTCCGGTTCGTCGGGGAATATGAGGCGGCTGGCGTCCCGATCTACGCCATTACTATGCAGAATGAACCGAAGTACATTCCGAACGACTATCCCGGGATGAATATGACCGGGCGCGAGCAAGCAGAATTTGTCGCAAATTATCTTGGGCCCGCGTTTCGCGACGAACATCTGAAGACGAAAATCATGGTCTTCGACCACAATTGGGACTTAATCAATTATCCGATCGAGGTGCTAAGCGATGCGAGAGCCGCTGCCTTTGCGGCCGGAACCGCGACCCATTGTTACGGCGGAAACGTCACCGCGCAAAACGAATTGCACGAGCGCTTTCCTGACAAGGACATCTGGCTCACCGAATGCTCCGGCGGGGATTGGCAAAAGGGAGATCTTCTCGAGCAACAAGTCCATCTGGTGATTGGCGCGATGCGGAATTGGGCCAGGAGTGTGGTGCTCTGGAACCTCGCCCTCGATCAGAATCACCAGCCGTTTCTCGGAGGTTGCACCAACTGCCGTGGCATCATCACCGTGAATCACGCTTCCGAGCCTTCACAAATCGTGCCGACGGTGGATTACACAGCCTTGGCCCATGCAAGCAAATTTGTCGCGCCAGGGGCGTACCGCATCGAATCCAACACCTTCGACCAAGGCAGCCTCGAGGACGTGGCGTTTCGCAATCCCGATGGCTCGCTCGTCTTGTTGGTGTTGAACAGCGGCGGCTCCATCGCTACATTCAACATCGCGTGGGCAGGGAAGTACGCGAGCTACAAGCTACCCGGCGGCGCCGTCGCTACATTTCGCTGGCACTCTCAGGCGAAAGCTCATTGAGCCTTTGCGCAGAGTTTATGCGCCAGCGGAAAAAGGCTTGTTTAACTTTCATTGCGGATCGCGTACCGTCTCGGGAGCTCCCAGGATCACGGCTTGGTCGCGCTCGAGGGAGCTTCGCCGGAGATCTTGCGAGCGTGCCAGGGCCTTCTGCGCAAGCTCGGTTCGACCGAGCTTGTGGTAAGCCAAATACAGCTGATAATGGACGTTCCCGTAATGATCGAAAGGCGCGGCCTTTTCGAGCTTTGGAATAGAATTGGCAAATTGTCCCAGGCGGACGTACGCCGTCCCCAGTAACTCGCTTGCCTCCGCCGAATCGGGTTGCAACAGCAAGGCGCGCTGCAAATAGGGCACGGCCTTTTGGTTATCCCGGTTCTGCACGTACAGGCGCCCCAAAAGATAGAGCGCGTGGGTGCGGGAAGGATCGAGCGCCAGGGCTCGCTCCAACTCGCTCTGCGCATCACCGTCGGAGTGATTGTCGAGATAAAGTTGCCCAAGGGCTTCGTGAAGCTCCGGCTCATTCGGTTGCAACTCGAGAGCCGCCTGAAACTCTTTGATGGCTCCCTCGAAATCCTGGTGAAGGGCGCGGCCCTCGGCACGCAGCTGGTGGGTACGCCAGGAGTTGGGAAAAGATTCCTCCAGTTGGGCGTAGGCCGCAGCCCCCAGCGCCTGGTAGGTGCGCGCC
>Ga0306925_10006762_pt1 | contig 10691 bp, 10 predicted proteins | sample flu12Cox44000176_FD_203755 | JGI IMG/M metagenome (GOLD analysis project Ga0306925, IMG submission 203755) | Lab enrichment of tropical soil microbial communities from Luquillo Experimental Forest, Puerto Rico - flux8day.12C.oxic.44.000.176 (v2)... | ecosystem: Environmental > Terrestrial >... | reverse complement strand
CGCGTGGCTCCTCGGACTCCTCTGGGCCTTGCCCCTCGCCTACGCGCTCTGGACGGCCTTCCATCCGCCACAGTTCTCCACGCGCTTCGTCCTCTGGGCTCCGCTCACCCTGCAGAACTTCGCCAAGGCGTGGGACGCGGCGCCCTTCGCCCGCTACTTCCTCAACACCACGCTCCTCGTCATCATGATCTTGGCCGCTCAGCTCGTGCTCTGCACCCTCGCCGCCTACGCCTTCGCTCGATTCAGCTTCCGCGGGCGCACGATGGCCTTTCTCCTCGTGCTGGTGCAACTCATGATCATGCCCGACGTGCTCATCGTGGAGAACTACCGCACCATGAGCCGTCTGGGCATCCTCGACACGCTGGGGGCCATCGGTCTGCCCTACATGGCCTCGGCCTTCGGGATCTTCTTGCTCCGCCAGACGTTCAAGACGGTGCCGAAGGAGCTGGACGAGGCGGCTCGCGTCGAGGGCGCGGGCATGCTCGAGGTGCTCTGGAAGGTCTACGTGCCGCTGGCCCGGCCCGTGTACGTCGCCTACGCCCTCGTATCCGTCAGCTACCACTGGAACAACTTCCTGTGGCCGCTCATCGTGACCAACTCCGTGAGCGCGCGACCGCTCACGGTGGGGCTGCAGGTCTTCTCCTCGGGCGATCAGGGGGTGGACTGGTCCATCATCACCGCGGCCACCCTCATGACCTCCGCACCGCTTCTCGTGGGCTTCCTGCTCTTCCAGCGGCAGTTCGTGCAGAGCTTCATGCGCGCGGGTATCCGCTGACGCCCGTGGGCATACGCCTCTGAGGTCAGGTGGACGTCCGGACGAGCTCGAGGCGGAAGCCCTTGATGGACACGCCGGGGAGCGGGCTCAGGTCCAGCTCAGGGGAGCGCACGAAGCCCCTACCCTCGTAGAGCCGCATGGCCACGCGCATCATGTCCGTGGTGTGCAGAGTAAGTGCGTGCGCTCCAGATTGCCTGGCGCGGTGAATGCACTCGTGCATGAGGGCGCGGCCGACCCCGAGGCCGCGCGCTTCGGGTGCCACGGCGAGGAGGCGCACCTCGGGCAGGGATAGCCTGATGGACTGGCCGCGGGGCCCGTGAGCCTGCTCCCCGCGGCGTGGAGCAGCACGCAGCCGACGATCTTTCCCTCGCGCTCCGCCACCAGCTGATCGCGCGGCTCGACCGAGCCGAGGGTACCGACAATGTTCTGCCGATACGCCTCCCAGTGTTCCGGCATCTGGGCCGCGTATTCCTGGTAGGCGGCGAGGGTCACTGCCTCGATGGCCGCTCGGTCAGCTGGCCGCGCCCCCCGTACGTGCACCGCAGTCAAATCCTTGGCCATGCAGACGCTGACGGGCGGGTCGCGGTACTCGCCGAAAGCGGGGACGACCACGAAGCCCGCGCGCTCATAGAGTACGCGGGCCACGCGCTGACGCACGCCCGTCTCCAGCAACAGCTGCCGGACACCGCGGCGCCGCGCCTCGAACGCAAGCCCTCACGCAGCGCGCGCGCCACTCCGCGTCCACGCGCCTCCGACACCGCGTACATGCGCTGACCGTCACCGCGGTCAGAGCCAGCCTGCGCGCTTGAAGCGGACGTAGAGAATGTCACAGGCGGCGACGATGACCGTCATGACGAGGGGATAGCCGAAGTGCCACTCCAGCTCCGGCATGAACTTGAAGTTCATCCCGTAGATGCCGGCGACCATGGTGGGCAGCCCGATGATGGCCGCCCAACCCGCGAGCTTCTTCATGGCGTCGTTCTGGGCTACCGCGATGAGCGAGAGATGCGCCTCGAGGGCCCCTGTGAGCAGCTCGCGCTGCCGGTCCACCGCCTCGTTGATGCGGATGGCGTGGTCGTACACGTCGCGGAAGTACGGCCGCGTGTCGTCGGGGATGAGGGGAGGTCGAAGCGCATCAAGCGATTGCACACGTCGACGAGGGGAGACACCGCGCGCTTGATCTCGAGCAGGTTGCGTTTGAGGTCGTAGATGCGCTCCACGGTGGCGCGGTCGAAGGCCTGGTCGAAGATCTCGTCCTCCAGGCGCTCGAGCTGGGCCTCCAGCGTGTCCACCACCGGAAAGTAGTGGTCGACCACGAAGTCCATGATGGCGTAGAGGACGAAGCCGGGGCCCTTAGCGAGGAGGCCCGGCGTGCTCTCGCAGCGCGCGCGCACCGGCGCGTAGCTCGCGGAGCTGCCGTGGCGCACGGACACCACGTACTGCGGTCCCACGAAGAGATGCGTCTCGCCTAATACGACCCGATGCTCCTCCTCCGACCACACGGCAGGACGGAGCACCACGAAGATCGAATCGCCGTACTGTTCGAGCTTCGGTCGCTGATGGGCGAGCCGAGCATCCTCCACGGCGAGATCGTGGAGACAGAACTCCTGTTGAATCTGCTCGAGCAGCTCGGGCGCGGGATCGAGAAGGCCGACCCATACGAAGACGTCGGGCTTCTTGAGGACGTCGCTGATGTCCGCGATGGCCACGTCGCCGACGCGCCGCCCATCGGCATAGGCGACGGAGGCAACCACCCCCGGCGTGGGCGGACTAGGGGGCGCCGCCATCACCGACGAGGACGAAAGGCGCCCAGAAAGACGGATGCGAGGTCGCCTGCTCGCCCATCAGCTTGAGCTGCGCGGCGCGGAGGGCGGCGGCCCGGCCCGCCGCGGCGTTCTTCGCGTAGGCGTCGAACATGGTCGTGGTCAGCGCAACGGTCGGCTGCGTCGCCACGGCCCAGTGCGAGACAAGCAGGGAGCGCGCCCCCGCGTAGAAGAAGGCCCGCGCCAACCCCGAGAGACTCTGCCCGCCCAGCTTGCCGTCGGGCGCCGCGGTGTTGCACGCGGAAAGGACCACCCAGTCCGCGTCGAGCTTGAGCTGCGCCACCTCACCCGCGTCGAGTAGGCCATCCTCGTCGGTGGTTGCGGTGGCGGGCGGCGTGAGGGCCAAGGCGGGCTCGCCCTTGCACTTGAGCTCCCCGGGCAGAAGACCATGGGTGGCGAAGGCGATCACGCGATAGCGGCTTAGATCGCTGCTTCGCACTCGCTTCTCCGTCGCCTCCGCGCCCAGGATCACGTCGGACTCGGGGGCCTTGAGAGCCTGCGCGATCTGGCGCAGCTCGCCCGCCGTGTCGCGCAAGCGGGGCAGGCCGCGTACCAGCTCCACGTCCACCGCGTGGCCGTCGCGGCAGAGCGAGCCGAGCGCGGCGAGGTTCCGCGTGTCGCCCGGCGCTCCCCCGAAAGCCGGATCGCCGAAGCCGATGAAGGGCTGGGCCGCCTTGGAACGACCGGCCACCGCGCGAAGACTCCGGAGCGACCCCGTAGAGGGCAGCACGCTGATCGGAACCTGGCGGCCGAGGAAGGCAACCTGGCGGTAGTCGGCCTTCTCGGGCGGCTCCGACGGCGCCGTGCCGGGTTGTGTCACCAGCAACCCCAGGGGCAGGCTCAGGAGCGGCCCCGCGGGAACCACGATGAGATTCGTGGCGCCCTGCAGCCCTGGCCCCAGCGGAGCGAGGAGATCCGCGTAGAGCTTCTGCGCCGCCGCGACGTCGAAGGCTCGGAGCTGGCCGTCGGCGAGGTCGAGCCCCGCTCGCAGGTCACGCACGGACTTGTCGAGCGCGGCGTAGGTGACGGAGGCACGATGCGCGCGCACCGTGCCATCCCGCACGAGGAAGACGTAGGTCGCTTCCCGCGTCGGGAAGAAGGAGACGAGGGCCTCGGCCGGCTTGAGCAGCTTGGTCAGCTCATCGAGGGGCAGCGGGCGCGGCGAGACCAAGCCCGCGTAGCGCGGGAAGTCCGACTGGAGCTTCGCCTCGCGGGCGGCCACCGTCTTCTCGGCCTGCTGCAGCTCCTGCTTGAGTTGCTCCTCGCGCACGGCATCGCGCTTGTCGGGCGGGGCCAGGGTCATGAGGGCGAGCTCGCGCCGCGTGGTCTCACGCTTGCGGAGCGCCTCCTGGTACTCGCGGGCCGCCGCGCCCAGGGCCGGATCGCCGGCGTCGAGGCGTGCCGCCATGTTGACGATGGCCCGCGCGGTATCCCCCTCGCGCGGAATCTGGGACGCGGCGAAGGCCTCCGCGTGGAGCGCCTCACGCTGCGAGGCATCGGCGGCCGCCGCGTCGAAGAGCGCGCTCATGTACGGCACCATGGTCGCCGGCCTCGCCCGGCTCTGCGCCACGGGATCGGTGGCGCGGATCTCCGCCTCCTTGCGATAGGCCTGAAGCGCGGCGGGCAGGTTGCCCTCGACGATGCCGAGCTGGCCCAGGTCGCGATAGCTGTTCGCCACCGTGATGGAGTCACCGAAGAGGAGCCGGCGCCGCTCCAGCGCCGCCTCGAACTCCTTCCGCGCGTCCGCGTAGCGCTTCTGCTCCATGTTGATGCGGCCGAGCCACTCGCGCGACTCGCCCACCCACCAGGCCCGGAACTCCATGTCCTGCCCCGGCTTCTCCACGATGGCGAGGGAGCGCGCCACGCTCCGCTCCGCCTCGTCGAGACGCTTGAGCCCGAGCTGCACGCGGCCCAGCGAGACCAAGGCATGGGCCAGGCCTGTCGTCTCCATGCCACCGCGCTGATCGCGAAGCCGCACCGATTCCTCGGAATAGGGCAGCGCCACCGTGTCGCGTCCGCGGGCATGCTCGACGTTGCCATGATGAGCGAGACAGAGGGGAAGGTCGGCGGCGACGAAGCCCTTCTTCACGAGCGGCTCCGCGCGCGCGAAGAGCGCTTCCGCCTCGTCGAAGCGCTGCTGGTAGCCCACGTTCAGGGCGATCCAGCACATGGTCCGCCCCGAGGACGGTTGATCGCGCGCGGCCTTCTCCTCGATCTCGAGGGCGCGCCGGAAGGCCTCCTCGGAGCCCGCATAGTCACCCGCGTAGTTGCGGAGCGTGCCCAGGCGATAGAAGAGGGCGTGCGCGCCCACCTCTCCCACCGCCGTGAGCTTGCCGCTCGAGTCGACCATGGTCTCGGCGCGACGAATGGCGCCCGAGAGACCTCCAGAGGGCTTCCCGGCATCGGCGGGCGCCCGCTTGCCCTCGAGCACTTCCACACCGGCCTCGAGCACGGGCAGGTTGGTGGGGAAGGCTTCGAGAGCGTAGCCGCGGCGACCGACGATGGCGCCCACCACGACGGCGCGGAAGTCACCGTCCTGACGTCGGCAGTCGCGCAGTCCCGCGGGGGCGGCCATGACCCCGAGGGTGGTCGGCTCCACGTTGCTGCAGGCGCCGAGACGCGTCGAGTAGCTCTTCTCCCAGTTACTGTCGGTGAGGAGCTTCTCCACCGTGTATCCCTGGTTGACGCCGAAGCGGCGGATCTCCCCGCTCGGCAGCGTCCACCCTTCGCAGAAGAGGCTGTAGCGGGTGTAGCCGCCGAGGTCCGAGCGGCTCTCCACGAGGCGGAGCTTGCAGGTCTCGCCCGTTCGGTTCTTGCCTACGGCGAGTTCGTCACCCACGGCCACGAGGGCGTCGGCGGCCCGCACCGGGCCACTCGAGGTCAGCCCACAGCCGAGGAAGAGAGCGACGACGATGACCACACGATGCAGGCTCCCCGCGACCATGGCCCCCAAGCCTACCTCAGAGGCCCGCGTCTCTCCAACGCCGTTCCCGCCCTTGCGACAGCCGGGCTCTTTCGTCTAGCATCGCGCCGGAGCCACGCCATGGACCTTCCCATCCCCCCCGCCGAATCCGAGCCGCGACCCGAAGACGTCCGGTTCCTCGAGGATCAGCTCTACCTCTACAACGTTGAGAAAACCGGCTTCGACGACGGGCGGTGGCTGGCCTTCTTCGTGCGCGACGCGGATGGCGCGATCGCCGCCGGGCTCCATGGCTGGACCTGGGGCAGTGTCTGCAAGGTCCAGACGCTCTGGGTGCGCGAGGATCTCCGCCGCCGCGGATACGGCACGCGCCTCCTCGCCGCCGCGGAGACAGAGGCGAAGGCGCGCGGCTGTACCCGGCTCACCCTCGACACGTACGGCTTCCAGGCCCCGCTCTTCTATCAGAAGCACGGCTACGAGGTCATCGATGCGATCGACGACGCCCTGCCCCCTCACCACCTCTACCGCCTGAAGAAGATTCTCTGACCAGAGCCTCGCAGCAGTAAGGCTTGACAGCCGCGCTGTATTAGGTTTACCTAATGCCACGACGCCGCTGCCCAGCCAGCCGCCACGAAGCTCTCTTCGTGCTGCCAGCCATACCACCAGCATCGGAGGAGCTTCCACATCTGCCTGGTTGCCATCGAGCGACTCGCCTCTCGCCGAGACAGATCCCGTCGTGTCGGAGCTCGTCGATGACCGTCATGCGTGTGGTCGACATCCGGACGTGTCCCCACGGAGAGCCGCAGCCGATGGTGCTGCTGGAGGACCACGCCTGCGCGCGATGGCTCAGCTTCTACCTTCCGCTCAACGAGGCAAATCGGCTGGCCCGCGTGCTCCACCGCACGTCCTGCTCCGTCGTCCCAGTCTTCGACCTCATGGAGAAGGTTCTCAAGGCCGCGGGCATGGACGTGCTGCGCGCCGAGATCGGTGGTGACGAGCGCGGAGTGTCGGCTAGCCTCGTGATCAGGTACGAGGGGATGGAGGTCGTGCTTCCCTGTCATCCAGGAGATGCGCTGGCCCTCGCCCTGCGGGCCGACGGCCCCATCGTCGCCACGGACGAAGCCCTCGCGCACGCCTGCCCGGTGGATCAGGTCGTGCGAGCGCGGGCGCTCCGCCACTGGCTGGACGGCCTCACGCCCGCCGACTTCGCCGATCACTCGGACGGGACACCGGCCTAGACCCCGCATCCACCGACGTCACGAGGCCGGGACGCGATACACTGCCCGCCACGGAGGGACGCCATGCGGGCACTCGTCACGGGAGCAGCAAGCGGCATCGGACGCGCGACATGTCTCAAGCTGGCGCGCGACGCCAGGGCGAAGGGACACGCCGCGCAGATCGCGGCAGTGGATCTCGGGCCCTCGACCGGGCTCGACTCCCTCGTCGCCGAGCTCAAGGGCCTGGGCGCGGAGGGATTGCCGATTCACGCCGACATGAGCTCGCCCGAGGCGCCGGCCCGGGCCGTCGCCGACGCGATCACGAGCTTCGGCGGGCTCGACGGCCTCGTGAGCAATGCCGGCATCAACCGTCCCGGCCCGCTCATGGACTATGCCGTCGCCGACTGGGACGCCATGTTCGCCGTGAACACGCGCGCGACGTGGCTCCTCGCCAAGGCGGCGTATCAGACCCTCAAGGCTTCGCACGGTGCCATCGTGGCCATCGCCTCGATGTCAGGGAGCAACGCCCATGCGAACCTGGGCGCCTACGGACCGAGCAAGGCCGCCGTCATCATGCTGGTCAAAGTGCTCGCGCAGGAGCTCGGACGCCACGGTATTCGGGTCAACTCCGTCTCGCCCGGCATGGTGCGCACGGGCATGACGGCGAAGGTCTACGCGAACCAGAACGTGGCCGCGGAGCGCGATGGGCTCGTACCGATCGGCCGCGTCGCCACCGCCGAGGACATTGCCGACGTGGTGGCCTTCCTGCTCGGTCTCGATGCACGGTACATCAACGGCCACGATCTCGTCGTCGACGGCGGCGTGACCGGCAATTTCCTCGGCCGCCTGCCCGGCATCGGTCAAATCACTCGCAGCTGATGTGATACGATCGCAAGAAATCCGCGGCAAAGGAGCTCTCCGTGCCCATCAAGCTCGGCATGTTCACCATGCCCTTCCATCATCCCGACCGCGACTATCGCGCCCTCCTCGCCGAGGATCAGGAGGCCATCGTCCTCGCCGATCAGCTGGGTTTCAGCGAGGCCTTCGTGGGCGAGCACTTCAGCTCGTGGAGCGAGCGCATCACCTCGCCCCTCATGTTCTTCGCCACGCTCATCCCGCGGACCAAGCAGATCCGCTTCGGCACGGGTGTGCTCAACCTGCCCCAGATCCATCCCGTGACCATCGCCGCGCACGCCGCCATGTTCGACCAGCTCTGTCAGGGGCGCTTCATCATGGGCATCGGCCCCGGCGGCCTCGTGAGCGACCTCGAGATCTTCGACGTGGGACAGGCCGAGCTGCGGCCGCAGATGGTGCTCGAGTCCATCGAGACGGTGCTCAAGCTCTGGGCCCAGGACCCGCCCTACGAGATCGACGGCAAGTTCTGGAAGATCTCCCTGACCAAAGGCATCTGGCCCGGCTTCAAGGTCGGCTACATTCCGCGTCCGTATCAGAAACCGCATCCGCCCATCGCGCTCTCCCTCATCACGCCCAATTCCAGTAGCGGCAAGACGGCGGGCGCGCGCGGCTGGATCCCCGTCTCCGGCCAGTTCTTTCACAAGCGGTATCTGCGCGGGCACTGGGAAAAGTACGTTGAGGGCTGCGAGGCGGTGGGGCGGCGGCCGGATCCCGACGTGTGGCGCGTGTCGCGGAGTATCCTCGTCACCGAGACGGACGCGGAGGCGGAGGACTACCTCGCCGACCCGGACAGCGGCCTGTCCTTCTATTACTCTTTCTTCCATCACAGCTTCTCGCACGGGCGCAAGGCGCTCTTCATGCTGAAGCCGGACCTCGAGGTACCCGACGAGGACATCACGATGGACATCATCAAGCGCGCCCTCGTCATTGCGGGGAGCCCGCGCCGTGTCCTCGATCAGCTCGTGGCCTTGCGTGACGAGACGGGGCACTTCGGCACGCTCCTCATGGGCGGCCACGACTGGGACCGGCCCGCGATGTGGAAGCGCTCCATGGAGCTGCTCGCCCGCGACGTGATGCCGAAGTTCTCGGCGCACGCCACCGCCGTCCCCGCCCCTGTCTAGTCTCCACCCTTTCCCTCCCTGAGGGAGAGGACTCTGCTTTCCGCGAAGACTAGTAGAGGTGGCAGGCTACCTGTCGCCCCTCGTGGCTGCGCAGCGGAGGCTCCTCCACCGAGCACTGGGGCAGCACGAAGGGACACCGCGGGTGGAACCGGCAGCCGCTCGGTGGCGCGAGCGGGCTCGGCACCTCGCCCGCGAGGGGGACCGCCGCCGCCGGCGCGTCCAGATCGATGGGTAGCGCGGCGGCAAAGAGCGCCTTGGTGTAAGGATGCCGGGGGCTGAGGGCCACCGTCTCGGCCTCGCCGATCTCCACGATCTTGCCCAAGTACATCACGGCGATGGTGTGGCTCATGTGGGCGACGGCGGCGAGATCGTGCGCGATGAAGAGGTAGGAGACACCGAGGCGCTCCTGTAGATCGCGCAGCAGGTTGAGGATCTGCGCGCGGATGGACACGTCGAGGGCCGACACGGGCTCGTCGAGGACCACGAGCCGGGGCGACAGGGCCAGGGCCCGTGCGATGGCGATGCGCTGACGCTGCCCTCCCGAAAACTCGTGCGGGAAGAGTTCGGCCGTCCGAGCGGGCAGGCCGACCAGGTCCAGGAGCTGCTGCACGCGACGCCGCCGCTTTGCCGATCCACCCCGCTCGTTGATCACGAGCGGCTCCGCGATGATCGTTCCCACGCGCATGCGGGGGTCGAGCGAGGCGTAGGGATCCTGGAACACCGCCTGCACGGCACGCCGATAGCGTCTCGCCCCTTCCCCGCCGAGGCCGGCGACGTCCTCGCCCTCGAAGCGGATGGCCCCCGCCGTCGGCGGCTCGAGACCCAGGATGAGCTTGGAGGTCGTGGTCTTCCCGCAGCCCGACTCGCCCACGAGCCCCATGGTGCGGCCTGCCTCCAGCGTGAAGGAGACGGCGTCGACGGCGCGGACGAGCCTCGTGTGCCAGCCGAGGGCGCCGCCGAGAACCAGGAAGTGCTTGGTCAGCTCCTGCACCTCGAGGAGCGGTGTGGCCGCCGTCACGGCGCCGCCGTCACGCGGGGGCATGCAGCCAGCAGCGGCTCACCTGACCTGGCGCCACCGTGAACTCCGGCGGCGCCTCCCCGCGGCACCGGTCCATGACGTGGGGACAGCGTGGGGCGAAAGCGCAGCCGCCGGGCAGCTTCGCCATGTCCGGCGGCTGGCCTTCGATGGCGGCGAGCCGGCTCGTGCGCGCGCCCAAGCGTGGGATGGATTCGAGGAGCGCGCGCGTGTAGGGATGAGCGGGGGAAGTGAAGATCTGTCGCACCATACCCATCTCGGCGATGCGCCCCGCGTACATGACGGCGACGCGGTCGCAGATCCGGGAGACGATGCCGAAGTTGTGGGTGATGAAGATCATGGCGAGGTCGTGCCGGCGCTGGAGCTCCTCGAGGAGGGAGAGGTACTGCGACTGGATGGTCAGGTCGAGGCTGGTCGTGGGCTCGTCCGCGATGAGGAGGCGAGGCGGCGCCGCGATGGCCATGGCGCCCACCACGCGCTGGCGCATCCCGCCCGAGAGCTGATGAGGGAAGGCACGGAGCCGCTCCACGGGCGACGGGATACGTACGGCGGCGAGCAGCGCGGCCGCACGCTCGCCGAGGGCCTGGCCCCGCAGGCCGTGGTACATGGCCACCGGCTCGCGCACCTGGCGGCCGATGGAAAAGACGGGATTGAGCGAGGACATCGGGTCCTGGAGGATCATGCCCACCTTGCGCCCGCGGAGCTGCTGCATCTCGCGCTCGCTCTTGCTCAGGAGCTCCTCGCCGTCCAATCGCACGGAGCCGCCCACGATGCGCCCGGCGGACGGGATGAGCCGCACGATGCTGAGACATGTCATGCTCTTACCCGATCCTGACTCGCCCACCAGCCCCAGCGTCTCGCCCGCTGCCACGTCGAACGACACG
>Ga0306925_10006761_pt1 | contig 10691 bp, 10 predicted proteins | sample flu12Cox44000176_FD_203755 | JGI IMG/M metagenome (GOLD analysis project Ga0306925, IMG submission 203755) | Lab enrichment of tropical soil microbial communities from Luquillo Experimental Forest, Puerto Rico - flux8day.12C.oxic.44.000.176 (v2)... | ecosystem: Environmental > Terrestrial >... | reverse complement strand
CAACGCCGGGGCGATAGATCTGACGACCCTGCAGCGCTACATCAATTTCTGGTTTTCTTCGTCGCTCGATCTCTTCGGCGCCGAGATCTCGTCCAATGCGGCAAGCTATTTTGCCGGCGGCCTCAAGGGCCGGCCCGACGAGACGCGGTTTCCCGACCATATAGCGACCGAGCGGAGCCTGGGTCTTGAGAGGCCCGACGGCAAAGGCGGGGTGACGGCCGAGGACGTGCCGCTGCGCAGTGCCATGAACGAGGTGACACGCACCGCCTATGTCCGCGATTGCGATGTCGGCGTGCAGCGCTGGAACCGGCTTTTCGGCGAGGCCGGATATGATTTCCGGTTCCGGCTGCCGAGCACCCGGTTTAACCGTTCGATCGGCGTGTGGTCGGGCGTGAGCACCGACCCCGACGGACGCCCAATACCTGACGAGGAATGGCGCCGGCGCGAGCACCAATGGCTGCCCTCGGCCGAGGACCGCGCCTTTGTCGCGAGCCTGATGCGGCGGGTCACCGAGCCCGGCCAGATGGCGCGATGGATCGCCCCGCCCGAGATCGGCATCAACAACACGCCGCTCGACTACGAGTACGTCCGCCTGAACTGAAATCTCTCCCGTCCGGCATCCTAATACCGACCTGATTAGCTGCTGACCTGTTGGAGCCACGGATAGGAGCACAGGGAGCGGATGCGGCCGGTTTCGGCGAGCAGCCAGTTCCAAGCCTCGCAGCAGCTGTCGATGATCCCCTCGGTCGTTTGAAAGACGCGGTGGGACAGGCGATTGTCGCGCAGATGCAGCCATAGCCGCTCGATCGGGTTGAGCTCGGGCGAGTAGGGTGGCAGGAACATCAGACTGAGGTTTTCGGGCACGCGCAGCTCGCCGGCGGTATGCCAGCCGGCCTTGTCCATCAGCACGATGCCGTGCGCGCCCGGCGCCACTGCCTGCGACAGCTCGGCAAGAAACAGGTTCATCGCAGCGGTATTGAGCGGGGTCATCACCAGCGCGACGCCGGTGTCGCGCGCCGGGCATACCGCCCCGATAATCCAAGCCGACTGGTGGCCAACATCGCGCAACCCGCGGGGGGTCTGGCCGCGCTGCCACCAGACGTAGCCGGTGCGCCCCTTCTGCCCGACCCGCGCCTCGTCCTGGCTCCAGATCTCAAACCGCTCGGTCTCGGGGTGCGCCTGGGCGATCTCGCTCAGGCGGGCTGCAAAGCCCCCTTTTTGAAGGCTTGCTGTGCCTTCTCGTCGGTTTGCGGATGGCGCGGCCGGGTCTTGCGGTGCGACAGATCCAATGACCACAACAGCCGCAGCATCCCGGTCTCGCTGTAGCTGACACCCCAGCGCTCCTCCACCCAGCGGCACAGATCGACAATGCGCCAGCGCACGACGCCGTCCACCGCCGGATCGGGCCCGGCCAGCACCACCGCCTTCAGCGCCGCCATCTGGCCCTCGGTCAACTTCGGCGAGCGCCCCGGCGCCACTCGGTTGCTGAGCCCGGCAATCCCTTCTTCGTTGTAGCGATGAACCCAGTCGCGCAAGGTCTGCCGGTCCATCCCGGCCAGCCGCGCCGCGCTCGCACGGTCCATCCCTTCCAGCGCGTTGGCGATCGCGAACAGACGAGCGGCAACCCGGCCATCGCTCTCCTGCCGCGCCTGCCGGCGCAGTTCCCGCGGACTGATGTCATCCCGGATCGCCACGGCACACATTGTGGTCTCCCACATCCCCACCACAATATCTGCTACCCGCGACCTATCTCCAATGCAACCCTTTTGGCGAGTCAGCCTCAACTCAGGTAGGTATAAGGCCTTTTCGCGGTTACGCTCCGGAAGGCTTCGCCAGCGGAAACTGCACGCCGGCGTCGTGGAGGTGGCACGAGGCCCAGTGCCGCGAGGTGATCTCGCGCAGGGAAGGGGCTTCGTGGCGGCAGCGCGCCATTGCGTAAGGGCAACGCGTGTGGAAATGGCAGCCCGGCGGCGGATTGATCGGGCTCGGCACGTCGCCCTTCAAGATTACCCGTTGGCGGGCTCTGGCGCTGTATTTCGGGATCGGCACGGCCGACAGCAGCGCCTCGGTGTAGGGGTGCAGCGGCGTCTCGAACAGGCTGGTCTTGTCGGTCATCTCGACGATGCGGCCGAGATACATCACCGCGACGCGGTCGCTGATGTGCTCGACGACGGCGAGGTCGTGGGCGACGAACAGATAGGACAGCTCGTATTCGTCCTGCAGGTCCATCAGCAGGTTGAGGATCTGGGCCTGGATCGACACGTCGAGCGCCGAGACCGGTTCGTCGCCGACAATCAGCTCGGGGCTCAACGCGAGGGCGCGGGCGATCCCGATGCGTTGCCGCTGCCCGCCCGAGAACTCGTGCGGATAGGCCCTAGTCAGTTCCGGACGCAACCCCACCCGCTCAAAGAGTTGGGCGACGCGCTCCCGGCGGTCGTCGGGCGCGCCCACGCCGTGGATGATCAACGGCTCGCCGACGATGTCGCCAGCCGACATGCGAGGATTGAGCGAGGCGTATGGGTCTTGATAGATCATCTGCATCTGCCGCCGGTATGGCAGCATCCGGTCGGGATCGAGGCCGGCAATGTCCGTGCCGCGGATCTTGATGCTGCCCGCGGTCGGCTCGAGCAGTTTCAACAAGGTGCGGCCGACCGTCGACTTGCCGCAGCCGCTCTCTCCGACGAGCCCCAATGTTTCGCCGCGATCGATGTGAAAGGAGACGCCGTCGACGGCATAGACATGACCGGAGATACGCGAGAAGACGCCTTCGTGGATCGGGAAATGCTTCTTGAGGCCTTCAACCTCGAGCAGTGCGCTCATGCGGCGGCTCCGAACACGCGTTCGGCGTGCCAGCAGGCGACCCAGTGGCCGGGACGGTATTGCACCAGCGGCGGAAAGGCTTCGCGGCACTGGTCGCTGGCCAAGCTACAGCGCGGCGCAAAGCTGCAGCCTTTGGGCAGGTTTGCAAGCGGCGGCACGATGCCCTTGATCTCGTTCAGGCGCGGTCGGCGGCCGCGGATATGCGCGGCGACCTCGACATTGGGGATGGAGCCGAGCAGGCCTCTGGTGTACGGGTGACCAGGGTTCTCGAACAGATCCTTGGCGCCGGCCTCTTCGACCTTCCGCCCCGCATACATCACCACGACCCGGTCGGCGTTTTCGGCGACGACGCCCATGTCGTGGGTGATCAGGATGACAGCGGTGCCGAGTGTCTCTTGCAGCTCGCGTATCAGGTCGAGGATTTGCGCCTGTATCGTCACATCCAATGCGGTGGTGGGCTCGTCGGCAATTAGGAGTTTGGGATTGCACGAGACCGCCATCGCGATCATGACGCGCTGGCGCATCCCGCCGGAGAGCTGATGCGGGTAGGCGTGTGCGCGTTGCGCTGGTTCCGGAATATGCACGCGGCGCAGCATCTCGATCGCCGCCTCCATTGCCTCGCGCCGCGACACGCCGCGGTGCAGCGCTATTGCCTCGGCGATCTGGCGGCCGGCAGTGAGCAGGGGATTGAGCGAGGTCATCGGCTCCTGGAAGATCATCGAAATCTCGTTGCCGCGAATGCCCTCCATCTCGCGTTCGGTCAGATTGAGGAGATTGGTCCCGGCAAAGCGCACCGCGCCGCCGACGATCCGCCCGGGCGGGTCGGCGACGAGCCGCAAGATCGACAATGCAGTCACGCTCTTGCCGCAGCCCGACTCCCCGACCACCCCCAGGGTTTCGCCGCTTCGCACCGCGTATGAGACGCCGTCGACCGCCCGCACGACCCCGTCGGCGGTAAAGAAATGGGTGCGCAGGTCCACAATCTCGAGAACCGCCTCGGCCGGTTTCGCGCACCATTCCGCCTCTTTCGTTTCGATCAAACCCGAGCGATTCAAAAAGTGACTCCCATGAATTCCTTGTTATATTTCGAAGCTGAGGGATCGGCCCAGAGATTATCAGAGCACGCCGCATTCGGTCCTGCAAAGATCAAAGGGAGACAATTATCCATGAGTCACACGCGTTTTTCGCCCAAATGGTGGAGCCGCCGCGGCTTTTTGCAGGGCAGCGCCGCCGTTGCGGCTGGCATTTATGGGCTGCAGGGGCGGCTCGGTTACGCCGCCGAGATACCCTACGAATTCGACGGCTCGAAATTTCAGCTCAAGGCGCCCGAGCCGAACCCCAAATCCGGTGGCGTGCTGCGCTATGGCATCACAATGCGGCCGCCGCATTTCGACGTCCATCAGTCGGGCACGATCAATAATCTGGGCTCGCAAGGGTGCATGTTCGACAACCTGATCCGGCGCGATCCCCGCGACAGCGGCAAGACCATCATTCCGGACCTGGCGCATAGCTGGGAGATCGCCAAGGACGGCAAGACCTATACTTTCTTCCTGCGCAAGGGCGTGCTGTTTCATGACGGCGCTGAGCTGACCGCCGAGGACATCAAGGCGACGTTCGACCGGATCGCCAAACCGCCGCAGGGAATCAACATCCCGCGCAGCATTCTGTTCAAGACGGTCAGCGAGATCAACGCGCGCGACAAATATACCGTCGAGTTCAAATTGTCCGAACCGCGCCCGCCGAATTTCATCATGTCGGCGATCGCCAGCGGCTGGAACGTCATCGTTCGCAAGAAGACTCTCGAAGACAACAACTATAATCTGCGCAAGGTCGAGATCTATCCTGGCACCGGCCCATTCAAAAGCGTCCGCCGCGTCGAGAACGAAGTCTGGGTCATGGAGAAGAATCCGAATTATTGGAACAAAGGCCTGCCCTATCTCGACGGCATCGAGTTCTACCATGCGCTGCCGTTTTCGACCGAGCTGGGGTCGGCGGTCCTGTCGGGTCGGGTCGACTACATTCGCATCACCGATCCGGTCACGGCCCGCAAGGCCAAGGCTACCCCCGGCTTGTCCACCACCGCCTTCAACCAGAGCGTGATCCAGGCGACCTGGGTGAACACGAAAAGAAAGCCGTTCGACGATCCGCGGGTGCGGCGCGCGCTGCATTTGGCTCTCGACCGGCCGGCTCTGATCGATGTCGTCAAGGATGTGACACCGATGCGCGTTGGCGGCTTCATCTATCCGTTCTCGGAGTTTGCCACGCCGCCGGAAGAGCTCGACAAACGGGTGGGTTACCAGAGCGATACCGGGGCCGCGCTTAAGGAAGCGCGCGGGCTAATGGCTGCCGCGGGTCACGCCGACGGGCTCAAGGGATCGGATTTCCTGGTCCGCGATGTCGCTAGCTTCAAACTCTGGGCGCAAGCCATCCAGGCTATGCTGCAAGAAGGGCTCAACATCCAGACCAATCTGCGCACGACGGTCGAATCGGTGTGGTTCGACGACACGGTCAGCGGCAATTACGATTTGGCGATCGGGGCCATTGTGTCGACCCTGCTCGATCCCTCGGACTATTTCAACGCCTGGTACCGTAAGGGCGGTCCACAGAATTACTCGTCCTGGGACAACGCGAAATTTAATGATTTGGTCGATCAGATCGACCGCAAGGTCGATCCTGCGAAGCGACTGGCATTGGTGCGCGAGACCGAAGCCATCATGGAAGAGAATCCGCCGCTGTTGCCGGTAGCCTGGGAAAAGATCAACGACGTCTGGTACAATTACGTCAAAGGTCACAACCCTTACGACTATTTCGGCATCTACGATGTCGTGCGCGAAGACACGTTTTGGCTGGATAAGACGTGAGGTGGTTCATTCAGCTTAATGTCGAGATTGCTTCGTCGCTCCGCTCCTCGCGATGACAATCGATTGAGGTGCCATCGCGAGCAAAGCGAAGCGATCTGGTGGTATCAGGTCGGATACCAGCTCTCAATTCGCGCCACTCGCGTCGTCCCGAGTGGCACTTCGACAAAACATCATTAATATCTAATTGACAAAAAGCGACATTCGTGATGGCTCACAAAACGGAACGGCGACCGCTTTTCACCCGCATCAGAGCAATATTTGTTAATTGACGAATTGTGAAATACATGATATTCTGTAAGAATGAAGGGCCACGACATCGCGGAGCAGATACGCATCGGTTCGCTGCCGCGCGGAGCCAACGGTGGCGAGATTGGCACCTGTAATTTTCCTGCAGAAGCAGGTGTTAAGGAGACGCCGAGCGATCTTATTCTACCGTTACGCTCTTTGCGAGGTTGCGGGGCGGGCTAGCGGCTAGGTGCGTTTGCTACATAATCCCGGGAAGAACAGCGAAAACAGCGAAAGACTGAGGTGCCCGATGATGCCGCCCGGAAAGCATGTTAAAACCGGGTGCAATCGGGCGAACGGAGGAGCCGGAGCGATGGACCTGCGCTACACCGCGGCGGAGCTGGCGTTCCGTGATGAGCTTCGCGCCTTCTTCCACGACAGTCTGCCCGGTGATATCCGCGAGCGCATGCGGCTCGGGCACATGCCGAGCAAGGACGATATCGTCCGATGGCAACGGATCCTCAACCAACGCGGCTGGGCCGCCTATAGCTGGCCCAAAGAACATGGTGGGCCGGGTTGGACCCCAATGGAGCGCATGATCTTTCTCGAAGAGAACCAACTGGCGCCGGCGCCGGAAGTCTCGTCGTTCAACATCACGATGATCGGGCCGGTGCTGATCCAGTTCGGCACTGACGAGCAGAAGCGGCGGTTCCTGCCGCGCGCCGCCAATATCGACGACTGGTGGTGCCAGGGCTTCTCCGAGCCCGGCGCGGGGTCCGACCTAGCGTCGCTGAAGACCGCCGCCGCGCGCGACGGTGACCATTACATCGTCAACGGCCAGAAGATCTGGACTTCGACCGCGCATCACGCCGATTGGTGCTTTTGCCTAGTGCGCACCGACCCGCAGGCCAAAAAGCGGCAGGAGGGGATCTCATTTCTGCTGATCGACATGAAGACGCCGGGCATCACGGTGCGGCCGATCATTTCGATCGACGGCAGCCATCATCTGAACGAAGTGTTTTTTGACGATGTGCGCGTGCCAGTGTCGTTGTGCGTCGGCGAAGAGAACCGCGGCTGGGACATCGCGAAATTTCTGCTAGGACATGAGCGTACGGGCATCGCTCGGCTCGGAAAATCGAAAGAACGGGTCAAATTCGCGCGCGAGGCGGCGCGCCAGATGCGCGCCAACAGCCGGCCCTTGATCGAGGATCCGGGTTTCCGCCAGCGAATAGCGCAGCTCGAGGTCGACATCAAGGCGCTTGAGATCACGCAGATGCGGGTGGTGTCGGCGCATGACAAGAGCCATGACGGCAGGCCAGATCCGCTGTCCTCGGTGCTCAAGGTCAAGGGCACCGAGCTGCTGCAAGCGACAACCGAGCTGGTGATGGACGTCGGCGGGCCGCTGGCGATGCCGGATTGGGCGCAGGAACTGGCAGCGCTCAGCAATGAGCCCGAGCTGGGTCCGGAATGGGCGACCGAGGCGACGCGCAGCTACTTGTTCCTGCGCGCCGCGTCAATCTATGGCGGTACCAACGAGATCCAGAAGAACATCGTGTCGAAGGCCGTATTGGGACTATGAGTGCCAATCCGTCATGGCCGGACTTGTTCCGGCCGTCCGCGTCGCCGACGCCGCCACCGTCGGAGCAGAAAGAAGTCGTGGATCACCGGGTCACGCCCGGTGATGACGATCGGAGATAGGCGGACCAATGGATTTCGAGCTGACCGAAGAGCAGCGGCTGTTGCGCCAATCGGTCGAGCGGCTGCTTACAGATCGCTACGGCTTTGACAGGCGCCGCGCATATCTCGCCGAGCCCGATGGCTGGAGCCGCGCATTGTGGACGAAATACGCCGAGCTCGGCCTGTTGGGTTTGCCCTTTGCTGAGAGGCACGGCGGGTTCGGCGGCGGCCCGATCGAGGTGATGCTGGTCATGGAGGCGTTCGGCCGCGCTCTCGCATTGGAGCCATATCTGGCGACGGTCGTGCTCGGCGGCACGGCACTGCGGCTCGCCGGTAATGAAGACCAGCAATCGGCACTATTGCCGCAGATCGCCGAAGGTAAATTGCTGGTCGCTTTCGCGCATGGCGAGCGGCAGGCGCGCTACGATCTTTCCGATGTCTTGACGACGGCGTGGCGGAGGGCTGGCGGGTGGATCCTCGACGGCGGCAAGAGCGTGGTACTACACGGTGACTGCGCTCAGCTCCTCATCGTCAGCGCCCGCACCGCCGGCGAGCGCGATGACCGCGACGGCATCACGCTGTTCCTCGTCGATGCTGCCGCACATGGAGTGGCCCGCCGCTCCTATCCGATGCGCGACGGTACGCGCGCGGCAGAAATCTCCTTGAGCGAGGTCGAACTCGGTGAAAATGCGGTGCTCGGCGAGGTCGGAGCAGCATTCCCGGTCATCGAACGGGTCGGCGAGGCCGGCATTGCCGCCACCGCCGCGGAGGCGGTCGGCGCGATGGAGGCGATGCAGGGATTGACCCTCGAATATTTGAAGACCCGCCAGCAATTCGGCCGGCCGATCGGGCAATACCAGGTCTTACAGCACCGCGCCGCGGAGATGCTGATGGAGCTCGAGCGAGGGCGCAGCATGGCGATGCTGGCGGCGATGATGGTCGAGGAGCCCGATGCCGCCGAGCGCGCCCACAATATCGCCATGGCGAAGGTCGGCATCGGCCAGGCCAGCAAATTCGTCGCGCAGAACGCGATCCAATTGCATGGCGGCATCGGTATGACCGAGGAATATGCTGTTGGCCACTATTTCCGCCGCTGCATGGTCATCGAGCACAGCTTCGGCGACACCGCGCATCACCTCTCGCGCCTCGCTGAGCAGGTTCAATGAACTTCGGGCACAAGAGGGACCGTCAAGCCCGGAACAGCGCGAAGCACTTGTTAGAGTTGAACAGATACGATTCGATGTAGTCGACGATTTCGGCGTTGCGGCCGAGCGCGGTCATCGCGCCGGCGAGGCAGACCCAGTTCAGGAACTCCTGTTGGCCCGCATCCTCAATCTGCGCGGTCGTCAGATTGCGCCAGCGCGCGAAATTGCCCGAGGCGAGCTCATCGAAGCGCGCCCGGTCGCCGTCGACGTCGGGATAGATCCAATGGTGCTTCGCGGTCAGGAACGCGTGCGACCAGCTCGACGACGCGACGAGCGCGACGCGCCACGGGCTGTCGGCGAGGATGCCCGCGACCGCGGCGCCGACATCGAAGCAGCGCGACGGGTTGGGTCCGGGCGGATCGACCGCGTTCGGGTCGGCGCCGCCGGTCAGATGCGCGCTGCTGCCGCGTTTGGCGATGACCGAGGAGCCATAGCAATTGACGTGAAACGGCACCACCGGATAGGGGAACCCGCGCCGATCGTAGTCGAGATAGAGGATCGTGTTGATGAACGCGTGCGGCAGACCGAGCTCGTGGCGCATCCGATAGGCGTAGCTGACGTCGAAATCGGCCTTGATGAGCTCAGCGGCGAGATGGCAGCCGGCAGTACGGTGCCCCTCGACGCGGACCACCGTATCGGGCGCCTGCCCCCAGACGTTGCCGAGCTCGGACCGGCCCGGGCGCGCAAACGGGCGGCAATCGATCGCGTCGAGCGCGAAGACGCAGAACGACGGCACCCCGTCTTCGCGGAAATTCTCGTATTGGTCATCGCCCCAGATCAACACGAAGTCGGGCGCAAATGCATCAAGCGCTTCGCGCGTCTTGCGGAAACCTTGGACCAGCCGGCGGCGGTGTTCGGCCGCCGCGCCGCCATTCTCGTTGGCCGCCAACTCGCGGCGCAACTGCTCGGGCCATCGAGAGGGCTCCTTCATTTCGGCCGGCACGCGCTCGCTCTTGAGCGTGCGGGTCAAGAATTGGCTCATATATTGATCGGGCAGCATCAGGCCGGGAAAATGCGTGACTCCGATACCAAGAATTTCGCCCATGACGTCCTCCGACTTGCAGTGACAGTCATCATATCAGAATTCGGCAATGATGTTCGCTTCGTCTACTCGCTTCGTGATCCCGGCATTGTGGTTGGCCTGGGGGCTGTTTTGGATGGCCGCCGCCCTCTCCACGAAACCGACTCGCTGGCGGGAATCCATCGGATCGCGGGCGCTCCACGTCATCCCGCTGCTCCTATGCGCCGCGCTGTTGGCGGAGCCCCGCTGGTTGCCCCCGATCCTGACGGGGCGTGTCGTGTCGGCGGGGCGTCTGCTTCCCGTTCTCGGTGCGCTCTTGGTGGCCGCAGGCCTCGCACTCGCGGCATGGGCGCGCGTTCATCTCGGGCGGAACTGGAGCGGCACGGTCACGGTAAAACAGGATCACGCGCTCGTGCGCACGGGCCCTTATCGGGTTGTACGCCATCCGATCTATACGGGGCTACTGTTGGCGCTTATCGGTACCGCGGTGGCGATCGGCGCGTGGCGGGGCGTGCTCGGTGTCGCCTGTGCGCTGTTCGGCTTTCTTTGGAAGATCCATGTCGAAGAGAGCCGTATGCGCCAGACCTTCGCCGAATATGACCACTACCGCCAACAGACGGCAGCATTGATTCCGCTGCTCTATTAAAAATACTTGCGATGAACCGAAGAACCCTACTCGCGCGTGCTGCAGCGCTCGGCTTCTTACCGGTGCTGCCCAGGTCCTTGCGGGCGGCCGTCCGGGAAAATGCGCCCATTCGCCGTGTGAGGCCTTCCGACCTGGAATGGCCGGGCGAGGCGAGCTGGGCAAAGCTGAACGAGGCGGTCGGCGGGCGGCTCATCAGGGTGAATTCGCTGCTCAGCGCCTGTCGCGAAGCACCGGAC
>Ga0306925_10006756_pt1 | contig 10694 bp, 8 predicted proteins | sample flu12Cox44000176_FD_203755 | JGI IMG/M metagenome (GOLD analysis project Ga0306925, IMG submission 203755) | Lab enrichment of tropical soil microbial communities from Luquillo Experimental Forest, Puerto Rico - flux8day.12C.oxic.44.000.176 (v2)... | ecosystem: Environmental > Terrestrial > Soil... | reverse complement strand
CGAGCGAGCCGAGATGGCCACCAGCAAGCGGGAAGCCGTCAGCAACGCGTCGGTGATGACGTCCAGCGATTCGTCAGCCGTCGTCGGGTTATCCGCTGCCATCGCGCCCCTCCTCCGGCTCGTTCCCGGCCAATAGCAAAGAGTTGAAAGTGTAACAGCCTCCCAATATCGAAGTCAGGGATTGTTTCCGACACATACTATCGCCACAGCGAACGATTCGACACGGGCTACCCGATGTGCAAGGGGTCGATCTGCACCTGCCATCAGTATCTTTGCAGCTCAGAGGCCCAAAATCACGCCTCAAGACCGCCCCGTGCGACGAGTCTGCGATCCCATAGCAAAAATCCGGCCTGAAACGGTTCGCTGGCGTATGGACCGGGCACGCGATATCACGGCACCACGCCGCCGAGCAATTCCTACTGGCCGCAGCCCCCAACTCGCCGCGCAGCGGGAAGACGGGCGCTACATGCCAGGCACGGCGGGCCCGCCGCCCGCGTCCGGGGCGCCAGGCACGGATTCGCCACGGCAGACATAGAGCTCGCCAATTGGGCACCAGTGAGACTCGCCCGGCGTTGGCGGGCAGTACACGTTGGCCGCGATTTCCGTGAACCTGGCGGCCTTATCCTCGGTGAGTCCAGGGTTCTCGGTTTGGAGCGTCTTGACGACGTCGACGATCGGGTTGCCCAGCTGGACCATGTTGCACACCCATTTGCCGGCATATATCGCCCGGTCGTCGTTTTGAGCGGTCATACCGGCGGCGTGGAGTGTGGACAGGAAACTGTCGTCGGTGGGATCGGCGTGCGCGGGCACGGCCATGCCGATCATGGCGGCAAGGCTTGTCAGCGTCACGAGCAATCTCATACTCAGCATTGTAGAGAGTGACCAAGTGGGAAGGTGACGTGGTCGAATTCCGGTTTCAAACAACGTCTGGCTGCCTTGCCGCCAGACGTTGTTTGAAACCGGCACCCACCCAGTCCGCACTGCGCACCCTGGAATGGATCCACCGCCGCGAAAACCTGGTGGTCGCCCGCCGCTGAGCGGTCGAAGGGTCAACCCTGCATAGGTTGGCCGCAGCCGACCGGCAGCACCGCGCAATTCAAGCAATTTGCCTATTTCGCCATTTTAGCGCATTTAATCGCTCCAACAATGGCGACACGCCAACAATTCTTCTGCCCTTTTCAAGCCGAATTCGATAGAATTGCAGCCAAGAGTTTCACCGATTAAGGATGAACGAAATGACCGCTCCCGCTCCGCAGTACGGCATCAATGTCAAGGGCGACAGATTAGCCCCGGTGACGCAGACGCTTGACGGTGTGGACCTGAACGAACTGTGGAACGAGTTCTCTGACTTACTCCAAATTTGGAACGCTGAAAGGATTGCGCTTACCGACCTTTTGGTTTTCGACACCACGGCGAGCGCCGAAGCCGTCGCCCAGAATTCTGAGGTAGCGAGTTTCGAAGAGGCCACCGAACTCGGCGTACCGCGAGCGGCTGAGCTTCCCGGTAACGGATTGCTCGTCGGCTATCGATTTCGCGATTACGATTTAAGCGGTCGCTTTTCGTGGAAGGCACTTCGCGATTGGGACGCAAGACAGGTCAGATCGGTTATGGACAATATCCTGAGCGCCGACAACAAGCTTGTGACAGGAATGATTTTCCGCCGTCTGTTCTCGAATACCCGCACTGTCAACGAATTCGGAGCGCCGGTGTGGGACTTCTACGACGGCGTAGCTCCTGGGCCACCGCAATTTCTGACCCGAACCTTCCCCACAACCGAAACCCATTTCATCACTACGCAATCCAGCCAGATCGACTCAGATACGATTTTTGACGCGATCCGGCTGATTACCAGAAAAGGCTACGGGCTTCACCCGAATTCGAAGATGCTGCTGATTACGAATTCCGATGAGGGCGAACTGATTATGCAGTGGCGGAAAGGCCTTGAATCCAGACCGAAACAGGGGGCTGAGACTCAAGGACCGATTTCAGAATATTCATTCATTCCAGCGATAGACCAACTGCCGTGGATAACCGCTGACGGCATGTTGGTAGGGACGCAGGCTCCCGGCGATCTGTGGGGAATCAAAATCTGGGGCACCTGGGGTCCGGTGAGTTTAATCCAATCAGATTACGTACCGCCCGGTTATTCCGCGCTTATCACGACGTATGGACCCAATTCGCCTTACAATCCAATCGGTTTCCGACAGCATTTCATGATTACCTCGTGCCCAACCAACCACAAGAGGACACCGACGAACGTGGCTCAGCGTTCGATTCAGAGCCTTGGGCTAGCCCAAATCCAAGCCCATTCGGGCCGACACCAGGCACGGCGCTGATGACGCTGGAAGAAGCGGCCCAAACGGCAGCGGTGATGCGCCGTCGACATCGCATATGAAATGCGTTGTGGCACAACGATATTCAGATCAGGGATGGTTACGTATCGCACGCTGATCGCAGGCTCAACACACGAAACGCTTTGACCTGCGGATATAGGCCGAAATGTGCAGGTTGACTACCTGTATAGATCAGTGAGGCTCAACCATTGCCGACAACGCCGTTGCGATTTCGTGTTGGCGACTGTCTTCACTGTGCTGATATGCCATCGCGGCACGCACGGTCGAATGTCCCAATCTGGCTTGGACTTCGGCCAGGGCGGCACCGGCCCGCGTTGCCATCGTGGCTCCGAAGTGCCGCAGAGCGTGAACGTTGACCCCATCGCGGCCAACCGATCCGCACGCTTTGTTGAAAGCCTCACGAAACACGTTCTGACTCACATGACATGCCTTGCGATCCGACACAAACAGAAGAGAATTGTCTTCTGCCCCAACGAACGTATCGAGATGATGCTTCACATCAGCGCGGATATGCGGTGGTATCACGACCACCCGGCCCTTACCGGATTTGGTGGTGTCGATCCGGCAGCGGGAACCATCTTCGGCCCTGCGATGCGTCACGCCGCGAGAAACCGTGACTGTCTCGCAGCCGTCAGCGATGTCTTTGCGTCTCAGTTCGATGGCTTCACCGAAGCGCAACGCGCACCATCCCGACAGCAACACCATCGCTTTGAACCGTTCCGGGCGGATCGCGTCGGCAACCTGTGTCAGTTCCGTAACGGATAGCAGCACTGGCTCACGTTTGCGTTGCACGCTCGCGGCCCGCTTGATCTGACAGGGATTCTTCACGATCAGTTCGCGCTCAACCGCGACGGCACAAATCGACTTCAGCAAGCCGTATGCCTGAGCGCGCCGGGTCGGGTTGTCCGGCAGCAAGGCCGAATGCCAGCGGTTGATGTCATCAGCCGTCAGCCCCGCAATCGCGATTTCACCCAAAGCGGGTTCGATGTGCTTTGCAAACAGATCGGTGTAGAGCAGCCGCGTTGACATTTTGACCTGGCGCTCAGCGATGCATCGCTTACCGAATTCGGCAACGGTCTGCCCGCGCACAGCGGTCTTGGCCTTGCGTTGGGCCGGTGATACCCAATCAACTCCCGTTTCGTCGGCCCGCATGATCCGTTCCCGCTCGCGGGCCAGCCAACCTTCGGCTCCCATCCTGGCGTCAAACGGACGCGGCCCGTTGTAGCGACGTAAATCAGGGCCGACGAAACTAGCCTGAAATCGTCCGCTCCCAAGTTTGCGGATATGGCCCCATCTGCGTTGCCCTCGTTTAGCTGACATCGTGTTTCCTTTCGATTTGAAACTGCCTGATTTGGTTTGGTGTCGCCACCTGACCGGCACCTGACCGCACCACCCCACAGCCCCGACCGGCGTTGCTCTGACGTGCGACGATCATGCGATTCATAGTACGCCAACTGCGCCAAATGAGCGAAAATCCACCCCATCGCCCCCACACCAGGCCCGCCATAACACCAGCTTACGATGTCATTGCTGGCAGCGCAGCAAAGCCGTGCTAACCAATTTGCAGGGGGTCGATCTGCACCCGAACCGGCTCGTGGTCTTGACGTGCGCTGAGCACACCGACGCCGCGTCGCAGGCTCGCGGCCAGCGCCAGTCCCTGTTCACGGCGGACTCGCACCAGCATCCTGGTCACGGGTGCCCCGGCGGGGGTTCCCGCGGGGCGGCGCACGCCGGGCGGGGGATCCACCGGGCCGAGCAGGTCGGCGCCATCGGGCAGCCGAACTTGGTCGAGCAGCGCCGCCACGGCACCGGCCGCTCCATCCAAGGCCGCCATGTGCACACTGGGCGGGAGGCCGACCTCGGCTCGCGCCGTCAGTTCGGCCTCCGCGTGACCCACCGGATCCCAGCGGATCAGCGATTGCACTGTGGGGATGGAAGATTCGGCGACCACCAGCACCACGCCGCCGTCGCCGCCGGGACGCACCAATGCGGCGGCGCTCATCCACCGCCAGAGGGCGTCCTCGGCGGCGCGCAGATCTTGCCGGCCCAGCAGCGCCCAGGTATCGAGCAGCAGCGCCGCCCCGTACCCGCCCTCTGCGCGGGGTTCGGCACCCGGAGTGGCGACCACCAAAGCCGGGCGGGCGGCGACCTCCGCCACGATCGCATCACCCGCCGAGGTCATGACCGGTGTACCGGCGAATGCCCGGCCGAGCTCTTCGGCCGTGCGCCGGGCCCCGATGACCACCGCGCGTACGGCATCGGATCCGCAACGCGCGCACCGCAACGTCGGTTCGGCACGGCCGCACCAGCGGCACACAGTGCCGGGGCCGCGATCCTGTAACGACAGGGGCCCGGTGCACCGCCGGCAACGGGCGATCGTGCGGCAGCGCCCGCACGCCAGCGACGGGATGTACCCGCGCCGCGGGACCTGCACCAGCACCGGCGCTCCGGCCTCAAGCGACGAGCGGGCGGCGCGCAGCGCGATGTAGGGGATGCGCGCGGTGCGTGCCGCCGGGTCGCGTTCGTCGGCATACCCGCTGTCGTCGAGGGCGGCCACCCGCGGGCTGCGGGCACGCACCACCGACCGGGTTGCGACGATGTCGTGCGCCCATCCGCTGCGCACCAATGCGTGGGCTTCGGCGGTCCGCGCATAGCCGCCGATCAGCGCCGCGCATCGCGCCTGATGCGCGCGCAGCATCGCCACCTCCCGGGCGTGCGGGTAGGGCGCCCGGGGTTCGGCCAGGGTGTCGTCGGCGTCGGCCCACACCATGACCAGCCCCAAGTCGCTCACCGGCGCAAACACCGCACTGCGGGTGCCGATCACCAATCGCGCGGTGCCGCGCAGCGCCGCAAGCCAACGACGGTAGCGCGCAGCCGGCCCGAGGCCCGCCGAAAGGGCCACCACGCCGTCCTCATCGATCCGGGTCGTCGCGGCCCGCCACAGCGTGTCCAGATCTCGCTGATCGGGCACGATCGCCAGTACCGCTCGCCCCGTCCGGATGGTTTGCGCCGCGGCCTCGGCGAATCGGTCCGCCCACGGGTCGCCGGGCAGCACCTGCCAGACGGCCCGGGCGGCGCGGGACTCGGCCAGGGCGGCAACGAACTGGCCGCCGCGGCCGTAAACTTCCCAGCCCGACGGGTCGACGGGGGCCGGAATCGATGTCTCGGGCAGTTTGTGGGTCGCCGTCGCTTCGCGCTCCACCCTGGCGTGCCGGGGCGGGATCGCCAGCCGCAGCACGTCGGGCCGGGTCCCGGCGTAGCGGGCCGCCACGGCGTCGACCAATCGGCGGATTTCCGCGGTGAGTACCGGTTCGGCCGACACGACTCGATCCAGCCAGCCCAGCTTGCCGGCGTGATCGGTGTCGTTGCGGCGCTCCAGCAAGAACCCGTCGACCAGCCGGCCGTGGAACCGCACCCGCACCCGCACCCCGGGCTGGGCGTCGTCGGACTGCTCGGCCGACACCAGGTAGTCGAACTCGCGGTCCAGGTGCGGGACCGACAGCATCGGCAGCACTCGGGCGATCGGTTCCACCTCGACGGGAGTGCGCGCGCCGCCGGCCCGCGTCACCGCGCCCTCGAACCCCGAGTTGTCTTGTCAGCCAACATCCTTACCGCCCGAGACACCGTAACGCCGAGGACCGACAACTATTCTTCGTCAGCCTCAGCGTCGTAGTCGGCGTCGTAGTCGGCTTCGTAATGGCCATCCTCTCGACCGAAGAAGAATCCGGCCGTGATCAGGATCTGGGCCGCGGCGTACAACCACCAGATCGGCACCGCCAGCGCGTCGTTGTACAGGATGAACTTGCCGATGGCGATCATCGCATCGGACACCGCGAAACACACCGCCCCCACCGCGGTCCAGATCGTTGGCAGCTCCGCCAATAACGCCATGCACACCATTGCGGTCAGCACGATCATGTAGACCGTCACCGGAATCGTCAGCTTGTCACGGCCGAGGTGCGGCCAGAACCACGCCAACAGCGAAACGAAAGCCAGGCACACCAAGACGACGCCGGCGAGGCGCCCCCGAGTCGCCCGGGCCAGCGGAACCAATGCCGCCAGAAAACACAAGTGCGCCAACAGGAACGCCGCCAGCCCGAAGGCGAAGGAGAGCGTCCACCACGGGATCGCCAACAGCAGGTCGCCGACGGCCGACAACAGCAGCGCCGGCATCAGCCACCGCCGCTCGCGGACGATGGGGTGCGCGACCGCGGCGACGGTCAGCAGCAACGCCATCGATGCCTTGAACGGCGGCTGCAGGACCCAGTGCCCGGTCAGTGCGCTTCCCGGCGGCGAGCGCAAGGCGAGCACCGTCAAGTACACGCCGTAGGCGAGTCCCGCCCAGCCGGCCAACACCCAGGCACCGGACACCAGGCGGGGTGCGTACGGTACTTCCATGCCCAGCCTGGATAGAAAAGACGACGGGAAGCCAGTCATTGACCCCATTCTGCTGAAGGTACTGGATGCGGTTCCTTTCCGGCTATTAACCGACGATGGTGTCGATGCGGCGCGGCAGCGGTTCCGCGACCTGCCGCGCCGTCCGCTGCATCCCGAACTGCGGGTCGAGGACCGGGCCGTCCCCGGTCCCGCGGGTCCCATCGGCATCCGGATCTATTGGCCGCCAACTCCTCCCGGGGACAGTGCTGGGACCCCCGTCGTACTGTTTTTTCACGGCGGCGGCTTCGTCATCGGCGACCTCGATACCCACGACGGGTCGGCTCGCCAGCACGCGGTGGGCGCGGACGCGATCGTGGTATCCGTCGACTACCGGTTGGCGCCCGAGCACCCCTATCCCGCTGCCATCGAAGACGCTTGGGCCGCAACGCTCTGGGTCGCCGGACACGCGCACGAAATCGGTGCCGACACCAGCCGGATGGCCGTCGCGGGGGATTCGGCCGGCGGAACCATCGCCGCGGTGACGGCGCAGCGCGCCCGCGATAAGGGAGGCCCACCGATAGCGTTCCAGCTGTTGTGGTACCCCTCCACCCTGTGGGACACGTCGCTGCCCTCGTTCACCGAAAACGCCACCGCCGCGATCCTCGACGTCAAGGCGATCGCCGCGCTCTCCCGGTGGTACGCGGGGGAAGTCGACCTGTCCGACCCGCCGCCGGGCATGGCGCCTGGGCGGGCGAAAGACCTGGGCAACCTGCCACCGGCCTACATCGGCGTCGCCGGTCATGACCCGCTGCGCGACGACGGGATTCAATACGGCGAGCTGCTGGCCGCCGCCGGCGTCCCCGTCGAGGTGCACAACGCCGAGACGATGGTGCACGGCTACATCGGTTATGCGGGTGTGGTCCCGGCCGCCACCGCCGGGCTGGATCGCGGGCTCGCGAAGTTGCGGAATGCACTGCATTAACGGATCGGAACGGTACGGTGAACGCATGATTGAGCCGACCATCGCCCGACCGGGCATCGATCCGACCTTCAAAATGTTGCTCGACTCATTTCCGATGACCTTCAACGCCGCCGACGGCGTCGAGGTCGCGCGCTCGCGGCTGCGCCAACTCAAGGTGCCGCCGGAACTGCTGCCGGAGGTGCGGATCGAAGAGCGAACGATCGGTTACGGCGACTTCACCGACATTCCCGTTCGGATCTACTGGCCGCCCGGTGACGATGGGGCCGACCAGGCCCCGCCCGTCGTGGTCTTCTACCACGGCGGTGGGTTCTCGCTCGGGGACCTGGAGACCCACGACCCCGTCGCCCGCTCACACTCCCTCGGCGCCGAGGCCATCGTGGTGTCGGTGGACTACCGGCTCGCGCCCGAGCATCCGTTCCCGGCCGGGGTGCACGACTGCTGGGCCGCGTTGCAATGGGTTGCCGAGAACGCCGCCGCGCTGGGCGGTGACCCGAACCGCATCGCCGTGGCCGGCGACTCCGCGGGCGGCAACCTCGCCGCCGTGATGACGCACCTGGCCCGCGACAACGGTGGACCGGCGCTCACCTTCCAGCTGCTGTGGTACCCGGTCGTCACCGCCGACCTGTCGCTGCCGTCGTTCACCGAGAACGCCTTCGCGCCCATCCTGGATCGCGAAGTCATCGACGCCTTCCTCTCGTGGTATCTGCCCGATCTCGACATCACGGATCCCACGGCCTTGCCCATCACCCTCGCCCCGGCCAACGCGGCGGATCTGTCCGGTTTGCCGCCCGCCTACATCGGAACCGCCGAACACGATCCGCTGCGCGACGACGGGGCCCGCTACGCCGAGCTGCTCAGCCTCGCGGGCGTGCCCGCCGAGCTGAGCAACGAGCCGACACTGGTGCACGGTTATGCCAACTTCGCGCTGGTGATACCGGCGGCCGCCGAGGCCACCAGCCGCGGGATCGCGGCGCTGAGGAAGGCGCTGCACCCCTAAACGCCGCGACGGGAATACGCGCTGGGCGCCACGCCACGCCAACGTTTGAACGCGTGCGAGAAGGTCGAGACCTCTGTGTAACCCAGCCGCGTGGACACCTCCTCCACGGTCAGCCCGACATTGCGCAACAAGTCGACGGCCACGGTGGATCGCGCTTCGTTCAGCAAGGCACGAAAGGACGTGCCCTCCTCCGCGAGCCGGCGGCGCAGCGTTCGCGGATGGATGTAGAGTTCGTCGGCGACGTCGGGAAGCGTTGGGAAGAGACCGGAATCGCGGAACAGCTTGCTGCGCACCAGCGCGGTAATGCCCCGGCGGCGCTCGCTGCTCTGCATCAGCACGTCGCACTGCGCCATGCACATTTCCAGTGTGTGACGATCGGCCTGCGGCAGCGGCTCGTCGAACATGGCACGCGGGAAGTGCAACCTGTTGTGCGCCCGGCCGAATGCGATCTCGTGAACCGGCATGAGCTCGAGCAGGGGACGCAGCAGCTCCTCGTCGATCGCCACCTCCGCCTTCATCTGAGCGGCGTACTTCTCGGCCACGGAACGTGTGAAACTCATTGTCGTCGTGATGATTCCGGCGATATCGCGCTCGATGAAGAACCTTTGTACGTCGGCCGGCAAGTGGCCGGCATCCAGTTCGACGAGGCAGTCGTCGGCGGTTTCGAACAGTGTCATGTCGATGTGCATCATGGTCAGCGCGAAGTACCGCACCGAGATGCTGAAAAGTTCGCGAAGGGTCGCACACGACATCGCCGCGAACCCGAACAACCCGAAGTGGGTAAGCGTGAATCTCCTGCCCACGTCGATCCCAACTCCCGTGTCAGCGGGCAGCCGACTCAGCAATCTGCGCACCGCCTCGATCTCGTCGAGCGCGCTGACCATGGCGTCGGGGTTGTTGAGATCGGCCGGCTCGATCGCGGTGCCCGCCAACTGCTCGCCGGTTGGCACCCCGCGTTCGTTGGCCACCTCGCACAGCACCCGGGTCGCGTACACCGGGTGGCTGATCGCCGACAGATCGCGCATACCTGTCCCAAACTCCCAACTGTGTGTCCGATAAACTCATTATCCGCGTCCCTTGTCGTCCATACAGTGGAGTCATGGCCCTCACCGCCGAGCGCGCCGCCGCTTCCCGCCTTCCCGGCACACCGGCCGGACGGCTGAGCTCGTGGACGATGACGCGCGAGGCCCTCACCATCGGATTCGATGCGGGAGACGGGTTCCTGGGCCGGGCACGCGGCCGCGACATCGTTCGATTCCGTTGTGCCGGGAGGCGTTTCGTCTCGATCAGCCACCCCGATTACGTCGATCACGTGCTGCACGAGGCCCGCCTGCGCTACGTCAAGTCCGACGAGTACGAGCCCATTCGGGCCACCGCGGGCATCAACCTGCTCACCGACGAGGGCGATTCCTGGGCCGCCCACCGCGGCCTGCTGAACCCGACGTTTGCCCGGCGCCACCTCAACGGGATCGTCGACCTGATGATCGACCCGATCACGGACGTCACCGACGCGCTGCAAGCGGATACGCGATTCGACATGCACCAGACGATGGTTGAGGCAACCCTACGAGTGGTCGCCAATTCCCTGTTCAGCCAGGACTTCGGGCCACTGATCCAGAGCATGAACGACCTGGCGACTCGCGGGCTGCGGCATGCCGAACGGCTGGAGCGGCTCGGGTTGTGGGGCCTCATGCCCCGTCCCGTCTACGACACGCTGAATTGGCTGGTCTACTCCGGCGTCCGCCTGCCGCCACCGTTGCGCGACATGCAGGACATCACGCTGACCCTCGACGGTGCGGTCAACGCGGTGATCGATCAGCGGCTGGCGCATCCGACCGACTCCGCCGACCTGCTCAACGTGTTGCTGCGCGCCGACGGCGGACGATGGCCACGGCAGCGGGTCCGCGACGAAGCCCTGACGTTCATGCTGGCCGGTCACGAAACCACCGCCAATGCCATGTCCTGGTTCTGGTATCTGATGGCG
>Ga0306925_10006751_pt1 | contig 10697 bp, 6 predicted proteins | sample flu12Cox44000176_FD_203755 | JGI IMG/M metagenome (GOLD analysis project Ga0306925, IMG submission 203755) | Lab enrichment of tropical soil microbial communities from Luquillo Experimental Forest, Puerto Rico - flux8day.12C.oxic.44.000.176 (v2)... | ecosystem: Environmental > Terrestrial > Soil... | reverse complement strand
GTGGAAGCACGGCGGCGCCGGCGGTGCGGACGTTCTGGCAAGGATTTTTGGCGGGGCACGAGCAGCCCTGGGTGGTGTTCAGTAACGCGCAGTTTGTGGGGCGCCCGGATACGGGAATGCGGTATTTCGACGCCAAGCGGGACGTCAAGGGGCCGACTCTGGACCACTACACGGGAGTGGGCGAGGTGCTCGCCGTACACGCGTTGGACGACGTGTTCGGGCAACTGAAGACGCCGCTGCGGGTGAAACGGGGAAGTTTGTTTTCGTTGGACGACGCGAAGAACAACGATTTGATTTTTATCGGGTCGCCTTCGGAGAACTTGACGCTGCTCGAGATTCCGAACACCAAAGAGTTCGTGTTCAAGTCCGTGGGGTGCTGTGAACGAGCGGGGAATATGGAAATCGTGAACCTTCATCCAGCCGCAGGGGAGACCAAGGAGTACCTGGCGTCGCCGTCGAACCAGGTGCTGACCGAGGATTACGCGGTGATCGCTCTGGTGCCGGGCTTGGAGGCAACCCATACGGTGCTGATCCTTGCGGGCACCACGACGATTGGAACACAGGCGGCGGTGGAATTTGTGTGCCAGCCGAATTCGGTAGAGGAATTGTTGAAGGGGTTGGGAGTGACCACGTCTCAGCAACTGAAATCGTTCGAGGCCGTGATTCACGTGAAGGTGGTGCGCGGAGTACCGGTGAGTTCGGAGTTGGTGGCCCTGCACAAAGAGCCGCTGTAAGCCTGTCCAGGCGGGCTCGCGAGGCGAGGCCGAGCCGCGAGCCCAAGCCACTCAGAAAATCAAAAAATGAAATTCGGAAAATGCGGAGCAGATGCAGCAGCGTAGCCGCGAATGAGTGCACCCTCCGCGAGCGCTACTTGTCAGCGGGGACGGCGTAGCGGGCGTCGAGCGCGTTGGCGCGTTGGAATTCCTGGCGGGCCTCGTCTTTGTTGCCTTGTTGCTCGAGCGTGAGAGCTAGTTCGAAATGCGCCGGGGCGTAATCGGGAATTGCCGCGAGGGCCGCACGGAATTGAGATACCGCTCCATCGAGATCGCCGACCTTGCGGAGACGGCGGCCGGAATTGGTGGCGAAGACGGCGGCTTGTTCATTGGTTTTTTGCTTGGCCAGTTCGCTTCCGGCGCGCGCTTCGGCGGCGGCTGCCGCGGCATCGCCCGACTGGCGCAGTACGGCCGCGAGAGTGGTGTGCGCTCCAGCGAAATCGGGCTCGAGACGGATGGCTTCGCGCAAAGCCGCTGCGGCTTCGGGAAGCTTGCCCTGTTGCTTCAGCACGGACCCGAGCGTGTAGTACGCCTCGGCGTAATCGGGCTTGACGCGAATGGCGTGCTGCAATTCGCGGACGGCGGCGTCGAACTCGCCCTGCTGCCACAGGGTAACACCGAGAGTGTAGGGCGCGTCGGGCTGCGCGGGATCGAGGTCCTCGGCTTTGCGAAGCTCCGCGGCGGCTTCCGAGAGTTTGTCCTGTAGCTTTAGGGCCAGCCCGCAATCGTAGTGGAGAGTGGGATTTTGCGGATCGCGCTCGAGCGCGGCTTCGAATTCGGAGACGGCTGCGGCGAAATCCGCTTTCTGAAGATAGGCGGCGCCCAGATTCTCCCGATACGCAGCGCTACCGGGCAGCAGCTGCAAAGCGGCCTGGAACGCGGCAATCGAACCCTCACCGTCACCGACCTGAAGCAACGCCAGGCCGAGATTATTCTGGGCATCGGGATTGCCGGGCTCTAGGCGCACCACTTCGCGGAACGATGCGATCGCCTCGTCGGGGCGACCTGCGCGCTGGAGAAGTTGGCCCAGTTGCGTTTGCACCTCGGGCTGAGCGGGATTCAGGCGCACGGAAGATTCGAGCGCGGCGATGGCGCCTGGCTTGTTGCCGAGTTCGTGTTGGGCGAAGCCGAGATAGTTGAAGGCCAGAAAATTTTGCGGGGCCAGCTCGGTGGCGCGCTGAAGCTCGGCAACCGCACGATCGAAAGCCTTTTGTTCGAAATAGAGCACGCCCAGATGGAGGTGCGCGGGCGCGAAATCGGGATTGTGCCTGAGGGCTTCCGCAAATTGCGGGATCGCCTCGGCAGAATCGTGCCGTTGCGCCAGCAACGAGCCGAGATCGTCGTGGAACTCGGCATCGGAAGGGTCAAGTTCGATGGCGCGGCGAATCGCGCTGGTCGCCCCGGCGAGGTCGCCGGAGAATTCGAACGCATGCGTCAGGGCGTGATACGCGGCAGCGGATTCGGCCGCGAGTTCGACGGCCGTTTGGGCTTCGCGAACGGCACCGGGAGCGTCGCGCGCCACAACCAGAGCGCTCGAGAGGTTTATGTGTGCTTCGACCAAAGAGGCGTTCAAGCGCAGGGCGTTCTGAAGTTCCACGATGGCGGGCTGAATTTCGCCCTGCTTGAGCAGCACCCAGCCGAGCATATTGTGGGCCTCGGCATTTTGCGGGTCGGCCTGCAAAGCGGACTCGAACGCTTTGCGGGCGGCCGCGAAATCCCCGCGTTCGACAGCGGCGAAACCTTCCTGGTAAGAATCGGTTGTGGCGGAAGGCGTTTGAAGCGTGGAGGACGTGGATTGCGGAGACCGGGACGCAGCAACCGCGGCAGAGGGATACGCGAGTGTGACTCCAGGGACGAGAGCCGGGAAAAACGCGGCAAACCGGAGCCACGAGAGACGCATGCACAAATACTAGCACCGCGGCGATGGTTTTGAATCCGCGAGGGCGCAGCCCGCGATTTGTTTCAGGGCTGGGCCGGAGAAGTTCGGCGTTGTTTCACTTCCTCCAGGTCATCGAGGGCCACCGAATTCTGGGGGTTGAGTTTGAGGGCGCGTTCGAGATGAGCTTCGGCGTCGGAAAGTTGGCCGGATTCGGCGAGCGCGGCACCGAGATTGGCTTCCGCCATGGAATCGGAAGGATGGAGACGGACGGCTTCGGCGAACTGCACGACGGCTTCGTCGAATTTGCCAACGGAGGCGTAGGCGTTGCCGAGGTTGTAGCGAGCCGAGAAATAATCGGGCTTGTTTTGAATGGCGAGCAAGAGCGGCGGCAAGGCGGCGGACGGATTGCCAAGCGCAAGAAGGCACGCGGCCAGGGCATTGTTGGCGATCGCGTCGGTCGGGCGCAGTTCGACGGCAGCTTGAAAATGCGGGAGCGCTTCGGCGAAATCGGAGCGCGCCTGAAGCATGGCGGCGAGATTGTATTGAGCAGTGAAATCGCCAGGATCGCGCGAAACGTCGTGCCGGGAGAGGGCTTCCTCGAGCATCAGGCGAGCCTGATCCGGCCGAACCGCGTCCCCATGGGGAAGAACCTGCAGCCAGAGATGGGCCATTTCGTCGGTGCTGCGGTTACCGCCCTGCACACGCTGCGGGGGATGGAAAGGATTGGCGGTGTTGGCAGCGCTGTTGTCGTAGATGTAGCGCATGGAGATGCGCGTTTCGGCCGGAAGGATGACTGCGGAGTCGTAGTAGAAGACCGCCTGCCAATTCAGATCCCAACGGGCGATGTGAATCAAAGTTTTGCTGCTACCGTCGGGAAGGCGGGCGACGACGAGAAGGTCCTTGCCAAGATAGTGCGCATGGGGATAGATGGCCAGGAGTGCGATTTCTGTGGGCAGGAGGAAGTCTTCGGTCACTTCGAAATTCGCGTCGTCGGGAGGGATGTCGAGGGCTTTGTCGTTTTGCAGTTCGAGGAGCATGGGAAATTGCGTGGCGGGCTTGTCGGTGAAGTAAATGCCGATGGACGGCTCAATGGTTTCGAGCTTGCCGGACGGCTGAAGGTGCGTGTTCAGGACAAGGTCGTCGCCCGGATCGAGGCGGAGCGCCAGGCCTTCGGGCTCCACGTGCGGAAGGGATCCGGGCTTCCAGAAGAAAATGTGGCTGTCGGGATCGAAGGATTCAGACTCGATGCGTAATTCCATGCCGGGGAAACCATCCCCGGGATGTTTTTCCTGAGTGCGAGAGGAATGCAGGCGGTCGATCAGGATATTGGCGTGATGCACGACGCGTTTTTCCCCGGGGCGAATTTCGATGGCGCGAACCCAGCGCGTGGTCTTGAAATCGGTGGGGAAAATGAAGTTCCAGTAGTTGTCGGCGCCGCGGGCGGAAAGCTGGTAGGGCTTGCGCGCACGAAGGACGACGTCGGGCTTGCCGAGCTGCCATCCGGGAGTGAATTGGGGGGGAGAGGGGAGGTCGCGGGGGTCTCCTTCGGGCAAGCCTTCGTCGGCCCAGGCCTGAAAAAGAGCGATCTGCTCGTCCGAGAGACGAAGTTCGCCGGAGAATTTCAGGTCGGAGGGAGCGGGAAGCCACGGAGGCATGATGCGTCGGCGTGTGATGACGGCGATCTGCGCCGCGAATTTGGCGGTGTCCTGATAATTGAGCAGGGAAAATGGCGCGGTTTCGCCGGGACGGTGACAAGGTGAGCAATATTGGAAGACGATGGGAGCGATGTCGCGATTGAAAGTGACGGGCGGTGGGGAGGTCGAGCGCCGATGAGCCGAAGCACCCAGAACGAGCGCTAAGGAGAGGGCACCCAGGAGCGGAAGAAAGGAACCGAGAGCGCGACAGAATCTCATGTGCGGCCGGGAATAAAGCAGCCGACAGCGGGAGCGGAGGCGGTGACCGGCGGTCTACCGGAAATGGCAGCCTCGAGAGCATCGGTGAGTTCATGGGTGGTGGGCGCACGGCGAGCGCGGGTGAATTCGACGTACCAATCGTCGATGCGGCCGTGGTACAGGAGCTTTTTGGCAGGGGAAAACACCGCGACTTCGGGAGTGATAGTGACTTCGGCGAAGCGCGCAAGAGCGAGATCGGGGTCGCGGAAGGCCGGGAGACGGTAACGGTAATCGCTCAAGTGCTGGCGGATCTGTTGCGGCGTTTCGGATTTGATTGGGTAGAGGAGAAAGAACGCCGCGCTGCTCGCGTAATGAGCGCTGAGGTCCTGGATGGTTGGCGCATAGCGATTCGAAACCGGGCAATCCGTACGAATGAAAAGAAGCACGACGATTTTCGACCCCGCGAGACGAAACGGATCGGCGGGGCGGCCGTCAAGATCCAGTACGGAAACGCGCGCGGTTTGCGAAAAACTGGACAAACCGGCCAGAAAACAGAGGAAGAAGGCAGCAAGGAATAAACACCATTTCCTCTTCCGGGGCGTGCGAAGAGCAAACATTGGCCGAGTATAGCACCGGGAAGCAGACCCGGTAGAAGCCGGGCGGAAGCGTCGGGGTGTGGCAATACGGCGCACGGTGGTAGCATGGTGCGTTTTGCGGAGACGGACGGAGGGTGACGAAGTCGGCGAGTGCGTGAACCAATGTGGGGGCAAGCATGAAAGCGAAAGGAAGACATTTGCTGTTGGCGACCTTGCGTTTGCTGATCGTCCTCGCCCCCTACCTGGCCATTCCGCTAGCCGCACAACAAACGGCCACCGCACCCGGGCAAAGCGCGGCAACCAAGCCGATTCTCGAATACATCGCGAACGCTTGGGAGACGCTAACGCGATCGATGGACAACTGCTCGACGATCGTGGACCCGAAACTGACAAGCAAATCGATTCTGTATGTGCCTGCGGACTTTCCGATTCCGGCGAGCGTGAAGAATCTGGAGCAGAAGTGCGGGGTGGAAGTGAAGGCTTTGCCGCAGGTGATCCACCGGCTCGGAGAAATCGATGTGGAGAAGATTGATCCGCCGGGATTGCTGTACCTCGATCATCCGTACGTGGTGCCGGGCGGACGATTCAACGAGATGTATGGATGGGACAGTTATTTTATTTTGCGCGGGTTGCTGCGCTCGGGTCGGGTCGAACTGGCGAAAGGGATGACGGAAAATTTCTTTTTCGAAATTGAGCATTACGGAGCGGTGCTGAACGCGAATCGAACCTATTATTTGACGCGCTCGCAGCAGCCGTTTTTGTCGTCCATGATCATGGCCGTGTACCGGGCCGAAAAGGAAAAAGGACAAGAGGATCGCGAGTGGCTGGAGCGGGGATACAAGTACGCCGTGCGGGATCACGACATGTGGTTGCGGCCGGAAATGCTGGCGGGCGACACCGGGCTGTCGCGCTATTACGACTTCGGGAATGGGCCGGCACCGGAGAGTTTGAAGGACGAAACGGATCACTATCGGAAGGTCGTGGAGTACTTTTTGAATCATCCCGACCAGGAGGCGGGACACCTGGTGGAACGGCAGCCGGGCGAAAAGACGGCCTTGGGGCCGGGGCCGGTTTACATCCTTCGGCTGTGCAACGAACCGCACACCATGGAGAAGCCGCGGTGCGAAGACCTGAAGGAAGTGACGCTGAGCGCGGATGCCTACCAGGGCGACCGAGCCATGCGGGAGTCGGGTTTCGATATTTCGTTTCGCTTCGGGCCGTTTGGCGTGGATACGCAGCATTACGCGGCGGTGTGCCTGAACAGCCTGCTGTACAAGACGGAAATGGATCTAGCGGAAATGAGCGAAATCTTGGGGCGCAAGGCGGACGCGGAGGCGTGGCGGGAAAAGGCGGCAGCGCGGAAGAAAGCCATCAACCGGTATTTATGGGATGAGGCCAAGGGAGAATTCGTCGACTACGACTTCACCAAGAAGAAGCGATCGAGCTACGAATACATCACCACCTATTATCCGCTGTGGGCGGGACTGGCGAGCGACGCGCAGGCCAAGGCCGTGGCGGGAAATGTGAAGAATTTCGAACAGCCGGGCGGGGCGGTGATGAGTCCATACAACACCGGGGCGCAGTGGGATTACCCGTACGCGTGGGCACCGACCCAGATGCTGATGGTCGATGGGCTGCGGCGGTACGGGTATACGGAGGATGCGGACCGCATTGCGCGGAAGTTCGCGGAAACGATCGGGGAGAATTATGCGAAAGAGGGGTACATCGTGGAGAAGTATGACGCGGTGACCCGCTCGACGGACTCGGCGGTGACCAGCGGGTACAGTATCAACGTGATTGGATTTGGGTGGACGAACGCGGCCTATCTGGACTTCGTGAACGAGCTTCCGGAGAGGAAACGTGCGGCGCAAATTCACTGAGAGCGTGGGGAGCGTTCAAGGCTTGGCAGGGTTGCGAATCAGTTCCTCGGCTTGTTTTAATTCCCGTTCCGCGTCCGAGGTTTGCCCAAGGCTGCGATACGCCTGGCCGAGCAATTGGTGCGGGACGGGATTGCCGGGATCCATGCTGATGGCGCGCTGCAGGGCCCGGGCGGCGAGTTCGGGTTCCCCTTTTTTCTGAAGTACTTTTCCGAGCAATATGTATGGACCGGTGGAGGTGGGGTCGAGCCAGATGGACCGCTGCAGAAGGCGCTCGGCATCATCAAATTTCTGGACACGGGTGTAGGCGTCCGCGAGTTTGTAGTAAACGTTGGCGTAGCCGGGATTGATGGCCAGTTCCTGTTCAAGGTGGCTGATGGCTGGGTCCACTTTGGATTGATAGAGATAGAGTTCACCGAGAAGGTAATGCGCCATGGGAAGCTTGGGATCGAGGGAAACGGCCTTGAGACCATATTCCTCCGCAACGGGCGCAAAATCGAGACGCAGAAGCATGCGCGCGCAGAGCAGGTAAGCGGGAGCGGAATCGGGCGCCAGAGCAAACATTTTGGCGAAGGCCTCGCGAGCCTGCGGATACTGCTTGGTCTGGATGTAGGCGACGCCCAGAATGTACGAAGCGTCGATATTGGCGCGGGGATACCAGGACTGGACTTTTTGCAGATAAGGAATGGCATCGCTCGGTTTGCCGCCGAGATAAAGGGATAGACCGAGCAGTTGCGTGGCTTCGCCGTCGTCGGTGTTTTCTTCCAGGGCTTTTCGCAGATTCAGGATGGCGTTGGGGTAATCGCCTTTTTTGTAGTATGCGAGACCCAGTTCGTGAGCGAGACCTGTGGGCGGAGGGGTCTCGGTCTGCATGGCCTCGAGTTGCCCGAGGGCTTCGGAGAATTTGCCCAGTTCGAGTAGATGGTCAACGTTCGCGAAAGGCGAAGCGGCGGACGCCGTCCCTTGCTGAGGGGTTGGGGCGGTTTGCGCGATGGCGCACCGGACGAAAAATCCGCAGAGCAGGAACGCCAGCGTTTTTAGCAGATACGGCATCGATACGATCTCCCCTGGGGACAGACGACAATGCGCTCGTCAGTCATAGTAGACACGCTGGAGGGCTGGCTTTCAATCCGAGGAGAAATTCTGCGGGGCGGCCAGGCCCAGGTGGCCTGCTTTCGCATCCAGGCATCACTCCAAACAGCAGGAATGCGCCCCCGGTCACATGCCGTACGCATCCGTTCCACTGTCGCTCCCGGGCGAGACATTTCGCGCAGGCGTCATTGCCGATGTAGCCGCAGGCATCCGGATTCCCGATGGCAACATCTCTCGGTGGGAGCGCTCGGGGATTACCCAAGGGAGGGCGACGCAACCGGCAACGGAGGGCGCGAAGGATCGAACGGTTGCGACACGAAGGTCTGGAGGTCCCTTGCATAAATGACGCGCGAAAGGCCGCGGCGCGCTCTCTACAATAGCAGACGAGAAATTTTGGCGAGAAATTTCACGAAAACTTGACCGGCCTCGGAGCAGAACTTAGGATAAAATTCCCGTGAATCCCTTGAAAATGATCCCACCAGGGCGGGCCGCTGTCGGGGCAACGGCTTTGCTTATCGTGCCGGTGATTTATTCCCTGGCGTTTCCAAATCAGAAGCCCGACGCCGCCAAGCCTGCGGCCTATTTCACCGACAAAGCGGCGAGCGCAGGACTGACGATGGAAATTGTTTCTGGTGGCGTAGACAAGAAAAAATACATCATCGAAACGACCGGCACGGGGGTGGCGATTTTCGATTACGACAACGATGGCTGGCCCGATATCTTTGTCGTCAACGGCACCACCCTGGACGCCGCGCCTTCGTCGGCGAGCCCCACGAATCACCTGTATCGCAACAATCATGACGGCACGTTCACGGATGTAACCGAAAAGGCCGGGGTGCACCACACGGGATGGGGCCAGGGCGTGTGCGTCGGAGACTACGACAACGATGGCTACGAGGATTTGTACGTGACCTATTACGGGAAAAACCTGCTTTATCATAACAATGGGAACGGCACGTTTACCGACGTTACGGCCAAGGCGGGTGTGGGCGGCACGGGAAAAGCGTGGGGGTCGGGCTGCGCGTTCGTGGATTACGACCGGGACGGGAAAGTGGATCTGATGGTGGCCACCTATGTGGACCTTGATCTGGCGAGCGCACCGACGCCCGGTGAGCGGGCGGATTGTCTGTGGAAAGGCGTTCCGGTGATGTGCGGACCGCGTGGCTTGCCGTGGAATGCGAACCTCTTGTACCACAACCGGGGCGACGGCACATTTGAGGACGTAACGAAAAAAGCGCAGATCGACAAAACCAATGGGCACTACGGCCTGAGTGTTTCGACATTGGACTTCGACGACGACGGGTGGCCGGACATTTATGTGGCCTGCGACAGCACGCAGAGCATCCTGTACCACAACAATCATGACGGGACTTTTAGCGATGTGGCGGTGCTGGCGGGCACGGCGTTCAACGAAGATGGCCTGGAGCAAGCAGGCATGGGATCGACGATCGGTGATTATAACGGCGACGGAAGGCTGGACATTTTCAAAACGAATTTTTCGGACGATACGTCGACGTTGTACGGGAACCGGGGAGACGGGACGTTTGACGACCATACGGCAGCGGCCGGACTGGGGCTGAACACGAAATATCTGGGCTGGGGAACGATGTTTCTGGATTTTGACAATGACGGATGGCCGGATTTGCTGCTGGTGAACGGGCATGTTTATCCGGAAGTGGATAGCCAGCGCCTGGGAAGCGATTATCAGGAGCCGAGGATTCTGTATCACAATCTCGGTAATGGAAAGTTCCGAGATATCTCGGCGAGTGCGGGGCCGGGGATTACCGAGCCGAAATCTTCACGCGGCATGGCGGTGGGCGATTTGTGGAATGACGGCCGGATTTCGGCGGTGGTGAGCAATATGAATGCGGCCCCGGGATTGCTGGTGAATCAGGCAGGGAATGAGAATCATTGGGTGGCGGTCGAGACCAAGGGGACGAAATCGAATCGCGACGGATTAGGGGCGAGGATTCGCGTGAAAGCGGGAGGCAGAGTTTTGCTCGATGAAGTGCGAAGCGGGTCGAGCTACATTTCGAATAGCGACCGGCGGGTGCACTTTGGATTGGGCGCTGTGAACAAGATTGATTGGATTGAAGTCCGCTGGCCTAGCGGATTGCTGGAGATGTTTGAGAGTCCGAAGGTCGACACGCTATTGAAGATAACCGAAGGCAGCGGCAAGGCTGTGGCTGCACCAGCTGCGAATCACTGAGTATCCTCACGGCAAGCGAGACTCCCGGGAGCAGCGGAGTTCTTGTTTGAAGCGAGGGCGAGGCGCGTTCGTCAAAAGGCGTACCTTGCGCGCGCGGGGCTGTGTTAGACTCGCGGCGATTTGCCCTCGATTGTGAGCCATGCATTCCTCGCTGCCAGAGGTTCCGGGAACCGGAAGTTTTTCACGAAAACAGTTTCGTAACGCTGGGCGTTTGTGGCGCGCGAGCGTGTTTGCGGCGCTGTGCCTCGCGCCGGTGGTACAAGAGCCGCAACCGCCGAGGCCGCCGGCAGTGGAACTGTCGCGCGCGGTGCGGACCCAGGAATTTTTGTGCACCGTGGGGCAGAAGAGCGCCGTATTTGGAGATGAATCGGGGACGGTA
>Ga0306925_10006745_pt1 | contig 10701 bp, 11 predicted proteins | sample flu12Cox44000176_FD_203755 | JGI IMG/M metagenome (GOLD analysis project Ga0306925, IMG submission 203755) | Lab enrichment of tropical soil microbial communities from Luquillo Experimental Forest, Puerto Rico - flux8day.12C.oxic.44.000.176 (v2)... | ecosystem: Environmental > Terrestrial >... | reverse complement strand
TCAAGGCGGGATTGGTCGGCTGGTAGTCGGATGGTCCGCTCATGTTGCGATCCCTAGGGGAAGTAAGACGCGACAGGCCCAAAGTCCCGGATATCCGGGGCTCAGCCTATCTGGATTTTGGTGTCGGAAACGAATTGATAGGGCGGCACTGCCAGGTTGGCAGGCGCCGGCCCCTGACGAATACGACCCGAGGTGTCGTATTGCGAACCGTGGCAGGGGCAGAAGAAGCCGTCGTAATTTCCCTCATGTGCGATCGGGATGCAGCCCAGATGGGTGCAGATGCCGATCACGACCAGCCACTGATCGTGACCCTCCTTGACCCGCGCCTGATCGGTTTGCGGATCCGGAAGCTTCGAGAGCGGCACGCTGCGCGCCTCCTCGATCTGCTTCTTGGTACGATGGCTGACATAGATCGGTTTGCCGCGCCAGAACACCTTGATGTCCTGGCCTTCGGCGATCGGCGACAGATCGACTTCGATCGGTGCGCCCGCGGCAATCGTCGAGGCATCCGGATTCATCTGGGATATGAACGGCCACAGCGTGGCCAACCCGCCGACGGCGGCGACGGCTCCGGTTGCAACAAAAAGGAAATCACGGCGGCTCGTATCCACCGAAGACGCTGTCGTCACGTTTCCAAACCCTCCAAGGCTGCAGCCGGCGGAACCGCCCAAGGCAACGTCAAGCGGCACCCGAGCGACCTGCCGGCGCCCGCGCACCCCCGCGGCGGCAGAAAGACCCCTGTTCCTTGCCCATTCGGGCCAAACCGGCGGTCCAGAATCGTTCTATTGGCACCCTTGCCGGGCGAGCGCAAGCCCGCTATCGGCTGGCCAGTGCGGTGGATTTGACATTCGCTCCACCAGAAGGGCGGCACACCATGCAGATCGCGCTCTTCCAGCCCGATATCCCCCAAAACACGGGGACGATTCTGCGGCTTTGCGCGTGTATGGATGTGGCGGCCCACATCATCGAGCCCGCGGGATTTGCGGTATCGGACAAGCTTTTCCGCCGGGCCGGCATGGATTATCTCGATCAGGTGAACTGGACGCGCCACGATTCCTGGACGAAATTCGAACAATGGCGCAAGGAGATGGGCCATCGCCTCCTCCTCTTCACCACCAAGGGTGCCACGCCCTATCTGGATTTCCGCTATTGTGCGTCCGACATTCTGTTATTCGGGCGCGAAACTGCCGGCGTCCCGCAGGCGGTGGCAGACCTCTGCGAGGCGCGGCTGGTGATACCGATCAAGCCGGGATTGCGCTCGCTGAATGTCGCAATGGCCGCCGCCATGGCATTGGGCGAGGCGCTGCGGCAGACCAACGAGCAGGGTCAGGCAATCTAGAATGGATATTTCCCTGATCGAAGAACGCAAGGCGCGCGCCAGCAGCTGGTTCGAGCGCTTGCGCGACGACATCTGTGCGGCGTTCGAAAGTCTGGAGGACGAGGCGCCGGCAGCGCTTTATCAAGACACCGCCGGTCGCTTCGTCCGCACGAACTGGGACCGCACCGACCATACCGGACAGCCGGGCGGCGGCGGCGTGATGAGCCTGATGCGCGGGCGGCTGTTCGAAAAAGTGGGCGTACATTGCTCGACGGTGCATGGCGAATTCGCGCCCGAATTCCGCAGCCAAATTCCCGGAGCCGCGGACAATCCCGCCTTCTGGGCGTCCGGCATTTCGCTGATCGCCCATATGCGCAACCCGAATGTGCCGGCGGTACATATGAACACCCGTTTCGTCGTCACCACCAAGGCGTGGTTTGGCGGCGGCGCCGATCTCACTCCGGTTTTGGAGCGACGGCGCACCCAGGACGACCCCGACACGCGTGCCTTTCACGCTGCGATGCAAGCCGCCTGCGATGCTCACGCCGGCGTTGCGAATTACGCAAAATACAAGAAGTGGTGCGACGAATATTTCTACTTGCCGCATCGCAATGAGGCGCGCGGAATTGGCGGCATTTTCTACGACTGGCACGATTCAGGCGATTGGGAAGCCGACCTCGCCTTCACGCAAGACGTCGGCCGCGGGCTTTTGAAAATCTATCCCGAACTGGTCCGGCGCAATTTCGCAAAGCCCTGGAGCGCGGCCGACCGCGAGGAGCAATTGATCCGGCGCGGACGTTATGTCGAGTTCAACCTGCTCTACGACCGCGGCACCATTTTCGGCCTCAAGACCGGTGGCAATGTTGAGTCGATCCTGTCCTCGATGCCCCCCGAAGTGAAATGGCCGTAGGCCTTCTTAGGCAATGTGGACGTTGAACAGCGCAAGCAGGATGACGCTCGACGTGACGACGCCCACAGCGATGAGAGCCAATGCGATACGATTGGCTGTCGCCGGCAGCACATCACGCTGCAGCAAGACCCATCGCAGGCCACAGGAAACGTGAGCAAAAATTGCAATCGGCCCCACCCAGTAATGGGCGATTAGCCGAAGCTTCAAGAGAGTAACCAGCAGGCTATCGTTGGGTCGGGTCAGCCAGCTCCAATTGGTGTCGACGTCCGCATAGCGCGCCGCGAACACCGCCGTCATGTGGGCGAGAAAATAAACGCCGATATATACACCGCACATGGTCTGCACGGTGCCGAAGAAATCGCCCGGCATTATCATCCGCCGCCGCACCAGCACGATGCCGCTTAGAATCTGAAAACCGATCAGCGCCAGCAACAGCGGTTGAACGATGTCGTTACGATAAACGTGACGCACGACGCTCATGACCGCGATGTGGACGGACCCGCTCCAGAAGCCGGTCGTATGGTTCACAATGTGAGGCCCGACGAACAGCAGCAGGATCGCAATCGCGGAAAAACCATGGGCGATACCGAGCCGGTGATATGCGATCGCCGTCATCGCTACCGTCGGCGACGACCGCGGGCCTATCAAGGTGAGCATCGCAAGCAACGCCCAAAAGACCAGCCAGGTGACCACCGCTCCCGAAGGCGATTGAAGCACGCCGGCAATATTTTCGAAGCCCACATGGAGCGAGGGCGTGGCAAACGCCAAATGGACGATGCTTCGAGCTCGCGTGACGTCGGGGTCATCCACGATATCGGGCGATCCGAGCGCCAGCCCCACTGCGAAGCTGATCACCATCACCGCGACTGCCAGTATCAGCGAAGCGACGACGCTGACCCCAATGATCGGCCCGTTCGGCGAAGGCGATCCATGCACCAGAACAAGGCCATAGGACAGCAAGCTCAACAGCAGCGGATAGGCCAGCGCGCAGAGCGCAGGGGCGACGAGCCAAAGACGACGAAGCGGTATTGCGCGCAGCCCTGACGCGCTGTCCACGCCGGCGTTTTTGGACGCCGTGATAGTTGAAAGGCTGAGCCCACCAGGCCGATTCATCGCTTTGCTCTTTTTATTATGCTGTTTGGAGAACGTTCTCGACTTCTTCGATCCGGCTTCCATCTCGCCGTGACAAATAAAAAAAACCGGCGCAAATGGACTATTCCAGCCATCACGCCATCAACTCTGGGTGACCGCTCGCGCCACTCACATCTGTCGTGGCGCGATCACAGTACATGCGTCAGCGCCGCCGAAAACATCACCATGCCGCCTGTGATCACCGCAACATCGAGAATGGCGGTGTGAATATGTACAGGCATGCGCTCGACAAAGGCTCTGGCGAGAAATGCCCCCGGCAGCGCGATTGCGCCGATCAGGAGCGCGAAGGCGAGCACCTGCGCCGTGACGACTCCGGCAAGGCCGAACACGGAAATCTTGATGAGGCTGGTGGCGAGCGAGACTACGGCGTCGGTTGCGATCACGGCTGCGCCGTCGAGCCCCGCTGCCATCAATAACGACAGCAGGATCACGCCCGATCCCGACGTGCCGCCCACCACGACGCCGTAACTCACCGCGCCAACGCCAAGCCCCATATCGCCGATGCGCAGGTTGCGCCGTCTGGCAAGCCGGCGCAACGGCACGCTCAGAATCAGCATGGTGCCGATCACCGTCGCAGCACCGGCATTGGTCAGCTTCGTGTAACCGTAGGCGCCGAGCGCGGTCGTCAAGGCGGATGCCAGGATCACGATCGATGCGCGGCGGCCATCGGCGTAACGGCGATAGGCCGTGGCGCGGCTGAAATTGGTGAACAGGGCCGAGATCGCTATGATCGGCACCACCGGCTCGGCGCCGATCAAGGGAACCAACACCAGCGGCATCAGCGCGCCAGTTCCGTATCCGGCGAGGCCACCGACAACCGACGCAACCAGCGCGACGCAGGCCACCAGCACGAGCTGCGCAAGCGAAATATCGGCAAGGCTGGAAATCAGATTCACGGGGCTGGTGTCGCCTATTTGAAGTTCCTAAAGCAGCGAATTCGATCCAGGAACTTCAAATAGAAAGGTGACACTAGAATCAATATGTTGCTGGAGCTCCTTTGATTCCGAAGTTCGTGAAAGTGGGCACTGCGAACGAACTTCGGAAAGTGGGCACTAGCCGTCGCGGGCAAAACGAGCTGCGGCCTGGTCGGCGATGACCTTGAGTGCGCATTCATCGAGCGGAAAATTAGCAGCAAGCCAAGCGTCCTCGGCCAATCCGAGCACCTGCCCCAGGGGCGGTCCTTGCGCAACTCCGCGCGCGATGAAGTCGGACGCCTTGAGCGGAAATTTTGGTGCGGCCCAGCGATCGGGCAAGGTGGCAAGCTGCCGCCACGACGATGATTGGCTGTCGTCTCCCGAGCGCGCCCACGCCAGCAACAGCCGGTCGCGGTAGCGGTCTTCGCCCAAACGATAAAGCCTGCGCCTGGCGGTCTCCTCATTCATTCCACCGAGCCGCCACCAGCGGTGGCCCATGGAATCGAGCGCCTTTGTCTCGGCGTTAGTCAACCGCAACCGTGTCGACAGCCGTTTGGCGTCCTCGGTGACGGCAACCGCGAGCGCACCGAGCCGGCGAACCGGGTCCGGCGCAAGGCCGAGCGCCCGTTCTATGGAAATCATTGCCCTGAACGGACCGGGATAGGCGAGGCCGCCGAGGACCGGCAGCAGCAGTCCGCCTTCCGCCATCGCCGCAATCGAGACCGCCGCGCCGTCTGCGACCATCAGCTTCAACATTTCGAGGCGGACGCGCTCGGCCGAGAGCGTTGCAAGGCCCGCTCGGGCGCTGATGCAGGCCAGATAACCGGGCCGATCGGGTTCGCCGGCACCATAGGCGGCATGAATGCGGAAGAAGCGCAGGATGCGCAGGTAATCCTCCGATATCCGCTGGTTCGGATCTCCAATGAAACGCACGCGCTTTGCGGCGATATCATCCAGACCGCCGACGTAGTCGTGCACCCGGCCGGCGGCGTCAACCGACAGGCCGTTGATGGTGAAATCGCGTCGCTCCGCATCGCGCTCCCAGTCACGCCCGAAGGCGACCTTCGCCTTGCGGCCGAACGTCTCGGTGTCCTCGCGCAAGGTCGTGACCTCGAGCGGATGCGAATCGACCACCAGCGTCACCGTGCCGTGCTCGATGCCGGTCGGCACGCTCTTGATGCCGGCCGCCCTGGCGCGACGGATCACCTCTTCGGGAAGAGCGGTGGTCGCGATATCGACGTCGCCGATCGGGAGATTCAACAGCGCGTTGCGGACGGCGCCGCCGACCACGCGCGCTTCTTCGCCGTTGCCGTTCAACAGATTCAGCACAAGGGCGGTAGCGCCTGATTTGAGCCAGGATGCACCATCAAGCAATTTCTCCTCACTCATCGTTCGACTCCCGGAACCAGCTTGCCGTTCTCGATATGAGCGGGGAAGTAGGTCGAATCCGGCGGTGCTCCGGAATATTGTGCCAGCAAGAAGAGACTGACCAGAACGAGGAACAGCGAACCGAGCAAGAGTTTTCCGATCGTATTCATCGGCCAGGATTGGGGCACCAGCAGTCCCGAGCGCGTCGCGACCAGAAACAACGCGTAGACCGCGAACGGGATGAGAAAAATTCCGATCTCGGTGAGGGCCGGACGGATCATGACTTCCAGATCCGGTCGTACAGCACGCGCAGAATTCCGGCCGTGGCGCCCCAGATGTAACGCTCCTCATACGGCATGGCGTAATAGGTGCGCTCCACGCCGCGAAACAGCTTGCTGTGCAGCTGATGGTTTGCCGGATTCATCAGGAACGCCAACGGGACCTCGAACGCATCGTCGACTTCGGCCTGGCTGACGTGCAGTTTGAAGCCGGGCCTTACCCGCGCAACCGTCGGAAGGATGCGAAAGCCGAAGCTCGTTCCATAGAGATCGAGATAGCCGATCGGATCGACGAATTGCCGTTGCAAGTCGATTTCCTCTTCGGCCTCGCGCAACGCCGCCTGGACCGGCGAAGCGTCGGTCGGATCGATTTTGCCGCCCGGAAAGGAAATCTGGCCGGCGTGATCGTTCAGATGCGCGGCGCGCTGGGTGAGGAGCACGGTGGGCTCCGGATGGTCGACCACCGGCACCAACACCGCTGCGGGCCGGATCGGCTGCTCATGGGCGATGATTTCGAGCATACGGTCGGTACCGTGATCCCCGCTCACGGGGATAAGGCTTGCGTCCGTCAACCCTGCCGGAATGTCGAAGCGCAGCCGTGCATGCGCCCGATCGAAAAACTCCGCCGAACTGATCGCGGCGGGATCATGCCTCAAGATCGTCTCGTTCAAAACCAGTGCCCACTTTCCGAAGTTCGTGCTCCATCGCAGCGCCCACCTTCACGACTTCGGAAAGTTATGGGCACTAGCAAACCTATTGAATCTAGTACCTCTTTATCGATCTGAAGTCCCTGAAAAAGAACCCGCGGCTCATGGTGTGGGGACTTCAGATCGGCGGTACTAGCCCCTCACCTGCTCCGCATCCGACATCGCGAAGAATTCCCCTGCTGAAACGACCCCGAACATCTGACGGCCATCGACCATCCGCTCTTCGCCGATATCTACCAGATCATAATAGACAGCGCGGGTGACCTTGGCCCAGAGATCGGCGCGGACATGGAGATAGGGCGTGAGGCCGCCATCGGCGGCCGCCTCGAACCGCAAACGATGCGTTGAATCACAAGCCACCCAATCATCTACGTTGGTCCGGAACCGCAGCCACGGACCGCGCTGATCGCTCTCCTTGAGCATCTCGACGGCCAGAAACGGCGCGTCGTCGACCCGGATCCCGACTTTCTCGACCGGCGTCACGAGAAAGTGCTTGCCGTTCTCGCGCTTGAGGATCGTGGAAAACAGGCGAACCAGCGCAGGGCGCCCGATCGGGGTCCCCATATAATACCACGTGCCGTCGCTGGCGATCCGGATGTCGAGATCGCCGCAGAAGGGCGGATTCCACAAATGCACCGGCGGAAGCCCTTTTCCGGCGGCGCCCGCTTTCGCAGCGTCCCTGGCAGCAACCATCAGGTCCTCGAGACCTTGATTCGGCTTCTGCCCTTGCTTCGCCATGGTTTGACCTGAGTTTGATCGCGTGTGTTGGCACGATTGGTGCAAGTATTGCGACGTGTGCGTTGAACGGGTTCCGACCGTACTATCCCGGATCAGTTCGCCACATCGTGATGCCGTTCATACCCTTAAATGCCGATAATATGGGGATAGTTTAATTCAACAAACACACGATCCTCTCGTAAGTTTAGCATGAGGTTCATGGCATGACGACGCGGTCGGCGACGTATCTGGCGTCCCGGTTCCAGCGCACCAGTAGATGTTTGAGAAACAGGAGAACGAAATGGCTGGCGCTGACAGCGTCGAAAAACTCGAGGACGTGATCGTCCGCTCGGCCGAGCAGGTTTCAGGTCAGATCCGCAGCGCCAAGGAAGCGATCTCCACCGTCATCTTCGGCCAGGACCGCGTGATCGAGAACACGCTGGTGACGATCCTGTCAGGCGGTCATGCGCTGTTGATCGGCGTCCCTGGCCTTGCCAAGACCAAGCTGGTCGAAACCCTGGGGATCACGCTGGGGCTGGATGCCAAGCGTATCCAGTTCACGCCGGACCTGATGCCGTCGGACATTCTCGGCGCAGAAGTGCTGGACGAGAGTAGCTCCGGCAAACGGTCGTTTCGCTTCATTGCCGGACCCGTTTTCGCCCAGCTCCTGATGGCCGACGAAATCAACCGCGCGAGCCCGCGCACCCAGTCGGCGCTGCTTCAAGCCATGCAGGAACAGCACATCACGGTTGCCGGCGCCCGTCACGATCTGCCCAAGCCCTTCCATGTGCTGGCGACGCAAAATCCGCTGGAACAGGAAGGCACCTACCCGCTGCCGGAAGCGCAGCTCGACCGCTTTCTGATGGAAATCGACGTCGATTATCCGGATCGCGACGCCGAGCGGCGCATTCTGTTCGAAACCACGGGGGCGGAAGAGAAGCTGGCCCAGGCGGCGATGAATGCCGAGATCCTGATCGCGGCGCAGCGGCTGGTGCGGCGGCTGCCGGTCGGCAATTCCGTCGTCGAAGCAATCCTCTCGCTGGTGCGTTCGGCACGTCCGGGACCGGAAGGCGGGGATGCCGGCAAGCTGATTTCCTGGGGTCCGGGTCCGCGCGCCAGCCAGTCGCTGATGCTCGCCGTGCGCGCCCGCGCTTTGATCGACGGGCGCCTCTCGCCCTCGATAGACGACGTGCTCGATCTCGCCGAGCCGGTCCTGAAGCATCGCATGGCGCTGACCTTCACGGCGCGAGCCGAAGGCCGCACCATTCCCGACGTGATCAAACAATTGAAGACGCGGATCGGTTGATGGCCGCAGATAACGAGCACGCAGCCAGTGCCGCCCATCTGAAGTTACTGCACCACAAGCGGCAAGTTCTGTTCAGGAACTTCGAATGGACGAGCGGCACTGGAACCATAAGTTTGCTGGTGCCCATGACTTTTCGAAGTTCGTGAAAGGTAGGCGCTGAGGTGGAACACGAACTTCGAAAAGTGGGCACCAGGGAGATCGTAGCAATCCGACGTGCCGATGGCGAAAGCCGAACGCTCGCCGCATCGCTGCCGCGCCTTGTGCTGGAAGCTCGCCGTATCGCGGCCAATGTCATTCACGGCCTGCACGGACGGCGGCGCGCAGGCGCGGGCGAAAGCTTCTGGCAGTACCGCCGCTTCGTCTCGGGCGAGCCGTCGCAAAACGTCGACTGGCGCCGTTCCGCGCGCGACGATCACCTTTATGTCCGCGAGCAGGAATGGGAGGCCGCGCATACCGTCTGGCTATGGCCGGACCGCTCGCCATCGATGGCATTTGCATCCAGGCACGCGCGCGACAGCAAGCTGGAACGAGCCCTGATCGTCACCTTTGCGTTGGCCGAGCTTCTGGTCACCGGCGGCGAGCGTGTCGGCGTTCCGGGGCTAACCAATCCGAGCGCAAGCCGCAACATCATCGACAAGATCGCGGAGGCGATGCTGCATGACGACGCGGCGCGGCCGAGCCTGCCGCCCTCCTTCGTGCCGTCGGCGCTTGCTGAAATCGTGGTGCTGTCGGATTACTGGTCGCCGATCGGCGAGATCAGGAACATGCTGGCCGGACTGTCAGCATCCGGCGCCCACGGCACGCTGATCCAGGTGGTCGATCCGGCGGAGGAAAGCTTCCCTTATTCGGGCCGTATCGAATTCATCGAGCCGGAAGGCGGCGACGTTATCATCGCGGGCCGCGCGGAGACATGGGCCAGTGACTACGTTGCCCGCGTGGCGCTGCATCGCGACCAGATTCGCTATGAGACCAGCAAGCTGGATTGGCTGTTCTCGACCCATACTACCACCCGATCGGCCGCCGAATTGCTGCTGTTCCTGCATTCCGGCATGATGGCGAGCAAGGGCAACGTGCAAGCGGTCAAAGCGAGGCGAAGCGCATGATCGCAGGCCTTCCGCTCTCCTTTGCCGAACCGGCCCTGCTCCTGGGCCTGCTGAGTTTGCCATTTCTGTGGTGGCTGTTGCGGGTGATGCCGCCGCGGCCGCGGCGCATCGAGTTTCCGCCGACGCGGCTGTTGTTCGACATCGCGCCGAGGGAAGAGACCCCCTCGCGCACGCCATGGTGGCTGACCGCGCTGCGGCTGGCTGCTGCTACACTCATCATTCTGGCAGCCGCGGGTCCAATCTGGAATCCTTCCACCATTGCCGCCGGATCCAAGGCTCCGCTGGCGATCCTGATCGATGACGGCTGGAGCGCGGCCAGCAGCTGGGATGCAAGAGTGAGAGCCGCGGACGAATTGATTGCCAATGCCGATAACGACAGGCGCGGCGTGGCCTTAATCCCGCTGTCGGAGCCCACGCGTGACATCACGATCATGACGGGCGGCACTGCGCGCGTCGCGCTGCGTCAGCTTGCTCCCAAACCCTATTCGATCGAACGGGTAGAAACCGTGCCAGCGATCGAGCGCTTTCTCAAGGCGACCGGCGATTGCGATATCGCGTGGCTGACCGACGGCGTCGATACCGGCCGTGGCGCGGAATTCCTCAAAAACCTGAGCAAGGCCATCGGAGATCACACGCTGACCATTTTCGAGGGCGGCACTCCGCCCGCTCTTGCCTTGGCGGCAGCCGAAAATGCGGCGGCAAAGATGACGGTGAAGGTGCTGCGCGCCGACGGCGGCGCCGGCGTGGGCGTCGTGCGCGGGCTCGATCAGAAGGGCGCGCCGATTGGCGAGGCGCGCTTTGGCTTTGCGCCGAGAGAACGCGAGACCGAAGCCGCCTTCGACCTTCCGGTCGAGTTGCGCAACGACATCGCCCGGCTCGAAATATCCGGCGAGCGTTCGGCGGGTGCGGTTCAGCTGCTCGACAAGCG
>Ga0306925_10006738_pt1 | contig 10705 bp, 8 predicted proteins | sample flu12Cox44000176_FD_203755 | JGI IMG/M metagenome (GOLD analysis project Ga0306925, IMG submission 203755) | Lab enrichment of tropical soil microbial communities from Luquillo Experimental Forest, Puerto Rico - flux8day.12C.oxic.44.000.176 (v2)... | ecosystem: Environmental > Terrestrial > Soil... | reverse complement strand
CAGATTAATTCCTTTGTAGCCGGGTTGAAGTGGATTGTCAGCGACACTTCCATAACGGAAGAGAGAAAAGGGTTAATATTTTCTGAAATCATTGAGAACGCCAAGCTGACCGGCAAGATTGCGCCCGACGCAGAATCTCTTAACAACTATTATCAGGATCCTGGCACAAGTGCAGCGGATAGAAGCGCTCTGGACTCATCATTAGCTTTGGCGCTAAGCAAAATGCCCATACAGCCGTAACAATTATGTATGAGCATCCGAAAATTCCTTGCGCCTGCGACTTCCGCTGACCAACTCCAGTCTCAGCTCCGGGACCAGGAACTTGCTTTCGGCATGCGGGTCTTAGGCATTGGGATATACCAAACCACCGATTCTCCGCCGGTTAGAAATAACTCTGTCGAACTAACCTCCCGCATCAGCGAGAAAATTTCGGAACTTCGAGTGGCGATTGTAGCCAAAGAAGTCGCAGATGATGACGCGAAGTTTTCAGGTTTTTTGAAGTCGCTTGGCGCCGAGGCTTCGATTGTCGATATCGCAACCGTTTTGATTAATGGGGTTGAGCAAGAAATCGTTCTTTCCCGATCCGGAGTTGCTGGCGGCCTTGTGCTTGTTCCACAGCCTCCTTCGGCTTTGACGCCAAGCCTGCCTGATTACGCGCAGAATATCCTGAGCGCAACGAGCGGTGTCCCATGGGCCAAGTCTGAAAGTGTGCGAGGCATGGATGACTATATCGGTATAATGCCCGAAAGAAGCCGCTTATTCCGCAACTTAAGCGATCCTGACGGCGGACGGATGGATGTCGTTTACTACGAATGCAAGCTAGACGTCGACAATGATGGAAGCGGGGGCAACGCGGGGAATGATCCTTTTCACCAGAGCGACACCAGCTTGCACGATATGGAAGGCAAGCCTCTTAATGCGAATCAAATTCCGTTTGCCGTACTTCCTTTGGATCGATCGCAGAGCAAAACCAAGCGTCCGGGTTTGACTGATTTTGGAAAGGACCTCGGGCTAGGCCTCGGCGACGTCGGTATTGCTTTCTGGAGAGCAAAAAATCAGGGGCCGTTGCAATCCTCCTGCTTTGTGTATGGCGACGCCGGACCCCCCAACAAACTCGGCGAAGGATCAGTCCAACTTGCAAAAGCGCTGGGTGTTAACCCTAGTCCGGTAAGTGGCGGCGTCGATTCAGAGACAATCCACCAACTAGGGAAAGGAATCGTGCATATCGGCTTCCCCGGGTCAGGAAAAGATTTTCTAACCAAAGGGCGGGTCTTGAGAAGTTCGCTCGTGCCCGACCGCATTGAAGCGCGCACAAAAGAGTTATTTGCCCGTTTTCTGCAACAGACATCGTAACAGCGAGCCTCAAATGTTTCACCAGATCTGGACCCGTTCATTCTCGGGCCGGATCATGCGGCTTGACTGAGAAATGCCGAATGCTTTTGCGAATTCGGGCAGGTTGCTCAAGGGACCGTTGACTCTGAATGGAGCCGGGCTATGCGGATCGACGGTAAGAGCAAGACGAAGATACTCAGACCGAATGTTTATCCGCCAAATCTGAGCCCATGAAAGGAAAAATCGCTGTTCCTGAGTGAGGTTGTCGATCTTTTTCTCCCGCTCGTCCAGCGTGTGGCGTTTCAGGGCGCTCTCAAGAGCCGAAAGGGCTATTTTCACCCCTCCCAGATCCGCAATGTTTTCTCCCTCAGTCAGTCGGCCGTTCACGTGCAGCGAATCAATCGCAACGTAGCTGTCAAACTGCCTGACTATCTTGGAACCCCTTTCTAGAAAGCGCTTCGCATCTTCCGGAGTCCACCAGTCACGCAAGTTTCCCTGCGCATCAAAATGGCGGCCCCGGTCGTCGAATCCATGGGTCATTTCGTGTCCGATAACCGCTCCAATTCCGCCGTAATTGACTGCATCGTCGGCATCCTGGAAGAAAAATGGAGGTTGCAAAATCCCGGCAGGGAACACGATTTCATTACGATTGGGATTATAATAAGCGTTGACGGTCTGCGGCGTCATCCCCCATTCTGCGGGATCCACGGGTTTGCCGATCCGAGCTAAATGCCGCTTCATCTCAAACATTTGCCCTGCAAAGACATTCAGGATGTAAGACTGGCGTTTGATCTCGAGCTTGCTGTAATCCCGCCATTTGTCCGGGTAACCAATCTTCACCCCGAGAGCGCTGAGTTTAAGCAGAGCCTGTTTCTTGGTTTCATCCCCCATCCAATCGAGGGCCTCGATCTTGCCGCGCAGCGCCGCCTTTAAATCGTCGACCATGGCCAGAGCGCGCTGTTTCGCTGAAGGGGGAAAAGTCTTTTCGACATAGAGTTGACCCAATGCCTCCCCCAGATTGGCGTCAACCTCATCCAGAACGCGCTTCCATCTCGGTCGATCCTCCTTGGCGCCGGTAAGGACATGCCGATAAAATCTGAAATTCTCTTCTACGAACGGTTGGCTCAAGTAAGGTGAAGCCGCGTGCACAAGATGCCAGCGCAAGTAGCTTTTCCAGGCATCCAGAGGAACATCGTGCGTCAGTTTTGAAACGGCCGATACAAACTCCGGTTGCTTGCAATCGATCGCGGAGAGCTGGCCGGCCGTAAGTTCGAGTGCATGAAAATAGGTTCCCCAATCAAATTGCGGCGCTAGCTTTTCCAGCTCAACCAGTGAAATCTTGTGATAGTTCGTTTCCGGGTCGCGCAATTCCACGCGCGTTTTCGAAACTTTAGCCATCTCGGTCTCCAGATTCATAACGGCCTCTGCGTCCCGCCTCGCCGTTTCAGCGGGCTCCCCTGTAAGCTCAAACATCTTTCCAAGATGAACCAGGTATTGAGCGCGAATGTCCTTCGATCGATCGTCGGTATTCAGGTAGTAGTAGCGGTCCGGCAGCCCCAATCCGCCCTGGGAAATAATGGCAATCTGGGAAGTGCTATCTCGTTCATCCTGGTCCCCGTCCAAATTGAAAACCGGGTCCAGCCCTTTGGCATGAAGATCGGCGATCTCGGATGCAAACCCGGTACGATCTTGAACTTGATCAATCCGGTTCAGTTCGGCTTTTAAAGGAGCAATTCCCTCGCCATTCACTGCCACCTCGTCCATTCCGGAAGCGTAAAAATCGCCAAGCTTTTGCTCAATACGACCCGGTTCGGCCATTTGAAGAGAATCCCGTTGAGCCGTTTTCTCCAGAATCTCGTGCAGAATCGCCCGATTTCTCTCCTCTAACTGAACAAAACCGCCCCAGATACTGAATTCCGGCGGGATCGGATTTTTGGCGATCCAGCCTCCATTCGCATATTGATAAAAGTCATCACCCGGCGAGACTCGTGAATCAATAGCCGTAAGGTCAAGGGTGGTCCCAGCCGACACAGTAGAGAGGCCAAGTGCGTAGAAAAAAAGACTGCCGGGTAACAACAAGGAGAACTTCATCCGCAGAGGCTACTCGCCGGAGGAAAGGCTGACAAGGGGCGGCAAATGGGTGTTTCTTCGGAATTTTTGACGGAAGCTGCGGCCGCTGGGTGATCTTCAAGTACGAGAGCGATGACGAAGAGGAGCAGCCGTCAATGATGGGAGGGACGGCCTCCGTGCCGTTCCCATTTTTGTCCTGCCCGCTCGAATTGATAATAATTAGTCGGACGGTACGGAGGCCGTCCCTCCCCGGCAATGCCTGTTCTCCGCCGGGCGGCTCGGAGATCCGCCCCTACCAATGCTCCCTAGCGGATTTATGTATGCGCCGCACTGATGCAAAGTCCCTCAAGAGCAGGCCTTCACGGTTCGGCGTCCGTGGCATCCGGCATCTCAAGGTTTCGGTGGTCGCTCCCATTCATGACTTGCTCTGCCCTTGGCAGGTGGTAAACAGCCAAACCTGGCTGCATATATTTCACCGCACCCCGGTCCCTTCGCCAGATCAGAATTCCTTTGCTGAGCACGTCGTAATAGAATTGCTTCCAGGCGCCAAAAGAGGCGTCGTTGGCCTGTGCGACGGAAGCCACCTGCGAGAGAAACCGTTCGTAATCGGAATCTGAAATAGCCGCATAACTGACACCGGAAGCGACTAGTGCGGAAAGCGACGGCACTTTGCCGGAGGTTGGCTCTAATTCGCCGCTAACAACTTCGAAACGGTATTTCTGATCCATTTCAGCCAACAGAGCAGGAAGAAATGCGGTGCGGTCCGCGATCACCTTGCTCCCGGGCTCCAGGTTGCCATCCATCCAGGTAAGCATGTCGAGCCGATCATCCCGGTTGAATGCAACAAAGTAACGCAAGCCCCGCACGAACTCGAGAAAGCAGGCAGACAGGCAGACCGCGATCAGAGCGGGCAACAGCCATCCGCGAGCCTGTTCGCTCAATTTCACAATCATTTCCCCGGTCAGGGCGCTGCCCACGACCGCGAATGCGTAGGTAAATCCGATCATCGGAAGAAAATGCAGGTCGCTTTCTGGTGGCGAGAAGAGCAGAAGCAGAAAATAGACAGCTGGAATTACCAAAAGAGCGGTCTCGCTAACCTTCAGCATGGGCCTTCGAAACCAAAAGATACAGATCGAAAGCCCGAACATGACCCAGATAGCGGGCGTGGTATTCTTCAGCAGCAAAAGCCAGTAGTAGCCTTTGACCAGGTTACTCATTCCTTCCGGGAGGCTAGCCATGGCCGACATCAGATTCTGAAACAGGTCCATCACCGTGACGGGCAGCTTGGTGATTGCCGAGAAGTTAAGGACAAGCATCGCAAAAAGAAGACCCAGAACGAATTCAGCAATTCGGGCACCACGCAGTTCTCTGTTTCCGCACCGAAACACGACAATCAGCGCGGGAACAAGAAGAAGCAGGCCTATGTATTGAGCCGAAGCCGCAATTGCTACGCTGCACCCGAGGAAAAGCGCTCTCGCGACCGTGGCCTTCTGTTCAAGCAAGACCATCGCCAGCAAGCTCAGAGCGGCTCCGAACATCAGCGACGTGTTTTCGTTAACGGTGTGAGCCAGGTCGAAAAACTCATGTTGCCACAGCAATAGGCAAGAAAGCAGCACCGCGGCAGCACGATTGCACAAGAAATAAATCGCGAGACTCAGGCAAACGATCGATGCAACCGAATAGAATGCCGACACTACCCGTCCAAGCTCTGCAACCGGCTGCAAATCGCTCGAGACATGAAACAACTGTTTCATGATCGAAATCGTAAACTCAAAGAGCACTGGCCGGTGATAATCCCATTCCCCGCTAATGACCTGGCTTACCCGAACCATTTCTTCGGGATTATAGAATACCGGATTCTTGTTCCCGTGTGTGAACCATACCAGGCCACCGGCGAACACCGTAAGCATAATTACCGCGATTCCCCAGTCGATCCGGGATCGCCCGCCGGAAAGGGGTTCAAAGCGTTTCTGGCTCACAATTGGCTCATCCGCAAGCAGTTCTGCTTTTCAAGGATTCTGGCGAGGCCGCGCCCCGGATCGGCGAGGCCGGCTTCTCGGCGTCTTCTTTGGGCACTTTTCTCAACGGGCGAGCAAATCGCAACCGGAATCGTTGGACAAACGCGCGGGGACTTGCGCAAGGAACTTTTTTTCGTTGGCGCGCCCACACTATTTTTGGCGGCGCGAGATTGCGCTGTGACGGAGGCAGCGGATAGGGTCCGATCTCCGAGCGGACCCTCAGCATTGGTCGCCTTGAACTTACAAGCTTGCCACAAACGCCGGCCGGCTCGGAGATCCGGCCCTACCAAGCCGACCCTGCTCAACTCGGCCCTACCAGCCCGGCCCTGCCAGCCTGACTCGACTTGCCTTATCGAGAACAGAGCGTATGCGTTTTTGAAATTGACACGCTACATTTAGAAAGAGCCTATGTCGCACCTCTCCGAAGAACTGATTGTCGAGCGCCTGAAGGAAGTGAAATTTCCTGGCTACAGCCGGGACATCGTGAGTTTTGGTCTTGTAAAAAATGTCGAAATCGCCGGCTGCGACGTGGTTGTGCGACTGAGCGTTGCGACCAATAATCCGGCGGTGCCTGCGGCGTTAAAGCGGGATTCCGAAAAGGTTCTTCGCGCAATTCGGGGCGTGAAATCGGCCAACGTTATCATTGACATTACAAATCCGCCCGAAGTTGCGTCGGTTGGCCAGGCGGGCGCCACAAAAATAGCAGGCGTGGATCATGTCATAGCCATTGCAAGCGGAAAGGGAGGCGTCGGGAAGTCGACCGTTTCGGCGAACATTGCCGCCGCGCTTCAGAGCCTAGGTGCAAAGGTCGGCTTGTGCGACTGCGACATCTATGGCCCCAGCATCTCATTGATGTTTGGCGCAACCCAGGAGAGGCCAATGGCCACAAGCGACAACACGATCATTCCGATGAACCGTTATGGCATTAAATTGATTTCGATGGGATCGCTGCTCGACGACAATTCTCCGGCAATTTTGCGCGGGCCGATGGTAACGCGCGCAACACAGCAGTTCCTGCGCCAGGTAGATTGGGCGGGACTCAATTTTCTCATTCTCGATCTTCCCCCCGGCACGGGAGACATCCAGCTGACGGTTGTACAAACTGTCGCCCTTTCCGGAGCGGTGATTGTTACGACGCCGCAGGAGGTGGCGCTCATCGACGCTCGGAAGGCAGCGGCCATGTTCGCGAAGGTAAACGTAGAGGTATTAGGCATCGTGGAAAACATGAGCTATTTTGTCTCTCCAAGTGATGGAAAGCGATATGATATTTTCGGAAGTGGAGGTGGCGAGCGCGAAGCGGTGCGCCTGAAAGTCCCGTTGCTGGGGTGCGTTCCTCTCGATATTGAGACGAGAGCAGCCGGAGATCGGGGTATGCCTATCGTATTTGAGAGCCAAACGCACCCAATTTCCAAAGTTTTTTTAAAAATAGCTAATGAACTTCGCAAGAAAGTCGGCTAGATGCCGATAATATTTATCCAAAATCAGACAGTAGAAGCTTTCTCACGCTTGAAATCTGATTGACCTCCGATTCTCAGATGTACAAAATCGCACAATTGTAATGGAACCCCCTAAAGAAGACGCAACAGAATTGGTAAAAAATTCTGTGCTCTACAAGGAGTTCCTGGCCGAGCGCGAGGAGATTCTTCGCCATAAGTGGATCGAAAGCGAGAAGGCCGGGTACGATATCGGCTTTGAAAGAGCTCTCCTGGACTGGATCGTAAAGCATCGGTCTGCTTGGCGAGAGCGCAGACAGCGCCAGGCAAAGGGCGGATAGAATCCTTGGTGAGCCCGCGACCTCATCAAGGTTAGCTATGTCCAAGTCTATTCTGATCATGGATGGGGAGGCGATTGCCCGCGCGCTTCGCCGAATCGCTCATGAAATACTCGAGCACAATTCCGAGCCGGCGAAGTTTGCTCTCGTTGGGATTCAGTCCCGCGGCGTTGAACTAGCACGCAGGCTGGCAGGGATCATCGGAGATATTGAAGGACGGCGACCCGAAGTTGGGACTATCGATGTCGCAATGCATCGGGACGACCTTCGGCTACGGAAAAGCCTGAAGAGCGTGCAGGAAACCCGATTGCCGCTTCATCTTGAGAATTTCACGGTCATTCTGGTCGATGACGTGCTCTATACCGGTAGAACCTGCCGCGCCGCCATGGATGCCATTAGCTCATTTGGGCGCCCGAAGCGCATCCAGTTTGCAGTTCTTCTGGACCGGGGGCATCGCGAACTGCCGATTCGGCCGGATTACATCGGCAAGAACTTGCCGACATCCAGAGAAGAACTGGTGAAAGTGCGTCTTGAAAACGTTGATTCTGAACCCGATTCCGTGCGAGTAGAAAGGCCGTGAATATCTCATCTGCACCTGCTGGCGGGAACGTTTTGGGACTGGGGACATGGCATCGGAAGGATCTGCTTGGCATCCGCGAGTTGGAACGCAACGAAATTGAGACAATCCTGGACACTGCCGCAGCCTTCAAAACCGTAGGTTCGCGAGATATCAAGAAAGTTCCTGCACTCCGGGGCAAAACGATGGTCAACTTTTTCATAGAGCCGAGCACCCGCACAAGGACTTCTTTTGAGCTGGCGGCTTTTCGCCTCAGTGCCGATGTGGTGAACATATCCGCTGCGACATCAAGCCTTCAAAAGGGAGAGTCGCTCAAAGATACTGCGTTGAATCTTCAAGCTTTACACGCGGATATCATCGTTTTGCGCCATAGATCTGCCGGTGCGCCAAAGTTCTTGGCCGACCGCATGGATGTTTGCATCGTCAACGCTGGCGACGGAGCTCACGAACACCCTACGCAAGCGCTACTGGACGTTTTTACGATTCGAGAACGACTCGGAAAGATCAACGGTCTGAAAGTCGCAATCGTCGGGGATATATTGTTCAGCCGCGTGGCGCGTTCAAACATCTGGGCGCTCAAAAAACTAGGTGCGGAGGTGACGCTTGTTGGACCCAGTACACTGGTCCCAAGGGCATTTGAAGAGATGGGAGTGTCAATCGCTCGCCACATCGACGATATTCTTCCTTCGGCAGACATCATCAATTTACTACGCATTCAACACGAGCGTCAGCGCAAGGAGTATTTTCCGAGTGTCAATGAATACGTACGTTTTTTCGGATTGACGAAAGCCCGCGCAGAGAAACTGAAACCCAGCTGTCTTGTGATGCATCCCGGTCCGATAAACAGAGGAGTGGAAATCGACAGCGACATTGCAGACGGTCCGCAGAGCATGATTCTGGATCAGGTCACCAACGGACTTGCCATTCGAATGGCGGTTCTCTATCTCTGCAGCAGCGCGTCCCGGAAGGCACGATGAGGAATTTGGTCATCAAGAACGGCCGAATCATTGATCCATCGAGCGACCGGGATGAGAGGGCTGATCTGTACGTGGTAGACGGTCGCGTCTCCATCGAGCCGCCCGGAGACGGCTGCGAGGTCATTGATGCGCATGGGTTGGTCGTTGCGCCAGGTCTGATCGACATCCACGTACACCTTCGCGAGCCTGGTCAGATCCAGAAAGAAACGATCGAATCGGGCAGTCGTGCGGCAGCAGCCGGCGGGTTTACTTCCATTGTGTGCATGCCAAACACCGATCCTCCTGTCGATAACCCAAGCACAATCACGTTAATAACCGATCGCATTCGGGACACCGCTCACATCAATGTCTATCCAGCCGGAGCAATTACCAAGAAATTGCAGGGTGAGGAAATGGCGCCGATAGGGTCCATGGTTCAGGCCGGAGTCGTTGCGATCACAGACGACGGGCACTGTGTTCAAAACCATGAGTTAATGCGCCGCGCTGTCGAATATGCGCGCATGTTCGATCTCGCCGTCTTCGATCACTGCCAGGACTATAACATGGTCGGAAATGGCGTAATGCATGAAGGTTACTGGAGCACGGTGCTGGGATTGGCAGGCTGGCCTCGAATTGGAGAGGAAATCATGGTGGCCAGAGATATACTGCTGGCTGACCTGTGCAAAACGCGCCTCCATTGCCAGCATCTGAGTTCAGCAGGCAGCGTCCGATTGCTGCGTGATGCCAGATCCCGGGGCGTCCAGATCACCGGTGAAATTTGTCCTCACCATATCGCGCTTACCGACGAATTCGTCAGTTCTTTTGATACTAACTACAAGATGAATCCTCCGCTCCGCGCTCCGGAAGATGTGGAGGCGCTCATCGAAGGAGTCGCAGACGGCACGATTACGGTTTTGGCAAGCGATCATGCTCCTCACGCACTCTTTGAAAAAGAAGTCGAATTCGACCTTGCCCCTTTTGGAGTTCTCGGGCTTGAGACCGAGCTTGCTTTATTTCTCACAATCCTGCTGCACCAAAGGAAAGCAATTGATCTGAAACGCCTGATCACGCTCTACACCATAAATCCCGCGACGCTGACCCGGTTGCCGAAAGGCACGCTGCGGCCGGGGGCCGATGCAGACATCACCTTGATCGATCCGGAGCTGGAGTGGGTCTTCCGCAAAGAGGACTCGTGTTCCCGGTCTCGAAATACTCCCTTTGATGGTTGGAAACTTAAGGGGCGCGCTATCCGGACGATTGTCGGCGGAAAGACCATCTGGCCAAGCGACATTGCGCTGTGATGGGCCAGCGCTAGGGTCCGATCTCCGAGCGGACCGTCGAAAAGGAACATTTTCGCTGATATTCATCTATAACCGGGAGGGATGACCTTCGTGCCGTCTGACTAACTAATTTTTCTAATTCGGGTAGCAAGAAGAAAAATGGTACGGCACGGAGGCCATCCCTCGCTGGAAATGAACAAAATTCGTCGTCACGCGCGTATCTCTCTCCTCTTTAAACTCAGCCGCCCAGGCACGAATCACGAGATTCGCACGGGAAAGTCGGGGCAGATGGAAGAAGCAGATACTTGCTGATGGGGAGAAGAAAAGAAGGAAATGGAACCGTCCAGAGCGCAAATCCAGACCTCGATTGCGCCGGCATCGAAATAGAGGGCGCATTTTTCGTCAATCTCGGAAGCGGAATTGGAGGGGGAAAGAATCTCGACGCAGATTTCGGGCGCCCGCTCAAAAAGGGCGAGCTCGCGGATGTTCTCTGGCCGGCCAGGGGCGAGCCAGACGACATCGATAGCTTTGACGCCGCCGGCGGTGGAAACAGGGCACTCAGACAAGGTGCGGCCGCCGGGAAGGAATTGACGCAAAAGCAGGGCAACCTCGACCTGGCGCTGGCCGTGGAGCGGAGCTGGAGGCGGACTCATAAGGAGATGGCCGTGTTGATCGGTCTCGATGCGATAAGGGAGTTTCGC
>Ga0306925_10006736_pt1 | contig 10707 bp, 9 predicted proteins | sample flu12Cox44000176_FD_203755 | JGI IMG/M metagenome (GOLD analysis project Ga0306925, IMG submission 203755) | Lab enrichment of tropical soil microbial communities from Luquillo Experimental Forest, Puerto Rico - flux8day.12C.oxic.44.000.176 (v2)... | ecosystem: Environmental > Terrestrial > Soil... | reverse complement strand
ATTCTCTTCGCGCTGGGCCACGCCATCACCATCATCGGCCTGCCCTTCGCCTGGGCACATCTAAAGCTCGCCGGCTTGGCACTCTGGCCGATCGGCAAGATGATCGTGCCGATCGAGGAAGCGCGCCGCGGGCGCTACAGCCGCTACGCGCTCTAGGCTCGCTGCGCCTCGCGTGATGGGGGCTTCCCAATGGTGTCCTGCGTGCGCCGAGCGCATGCGTGAATTGATGCGATCGCGGCCTCGAATTGATAGTGGGTGAGCTCGGAGCCGAGCCGAAAAATCAGCGGGAACCGTGATGTCGACAGCCTCTTTGATGTCGACAGAACCTTCTTCGCGCGTTATCCGCTTCTCGATCGATCTTCTGGTTGCCTTTGACTACCATGCCGGCGCTCTCGAGCAGATGTCCGAGCTCCTCGAGGTGGCCGTTCGCGCCGAGCTCCTTGAACCACGCGGCCCATCTCTGCAGCTGTTTCTGCCGTTGCCCGGGGATGCGGTGTATCTCTGCCGTCGCGATATACCGGCATGGGTCGACCGGGGCGCCGAACCCCTGTCGAATGCATCCGCTACGCACAGCTCGCTTATTCCAACTCGTCGAGCAGCGCCTTTGCCTCTCTGAGATCGGGGGTGGTGAAGCCCTCGGTGAACCAGCCGTAGACCGGGGCTAGCAGGTCGCGGGCGGCGGGGCGGCGACCCTGGTCGCGCCACAGTCGGGCAAGGCTCGCGCCCGCGCGCAATTCCCACAGCTTGGCTTCCTGCTCTCGGGCGATGCCGAGAGCCTTGCGATACAGCTCCTCGGCGGCTTCGGGATGGCCTTGCCGCAGCAACAGCCGGCCTCTCTGCCGATCGAGCTCCGCGGCGAACCAGCGCTCCCCCGTCCTTTCGACAAGCTGCAACGCCTGATCCAATCGGGCCGCGGCTTCTTCGATTTGACCCGCAATCTCACACGCCCGGCCAGGAGAGCGATATACCAGGGCGTCCACGCCGTGGCCCCAGTGGCAGAGTAAGCACTCGAACCGGCACGCAGAAGAGACAGGCCCTCAGTCACATCAGGATTCTTGGCCTTGACCCACCCGCGGAAGATCGCTCCTGTTGCACGATAGAAAGGGAAACCCTGATCGGTCGCGACAGCAACCAAGTCGTCTGTCCGCTGCTCCAGGCCCATATCGTCGCCGATGATCGATAGCAGAAGGGCGTCCATACCCAGGCTCATAGCCAAAGTCGGCGGATGAGGCAGTGTGCGCGCCTCGGCAATTGCCGTGTTGCTCCCTGCCAACGCCTGGTCGGGGAAGCCGAGACAAAAGAGGACGACCGCCAAAGCCGCCTGTGCTGCCAACTGCGGGTGGATTCCAGTCTGACGCACGAGCGAGTGATGACGGTTCGGATCGTAAAGCGCCAGCACCGTTTCAAGGTGCGATCTGGACGAGGCAAAGCTGCCGATCCACATCAGGTTTCGACCGGACGAGTAGTGACCCATTACGAGCCCGGCGGAATCGTTCCGTCGACGGCTCAGCCGCAGCAAATCCTGATCCAAGCGCAACGCTACATCCAATTCGCCGCGATGCGCGTGATAACGGGACTGCCCGCAGGGAACCTGAATGAAGTCCACTGGGGAACCGAGTTGTTCCCACAATTCCCGCGCGCGAGCGTAGGCTTGGCCGGTCTCCGGCGCGCCCGAGCCTTTGACGACATTCAACACCGCGCCCAAAGCGCTGGAAAACTCGAGCTCTTTTTGCCGGCGTTCGGGGATGTCGGGCAGCAGCGCCAGCTGGTCCAGCCCCTTTTGAAATTGCGCAGCCGCCTCCGCCATCGCTGAGCGCATGACGGATCGGTGACCGGCCTTGCCCCAAAAGGCGACAGCCTTTTCGACCAGACCGGCCTCGGCGTAATGCTGCGCGAGAAGCTCGGGCTGGCTTTCCACGATCTCGGGGGAGTGGGCTGCGAGCGCTTCGGCGATCTCCGCATGCAATTGCTGCCGGGCATTGCGCAGCAAGCTGCCGTGTGCTGCGTCCTGCACCAGCGCGTGCTTGAAGCTGTAGACCGCGTCGGGCGGCGTGCCGCGCTGGAAGACCAGCTCGGAAGCAACGAGTTGACCGAGATCCGCTTGCAGCTCGTCTTCGGGAAGGCGGGAGGCCGCGCGCACCAGCGCGTAGGAAAACTGGCGCCCGATCGCAGCACCAATCTGCGCTACCCGCCGAGCCGACCCCAGGCGGTCGAGCCGCGCCAACAGCGAGGCGTGTAGGGTCATAGGGATCGCAAGCGGCGGCAACTGGCGGTCGAGCACGTAGCGGTCGTTCTCCTCGCGCAGCAAACCGCTCTCCAAGACGCTTTTGGTCAATTCCTCGACAAACAGCGGCACGCCGTCGGTGCGCTCGGCAATCTGGGAGACGACCTCGTTGGGCAACGTCTTGCCGCCGGCGATCTGCTCCATCAAAACGGTGCGGTCACGCCGGTCCAGACGGTTGAGAGCCAGCATGCTGACCCGCGGCTGGCCGGCCCAAGCGGGCTGAAACTCGGGGCGGAACGTCACGATCAGCAGCACCGGTAGGCGGCGGACATGCTCGACGGTGAGGTCGAGGAGCTCCTGCGAGGTGGGGTCGAGCCAATGCGCATCCTCCCATGCCGCGACCACCGGACTTTCGTGCGCCAGACCCTCGAGCTGGCGGATCAACGCCTCCAGCGTCCTTTTCTTTTTCCGCTGCGGACTGAGATCTGGCAGAGGGTGCCGCGCCGCAGCCGGCAATGACATCAGATCGGCGAGCAACGCCACATCCTCGTCCGGCGGGGCGGTGCGGGCCAGCAAGGCCTCGAGTTTCTCCAACTTTGCAGCGGGAGGATCGTTGCCCGTGAACCCGGCTGCCCGGCCGAGCAGGTCGATGATCGGATAGAGCGCGCTGTCCTGGTGATAAGGCGAGCAGAAGTAGCGCAGGCGGAGATGCGGCTCGGCGTGCAAGCGTTCTTCAAACGCCGCGGTGATGCGCGACTTGCCGAGGCCGGCCTCGCCGGAGACTAGTATGATCTGGCCGTCGCCCGCCTTGGCGCGCGCCCACCGGCGCAGCAACAGGTCGATCTCTTCGTCGCGGCCAACCAGCGGGGTCAATTCCGATCCGTGCAATGCCTCGAAGCGGCTAGCTACGACACTCTCACCCAGCACCTGCCAACGGCGTATTGGCCGGGTGTCGCTGTTCGTGTCGAGTGCGCCGAGATCGTGGCAATCGAGCAGATTGCCGATCAGACGCCAGGTGGTCGGCTCGATCGTCACAGTGTCCGGTGGCGCCGACATCTGCAGCCGCACCGCCAAGTCTGGAGCGTCGCCGACAATGCCGTGGTCCCGGATCTCGCCGACCGCGACGAGATCACCCACAATGACCATTCCCGTCGCTATGCCGATCCGGCACCGCATCGGCGCGTTGACACCAAGTGTCAGGGTCCTGACCGCCGCACACAATTCGAGCCCCGCGCGGATCGCCTGCTCGGCGTCATGTTCGTGCGCGGCGGGATAGCCGAAAAGGACGAGGATGGTATTCCCGAGATGGCTGGCGACGAATCCGTCGTGGCGATCGACGATCTCCGAGACGCAGCGATGAAAGGCGCCGATCGCTTCGTGCAAATCCTCGAGACCGATCCCGTCGGCTCGTGCCGTCACACCGATCGCTTCGCACGACATGGCGGTGATTTGCCGACGTTCGGCTGCGTCATGAGTCGCGAGGTCCGACACCTCGGCGAGCGCGGCCTGTCGGCCGATCGGTTCGGATACGCTATCGGAGAGGTTGGTTACAGGCAGAGGTGGGACGGGGACGGCCAGGGGCGCCGGAACACTTCGAGCGCCAACGTCAGCCCCGAGTTCGCGGATCTCGCCGGTGAATTGGTAGCCTCGCCCGGAAACCGTCTGGATCAGATCGCGGTCCGCTCCGAGGGCCTTGCGTAGCGCCGAAATCTCGCTCTGCAGCCGGTTTTCTTCGACGATCCGGCCCGGCCAGATCCGGCTCAACAGCTTGTCCTTCCCGACCGCAATCCCCGGCGCGTCGAGCAGCGCCAACAGCAGGTCGAAGGCCCGTCCGCCAAGCCTTATCGGTTGGCCTTCGGCGAGCAATTGGCGGCGATGCGGCAAGATGCTGAAACGGCCAAATTCGATGATCGCCGACGGGTCAGACAGGCGAACCATGATCGGCTATTGTAAACCATGTTCCCGCAGCAAATCACAGACTTTCACAGGCCAGTGCCGCCGGCGTGCGGATGAATGTTCAAGTCATTCAGTTTGGTGAAAGGAAAAGCGAGCCGGAGGTGGCCCTTTCCTACTCGATCAGCGACAACTCTACGGGTTGGGTTCGTACAGTTTGTATCACATTGAAACAAACACTTTGAAACCTCCTCAATTGACATACCTGTCTAAAGGTTAGAACGCCGAACTCCACCATCGCGGCCGGGTCGCAGAGGCGAATCACGGGTGATGATCAAAATCGATATTTTCAAAGAAAATCGCAGATCTTCGAATTAGCCCCCGCATCTGGAGCCGCATACGTTGTCGATGCGGCCAACCTAGCCGCCGGCCGCCGCCGCAAGCAGCCGCGGGAGCAGAACCGACTTCCGCAGTTTGTGATCTGGTCGCTCTAACTGAACTGGAGGTTGAGATGTCACTACGCAATGTCATCTACTACAATAGTAGCAATGACCAAATATCGTTGGGAGGAATCGCTCAGCTACCCTACACCGATGTCATAATTGCCAATCTACAACCGGCAGATGCCGCCGATAATAATTTCACTTTGGCCGGATGGGGTAACGCCTTCGACAATGATCTCCAAAGCAACATCCAGGCGCTACAAAGCGCCGGCAAGAATGTTCTGATCTCATTTGGAGGAGCAAACAACGCAAACTTACTTTCAGGCTACCAAAGCTATGCGCAGAATGTGGGAGCATTAGTGGATGACATAGTGAACAACTGGGTATTGCAATATGGCTTCAATGGAGTTGACATCGACTACGAAGACGATAGTGGGTTTGACCAGCCCGGGCAACCGGCTAGTTACGATGGCGCCGGATTTCTAGTTGCACTCACGAAGGGGCTCTACCAAGCACTGCCATCGGGGCAAAACATTATCACCCATGCACCATCACCACCTTTTTTTGATCCACAAGGAGGTTATTACGCTGCAAACACCCAGATCGCCGCATACACCCAGATATGGCAGCAAGCAGGTAATCAGATCGCATGGATAAACTGCCAATTCTACAACAACTCAGACTATGATGCCACCGCCGCCCTCAAGGTATCTTGGTATCAGCAAATTGCTGAAATTATGGCGGCGCCACAACAACTGTTAATGGGCGTGTCTCTTGACACGTCTCCGGACGGCGACGAAGGAGCCGAAACTCTCACCGATGTGGTCCAAAACGTTATCCCCACGCTGGAAGCCCAATTCGGCTCTCAATTTGGCGGTGTCATGGCTTGGGAGTTTTCATTAGATCAAGGTGGCGCTTGGGCGAACGGAATCGCACAAGCACTTGGCGCGAGTGCCACCCCTAATCTTTATGTCTTCCGCCAGGGGAGCGGGAACGACGGACAGCTTCGGTACTCGGTTTTCCAAGACACAAACTGGGGCGGAGATACACAAGTTCAGAACGCAGGTATGTCGGGCTCACCCTCGGCAGTCGTCTACAACGGCAATCTTTACGCCTTCCACCAAGGGCTCGGGTTCAACGGACAGCTTTGCTACTCAATTTTCGATGGCGCAAACTGGAGCGCAGACGGCTGCTTGAACCTAGGCATGTCGGGCTCACCCTCGGCAGTACTCTGGAAGGACGGTATTACTGTCTTTCACCAGGGCACCGGTCACAACGGACAGCTTGGTACACGTTTTCCGCCGATGGCACACACTGGGATGGAGATACACAAGTTCAGAACGTAGGTATGTCGGGCTCACCCTCGGCAGTCGTCTATAACGGCTTGCTTTATGTCTTCCAACAGGGAGCGGGAACGACGGAACGCTGCGGTACTCAGTTTACGATGGCACAAACTGGAGCGCAGATACACTAATTCCGAATGTAGTCATATGGTCTTCGGGCTCACCCTCGGCAGCACTGTGGAAGGGTGGCATTACTGTCTTCCACCAGGCGGCCACTAGCAACTTGCTTATGTACACGTATTCCCCCGATGGCAAACAGTGGGGCGCAGATACGTCTGTTGACGTAGGTATGTCGGGTTCACCAAGCTGTGTAGTAGTGTAATTCTATCCACCCAGAACCCGGCGGAGTTGCGCAATGATCATCGACAACTGGGCAACTTCGCCGGGCACTCTCAACCCGCCGCGCCGACCAGATCACATTGGTCAATAGACCGCACCATCATGCCTCGCTCACCGCAATCCTCCGGTGAGCACCTAAGGCCTGATGTCCAGCGCCAATCTCTGACAGAACCGACTTTCCGCAGTTTGTGATCTGGTCGTTCTAACTGAAAAGGAGTTTAACATGGCTAATCTTTATGTCTTCCACCAGGGGTTCGGTAGCAACGGACAGCTTTGGTACTCGTCTTTTGATGGCGCAAACTGGGCGCCAGATACGCAAGTTCCGATCCTAGGTATGTCGGGCTTACCCTCGGCAGTATCCTGGGCCGGTGGTATTACTGTCTTCCACCAGGGGAGCGACAACAACGAACAGCTTTGGTACACGTATTCCGGCGATGGCACAAACTGGGGCGGAGATACACTAGTTCAGAACCTAGGTATCTCGGGCTCACCAGGTTCTGTAAATCCGTCGGTACAAGCTCCAGCGGTACCAGCTCCAGTTTGGGGCCTCGGGAGCAATTCCAACTACATTTTGTACAGCAACTGCAACCCATTGATAAACCTCTCGGTCACCATCGATGTGACGGAAGACATAGTCTCCGAATCTGCGTCTGGTCCGGTCATAGGCTTCGGGTTTCAATTGAATGCCTATTCACCGCCGAACGAGACGAGCGCGTTTCAGCAGTACCTCATCGCTCTCTGGAGTACACCAAGCGGCGGGGGCGAACTTGTCGCCGGGGTCGATAACTGGCCTGTTAGTGGAGCCAATATAATCAACGACTTTCCTTATTTGACACCGTTGCCAAGCACCACATTACCCGCCGGGTACCAGCTCACGATTTCCTTGGAGAACGACCAGAACGGCAACGTCACCGGGGCGAACTACGTCGTCATCGATGATTCAGGAAACACTCTGGCGAACCTGCCGCTAAATTTATTATCGATCGGCGGCGTAACCCCAGACTTCCTGGCTCCGATTGTCGCGTTCGAGCTCAACTTCGTCGGGCCAATCAACGGCGAGAGCGCAGTGCTCTCATCCGGTGCAGGGACGATTACCTACACCGCATCGAGTTTGCTGACGGTCTTGAACCAAGAGCCCGTATGCACCGAATCGGGCTATATCACGGCTGAGACCGCCAACAGCTTTTATAGCGAGCTGCCTTCGACATCGAGCAATACGTTCACACAGTCTTTCAACGTGAGCACAGCCGCGCCGATGATACGCAAGCTAGGAAAGCCTCGTCCGAGTAGCCAATGGGTAGCTCGAGCTTAATCGAGACACGGCTCCGCCATCTTACAATCTGGGTCGAGCTCACATTACTATGGAGTAAAGGATATGTCGGGCATTTCGGTCATCACTCCACCACGCAGCACTTGGGCGAAGGGTATCGGACAAGCACTCGATAGGGCCGTACCGGGACAGTCCACGGGAAGCACACCGCTCGATTTCCTCCGTGGTATCTCAGGCTCCCAGACGGTGGCCGGGCAGCACCACCGGGAACCAAACAGCGAGCCGGCACTATGGACGAACTGGATATACGATACTACAGGCAAATTCCCCGGGCTGTGGAGCGGCGACTTCCTGTACGAGCAAGACGATATCGATAACCGCCAGACGATGATTGACGAGGCGAAAAGTCAGTGGGAGCAGGGGGCGCTGATCAACCTGATGTATCACGCCGCGCCACCCGACCTGGGGGAGCCGTGCAACTGGGACCCGGGTGTCATTAACCATCCGCTCTCGGACGACCAGTGGAACGATCTGATCACCGACGAAGGTTATCTCAACACTCAGTGGAGGGCGCGGCTGGACGTGATCTCGGTGTTCCTCCAGAACCTGAAGGATAGCGGTGTGCAGGTGCTCTGGCGGCCGTTCCACGAGATGAACCAAGGGGAGTTCTGGTGGGGAGGCCGCCCGGGCCCGCAGGGGACCCTGCGGCTGTATCAGATCACCCACGACTACATGGTTGGCACCAAAGGACTGACCAATTTGACCTGGGTATGGGACGTCCAGGACCTGGATTTCACCTGGGCCGATTATAACCCCGGCGACGGCTACTGGGACGTCTTCGCCATGGACATGTACGGGGACGGGTACACCACTGAGAAATACACCACGATGCTCCAAATCGCCGGGGACAGCCCGATCGCCATCGGCGAATGTGAGGTACTACCCACCGCGGAGGAGCTGACGGCGCAACCCCGCTGGACCTTCTTCATGGCATGGGCCGAACTGGTCCAGAGCGGCAACTCGGTGCAACAGATTCAGGACCTCTACAACGCCGCCAACGTGATCACCCTCGGCCAGATGCCGGGATGGGGTGCTCAGATGGCAAATCTTTATGTCTTTCACCAGGGGGAGGAAAACGACGGACAGCTTTGGTACTCGTCTAACAATAACATAAACTGGACCACAGATACGCAGGTTCAGAACGTAGGTATGTCGGGCTCGCCCCCAGCAGTACTCTGGGCCGATGGCATTTCTGTCTTCCACCAGCGGGGCGAGAACAACGCCGGATCGCTTTGGTACGACTATTTCGATGGCACAAACTGGTACGGAGATACACTAGTTGGAAGCAGGTGCCGTCAGCCACAACCACCTGCTGTTCCCGCGTGATGCGATCGAGGCCTACCTCGAAGCCGGCAAATGGGAGGGCGTAGAACGGTGCGCGGCTGATTGGCGCAATACACCCACTCGGAGCCGCTGCCGTTCAGCGACTTTTACGTTGCCCGTGCCCGCGCTCTGGCTGCTCTTGGCAGCCAAAGCCCGAACGCGGAGTCGCTCACAGTGGAGCTCGAGCGTCTCCGCAAAGAGGGCGAACGGCTCGGTCTGCGGATCGCGCTACGTGAAATTGTCAAGGCGATCGAAAAGAGGCGCGGCTAATTCCAGCCGTCCTGGGGCCCGGCATCACCCGGACGCGATAATCGCGTCCGGCAGAGACCGCTTCAGCGACGTTCGCGAAGCGCCCTATTAAATCTAGAAATCACGTCAATTGTCTCTGCAGCGCTATGAGACCAGCAACCATGCGAACAGCGCCTGCGCCGTCTCTCGCGGGGAGTCTTTGCATTTCCATTTCGTCTGCATAAAACTGTAGATCGTCAATTACCCGTTGCAAGGTCTCCCTTACCGCGGCGCGAATCTCTGTCGATAGCGGCTCCACGATGCCCACTCAGCTAAACCCGCAACCAGAGTGCGGGGCGTGAACGAGAAGCGCCCTACGTGCATCCGTCAGAGTGCGGGATGATCCGAGCGTCTTCCACTCCGCGGGATTTGTTCCGCATTGGGATTGTAATGTAAATTCTACACGCTCTGAACCATCGGCGAAAACGCTCGTCTCTTCCAAAATTCGATATTTATAAATTTGCATGGCGAATACTCCGCGATTCGCAATCGTAATGCACAAGAGGCCGTCGGAATGCTGTTGCTAAAGCCTTTAAATTTTGGTGAATCTTGGCAAAGACAGGCGCGAGTATATTTCGCGCGGCCAGCCGACCCGACACATCGACAGAATTCCTCCGAGCAATTGTAACGAATCGCGAGAGATTGTAACATTTCTTAGCGGGTTTCGTCAATGACGTTGGTGCTACGGCCACGAGCGTCACCCGAGGCCGAGACGCACGTGGTCGCGGGTGCGGCGATAGCTCTATGATCCGGTCCGGGCCTGAGCCACATCAGGGAGAACACGCGATGATGCCCGTCGAATTCGATGTTGCGGGGAAAGTCGTCTTCATCACCGGGCCGGACGCGGCATCGGCAAAGGAATTGCCCAGGTCCTCGCTGAGTCCGGGGCCGATATCGCGCACAATGCCCTGACGCCCAAATACGTCGAGGGGACGGCGGCGGAGATCGCGGCGGCGTCCGGAAGGTTGTGGTCCCCGTCTTCGCCGACGTCACGAAGGCGGACGAGGTCCGGCGCACGGTTGATACGATCCTTGCCACCTTTGGGCATATCGACGTGCTGGTGAATGCGCTCGGAGACTCGATCCGCAAGCCGCTGGTGACATTGCCCGACAAGGAGGATGGCGCCGCCGGGTTTCCGACGACGAACTCCGCTTCATCATGGACGTCAACCTGACCGAGGCGCTGCTCTGCAAGCGCGCCGTCGGCCCGCACATGCTGGCACGGCGCTCGGGCAAGGTGATCAACATCGCCTAATGGACCGCCTATCAGGGCGGCCGGGACATAAGTCCTCTACACGACGGCCAAGACGGCACTCGCCGGATTTACCCGAGCCCAGGCGCTCGAATGGGCGCCCTATGGCGTACAGGTCAATGCCATTGCCCCCGGCATTTTTCCGGACGTCGTGACGTCCGGCGAAGAGCGCGTGCGCCAGAGCATGCAGCGCGCCGAGCAGACCGTGCCGCTCAAGCGGCCCGGGAGGCTGCGGGAAGTCGGCTTCCTGGCGCTCTACCTCGCGTCAGCCGC
>Ga0306925_10006734_pt1 | contig 10709 bp, 6 predicted proteins | sample flu12Cox44000176_FD_203755 | JGI IMG/M metagenome (GOLD analysis project Ga0306925, IMG submission 203755) | Lab enrichment of tropical soil microbial communities from Luquillo Experimental Forest, Puerto Rico - flux8day.12C.oxic.44.000.176 (v2)... | ecosystem: Environmental > Terrestrial > Soil... | reverse complement strand
GCTTGCGTCATTGGGGGCTCCCCAGACAGTTGCAGCTCGTGTGGTGATCACAACAGATCCTCCAGCTTCAGGTTTTGTGCCCCGCCTTTCCACGACGCGTCAAACTGCTTCTTGATGAACCACGCGTCGTACTCGCGTTTCTGACGAATCAGAGTCTCGTGCAGACCGAAGAGCGACCGCGGATTCCGCGGATTGCGATCTAGATCGGCGCGAAACACCTTCTCCGCGCTAGCCGCGTCGCCGGTCATCAGCAAAGCTGCCCCCAGCGACTCACGCACGGGAAAGAACCAGTCAGGTGGCTCGCCGTACTTGAGGCTGTCCTGAATGGCGACGGCCTCGCGCAGCATGGCCACGGCTTCGGTGTTGTCCTTCTTGATTGCAGCTATTTTTGCGCCGAGAACGTTCTTAGCTATCTTCATGATGTCCTTCGCCTTGTTGTTGAACGGCATAGCGAAGATCACATCTGGAGGCGTGGCGGCTTCACTTTCGACTACTATGTTGTACTCAGCCTCTGCCTCAGTAACTTTTCCCGTCCCAGCGAAGGCCAGCCCACGGCCAAAGTGCCAAAACACGGTCGCGGTCTTCATTGCCGAATCAGGCGCGGGCATCTTCAAGATGTCGTCCCAGTGACGGAAGCGAATCTCTACCGCAACCGGAATCGTCATGAATCCTTCCAGTGGAGGCATAGCTTTCACATGGGGTCCGACATTCGCCTCAAGCAGTTTCGCATTCTCTTTTGCTTCGGCATAGTTGCCATTGGTGGCCGAGCACATCGCGATGAAGTGTAGATTATGGCTGTAGTACATCATGGGGTAAATTCCCTGCACTCCGGTGGCTTTGATGTAAGCCCGATCCACGGCTGCCGCCTGCTCATTTGTTCTCACGGCGGCCTCGTAGTCGCCAGTTCGAATGTAGACGTGGGCGGGCATGTGCACGATGTGTCCGGCATTGGGCGCCAAGGCAGCCAGCTTGTTTGCTCCGGCCAATGCTCGCTCCGGAGTGGGCGACGCCTCGACCGCATGGATGTAATAATGGATCGCGCCAAGGTGGTTCGGATCGCGCTTCAGCACCGATTCCAACGTGGCCACGATTTCTTCGGTACCCCTCTCGGGAGTGCCGTCGGGATGCCAGAGGCCCCAAGGATGCAAATTCATGCCGGCCTCGGCAAATAGCGTCGCCGCGTCCAGATCGTCCGGAAACTCGCTTACGAGCTGCTGCATCGCGTCGCGGTAAGCCTCCGCCGCCTTTCTCAAATCAGAATTCGGATCCGCTGGAAACCTTTTCGCGATGGCCCGAATGTAAGCCTGCTCGGTCGGGGAAGCTCGGCTAGAGAGGTCTAGCGCCTTCTGTGCCGCATCATGGGCTTTCTTGTAGCGGTCGGGATCGGCTGGATCGTTGTAATTCGGCCCCACTGCCTCGGCAACTCCCCAGAAAGCCATCGCCAGTTTGGGATCGAGTTCCGCAGCGTGCTGGAACGACCGCGCTGCTTCGTCGTGATTAAACACGTAGATGAACCGCAGGCCCTGATCAAAAAACTCCTGTGCCTGGATAACGTCGGTGGAAACCGGATGATGAATGTCACCCAGACCAGTTACCAGCGTGACGGAATGGCCTTGTGGATGAGCTGCGTAATCTTGCGCTGCAACGCTCGCGCAGAGGAGCGCTCCACAAACTATCTGAACCAGGATTCTCATTTTTCTACCCTCCGTTAGCTCTTAGCCGATTGCCAGCATGTCGCCGACTTCCTTGCTGATACCAACACCTTACATTTGCTCTCGGAACCCCGATTTAACCGAGTCACACCCACTGATTCCGTTCAAGTTGCGGTCGGTGTTGCGCGGGAGTTTGAAAACCCCGGCGGCTTTGTCGCGTCCCTGAAATGCAGAAGGGATTTGGCGTGTCGATTCGTGAAGCGGAAGGCTAGCAGCGATAAGCGCACAAAAGATCAACCAACTCGAAAGTGGTCAGCCGTTGAGTGGGACTCCCGGGCACGAGCAATGGGAGTATCACACTGTTTGGGGTAGGTGGCTGAACGAAGTGAGGATCGAGTCTTTGAGCCTTGCCGAGATGATTCGGTCGCAAGACGCCTGTGACGTCGTCAGTGGGATCCGGGGTAGCAAGAACATATGCAATTGCGAAGATAGAAAGGAGGGCCAACGCGATTCGCGCTGCGCGTAACATGGTGCAAAAGTTGATAACACGCAGCTTCGCCCCTGTCAAGAAGTGGGGCAGCAGAACCAGCAGAAGTGGGCAGCAACAGCAACAGAGCAACAGATTGGTCATCCGGATTGCGCAATCACAGCACGTTCCCGCGAGAATACGCTGACTGGGATCGCTCTTTCATGTGCCGGCAGTGCGGCGCGCTGTTTTCATTCTAGAGAGCGTCAGGACCGTGAGATGCAAAGCCAGCGCATAAATAGGTTGGACAGGAAAGTCCGGACTGCGCACACGTGTGTCTCTTCTCGGCGAGGCTAAATTATTCAAATCGTGAGACTTCTGGGCTCGGGAGGCTCGTCCTCATCCCGCCCCATTCCACCCCGACGTTTTTTCGGCCTCACCAAACCTTTTTCACTTTCTGACGTATTCACTGTAAGCGAGTGGCATGGATTGTCCTCTCGCCCCAAAAACGATCACACAGGCGAAAGATGAGCGAAACGAGGCAAAAGAGCTCACTAATTGAATCACTCGATTCCACTTGGCGTGACCTGAGATACTCTCTCCGCACCCTCTGCCGTACTCCTGGCTTCACGGCCATCGCTATCCTTACTCTCGCCCTCGGCATCGGCGCCAACACCGCCATCTTCACCCTCCTCGACCAAATCCTCCTCCGCCTTCTACCTGTGAAAAATCCAAGCGAACTCGTCCTCCTCACCATGCGCGGCCGCCATTACGGCAGCAACTGGGGCGGCAACGTCATCTCCCATCCGATGTTCCGGGATTTTGCCGCTCACAACGATGTCTTCACCGACATGTTTTGCCGCTTCCCTTACTCCGGCAGCCTCTCCTTTAATGGGCGAGCCGAGCGTGTGGACTTCGAGCTTGTTTCCGGCACTTATTTCTCCACTCTCGGCATCAATCCTCATCTGGGCCGCGTCTTGACACCAGAAGATGACCGCGTTCCCAACGGCCACCCCTACGCTGTCCTGAATTACGCCTATTGGGTTTCTCGCTTCTCCCGTGACCCCGCCATCCTCGGCAAGACCCTCATTCTGAATAACTATCCAATGACCATTGTTGGCGTTCTCCAGCCAGGCTTCGACGGCGTAGAGCTTGGCCGCTCTCCAAAACTTTTTGTCCCGATCATGATGGCAAAAGCGATGCTTGTAGGCGTGACGGACGACATGCTCACGGAGCGCCGCAATCGCTGGGTCAATGCCTTTGGCCGTCTGAAGCCCGGCATCAAGCGCGAAAAGGCTAAGGCCGCTCTCCAGCCCTTCATGCACTCCATGCTCGACATGGAAGTCAAGGAAAAGGCCTTTGCCCACGCCTCGCCTTATGATCGCGAGCAATTCCTCAGATGCTCCATCGACGTCCTGCCGGGTTCGCAAGGCAGATCCTACGCACGCCAGACGCTGTCCACGCCTTTGTGGGTCTTGATGGCAACGACCGGCTTGGTTCTTCTCATCGCCTGCGCGAATCTTGCCAATCTTCTTCTCGTCCGCGGAAGCGGCAGGAATAGAGAAATCGCCATTCGCCTGGCCATGGGCGCCACTCGCGGCCGCATCATTTTTCAGCTGCTCGTGGAAAGCCTTTCTCTCTCCGCGCTCGGCGCCGCCGCTGGCCTTGTCCTCGCCTATTCGGCCGACAAAGCTCTCATGGCTGCTTATATGCCCTCCGACTCCAACGGCCTGCTCATCTCCACTACTCCCGATGTGCGCATCCTGCTCTTCACCCTCTTCGTCACAATCTTGACCGGCATTTTCTTCGGCCTTATGCCCGCTCTGCAAACTACCAAGCCAGACGTTGCCAATACGCTTAAGGATCAAGCGGCGTCGGTTATCGGCGGGAGCCATGGCGGTCTCCGCAAGTCTCTCGTCGTCGTCCAAGTCACGCTCTCTTTGCTCCTGCTTATCGGCGCTGGCCTCTTCACTCGCAGCCTCGGTAATTTGCGCAATCTTGGTCCAGGGTTCCCTGTCGAGAACCTAGTGGGCTTCGAGATTGACCCGTCGTATAGCGGCTACAGTGTCGATCGGCTGAAGATTTTCTACCCTCAGTTGCTAGACACTCTTGCTTCCATCCCTGGGATTCGCTCTACAGGACTCGCCTCTCAGCGCATTCTGGAAGACGACGAATGGGACAGCAGCATGACGGTGGAGGGCTTCACTCCGCCCACTCCCGACGCTCATCCCGAACCCTATATGAATGAAATCAGTCCCAACTACTTCGCCACGCTTGGCGTTCCCATCGTCGCGGGCCGCGATTTTCGTCCCACGGACAACCACGAAATCAAGCACCGTCCCGACGCTCCCGCGGATCGGGGCTGGCAGCCCGCGACCGTCATGATCAATGAAACGTTCGCGAAAAGATACTTTGCCGGCCGGAATCCAGTCGGCCTTCACATTGGCTTCGGCTCCGACCCCGGCACACCCACCGATATGGAAGTCATCGGCGTGGTTAAGGACGTCAAATACACCAACCTGCGCGACGAAATCCCTCCGCAGGCCTACCTTCCTTACCTCGGAAGCCGCTACGTCGGCGGCATGGTGATCTACGTCCGCACCGTCGGGGATCCTGACCAGCTGATGTCCGCGATTCGTTCCAAAGTGCGCGACCTCGATTCCAACCTGCCTGTCTTCTACATGCATACAGAAGAGACGCAAATCTCCAATTCGCTCTCCGCAGAGCGCATGGTAGCGAGTCTCTCCGCGGTCTTTGGCTTTCTAGCAACGCTTCTCGCAGTCATCGGCCTCTACGGCGTGATGGCCTACACCGTCGCGCAGCGCACTCGCGAAGTCGGCATACGCATGGCTCTCGGCGCTACACAAGGCAATGTCATTTGGCTGGTGATGCGCGAGGTTCTCTTGCTTATCGCCGTCGGCGTTGGCCTTGCTCTTCCCGCGTCTCTGGCGCTCACCAAACTCGTCCAGAGCCAGCTCTTCGGGCTCACGCCGCACGACCCCGCAACTCTGACGCTCGCTACCACGGCGTTGGCCCTCGTCGCGTCGGCCGCTGGATATGTACCCGCTTGGCGCGGCAGTCGCCTTGATCCCGTCAAAGCTCTCCGATATGAGTAAATCATGGTCCTTTCAGGACCACAATGAAGGATGAAAGGAGCGGGACCGACGCTTTGTTTTCAACGAGATATCCGGCTTCTTTCATAAGGAGTGAGGATCTGTTGCCTGTCTAAGCTGCTTCACCCAGCGCATATCCGAATCGGGTGCGACGAAGTTGTAGCGATTTTCGAACAATCTTTCGGGACCTCCGTGGCTATGGACATGGGGTTCACCTCATCGCACTAAGACGGACCGTGAAAATCAGGATCGTCGATCACTTTTTCGCACGAAAGTAATTGGACCGTGCCATCGCCGGGAGCTCGCCAGCTTTCCTCAACGAGTTTTGTGCCGTGTAAATCGACGTAGGTGGCGTGAAGTTCGGGCCCGTTGAACTCGAGGTTGACGTGGCCATTGACGCCAAGGCCTTCGGAGCCTTTCCGACCGTCCCAGAATTTGGGTTGTGGATCGCGCGAGGGAGGTTTGATGCCGAGCGGCATGCCACCGTGGCCGACGCAGCGCCCGTGGGCTTTTAGTTGGTCCTTGCCAAAGAGATCGTAACCGGCGAAACGGTGCTCGTGGCCCCAAAACCAGAGGGTCGGGCCCTTGACGCCTGCGGCAAAGAGTTGCCGCGCAGGCTTCGGGAAGTCGCTCTCGAAGCCAGAGTAATACTGCTGGTGGGAGAGGAGCACGATCCCGCGCGGGTCCGGTTTGCCGGACTGTGGGATGACGATTTCCTGGAGCCAGGTGATCGAGGGCCTAGGTAGCTTGCAGTTTCCGCCGAGGCCAGGGATTTGTTCGAGAACCGGAATGCCGGTGGAGTTGTAGCCGGTATCGACCGCAATCAAGCGCCAGTGCGCATTTTGCAGACAGAAAAAGCTGGTTTGCTGGCCCAGCATGCGGCTGTCGCGGCGAAGTCCCAACCGGGGAAGAAACACATCGAAATAGCCGATGCCGTTGGCGTACATCTCGTGGTTGCCGTTCATGGCGAAGCTGCCGAGCAAGCCGATGGGCCAGACCACTGGATCGTAGTTGTTAATGGGATTGCGGATTCCCAGACAGTTCTCATTCACTTCGATGGGGTCCCCGACGTAATACACGTCGCCAATATGCAGCGTGAAGTGGGGATTGAACGCGTGCATCTGCTTGGCCACAGCGGCCGCTTCGTCGGTTCCGGTGCCCCAATCGCCGGCGAGAGCGATGCGCACGTGATCGGACCCCTGCTCGTCGAGGAGATCGTACATCGCGTTTTGCGGAGAGGCGGTGTGGGGCGGGAAAAAATGCTTGTCGCGGATCACGTACGCGAGATAGTGGCGGGCCCACTTAAGGATAGCGGCAGGCGCAAACGAAGATTCGAGCGGAAAATTCGGTTTGGAAGCTGCTTCCTGCGCGCGGCGCAAGTGGGACACACCGGCCGAACGCGGCAAGCGCAACAGATCACTCCGTTTTCTGCGGTGGCGCAGACCTCGTGTATCGGAGGCGGTGGAGCCGGTCTGCGGAGGACTCATCTGAGACGCCGACATGTGTGGCCTCCTGATTAGTGCGGAGAGTTGGCCGAACGTTTCACGGCAGAACGGATTATACAGAGGGCAAACATCGTTGTTGTGCTCGAGAGAGTGTATTGGCTATAAAGGTCAGAGAGTCTGCGGACCCTCCTAACTGCGGAAGCCGCGTGGAGGTTGCCTTGAATATCCTAAGCCAACTTGTTCTTGGAATTCTTTGCGCCGGAGTGTGTGCACAGGTGTACGCGGGGCAGGCGGAGACGCCGCCGGCCGCGGCGAATGAAACGAAGGGCACTGTACAAGGGAAAGTAGTGCAGGAACCAGGCGGCCAGGGAATCCGCAAAGTGAGAGTGAGTCTCGCAGGCCGCTCGGGTCAAAGGGCGGTGCAGTATGAAGCGATCACCGACGAGACAGGCCAGTTCAAAGTCGAAGGTATTGAGCCGGGAGTGTATGTGGTGCAGTTAGAACGATTGGGATACGTTGCGGACGTAAAGACGAACCGAGACAGAGCGGTCAAGGTGATCGCCGGGCAGGGCACGAAGGATCTGGTGTTTCACATGCTCGTAACCGGCGTGATCTCGGGAAAGATTGTGGATGCGGACGGAGACCCCTTGCGAAATGTGGACGTAATGGCGACGGTCAGCACTGGCAGAGCGACACTAGGCTATCGGGCACACGTGGCTAGGGGAGCCACGAACGATTTAGGAGAATACCGGATCGCGGATCTGCCACCTGGAAAATATATCGTGCAGGCGACTCCCCCGAAAACTGAAGTGTCACCTCTTGCCCCAAAGGAGAAGGACGCCAACGGGCGTCTGGTGTATGTGACGACTTATTTTCCAGGAACATTGGACCAGCGGCGGGCCGTCGCAGTTGAAGTTTCTGCGGGGAGTACCTTCATGGCGAACTTTGGAGTGGTGTCTAGCCGGGCCTACCGCGTGAGCGGAACGGTGATGGGACTGACCGCTTCGCCAAAGGCGCAAAGCAGTGCGAGTGGAGTTGCCATTTGGGCGGCGTCTCAGGGAATTGGCCAGCTCTTCCTCGTGGGACGGAACGGGCAAAGCGAGGAGCAGAATTTGGGTGAAGATGGGAAATTTGAATTTCCGAATGTGCTGCCCGGGACATACCGCGCTCATTTGATTGTATTTTCAGACTTTTTCAACGGACAGATGCCGTCCATAAAAATGCAAACGATCAGCAGACCTATTGAGGTAAATGGATCAGACGTGGTCGGCTTGCAACTACAGGTGGATAAGGGAGGGGATGTTAGCGGAAAATTTCGCGCGGACGGAAACGAGAAGATCGATTGGAAAGAGTTGAATGTGAGCCTGCTCGCAGTGCCCGAGAGCGAGGAGGAAGCGGTGGACTTGCGGATGGAGATGCCGACAGGGATGGCACAGGTGAATGAAGACGGCTCGTTCGAGATCAAAGACGTGCCAGGAGCAGATTATCAACTCGCAGTGATGGCGCGTTCGGAGAAATTCCGCGATTACTATACGAAGTCGGTGTTGCTGGGTGGACGAGAGGTGGTTGACACGGGATTTGCGATGAGCCCCGGGGCGGTGTTGGACGTGGTTGTGAGTGCGAAGGGTGCGGGGATTGAAGGAACAGTGGTTGACAAAGAGGGTAAGGCTGTGGCCGAGGCGAACGTAGTGACAGTGCCGAGTTCAGGAAAACTGCGACGGCCGGATGCGTACCAATTCGGTAGATCGGACGAAAACGGTCATTTCGTGTTGCGAGGCATGAATCCGGGAGAATTTGTAGTGCTTGCATTTGACGAGATACAGGGAGACTACCGCGCGCCGGGATTTGCGAAGAAATATGCAGGAAAAGGCGAAAAGGTGGAGTTGGAAGAGGGCGGGACGAAGAGCGTGGTAGTGAAGTTGATCACGGAAGAGGGCACGGGACCGTAACCCGGACATCTTCTCGGGATACTCAATCGTGGTTGGGAGGCCAGGTAGGCAAGGGTTTCAGCAGCTCGCAGGGGAAAGGTGCCGAGTCCGAGACGTGGACTCTCCTGTGCTTCATTGCAACAAGCGCACCGCAGAGTATGAACTCGAGCCGTGGTCCGAATGGATCTAAGTCTTCGTCGAAATCGTCGCTTGTCATCCCTCCCATGTCGAAGCGCATTGAGACCAAGGCCGGGTTAGTATCCGCGGCCCCAACCCATTCCGTCGGCAATTTCGAAATAGAAAAGGGCTGGCAGAAAGACAACGCCTTCTCAATAGGCCAGGTTCGGGTAAATCAGCTCGAACGTGCTCAGGCCTCCCCTCTGATCGATGAACCGCGGATCGTCGAGGAGCATGTAACTCACGCAATCGATCAGGTGCCGATCCTTGTCCATTGAGTTTTAGAAAAACGCTGCCGGAGAGATATGGAATCGTTTGCTCAATTTCTCTATATGGGTTTTGTTGAGATCACGTTTCTTGTTCAAGACTTCGGACACGATGCTTTCAGAGCCAAAAATTGTGACTAGGTCTTTCTGGCGAAGACCATTGGCGTCCATCAGCGTGCGAAGGACTTCCACCGGAGAAGCATCAGGAATGGAATGATACTCTTCTTCGTATGCTTCGATCAGGGTTATCAGGACTTCAGCATATTTCTCTTCTTCGCTCGTTGGATTAGCCTTGCTTGTCAGTTTGTCCAAGACTGACAGATATTGCTCATGTTGACGCTGAGATGTAATTGGCGTTGGCGAGCTAACTTCCAGCGCGTACTTTTCGGGTACGGCAATCATGATTTTTGCCGCTCCTTCTCATCGTACTCAGCGTGACTCAGAATGCGTCGGATGTACACCATCCTCCATCTGTATTTGATGGTAGCCATCAGCCTGCATCTGTTATGGCTTATGTCGAAAACGACGAAATGTCCGACAACATCTGAATTTCTCCAACTGTTTCGAACACCAGCAAGGTTTTTCCAGTCCGCCTGCTTTGCTATCTTGTACCAAGCGTTTAGAGATGCCCACCATTCCCTGTGCTTAGCGGTCGCTTCCCTGATTGCCTTCCGGCTAACGATCCGCATGGACAAATCTTCGCATTTTGCGAAGTTCATGTCAAGCAAAAGCCACCAAGCTCACCAATTAGCCGCAGCGACTGATGGGCCGTTCGCCCTCGAAAGAATCGACGACGGTCACCATTTTTCTTACGTCTGAGGATTTCTACTCTTTAGATTTGAACAACAGGATTGTACTTGCGGACCGAGAACCTACCGACTGCGGGCGACGGCGCGAGGTTGTCAGTTCTGTTTGATGGTTTCGTTGCCTAGCTGTGACTGCAGGGATTCAGCGAGGCTTTCAAGATTTTGCGGGTGTACACGAATCACTCCGCTACGCGGGCTATCAATTTCCGCTATGAGAAAAAGCGATATGGAAAGAGCCAACGGCAAGACCAGAAACATAAACGCTCTTCTCCCGTGCGCACCATAGCCAACCAAGAGGTTGCAGAAGATGGAGATCGTTATCATGAGGGCCCACGCAGCAATTGGGATGCGGTTCCACCAGGCGGCCTGCGTATACCCCTGCGAGTTCAATACGTCGTTCATGCCGGCCACCGCGAGAGCCGCCACAGGCGATAGTTGCCCGGCACCGGGCGAAACCACCGCCGACCACATGTCGGTCTGTAGTTGAGCGACTTGGGCATCGATCTGTCGGCGCTTTGGCGCGTTCAGGGTTCTGTAATGAAGGATGCGCTGGTCGAGATAACGCTTCAGCAGCGCACGGACTTTCGCCGCGTCTGCCGCCGGCAACAAATCTGCGCGCACATACTCCGTCCCGATAGCGTTGGCTTCCTGCTCTTCATAATGCTTGCGCTGATCGTAGCGGGTAACAGCCATCGAAAATGTAAAGGCAATGATAAGAGCCAAAAGCGTTAAGGTACCGCCAAGGACGAACATAAACTCGTCGCGATCGTCTTCCCCCGCCGCACGCTTCCCTTTGCCGAAAGAACTTCCAATCCACGCCGCGAACCAAAAACTGGGCAAAAGCACCACAAACATC
>Ga0306925_10006733_pt1 | contig 10710 bp, 11 predicted proteins | sample flu12Cox44000176_FD_203755 | JGI IMG/M metagenome (GOLD analysis project Ga0306925, IMG submission 203755) | Lab enrichment of tropical soil microbial communities from Luquillo Experimental Forest, Puerto Rico - flux8day.12C.oxic.44.000.176 (v2)... | ecosystem: Environmental > Terrestrial >... | reverse complement strand
CACCCGGAGCCCGAACACGCCCTGGAATCGTTCCCACTCGTCGCCCGACACCTCGAGATCCGAAACAGGCTGGAAGCCCAGCACGTCGCGGTAGAAGGCGAGCGAACGATCCATGTCCGCGACCGTTACGCCAACAGAGTCTACGGCGACGACTTGCGCCTCGACGGGCCGAAGGCCGACGAGAGCCACGACAGCGGCGGCCGCCACGATCATCCGACGCGTATACACGCCCACCATGACTGTCACCGTCCAACCGAAGGTGATCACCTGAACCCTCGCTCTCGCAGATGGTTGGCGACCCGGAGGGCGTTGGCCATAATTGTCAGCGCCGGGTTCACGGCGCCACTGGAGGGAAAGAAGCTCGCGTCGACCACGTACAAGTTGTCGACCTCGTGCGCCCGGCAATTCGCGTCCAGCGCCGAAGTCCGTGGATCGCGGCCGAAGCGGACGGTGCCATTCTGGTGAGCGACACCGGCCAGCGGGATGCGCTGCCCGACAAAGAGGTTACGGGCGAAGAGCCCTTCGTGGCACTCGTGCCCATGGATATGGCACTTCGTCTGCCGCGTCATCAGGTCCTTCAGCTTGGCTACGAGCCGCCGATGGCCTTCCTCATTGTTCGGGCGGTACGCGAGCACAATGTTGCCCGCTCGGTCGAGGGTGACGCGGTTGTCTCGATCAGGAAGATCCTCGGAGGTGAGCCAGAAGTCCAGCGAGTGCCTCGCCATCAGCTCGAGCGTCCAGCCCGGAGCGAGGGCTGGCGCGCCAGCACCGAGCGTCGCGGCGTCCAGCTTACCCACGAAGGAGATGTGGCCCATGGGGTAGTGCCAGTCGTCGGAGCCGAAGTAGAAGTCGTTCAGAGCGAGTGTCTTCTGGAACACCGTCGGGTTTGGGCACTTGGACACGGCCATGAGCACCGCATTGACATGCCCCATGTAGTGGCGGCCGACGACGTTCGATCCGTTGGCGAGGCCTCCTGGATGCGGGCTACTCGTCGAGCGAAGCAGCAGCGCGGCAGAGTTGATGGCGCCGCACGAGACGACGATAACGTCGGCTGTGTACGATTCGGTCGCGCCGGCGCGTTCGACGACGACTTGCCTAACCTCGCGACCAGAGGAACTCGTCTCGAGCCGAGAGACGTAGGCGCCCGTGATGAGCGTCACGTTCGGATGCTGAAGTGCCGGGTCCACGCAGAGGACCTGAGCGTCGGACTTGGCATCGACGAGACAGGGATGCCCGTCGCATGTGTCGCACCGGATGCACCGGCTCTGCGACGGCTTCTGCTCGTTCAACATGACGCCGAGAGGGACGTGGAACGGCCGCAGCCCGAGACGGGCGAAGTCGTCGCTCAGTTGCTGGATGCGCGGCTCGTGGCTGACGGGAGGATGGGCGTACGGTCCGCTTGCCGGCGGGTCTGTGGGATCCTCGCCCCGTAATCCGTGTACTTGATAGAGGCGCTCAGCGTCCCGGTAGTACGGCTCCAACTCGTCGTAGCCGATCGGCCATCCCGGCGAGATGCCGCCCCAGTGCTTGATCTCGCCGAAGTCCTCGCGCCGCAGCCGGAAGAGGGCGGCGCCATAGAACTTGGTATTACCGCCGACGCAGTAGCTCGTATGCGGATGCAGCTCACCGCCATCGGCGTCACGCCACACCTCTTTGGTGTGATACTTGCCATCGACGTTGACCGCTTTTGTGCTCCAATTGTCCTTCTCGCGTCGCACGTAATGGCCGCGCTCGAGAAGTAGAATGCGCTTGCCCGTCGGGGCGAGAGCATAGGCGAGCGTGCCACCACCGGCACCACTTCCAATGATGATGATGTCGAAATGGTTCATCGGTCACGCTCCTTGCCCGCGATACCGGCATCGAAAGACGCATCGGTAGCCGTTCTGGTGATGGAGCTTGGCGCAGGCGACTCCGCGCGAGCTGACCCGGTGGTAGAGTTCAGCGCCGGCCAGCATGCCGAGCAGGGGCGCCGTGAAATAGACCCAGAGACCCGCCCACGTCCATGCCGGCAACGCTGATCCAAGAGTCCTCGCCGGATTCATGCTCATTCCTGAGAGTGGCGCCTCGACGGCGATGTAGAGCGCCACGAGCGCGCCGGCGCATATCCCCGTGAACCGGGCAACCCTTGGCACATTCGACGTGAGGAGAACGACCAGGATCAAGACGAGCGAGATCATGAACTCCGCCACGAACGCGGCGAGACGTCCCCACACGCCGGGACGCGTTACCGCGTAGTTGACCGCTGCGTTGGCCAACGCGTCACGGAGCAGCGCGGCGGTGACGAGAACGCCCGCCAACGCCCCGGCGAAGTGGGCGATGACGTAAAACGCCGCGTCCCACGCTTCTACCCGGCCAAGCCGGAGGAACGTCAGCGTGATGGTGGGGTTGAGGTGCGCGCCTGACCGTTTGCCCCACGGCGAATAGATGAGTCCGATGGCCGTGAGACCCATCGCGAGACCGATGAGCGACCGGCGCACGAACGGGTCTGACATCCCGGCGCGCACCGGCGAATGAGGGTGCTCGACAAGGACGGTGAAGACACACGCGGAGATCATGAACAGCCCGAGACCCGCCGCTTCCATCAGATATTCGGGCCAATGACGCGTTAGCGCGCGGCGCATCGGATGAGCGACGCTTATCCGCCGTGGGCGAATGCGGGATAGAGCGTCATGCCACCGTCCACGAAGATAGTCTGGCCGTGAACATAGTCCGCGGCGTCGGAGGCGAGCCACACGGCCACGCGTCCAATGTCTTCAGGGGTGCCGATGCGCCCGTACGGGATCAGCCGCAGCAGCGATCTCAGCGCACCGGGCGTCTCCCATGCGCCGCGGTTGATGGGAGTTTGAATCGCCCCCGGGGCGATCGAGTTGACTCTAATTCGATGCGGCGCGAGCTCTTGCGCGATCGACTGCATGAACAGCTTCACGCCGCCTTTGGAGGCGGCATAGTTCGCGTGCCCGGCCCAGGGGATCGCCTCGTGAACCGAGGAAACACAGATGATCTTGCCGGCGGCGCGGGAGATTTGCGGCCGCACAGACTGGCGTACCATCGCGTGCGCCGCTGCGCGGGCGCAGAGGAACACTCCGGTCAGGTTGACGCCCAACACGCGGTTCCACTGCTCGAGCGTCATGTCGATGAAAGGAGCGTCCTGCTGGATTCCGGCGTTGTTGACAAGGATGTCGATGCCGCCCCACGCGCCGAGCATCTCGGCGAACATTGCCTCGACCTCGGCCTCCTTCGACACATCGGCCCGAATCGCCAGGGCCTCCACACCATCGGATGTGATCTCGTTGGCCACCCGGGTCGCTGATTCCGGGTTCGACACGTAGTTGACGACGACTGCCGCGCCGGCCGCGCCAAGAGCGCGGGCGATGCCTTCGCCGATGCCCGAGTTCGCGCCGGTCACCAGCGCCTTTTGTCCTTTGAGTGGCTGCTGAGCCATTACGCGTGTGCGCTGGTCGTCGCGCTTCGATCGTCAGGCGACCGCGCCGCCTCCGGAGCCCCTGCGACGGCACCCAACACCAGGCCGTAAACGAGATGGCCGAGCAACGACGAGACAGCGCTCGGCATCCCACCAGCCTTGGCGCCGAAGAATCCGCTCCCCATCGCGGGCAGCATGACGAGCTGAGCGAGGAGCCAGAGCACGATTCCCCACACGATCCCTCGCAGCCACGGCGGCCCCGTCAAGCGCTGAGAGACGACGAGGATATAGACGAGCGGAAACACGATGATGCCATTGGCGAGGTGGGCCATCATACCCAACGCCCAGCTACCTCCCATGACGGAGCCGAGCATCGCCGCGATATCCATTGCTTGCCCGGTCATCGCGGGAGCTACGAAGTACATCATTGCAGTGAGCAAGGCCGTCCCTAAGACCCCTCCGATGATCGCGCGTTTGATTTTGATCACGGCTTGCTCCTCTCTGCGCTCGCTACTCCGCTCCGCATTGCTCAGAACCGAATCCGCTCGAGATCTCGTGTCGGATCAACGGAACACGAAAGCGGTTGTCGAACGGAGAAGCATGCGGCACCCCTGCCCGCTCGAACGTCATTCGAGGGACGCCAATGTCGGCAAGCACGAGGTCGCCGGCCTTGTCCGGGGCGAGCCCGCTTTTCGGCAACGCCAGTGTCATCGTGCACTGCGCCACGATGAAGTCACCGGGCGTGTGCCCGGTCGTTGAATCGATGCCAGATGGAACGTCGAGTGAGAGGATTGGTGCACCGCTGTGATTTGCCCATTGGATGAGCTCGGCCGTGAGCCCCGTTGGAGCCGACGCGAGGCCGTAGCCGATGAGAGCATCAACGATGAAATCGGGCGTTTGCCGAGAGAGATCCACCAGGCTGATCTCTCTCCCCTGTGTCGAGCTGAAGATCTTTCGCTGAAATTCGACGACCGACCGCAGCCGATGGGGCTCGCTTAGACAGAGCGTGACGTCGAGACCACGATTGGCGAGGTGACGGGCTGCGCAGATCCCGCCGCCGCCATTGCCGCCGCCACCAGCCAGTACAATCATGCTCGCCCGGTTCCACTTGGCGCCCAAAAGCTCCATGGCCTGAAGGGCGAGATTGCGGCCCGCGTTCTCCATCATTTGAAAGAGGTTGGGGCCTGTTTCGTCGACCGCAATGCGGTCGATCTCCCTCATCTGCTCCGTCGTGACGATCGGCACTTCGATTCCCGAGTCAGTGACGAAGCGCATGAGTGAGAGGCGGGCGGACCCCCCCAGGGACACGAATAGCCTGGGCTAGGCTACGGAGGTCGCCATTGAGTGTGGTCCACTTGTCAGGTCCGACCGTCGCCACCACATGCTGCTGCGCCTTGTGCCAGTACGGGATCGTTCGCCTCAGCAACCGCTCGCCCCGCTTCGTCGTTCGGAACGCCCGCCGCCGCCGATCAGTCGCTCTCACCTTCGCGACGAAGCCGCGGTGGATGAGCGGCCTGAGGTTTCTGGATAACGACGTCCGATCCATGCCGAGCTCTCTCCCCAGCGCCGTCAATGTCATCCCGAATCCTCGATAGACGCCGACGAGAACGGCGAACTGTGTGGCTCGAAGTCCACTCGGGACAAGCACGGCGTCATACACGCGCGTCACTGCGCGTGAAGCGACCCTGACACTGAAACAGGCACATGTAGCCGCGATCGCGCTGCATGCTTGTTTCAGTTCGGCCGTCCCGTCTATTCCGTGCATATACCCTTTTCGGCAACCCTAGCGAGTGGCCTGGGGACTGTCTTGAATGAAAATAGCGTCGAGACTGCGATTAGCGGCGAGGGGCTCGGCGGACCTCTCCCGCGAGAACTCCGCGCCTCGGCGAGGTCGTGGCTCGCTCGATCGAGACTCCCCGGCTATGGCTTCGGCGGCATCGTCACAGAGGGGCACCCAAGATCGTGAAGCAAAGCCCCGTCGGGGTTGGCCGTCGAGTCCGCGGCGTCCGGTTCAGACTCGTATGCATGACGGCTCCGTGGGGCTCCGAGAGATACGTCAGCGCAAGACAAGGTCCCCTAGGCGAGATTCATTCGAGCGCGAAGCCTGGCGAAGCGGGGGTCGGAACGGACAAGATCGTAGTTCGGATCAACGACCGCCGAGATCAATCGTCCGCAGCGCCGTTCTGCGGCTGCCTCGAGGTAGGTTAAGGTCTGCCCAGTGTCACGCAACCCCAAGTAGGCCCTAGCTAGATCGAGTGGGCATACGTAGCGGGACTGTGAGCGCTCCTCCAGTTCCTGAACGATCGTGAGGACCTTCTTCTCGCGACCCAGTTGGGCATTCACAAGAGCGAGCCAGCCGAGCACGCGCGTGCCCTCTCCGCCTTGCCTGTGCGCCTCCTCGAGAGCCGCCAGCGCCTCTTTGTGCTTACCGAGCTGGGAGTAGACGGCGCCCAGGAACACGTAGGCTAGATAGAAACAATCGTCCAACTCCAAAGTCTTTAGCAGCTGCGCCACAGCCGCCTCATACTGGCGATTCAGAAAATAGACAAAACCCAACTGCGCATTGACCCAGAGCGCGAGCGGGTCGAGTTGCAACGCGATCTTCAGTTCTCCGATCGCTTCTTCGAACCGCCTCTGCGGCACGAGGCACATTACGCCGTACGCCTGATGGGCGACCGGATAGCTCGGCAGCGCTTCAAACACGTGCCGAAACTCTTGTTCAGCCGACGCCCACTTCCATCCGTAAACCGCTTCCAAAACGGCATGCGCAGCGCGAGCTTCTGGCAGCGAACTGTCCAACGCCAGCGCATTGGTCACAGCCTGCCTCGCTTTGGGGATCGCTTCCTCTGGAGCCAAGGCCCCCCAGAACTCGAGCAGACGATAGCAATCCGAAATTCCGACATGAGCCCGCGCAAAACCTGGATCCTCGACAATCGCTCGCTCGAACTCGCCAATAGCCAGCCTCAAGCTGTCCGCCGTCTGGCGATTCCAAAAAAATCGTCCCTTCAGATACGCCGTATGGGCGGCGATATTGGACGTAGACGAGCGCCCCAGTTCTCCCGTCACCGACGGGAGCAATCTTTCGGTCAAGGCCTCGACGACAGCGCGCGCGATGTCTTGTTGAACGGCGAACACGTCGTTTAGCTCACGATCGTAGACGTTCGACCACATACGGAACCCAGTCGAGGCATCGACCATTTGCGCCGAAATTCGGAGCCGCATATCTGATTTCCGTACGCTCCCCTCGACGACGGCGTCGACCCCGAGCATTTTGCCGAGCTCACGAACGTCGAGGGGTTTCCCTTTGAAGGCAAAGATTGACGTTTGCGATGCAACTCTGACTTCTCGGAGTCTCGAGAGGGCGAACATGAGCTCTTCCGCAATCCCATCGCCCAGATACTCTTGATCTCGCTGCGGGCTCAAATCCGCGAAGGGAAGGACCGCAAGGGCGCGTAGGCCTCGTGTACCAGGTGTGCTCACTCGCGGCTCCTTTGAGCTCGCGATACCGACCCCCTTGAAAACCGGCGCGTAGCCGCCTTTCGGAAACTCGATCCGGATGGCCGAGTGCGTTCCCTCAGTCTCGTAGTACTCCCGGAGCTTGGACCGAAGTCGGCCCGCCTCCACGCGGACGATCGAATCCAGGCGTGTATCAAACGTCGCTGGGCGCCCGTAGACTTCCACGCCAATTGAGTATTCGCTAATCCGGCTTTCGCGTCCTCCGAGAGATTCCTCCACCGCGTACCGCAAGAAGCGGCTGATTCGATCGGCCTTTGAGAAGACCGCGCTCGCGAGGATCTCGGAGAGATGAGCGCGAACAACCTCGGGCGACACGCCGACGGGATCGCTCGGGCACACGTCACAGGCTCCATGGCGACGGCGATGTTCCGCTGCTCACTCGTGGCATTGCCTGCTTCACCTTATGAGCGACCGCGTCATCATAGCAAGCGGTCGCGTTACTTGCCGTAAGAAACTGCCCACGGCCGCAAGCGTCCCACAAGCTTAACAAACGATGACAGGTGGATTGAGGCGCGGGCACAAGCCCCGCCATGGCCGACATCAGAATCATCAAGGTCGCGCTCACTGACGACGACTCGGGCGCTGAGAGCGATCCTCATTCGTGCGAAGGGCCACTCCACCTACTAGAACAGCAGCAGCGTCCGATGCGAGTGATGGGGGCGAATCGCCTCGCCCACCCTTTCACGGAATAACCGTGTTCCGTCGCGAAGTATCTGGCTTCGTAATACGGGAGCTCTACTATGCTCCGCTTGCGTCGCTTCCACGGCATTCGCATGAGACAGCCTACATCTCTCTCCTCCTCGAGGGGCGTTACTCAGAACAAGATGGTCGCCGAAAGCGTTATCTTCAGCCGGACACCGTCCTCTTACGCCCCGCGGGCGAGACTCATTCCGATCAGTTTGCCCGCGCGGGTGCTCGCGTTTTGTGCATCGAGTTCACCCCGGTCGGCGTCCATCGGCTCAGTGTTCATAACGTGGATCTCTCGAAAGGCCTAGAGCGCGTGGGAGGGCCGGCAGCTCGACTCGGGCATCGGCTCTATCAGCAGTTCCGCCGAACGGACACCGGCGCAACACTCGCGATGGAAGGATTGATCCTGGAGATTCTGGCCGAACTGCTCCTCCCAGAGCCGACCAGCGAAGCTCTACGGCACTTTTCGTGGATGAACAGAGTCGTTGCGTTCCTGCGTGCCCGCTATCGAGAACCGGTGTCCTTGGCCAGGACTGCGCAAGCGGCCGGGGTGCATCCGGTTCATTTGGCGCGCAGCTTTCGGCGAACCCACGGCCAGACCGTCGGCGAATATGTGCGGCGCCTCAGGATCGAGGACGCGTGCCGAAACCTCATCACCACGGATATCACGATCACCGAAGTAGGGTTGGAATGCGGATTCTCGGACCATAGTCATTTCGCTCGGGTCTTTCGGAGCCACATGGGTGTCTCTCCAGGGCAATTCCGCCGCGCCCACCGCCGCTAATCGCAGTCCCACGCAATTTGCATTCAAGACAGCGCAAAGACGACTCGATAGGGTTGCGCAGGTGCGATCTCACCCTCGCGCACATCACGGCGGCGATTCAGTATCATCTCCGGACGGCCCCACCGAACCGCCGCATGGGCAACAAGCTCTGCGCGGACCTCCGTCGAATCGGGCGCAGCAAACCCGAGGTCACTTTCTAACTTCGACACCGCTCGGAAGCTCTGGAACTCTGGTCTCGTGGGTCGGAGCTATTTCGGATCCTTCCGTCACGACGATCGGCGGCCGCGCCCTCGCTCCTTGATCGGCTCGCGCCGTGACGTGCCAGACTTCATCCCGCGGCCACGGGGTCTCCACAAATTCACCCACCAGCGGCTCCTGCGCGCGATGAATCGGTGACTACGCCCCGGAGTTCGGTTTACGGCGTGTTCGTGGCAAGGGCGGGCTTGAGTCGGCCGTCCCACTTTGCCCGAGGTGGCGCGAGTCATCGTGGCCGAATATCTCGGCAAAGAGAGGCCCGGTGTGGCGAGCACGGAGCCGATGTTCGTCCTACGGTATCTCGCGCGACGGCGCGCTGCACAGGAGCAGCGCATGAGTGGCCAACGGGTTTGGGAGCTCATCAAGGCGCTCGGCCGTCGGGCCGGTCTTCCCGAACTCCACCCGCACGCGCTTCGGCACGCGTATGGCGTGGAGCTGCATCGACGGACCGGGGGTAACCTGCGGCTCGTGCAGGAGCATCTGCGTCACGCGGATATTCAGACGACGACTGTCTATACTCGCGTGACGCAGCAGGAGCTTCAGCAGGCCGTCAGCGTGTTCGACAGGACCAGGAGCTAAACGAGGATTTTGATCCCGACACGGCGGGATCAAAATCTACGAGGGAAAATCGCCTGAGAAATCGGGCTGGTGGCCCCAACGGGATTCGAACCCGTGTTCCCACATCGCCGCGCGCTTTTGCCGACATCTCGAGGACTTGCGGAGTGTTGAGTCAACGAGCATCGTGTTGGGAAGGAAATCCAGCCGCGCGATTCCGATGTGGCGGATTGATGAAGCCGCGTCGAGCAGATCCGGGCGGGCGGAGCCACCCGCGAGGGTGCTATCGTGGAGACTGGCGCCGGTGCTACCGAGGGCTAGTCGACATGTCACCTGGTGACCGGCCCGATCTTCGCTAGGAGGAGGTGAGGCTGATGCGGTTCACGCGGATCACGGTCGATCCTCGCCAGATGGGCGGCGTCCCCTGCATCCGCGGTCTACGGATGCCAGTTGCCGCCGTCGTCGGCATGGTCGCCGACGGCATGACCGTCGACGAGATCTTGAAGGAGCACCCCACACTCGAGGCCGAAGATATCACCGAGGCCTTGCAGTACGCGGCCGAGGCTGTCCGGGAGCGCATGATTCCACTCGAGGCGTGAACTTCCTCATTGACAATCCGCTGTCACCCCGGGTGGCCGTCGGACTTCGGGCCGCCGGGCACGACGCGGTCCACGTTATCGACTACGGAATGCATGCTGCCACCGACGAAGCCATCTTCGAGCGTGCCGCACGCGAATCTCGCGTGCTCATATCGGCCCGACACGGACTTCGGCACCCTGCTGGCCCTTCGCGAGGCGACTTCGCCTTCCGTCATCCTCTTCAGGGCGGCCTCCCTCACGCGCGCTGATGACCAGGTGGCGTTGATCCTCGTCGCCTTACCGTTTACCGAGGCGGCCCTCCGGCGTGGCGCGATCGTGATTCTCGAGCGCCATCGTCTGCGCCTCCGGGACCTACCGATCACGCGTCAGCGCGAGGAGAACCGCTAGAATCCCGTCGCCATCTGAGTTCCTCCGCGGTCCGGCGGCAGGATCAGAACAAACGGGGCATGGTCTCGATCGCACGCAGAACCTCAGCCGGATCCACCCGGCGCCGATATCGAATGACACGCGCGCCCGACGGTAGATCGGCCTCCGCGCAGTTCCGATTCTCGTCGATGCAGAAGATGAGACTGGGCACGCGGGCGCTGCGGTAGAGCGCAAGCTTGCGCGCCACGTAGTCGGGTGTCCAGAAACCCGCGATCTCCAGAAGCCATCGCCGTGCTGGATCGGTCCGATGTTGGAGGGCGAAGTCGGGAAAGATCAGCGTTCCCCCAGCCACGATTGGCTCGGGCTCGCGGATCACGTCCCACGTGGGAGCCAGCAGTCGGAACTCCCGAGCGAAACGCTCTTCCAGGAGGCTGTCGTATCGGCGCGGAGTGCTGGCGGGGAAGATTGGATCGCCAGCACCGAGTTGCAGCGTTAAACGACGCCCCTGGAAGGCGCATTCCGCTTGC
>Ga0306925_10006731_pt1 | contig 10712 bp, 10 predicted proteins | sample flu12Cox44000176_FD_203755 | JGI IMG/M metagenome (GOLD analysis project Ga0306925, IMG submission 203755) | Lab enrichment of tropical soil microbial communities from Luquillo Experimental Forest, Puerto Rico - flux8day.12C.oxic.44.000.176 (v2)... | ecosystem: Environmental > Terrestrial >... | reverse complement strand
GCAGGCCTACATAAGCCGCTGGTGGCGGGTCGTGGGCGGGCTCTCGATGAACCTCGCATTGGGCACCTTGTATGCGTGGAGCATATTCGTTGCCCCTCTGGAAAAAGAGTTCGGGTGGAAGCGGGCAGAGACTTCCAACGTGTTCACTATCGCGGTGGTAGTCTTCGCACTTTCTTTTATCGTGGCCGGACGGCTGCAAGACAAGTTCGGGCCGTTCTGGGTTTCCCTCACCGGTGGCGTGCTGGTCAGCCTCGGATTCTTCTTGTGTACCTACACGCACAGCCTGAACTATCTGTATGTGTGCTTCGGCGTGATTGGCGGGCTGGGCAACGGTTTCGGCTACGCTACTCCCATACCGGTGATGGCCAAATGGTTTCCTGACAAACGCGGCCTGGCAGTGGGACTGGCCGTGGCTGGCTATGGCGGCGGGTCTGCGATCTTTGGGCCGCTGGCCAACCTGAAGCTAATCCCAGCTTACGGCGTGCACACCACGTTCATGATCCTGGGAGTGATTTTCCTATTCATGACCGTAATTGGAGCGTTCTTGCTGCAGAACCCGCCCACGGGATACAAACCGCTTGGTTGGGCGCCAGTTCCGGCCTCGAAAGCAGCAGCCACCACATATGATTTCAGCCCCGGAGAAACGATACGCACGCCGGCGTTCTACTTCATGTGGGTGGCCTATGCGTTGGGAACATCGGCTGGCTTGATGGTCATCAGTCAACTGGTTCCGTTCGCCAAGAGTGTGGGTATTCCCAGCGCAGCGCTCGCAACGATGACACTGGTAGTGGGGGCCGTGGGTAATGCTTCTGGCCGAATCCTGTCGGGCTGGGTGTCCGACGCTCTAGGCCGACTGAACGTCTTGCGGCTGATGATCGGTATTTCCATGATTGCTATGCCCGTTCTTTACAAGGTTGGCAGTAACGTGGCGGCGCTGTACGTGGTGGTATTCATCGTTTACTGGTGCTATGGCACACAGCTCTCCGTCAACGCTTCCACCACCTCCGACTTCTGGGGGACCAAGAACGCCGGCATCAACTATGGGCTGTTGTTCACCGCGTGGGGTGTGGCAGGCATCATTGGTCCCAGAATCGGTGGCGTGCTGTTCGACAAGTACAAGAACTACGAGATGGCGTTCTATACTGCGGCGGTTCTGGCGGCTGTGGCGCTGCTTTGCGAACTTGCTGCCAAGCGCCCGGGCATGCCATCGCATACGAGAGCAGCGGTGGCAGCCACCGCTTAGCTTCGTGGTCGATGGCACGGCGGCTGTCCATTCTTGCAGGCCACCTGCGGTTATGGATTTCGAAGGCTTTACGAAGAGAGGGGAACCATCGTTTTTAGATTTTGTTCCGTCGAAAACCTGGAGGCGCGCGGAATGCCACGGTGTTTTGGTATCCCCTCTCAATGCTCAAGCCGGGCGCGGCGAACCACGCAGCCCTGGCTGCAGGCTGGTGAAGGAGTCGGGGAGCGGTGAAGGGTTTGATGCTTCGCCTGGAAGCGACGTTTGAACTTCAGTCCGCGCCTTGAATCTCCTTGTCTCGACTTTCTTAGCAAGCTCGGAACCGGCGTTGGTTGACTTCCGAGGGCCTCCAAAATTCAGTCTTTGATATGCAGGCTCTGGAGGAACATTAGGTCCTGTTCGCTCAGGCATGAGCCTTCGTCTTTTTCAATCTCACTGGGATCGCAAAAGCCGGGCCTCGGATTCAGAATCAGCAGCGATTGGGAAGCCGCATCGATAGCAATTACGAAGTCGGGGTTGGCCTCCTGCAACCGCGCCAGTAGCTCGCGCACCGTCATGGGCGAATGTAGTCCGCCATCGGCACTGCGATCATTATCCATCCGGCACCCCGACTAAGATCGGGCCTTTATTAATGTATCTTATGCGCACAGCCGGCTCCTCGCGTCAGTGATCGCAGTCACAGATCATGGTGATCGAGCCGAGAGCGGCAGACGAGATTCTTTTGGTGTCAATCCGGCCAGATGGTAAGCGCGGTCTGGCTGAGAATCTGCTGCTTTGTGTCCGTCGACAACGGTAATGCCCGGAAAGAGTCGAGTGCTTCCTTGATGCCGTGCACACCCGGGCCGGGCCAGTCGGTGCCAAACAACGTTTTGCGGGCGATCTCCGGCAGGCGCGGGAAATACTCCAGCAGGCGTTGCGCTGGAATACTGCTGATGTCCAGGTAAACATTGCAGTGGTGGCGTACCAGAAAGAAGGCAGTGTCCATCCAAAGAGGCCTACCTCCATGTGCGAGCACAATCTTCAAATCCGGAAAATCCACCGCTACATCGTCGATGTGAATCGGATCCCCGTACTTGTTGCGTGCGCCCGGAAAGATAGATGTGCCGGTGTGGAACATAACCGGGATACCGTTGCTTTGTGCCGCGCGATACAGCAGCTCCAGCTCCTTCACGCCCTTAAGGTAATCGTTGGGGTAGAAGAGCTGATGCGGAGGATGAATCTTGATCAGCCGCAAACCCAGCCGAACGATCTCATCGATATCCGCACGCGGGTTGGGGGAGTACCCCGGATGCAAACTGCCACACGAGATCAGCCGCTTGGGATCTTCCATGGCGTATTTTGCGGCCATGGCATTGAGTCCAGCGGGGCAGCCGGTGACATCCGGCGCGGCCGCATTGATCAAGACGGCACGATCCAGCCCGACCTCGTCCATGTACTTCAAAAGGGCCTTAGGCGAGCGGGTGAACTCCAGTACCCGATCGAATTTAGGCTGATGCGTTTTCATCAACTCGAGGGCGGGCGGACTTAGCATAAGTTGGAACGGCTGGATGTGAACGTGGCAGTCGGTGATCAAGGAATTTTCCAGGTACGGTGACACGAGCGCACGAGCTGGCCAGTCGCGCTGTGCCCGCTCAAGCAACGGAGGCTACGGAGGTCTGACCTAAGACTCCTGCAGCAAAGGTTCCGGGAGAGTCGTTTTCCTACTTCTCAATTCATCGCAGCTCCCAGCAGATTGCTGCAGCAAGGAGCCGGCTCCCTCAAGCCGACTGACCCTTCGCGATCTTGTGGCAGGTCGAGGTTTCCACGTCGAAGGCGTGCACCTTGGGCTTGCTGTGCACCAGATGCTGAATCAACTCGCTAACCTTAGCATAGTCCTCACGGCTGTATCGTTCCGCGTCCTCTTTCGTCTTCCAGAAGCTTTGCGCCAGAATGCCTTCCGCATCCGATACGAGTACGATTTCATCTACGAAGCCCGTCTGCGCCTTTAATGTAGACAAAACCTTCTCATGCAGCATGCTGCAAACCTCTCTGGCCTTTCCGGGCTTCGTCTTGACTTCCACCACGCGAACAAACATGGCAGGACTCTCCTTTATTGTCCAACTATGAAGCCTGCAAGCCGTCAGAAGGCAGCAATGACGGCAAGCAAGAAGAAGCTACGCCCGCAGGGCGTATGAGGTCAATTCCCAAGTAGCGGCGAGCCGCCTCAGGGGGTGGAGGACGGCTGGGAGCGTTCGCACGTGGGGGCCGCGGGCGTGATTGACGCTACTCCTGCGCGATGGTAAATTGCCTGAATTCGACAGGGGGTGCAGGATGATTGCGGAATTACGTCAGATCGCGGACGATCAAGTGGAAGAGCAGGTGAGCGCAGCCCCGCTCGATTCGATGACCGGATTGTACATCGATGACGTGCTGGCTGTCGTGGAACGGGGGGTGAGGAACCTACCTTCGTACTTTGACTTGTACCGCAAGGCGGTGAAGCAGGCGTGGTCACCCGATGACCTTTGCTTCTCGCGCGACCACGAGGAATGGGAGGGCTTGTCACTCGAGACGAAGAAGCGGCGCATGTGGAGCCTGCGGATGTTCTTCGCCGGAGAAGAAAGGGTTGCGGGCTTGCTCGCGCCCCTTGTATGGGCTGCTCCCCGCAAGGATGTGGAGGCTTTCGTCGCCAGCCAATTGGCCGATGAGGTCCGCCACACAATTCTATTTGACCGCTACTGGCGGGAGGTCGTGGGCACGGACGCCCAGGACCTGGACGAGCTCGTGAACCAGATCACCGTAACGGCCCAGGAAAACCCAGCCTATCGGTACTTGTTCTACGAGTGGCTCCCCGAGCAGTCGCAGTGGCTGGCTTCTCACCCAGACGATGTCGAAGCCGCTGCCAAGTTTGTCACCGTCTATCACCTCATCGTCGAAGGCGCCATGTTCCTTACCGGGATGCGGTACCAGCTTGAGGGTGCGCGACGTTGGGGACGGACTTGGGGCTTCTATCAGGGTTTTACTGCGGCCACGCGCGACGAGTCGCGCCATGTCATCTTCGGCGTCCGCTACCTCCGCGACCTGGTGCGGGAGAATGCAAATCGTTTTGTACCCCTGATCCAGGACACGATTCGGGAGTTCCGTCCGCTGATCTCAAGCATCATGCAGCCGCCTCATGGAGATATGACTTACTATGGCGGAAAGCATCTGGAATCCGCTTGGCCGGGTTACACGCCCAAGCGCCTGCAAGAAGAAATGATCGAATACGCGCACAGTGCGCTCGGGCGGCGGCTGCACGCGGTTGGAATCCCCGTTCCCGCTTAACCGACGCCGACGATAGCTGGGAGTAGCCGCACCACGTGGTTTGGCCCGAGGGAGCCAGAGCTGTGCAGAGGCCTGAATCTCGCAGGTTCCGCTAGGCCCTGCGTGGCACCGGTTGGCGCGCCTCGCTCAGCAGCACCAAAGTCATGTTGCTGCGCTTGCTGTCGCGCTCCGCTTGGATTGCTTCCAGGCGCACGCGCCACGGCGTCAGATCGAAAGCATGCTCGGCGGGCCTGGCGACGTACGCATCGATCAATTCGCGGTAGAAGCGCACGATGCTCGCCACCAATGGCACGGGATACTCGCGCCCCTGAATCTTCAAGCAATGGACGCCCAAATCAATAAGCGCCGGGATGTCATCCAGGTAAAAGAAGGCGTCGTTCTTGAGCGCGATGCGCGGTTCCAGCAGTGCCTTGCCATCGAACAGCTCCCACTGTTCCAGGCAAACTCGGTAATCCAGGCCACCACGGTTGGGGCTGCCGCGGAACAGGTCCTTGCCGAAATCGTCGGTGGTCCGTTCTAACCGGTGATAGGGCGACATCCAGCACTTGCCCAAGTAGGTGTAGCAGTTGTTGGCATGGATTAGGATTTCAATGCCCGTATCCAAGTTCGCCTGGCGCGACGCCAGTTCGCGCAGCGTGAGCTTGGTGTCGGCGACCACCTGTGAAACCCCGATCGAGCGGTAGAACTTCACGTCCTGATTGTTGACGATATTGGCGCCAATACTTGCGTGAAGGACGAGATGGGGGAAGCGGCGATGTACCTGCGCCATGGCGCCGACATCGGTCATAATCGCTCCGTCCACGCCCCAGCTCACGAACTTTTCCATTTTTTCCAGCAGCGCGGGGAGTTCACACGACTGCATATTGGTGTTGACCGCGACACGCAGCTTGACGCTGCCAGAGTGGGCAATGCCAATGGCTTCGTGCAATTGTTCATCGGAGAGCTCGTAGGCATCGCGTCGGCGGCTCCAGCCGCGAGCCCCCACGTAGATCGCATTGGCGCCGTTGTCCACGGCGGCCTTCACCATTTCGAGGTTCCCTGCCGGTGCTAACAACTCAACCATTGCTCACCTCAAAATCGCAAGAACTTTAACAGGCCGCGGCAGCTTCCGCGTGTTTGCCGACATACTCGCTTCCGGTGCGGCCGAAATAGAAACCGTTGCACAGGCCGGTCGCCGTGTGCTCGCGAACGACCTGCCACCCTGACTCATCTACTGTTTCGTCACCGACGAGCACGCGCTCCAGCGCGGCGCGGTAGATCTGCCCAATCTTCAGGCGATACGCAGACGTCTCGTACGCCGCTTCGATGCGAAACATCGTGTGTCCGGCAGCGATCAGAGCTGGAAGATGGTCGAGCATGCACACATCCTTGCCGCTCAGCACGCCCTTGCCTACCGAGCGCATGGCCCAGTCGCCCTGCTTGAGGAACAACTGCTTTTGGCATAGCACCGGGCATTTCTCTGGCCAGTGCTGCTCGTACTCCAGCAAGAAGCAGTAATCAGAGACTCCCAGCGGCATCTTGCCGTGGACTTGGAGCTCTGCCGGTATACCGGCGCCACGCACTATGCCTTCCACTTCGTCCAGACTAATCTCGTAATTCGGCGTGAAGCGTGTTGCGCCATACTCCTTCAGCACTTCCGCCCCGGCATCGGTGTACACGTTGGCAAATCCGCCGACGTGGGCGGGCATATCCCGGAACTGCTCGTGGACCATGCGCAGCACGCCGAGGTTATGCACCTCCACCGCGTCGGCGCCGGATGCAACCGCGGTCTCCAGCGCTACTTGCACCTTGGGTAGCGCGTCATTCCGCGGCGCGGCGTACGAGGTTACGTAGGCGCGCAGGCCCTGGTCCTTCACGCGCGCGATACCTTCCTTAAGGTCATCCATGCGCTCCAGGAAGTTGTCTTCGAAGAGTCGGCAGTAAATATTGCCCAGGTACACGGCGTCATAAGCGCTCAGGTCCGATTCCCGCAAGCTGCGCAAGTTCGAGATCGTTGTATTGAGTTCAAAGGCGGCCATTTCAACGTCCTTGTACAGTCCACATGGCCGGCAGCGCAGACACTTCCCACTCGCGCTTTTGCCCGCATCTCCAAGCATTTACCGCCGAACGGTACATCTCGATGATAGCACCCACCGTCTCGACGGAAAGGCTGCGGCCCTGGATTTTGATCACGTCCACGCCCGCATCGAGGAAGGCGGCAAGTTCGGCCACGCGGCTAATCTGCCGACTGGGAAACAACCGCTGGTCAGCTTCGACTCCGTTCTTCAGGAGCGCCCACGGCCGCTGGCAAATGCGGTAACACGTGCCGACTCCCCCGCGTTTGACACTGCCGCCCAGACGCTGGGCGGGAAAGATCCGGTCAGCAGCGGCGAAATGTACGTAGCTTGGCATCCAGCACTTTCCCAGTTGTATGAACTCCTGCACCATGTGTAGCATGATCTCCACCTCGATCGAGGCCCTCGCCTTGATGGCCGCGATCTCCTCGGGCTCCAGGTATCCTGGCAGCACGATCGCCCTGGCACCCATATCCTGGTAGAAAAGGGCGTCATCCGTATTCAGCGCACCGCACCCAATGCTGACCGTGATGGCCAGTCCCGGCAGCTTCCGCCTGACCTCGCGCAGAAACCCGACGTCGTTCAGGATCACCGCCTGCAGTCCCCAGTCCGCCAATTCGGACAGTTCCTGCAGCAACCGCTGGCGCTCCTGCGGCTTGGGTATGATGTTTACGGCAAGCTGCACCCTTTTCTGATGGGCGTGAGCTAGGTCGAGGCACCGCCGCAACTGTTCACGGTCAAGTTCGCCCCGCGCACCGCCGCGGCTCCAACCCCGCAATCCCACATAGACCGCGTCCGCGCCAGTCCGAAAGGCTTGCCGCGCAGCATCGAGGCTGCCCGCCGGAGCCAACAGCATGGCACATTTTTGCGACAAGCCGATGCCGCAGCCGCTCTCGGACGAATGCCCGCTGGCCGCCAAAGATCCGTCGCTCGAGGCCGCGCGATCCATGCCCAAGTTGGCTCCAACTACTTCCCTAGATCAGTGAACGGGATCACACTGACGTGTGACGGCAAACATTGCCGACCAGCATTACACATGCCTTTTCGACTCTTTTTACCGCCACCCACGGACAGATACCGCTTCTCGCACATTACAACTGGAAGAACTCTCGAATGAACTTGCAGAGAATCCGCGCCAATCCGTAGCTTACGAGTTTTGCGCCTGCTTGGCGCGCTGTTTCTCCTCGAACTTGCGTGTACTGACGATGGCCCGCTTCATTGTGCCCTGGCCGATCACTTCGGCGCCATTGTGGGCGCTGACTTTGAAAGTGTGGAAGCGGCCATCGAACGACTCCACCACTGCCTCAGCCCTCACCATCTGGCCGATTCCAGTTGGGGCGCGATGATCAATATCGACCGCTACGCCGACGCTGATCTCATCGCCCTCGCAGAAAGGCAGCAGCGCACTAAGGGCCGCCTCCTCCAGCCATAGGACCATCCATTGCGTGGACAACATCGGAGGAAGCCCATCCCGCCACTCCGCAAGCGTGTGTTTGGAGTTAACGCGATGCTGGACTTCGCCGCGCGTCCCGATTGGGACTTCCCTCGCCATGTGTTGAGTGTAATTCCGGGCCCGTGGTATGTCAGCAAGAATACAGAACGATTAAGCCGCCGCTCAGGAGCCCTAAACAAGCTACAGCTGTTCTCGACTTGCTGTACCGATTTCGTGGCGGGCAGCTCCGCGTGACCTTTTATTGGTGAACAGAGTTTCAACCCGGTGCCACCTAGGGTGACCTGCGAGGTACACCAACTTTGAAATTACTCCGCCCAGTCGCATTTCCAGGGAGCGCATCGGTCCCTCGCAAGCATGTTTAGCGGCGAAGGCGAACGTAGATTGGCGTGGAGCAGCCCGTCTTCCAGTACCGGGCACCTCCAGTGATCGTGCTAAGGCCCAGTTTCGCCTCCCCTTCAATTACAGGTAGGAAAACTTCGCCCCCTTGATATCACAAGTATCTGTGACGAACGTCTCGCACCCTGTGTTAATTGTCTCTCCGCGGTCATGCAGGCAAGCGTTAGAATGCCGCCGCACGTACCGTGGGTTGAGTTTTGGAAGGCAGATACGATTTTTCTTCCTTCGGAGGACAGGTCATGCCAACCAGCGCTTTGACTATCACTGACCAACGCAACAACAAAACCTATGAAGCTCCGATCGAGCACGGGACCATCCGCGCCATGGACCTCCGGAGGATCAAGACTGATCCCGAGGACTTCGGTCTCATGACCTACGATCCCGCGTTCATGAACACCGCTGCATGCAAGAGCAGCATTACCTTCATCGATGGCGACAAGGGCATCCTTCGTTACCGCGGCTACGATATCGAAACCCTCGCCGAGCATTGCACCTATTTGCAGGTAGCCTACCTGCTACTCACCGGAGAGTTGCCCACGCCCGAACAGAATAAGGCATGGACACACGACATCACTTATCACACAATGCTGCATGAGAACATCAAGCACTTTGTTGACGGCTTCCGGTACGATGCCCATCCCATGGGCATCCTGGTAAGCACCCTGGCGGGGCTCTCTACAATGTATCCCGAGGCGAGGAACGTTCACGATCCCGAGGTCCGGCACCGCCAGATCGTGCGCCTCATCGCCAAGATGGCAACCCTGGCAGCGTACTCGTATCGCCACCGTCAGGGACATCCCTACGTCTACCCGGACAATGATCTCAGCTACACCGAGAACTTCATGAACATGCTGTGGAAGATGACCGAGCCGAAGTACGTGGCCAGTCCGGTTCTCGCCCGGGCCCTGGATGTTCTGTTTATCCTTCACGCCGATCACGAGCAGAACTGCAGCTCGACCACCATGCGCTCGGTAGGCAGTGCTCACGCCGATCCCTATCTGTCGATGGCCGCGGCAACAGCGCTCTCCGGACCTTTGCATGGTGGAGCGAACGAAGAAGTGCTGCGAATGCTCGATGAGATCGGCTCGGTGGACAACATTCCGAACTACATCAAGCGTGTAAAGGAAGGCGAGCTCAAGCTGATGGGTTTCGGACACCGGGTTTACAAAAACTACGATCCACGCGCCCGCATCATCAAGGCGGTCGCCAACCAAGTGTTCGAGGTCACGGGAAGGAACCCGAGGCTGGACATAGCGCTGGACTTGGAACGTATCGCGCTGCAAGATGACTACTTTATATCGCGCAAGCTGTATCCCAACGTGGACTTCTACTCTGGGATCATCTATCAAGCCATGGGTTTCCAGCCAGATATGTTTACCGTGCTGTTCGCTATCCCGCGTGCAGCGGGTTGGCTGGCGCAATGGAATGAGATGATCCAGGATCCCGAGCAGAAGATCTCCCGTCCGCGGCAGGTCTACACCGGCGTGATGCAGCGCAAGCTGGAAAGTGTGGAGAAGGAAGGGGTCAGCCGTGAAAGCGGGCCGAAGCCGTAGCGCCCAGGGTGGAAGCGAGGGGCGGAAGAAAGCTGCCCCTTATTGCTCCAAGAGTTTTAGCGGTTTCTGGCCTGATGACAGCCAGATCGAAGCCGTCGTAAAGCTTGTCTTGCTGATCCACTTGCATGCCGCCAAGCCCATCCCGCTGGATCGGCCTGCCTCACCAGCTAACCGCAATTGAGAGCTGCAGCGTCCAAAAATCTTAAAAGGGAAGATCGCTGAGTGTCTGCCGGGCCCCTGAAACAATGGCTGGGACGTCTGAGGAGCAAAGTGTGCGCTTCTGTGGGGAAATCGCGCTATCATGCATGAGTTCGAGTTTTGGGATACAGGTATGTTCAAAGTCATCACGGTGGAGCGGGAGTACGGCGCCGGTGGCAGCCTGGTGGCAGCCGAGTTAGCCAGGCACAAGGGATGGCAATTTTTGGACAAACAGCTCACCTGCGAGATCGCGAAACTGGCGGCGGTCGATGACAAGGTGGTGGCGCGCCACGAAGAGAAATGCGACCAGCTGATGCATCAACTGGCCAAGGTCTTCTGGCGTGGCAGCTACGAGCGTGCTTTGCCCGTTGATCCCAACAAGATTTTTGACACTGATATGTTGGTCGAGTTCGCGCAGCGGGTTATTGAGAGGAAGGGTGAGGAAGGAAACTGCGTAATCGTCGGCCGGGGCGCGCCTTGGTTTCTGAGAAACCGCAAGGACACGTTCCGTATTTTCA
>Ga0306925_10006730_pt1 | contig 10712 bp, 9 predicted proteins | sample flu12Cox44000176_FD_203755 | JGI IMG/M metagenome (GOLD analysis project Ga0306925, IMG submission 203755) | Lab enrichment of tropical soil microbial communities from Luquillo Experimental Forest, Puerto Rico - flux8day.12C.oxic.44.000.176 (v2)... | ecosystem: Environmental > Terrestrial > Soil... | reverse complement strand
GCACGGCGCAGGTCTGAAATCTCTGGAAGCCAGTGTTGGACGGCCGGTCATCGACCTAGCGATTCTGGTCACGGCCCGCGAGCACGATATGCAGTACGACTGGACCATCAACGAGCTCGCCTCGGTCCGGGATGGTTTGCAACCCACGACCATCGAGGTCGTCCGAAATCGCCTGTCAGTGGCGGGCTTGGCCGAAAAAGATGCATGCGCAATCCAATTCGGCCGTGAACTTTTCTCCAAACATAACGTTAGTTCGGAGACTTACCAGAGCGCCGTGAAACTGTTCGGCGAGCGGGACCTGGTGGACCTGGTCGATGTTATGGGCCAACATGCCAGAGAAGCCACCTTGCTCGCCGCTTTCGATCAGCAACTGCCGGCTGGACAGAAGCCGCGGTTGCCCGTACCTTAGTTTCCGGTGTGGCCTGCCGGATCAAGCCCTTTCGCTTTGTAGATTGGCGCGGCCTTTGGCCCAGCGAGAAAAGCGATCAGCCGCTTACCTGCCTCTACATTCTGTGCCGCTGTGCTGATGGCTGCCTGAAAGCGCACTTCGTCGCGGTACTCACCCGGAAGGGGCCCCAGAATTTCCACGCCGGCAACGGGGACGATTTCACTGAAGAGTGTGATTACCAGCGCCGCCTGGCCGGAAGCCACGCTCCCGGTAGCAGCTCCAGAGCTCGGCGCGAGGATGATTTTGGGCTTGAGATTTCCTGTGATCCCCAGGTCCGAGAAGGTTTTCTCGATATGAGACCGGGTTGCGCCATCCTGTGGATACGTGATTGATTTTGCATCGAGCAGGGTTTGTTTCAGCGCAGCGGATGTGTGGATGTCTGGCCTAGCTGCCTTGGCGCGGATGCCGATACCCAGTTCGGACCGCGCCAGGGCCGTGCGCGAATCACCGGCCAGCTTGCCTTGTTGAATCAGGTCCGCGATCGCTTCGGCAGAAATCACGGTGACATCAAATTTTTCGCCCGCCTCGATCTTCTTTTTCAAGGCTGCCGTTGAACTAAACTGCAGCGCCAGAGGATGCCCGATGGCGCGTGCGCACTGCGGCTCAAGTTCCTCCAAGGCGGCCTTGATCCCGTTCGAAGCCAGGACACGAACGGCGGTGTCCTGCGCGTCAGCTGCCTGCCGCGCAGAGAAACACGCCGCCGCGATTGCGAGCGTCACTGTAGAGATGAATGGTCGGGTCATCGTCTTGAAGCGCAACGACCTATCTTGTTGCTGGTCCTCGGGCGGCCTTCTCCTCGGCGCGGGCGCCCGCGAGAATGCCTACCAAACCTTCATTGCCCTCGTGGCATGCGTACTCGTAAATCGCATCCCGCGAGTGGCTCAAGGGGATCATTGCGCTCCACGGTTTCGCCCACGTGGCCGGGTCCTCGACTGTGACTTCGTACTTGAGAGTGTCCGGGCCTGTCCGCGTAAAGCGCTCAATCACGTGCAGCTTCTCGCTCGCGTTCATGAAGGCCCCCGCCTTGTAATTGGTCGTATCGACGACGAGGGTGTCGCCTTCCCAACGACCGCGCGAGTCGCCCAGCCAGGTCTGGACTGTCGACGGGAGATGCGGACGCCCGTCGAGCGGAATCACGCGGGCGTCGTGAATCGTCTCCATCACAATCGCCACCGAGTCCGGTGACTGCACAATCTGATAGTAGCTGTTGTAACCCGCGCCCAGCCGTGGTGCGCCGAATGTGATGCAGCGCTCACTGAGGGACCGGTCCTCGGGGCCCTCGGGCAAGCGCTCGCGCGCGGCAGCGGCACTAGCCCGTCGCTTTTGCGCCTCCGCAGTCAGGGCCGGCAATCGCCCGTCGGGAGGGTCAGTAATCAGCGAGGTTCGACTATCGAAATTCCTCTCGACTAGCCAGACCGAGCTGTAGTCGCCGGTCTTGCCGTCGGTGCTGGTGAAACCCGATTTCGATCCATTGACATTCGCCAGCACGCTCGCAAAAACGGTATCGCCGAACGCGGCGTCTGAATTGCCGTTGTCGAACAGCTCATGGGCCTTGTTTTGGAGCGCCGCCACTTCCTTCTCGGTGAGAATGGCACGCCCGGCGAGTTCCTTGGGCCGCTCGAGCGGCGTGGCATTGTTATTCGCCCAGACTCCCTGAAGATCCGGGTGACCGTCGGCTGTTCGAGACGGCGTCCAGACCTTGGACTCGGTCTTAGCGGGCTTTGCGTTGATCGACTGAGCGATGGCTTGTCCGGCGAGCAGCGATAGGACAACTGCTACCGCACCGATCAAAGTGAGATTTCGAAAATGCATCTCGGCCTCCATGTTGGTTCAAGTATATCCGTTATACGACGCGATGGGGAGCGGCTGTGTGGCAACAGCGGGCTCAATTCGCCCCGTGTCCATGGCCGCCACCGCCTTCGGACAGCTGACCCTTGAGCCATGCCACGATCATCGGTTCGAGCTCGCCGTTCTTCGCAAACATCGGCACGCCGTGTTCGGTGCCCGCGTAAATTTTGAGAATTGAATGCGGGTTCTTCGAGGCCGCGACCGCTTCCTTGATCCCCTTAGCCGCGTTGGTGTCCCCTTCACTGGCGGCGCCGAACACGGGAAGCGCCGGCGTGGCGGACAGGTACGCTCTGGTCGCGTCGCTCGCCGAGCCGGAGAGCAGCATCAGCGCCCTGATCTCGTGATGGCGAGCCGCCAAATCCGAAGATTGGGTCACGCCGCAACTCGCCCCGCCCGCCGCAATACGCGATTTGTCGACGCCTTTCTGCGTGGTGAGATACGCGAAGGCCGCGTCCGCGTCGCTCGGCCATTTCTCTTGCGCCACCGCACGCCGCCCGGCAGCGTCCGTCGGACGACCCCCACCACTTTCGCCGTAGCCACGGAAGTCGACCGTGAGAACATGAAAGCCAGCTTCGGCCAGGTCCCTGGCCAAACCATCCCAGGCGTGCCGATCCATATTGCACTGGTGGAGAAGAATCATCGCCGGCCCGGGCCGTCCTACGGAAAAGTACGATGCCTTCAAATTGGTCCCATCCGCCGCCTTGATGTCCACGTCTCTTTGCTGGAGATCCGCCGGCCAGCCGAGCGACACGCTCAGAATTGCCGTCACCGCGACCGCAAGAAGTTTCATGGTGCCCTCCGTGGCCGTCATTATACTCCTCTGGCCATACCGGCACCTCTCGTTCCGATCGAAGCCCCTGCTAGTTGAACTTGACGTACTTTCGCAAGTTGTGCGCGCCGACGTCTGCGGCGAAGACCGAGCCCGTGCTGTCGGCCCCGATGCCGGACGCTGAGGTTCCGCGAATCACGTTGTCTAGATCGGCCGGGTCTGGAATGAAGGCCTTGAGCGAACCCTCGATCGCGTTGCCAATCATGATGCCCCTCGATTCGCCTTTTTTGGCGGCGGGGTCTGGAAAGGAGGCACCCACATAGATCGTATCGTCCTTTCCTACAAACACGGAGCTTGGCTGGCCGAACTGCTTCCACGCGACGATGAAATTGCCCTCCTGATCAAACACCTGGACGCGACTGTTTCTGCGGTCGGCGACGTACACCCAACCGTGCGACCCACCGACGAAGATGTCGTGGGGCTCGTCAAACTCTCCAGGGGCGGACCCCTTGCGTCCCCAGGCCTTAATGAAGCGGCCGTCTTTTGAGAACTTCACCACGCGAGCTGCGCCATTCTGATTCGGCGCATGGCCGTCGGAAATAAAGATGTCGCCATTCGGCGCCACGGCGACGCTGGTCGGCCTATCGAACCCATCCGGCCCGGTTGCGGCCACGCCCTCCTTGCCGAGCGTCATCAATACCTTGCCCTCGGGACTCAGCTTGAGCACTTCCTGGCCCATGACCACACCGCTCGCGTTTCGCGCCGACATCCCGAGGATCGTCTCCTGATCATTTACGTCGGTCACCCACAAGTTCCCGTCCCCATCGATGGTGAAACCGTGAGGGTAGGCAAACAGCCCCGCGCCAAAGCTCTTCAGAAGCCTGCCCGACGGATCAAATTCCAAGATCGGTGGGTTCGCCCGACCTCGGCCGAGGCAGGTGGCTGAGCCCGCCGGCACGACGTTGAAGCACCGATGGAAAACCCAGATGTTGCCCCTGGCGTCCACATGTACCCGGATGACTTCTCCCCAGCGGCCTCCGTTCATACTCTTCGGAAGCGACGGCCAGCCCTCGACCAGGCGATACGGATTCGGCAGTTCGCTGGGCTTGGGGTACTGGGTTGGTTGGGCCCGCGCCGCCCCTGCAAACGCGGCGATCGCGGCAAGCGCCAGCACGGATGGCTGTACCAGAGCCGCTCCACGGTGATGTAGCGTTTTGTTGTCCATTTCCCTTGCTCCGAATGGCTATTTTCCTTATGCACTCGGCCGCGGCCGCGAGTGTTCGATCTGCCCCTTCAGATAATTTACGACACGCTCAAACGGATTGAAACCAAAGGCCTGTCCGATAGGCAAGCGGAGATTCGAATTCGCGTTCACATCGTAAAAGATCTTCTCGCCCGCCCCCGCTTCGAGATATTCGATTCCGCCCACATCCAGACCGCCCGCCGCCATAATCCTGCGCCCGCTCTCGACCGCTTCCGGAGGCACCTCCTTATATGGAGAAAACTCAACCGGCTTGGCCGATGGAGCCGGAGTTGCGCACTTCAACTCACCGCCATCCGGGTTGCATGCCTCGGACGGACACAGATTGAAGGCGCCGTGCGATATCACGCGCATGGCATACAGCAATTCTCCTCCCAGGAATTCCATCCGGACGATGCCCTGAGCGGCGTCCACGGGGAAGTATTGTTGCAGTAGCAAAAGGTGGTCGGGCAGCCAAAGGTTGGGTTGGTCCCGCAGAAGCCGTCCAAGCTCTTCCGGTGAATTGAGCAGAAACATCCGCGCCCCGCTACCGCCTTGCTCGGGCTTGAGCAGCGCGGGCCAACCTCCCGTCCATTGCGCCAGCGCTTTCTGGGGGTCATTGAAGACGAGCGAGCGCGGATGGGGGATCTCTAGTTGCCCTAGCAGCGCGGCTTGCGCCGACTTACTCAGTTCCAACAGAAATGCACGCGACCCGTTCAAAACGCGTGCGCCCTTCAACTCGAGCGAGCGCATGAGTGATAAGGCGAGAGGCACCGCCCGGGTGTTGTCTCGCAAATACGCACTGGGACTTGCCTGATTGAAGTAAAGCGCTGAATCCGGAACCGCATCCGGATCAAACGCCGCCCGCTTCAAGTCGAGCGCCGCATAGTGAACTCCATGTCTTTCAAGCGCAGCCCACAGCGGCTTCTGCCATTCCGGATGTTCGAACAGCACGACCAGGTCATATCGCATGCTTCTCCTACTATAGAGACCGGTCTAGGAGCGCGCATCACCATGCTGGCGGGTCCGCGGGGCCAAGGCCCGGCGATCGGCCCCGGTGGCGATTCAGCCTTGACTTCGGCAGGATTCGACTGTACCTTAGCTACTGCCAGACCACGGGAGGTTTCCCATGAGAAATTGCGTCCTCTCTTTAATGGCCGCGCTGGTGGTCACGATTGTACCCGCTGCTGGCCAGGCGACGTCTGCGCCGAAGGCAAACACCGCGGCCGAGGTCAAGAGAACCTGGACTCCCCCGCGTACGCCTGATGGCCAGCCCGACCTTCAGGGAGTATGGACCAACAACACCGTTACGCCCTTGCAGCGCCCCAAGGAACTAGCCGGCAAGGAATATTACACGGAAGCCGAATTGGCGGAGGTTCAACAGCGGCAGCGCGAACGCCTCGCTCTGGATGATGAGGAGGGCGAGCCGCCGGCTAACCATTCCGGTGTGGAAGGCGCACCGCCCGAGAACGTCCATTATGATCACGCCCAGTTCGGGCTGGACTGGCTCCAGTCCAGGGTCGCCTGGAATCGGCGCACCTCGCTGATCGTTGGGCAGGAGGGAACCATTCCTCCCTTGACACCGGAAGCCCGACAGAGACGCGCCGAGAGATTAGCTAAGGCAAAAGGACATGAATTGGACGGCCCGGAGAGCCGGCCGTTGGAAGCGCGATGTTTGGCTCGGGCGAACGTAGGACCGCCTCTGCTTCCCACCCGCTACAACAGTAATCTGCAGATCGTACAGGGTCCCGGATACGTCGCCGTCGAAACCGAGGAGATCCATGACGTCCGAGTCATTCCCTTGGACGGGCGTCCGCATCTTCCCAACAGCATCCGCCAGTGGATGGGCGATTCGGTCGGCCATTGGGAGGGGAACACGCTGGTCGTCGACACCACCAATTTCACAGAACTGAATCCTTTTCCGGGAGCCCAGAACCTGCACGTGATTGAACGCATCACGCGCGCCGACGAAGACACCATCCTTTACCAATTCACGGTAGAAGATCCGGGGATGTGGACCAAGCCCTGGTCGGGAGAAGTGCCCATCAAGAAGATCCAGGGCCAACTCTACGAATACGCCTGTCATGAGGCCAATTACGGGCTGGAGAACACCCTCCACGGAGCGCGGGTGGCCGAGGCGGCAAAAGGAGCCGCCAGGTAACTCCGACAGCTTCCATCAAGATCCGGCGCCAGCCGTTTACGCTTCCCACGGTTCGACAGAGGCGAGGGCCGGTTTCTACGACGAATTCAACAACGGTACGTCTTCCTTGAGGCCAACCCCGGTGAGCTTGCGAGCTCGCGCTTCACGCATTAGAACGAGGAGCCGTTCGGCCGCCGCGCTATAGGTGATACCTTCGGCCCGGATGTTAGAAAGGCAGTTCCTTTCAGCGTCTGTGCGTCCGGAGCGGGGATCCCACGTCAAGTAGATCCCTAGACTGTCTGGAGCGCTCAAACCCGGACGTTCTCCGATGAGCACCGCCACCAGCTGCGCCCCCAGAGCCGCCCCAATCTCGTCTCCAATGGCGACTCGCCCTTGGAGCACTACCGTGAGCGGGGCGATCCGCCAACCTTGTTCCCTCAAACGGGGAGTTATTTCTTTCAAAAGCGATGCCGCATGACGCTGGATGGCGGCGGCCGAAAGGCCGTCTGCCACGACGATCGCCGCGTCCCAAGAGCCCCTTTCGAGCCGGGCGCGCGATTCCGCCGAGAGCGTTCTACCGAGGTCTGGCCTGCGGATATAGGTTATTCGGTCTCCGGCCGCGCTCCGCAGCAAGATGTGCGGCAGCCCGAGCGCCGCCGGATCCAGTTCTTGAAAAACTGCATCGCGAGCACGAGCGTGGTCCAGCTGAAAGCGCAAGAGATCGGCTGTCGGCAGACTGTGGCCGGTACGCCCCAGCGACACTCGGGCCGGCGTGAACATTCTCAGGTCAATAGCCATGATTCGGGTACCAAAGACGGGTGACGTTCCAACCACGCCTCGAATTCCGGGGCGGGCCTCAGTCCCAGCACGGAACGCAGGTAGAGGGCATCGTGAAAGCTCGTGCTCTGATAGTGCAGCATCACATCGTCGGCACCGGGGACTCCCATGATGTAATTGCACCCGGCTACGCCCAGCATCGTCAGCAGCGCGTCCATGTCATCCTGATCCGCTTCGGCGTGGTTGGTATAGCAGATGTCGCAGCCCATCGGCAGACCCAGGAGCTTTCCGCAGAAGTGATCTTCCAGCCCCGCGCGGAGAATCTGTTTCCCGTCGTACAGATACTCCGGCCCGATGAACCCGACCACCGTATTCACCAGCAGTGGCTGATAGCGCCTGGCCACCCCATAAGCGCGCGCCTCGCAGGTCAGCTGGTCAACGCCATGATGGGCGTTCGCCGAGAGGGCGCTGCCCTGGCCGGTTTCGAAGTACATGACGTTGGCTCCACCATGCAATTCCCGAGCCGCTTGCCAGGCTTCGTCCAATACCGAAAGATTCACTCCAAACGAAGCGTTGGCAGCCTCCGTGCCGGCAACGGACTGGAATACCAGATCGAGCGGCGCGCCCCTGGCCAGCGCTTTCATTTGCGTGGTGACATGCGCCAGGACACAGATCTGAGTCGGGATTTGGTGATGTTCACGGATGCGGTCGAGCATGCGAAGCAGGCTTTCCACTCGGGCCGGGCTATCGGCGACCGGGTTCACCCCGATCACGGCGTCGCCGTTGCCGTAACATAGACCGTCAAAAATGCTAGCAGCGATACCTTGCAGGTCGTCGGTAGGATGGTTCGGCTGCAGGCGCGTCGAAAGGCGGCCCGGAAGTCCGATGGTGGAGCGGAAGCGGGTCACCACCCGGCACTTTGCGGCAACGGACACGAGATCTTGCAGTCGCATGATCTTTGAGACGGCGGCCGCCATCTCGGGAATCAACCCCGGCGCCAATGACTGCAATCGTTGCGCTGTTGCTTGTTCCGATAGCAACCAGTCGCGAAATTCTCCCACCGTCAAGTGAGCCACGGGCGCGAAGGCCTCGGCGTCATGGGAATCACAGATTAGCCGGGTGACCTCGTCGGCTTCGTAAGGGATGATCGGCTCCCGCAGAAATACCGAGAGCGGCCGATCGGCCAGCCTCATCTGGGCGCGTACCCGTTCCTCGGCGCTGCCGGCGGCCAGACCAGCCAACTCGTCTCCTGAGCGCGCCGGGGAGGCCTTCGCCAACAGCTCCCGCAAATTCATCCGGATCCTTTACCGCGGTGTCCCATCGCCGCTTTCTCTTCGGGGGCCAGCACCAGGCGATGCCGCGAATGTACGGCGTAATAACCGGCTCCGAGAAGAAACCAGACCGCTGCGCCAATGACACCCTTGTTGTAGTCTGGATTCCGAAACAGCATCACCAGAGTGATGATTGCGATGACCGCGGCTACCGCAGCGCCGCCAATGCCCAGCGGACTCACATAAGGCCGGTGAATGGCCGCAAATCTCACGCGAAGCACAATCAACGAGGCCATCTGGAAAACGTAAGCTAGCACCGCACCCAACACGGCCATGTTCAGTAAGACAGCGCCGACCCTGCTGCCCTGAGGCGTCAAACGGATGGTGAGCGCGACCGCATAGCCCAACGCCGAACCCACCAGAAGCGCGCGGTGCGGCGTCTGGCGCACACCATGAGTGACCGACAGCCACGTCGGGAAGTATCCAGCTCGCGAAAGCGAGTAGATCTGGCGCCCGTAGGCAAAGATGATTGTGTGGAAGCTCGCGACAAGCCCGGAGCAGGCGAGTAACGCGAACACGCGGGTCCGGAGGCCCGGACCGAAGATGGTCTGAAAACCGAAGAACAGCGGTTCACTCGAAGTCGCAATGCGGGCTGCGCCCGGCGCTATGCCTACGCTAAGAACGACCGTCAGAAACGAAACGACAATCAAGGTGAGCAATCCATAAAGGATGCCGCGGGGCATGTCACGCTGAGGATCGTGGCTTTCCTCTGCGGCGAGCGGCAGTTGCTCAATTCCCAGATAGAGCCACAGCGCGAACGGGAGTTGGACCAGCGCCGAGCGAGCCTTACCCACGCCGGCCGGAAAATAGGGGCGGGCCCAACGTGCTATATCAAGGTGGGGCATAGCGCCCGTCCAGAACACCGCCAGTACGGCCAGCGCGACCAGTGTAACGACGATCGATACATGGAACGACATTTCGACGCCCCACACGTTCAGTCCGACAAAGACCGTGTAACAGAGGAGCCACCACAGCGGCTCCCAGGCATGCGAAGTCCCGAATACGGCACTCAGATAGCCGCCGATTCCGATCACGATTACGGCGGGTGTCAGGATGTACTCCATGTTCTCGGCCAGCCCGGTAAGATACCCGGCCCACGGGCCCATTGCGGTACGCGCAAACGAGTAAGCACCACCGGCATGAGGCAAAGCCGGCGACATCTCCGCAATCGAGAAACAGAGACCCGTGTACATCGCGGTCATCACCATTAGCGAGATCAACAACCCGCCAAATCCGCCGGCTGCAAGGCCGTAATTCCATCCGAAAAAATCGCCCGAAATCACCGCTCCCACACCCATGGCGCACAAGTGCAAGGCGCGGGCATGAGGCCGCAGCCGCCGCCGGTCCAAATAATCGGTATCCACGGTTGTGTAGGAAGCCTTCATTTCTCATTTCTAGGGTACTCGGGAAACGGCGCCGGCTGGAACTACCCATTCCCATGGCGATCATCCGCTTCCTGAGCGGCCGGAAAGCCCGCCCGGCCGACTGGCGCAATTCCCGCCGAATAGAGCCTGCGAGGAAAGCCGATTCGTGAGAGCGACAGGCCTGGGGAAGCGAAGGCCCCACGCCAACCCGTCGTTCAAAGTGTTCACCAGGCCGGCCTTGCTCGCGCACAAGAGCGCCCGGTTCTTCCAACTGGTGAGGAGCGGAATCTCGGCGAAAGACTGCACGGCGTGGTGTCCGGCCGGAGTCGCCTTCCGGACCAATCGATTAGGCGGCAGCGAAAAATTCGACTTGGAGAAGGTCCAATCCGTTGAGTTGCTGGCATCGATAAAATAAGATTGGTGCCCGGTCGAAGCCGGCGAAAAGGGGGGAACTCTGTGATCTCAACGACATTAGGTCTCCGAACGGTCCTTGGTGTCCTTTGCCTGTGCGTCCCGGGAATGGGTGCGGCAAGCTTTCCGGATCCGGCGGTCGACAGCAAGAGCCGAGTCGCCGATTTCTTCAAAGGGGACCAGACGGCTGTCCTGGCGGGTGGATGTTTTTGGTGCACCGAAGCGGTCTTCCGGGAGATTGCCGGCGTCGATAACGTCGTTTCGGGATACTCGGGCGGCGACGCGGCGACCGCTCACTATGATCTGGTGAGCACGGGAAGGACCGGCCATGCTGAGTCGGTCCAAATCACCTACAATCCGCGGAAGATTTCATACGGACAACTG
>Ga0306925_10006727_pt1 | contig 10713 bp, 9 predicted proteins | sample flu12Cox44000176_FD_203755 | JGI IMG/M metagenome (GOLD analysis project Ga0306925, IMG submission 203755) | Lab enrichment of tropical soil microbial communities from Luquillo Experimental Forest, Puerto Rico - flux8day.12C.oxic.44.000.176 (v2)... | ecosystem: Environmental > Terrestrial > Soil... | reverse complement strand
GTGGCGCCTTTTTGCAATCGGGATACCCGATCGGAAGCATTCTTGCCTCCGGCGTGTGGCTCGCCATCGGTACCTCCGGCCCCGACGCCTGGCGGTACATGTACCTGATCGGCGTGCTGCCCGCGCTTATCGTGTTTTGGATCCGGCGCAATATTCCCGAATCGGCCCGGTGGGAGGAATCGAACAGGCGCCGTCGCGCCGCCTATGATCTGCGGCGGCAGGGTGCGCCGCTCAAAGGAGAAGACGCAGCGCTGGTGCGCTTTACGCTGGTCGATGTGTTTGCCGAACCCGCCGTCCGCTTGCGTCTGTTTTTGACGTTCGTGATGTCGCTGTCGGTGACGATCGGCTATTGGGGCGTTTCGACGTTCGTCCCGAGCTATGTCGGGTCGGTCGCAGCCGCCGCCGGCCTTCCGGCCCAGCGCTATGCGGCACTGGTCGGCTTAGTGCAAAACCTGGGCGCCTTGATCGGGTTCTCGTGCTTCGGTTTCCTCGCCGACGCCTTTGGCCGCAAGCCGACGACGATGTTGTTTTATCTGATGTGCCTGATCCTGACGCCAATCATTTACCTGTGGGTGAAGGATATTCATGTGCTGCTGTTCGCCTTCGCAGTATATGGATTTTTCATCCAAGGCGTTTTTTCGTGGACGCCGATCTGGCTGCCGGAGCTCTTTCCGACGCGAATGCGCGCCACTGCCGCCGGTTTCATTTTCAACGCGCCGCGGCTCATCTCCGCGATCGCTCCGCTGATCGCCGGCACCTTGATCGTCAGCCTCGGCGGCTACGGCAAAGCCGCGACCATCATCGGCTTGTTTTACATTCTTGGGCTGGTCGCCGTGCCGTTCTTGCCGGAGACGAAGGGAAAACCGCTGCCGGAAGCCGACACATTATCGCCGGCTCACGGCGCAGAGCATCGTTGAAAGGTCCGTTCGACGTGCTTTTTCAGCGGCTGCGCTCGCGCGCTCGACCGCGTCGCATCCAGGAGGAGAACCAATGAAGCCCGTTCGTATCCGCATGGCAGGAGTACTTGCGTTCGCGCTCATATCGGCGGTGGCTTCGGCCGCGGACTATCCGGCACCGAAGGAGGGCGACTGGGTCGCGCGGGACTTCCGCTTTCACACCGGCGAAGTCATGCCCGAACTGCGCCTGCATTATAGAACGCTCGGCAATCCGTCGGCAGAGCCTGTATTGATCCTGCATGGCACCGGCGGCTCGGGTGCAAATTTCTTGACCCCCGGCTTCGCCGGTGAGTTGTTCGGCTCTGGCCAGCCGCTCGATGCGAGCAAATACTTCATCATCCTGCCGGATGCGATCGGAACCGGAAAGTCGGCGAAGCCATCGGATGGCCTGCGAACCAAATTTCCGAAATACAATTACGATGACATGGTCGAGGCCCAACACCGGCTCGTGACCGAGGGGCTCGGCATCCGTCACTTGCGCCTCGTGCTCGGCAACTCCATGGGCGGCATGCAGACGTGGCTCTGGGGCGAAAAGTATCCCGACTTTATGGATGTGCTGGTGCCCATGGCGTCGCAGCCCACGCCCATGGCGAGCCGCAATTGGATGTTGCGGCGGATGATGCTCGAAACGATCCGCAGCGACCCGGAATGGCACAACGGCAACTACGCGACGCAGCCGCCTTCGCTGCGCTTGGCGAGCGTGTTCTTCGCCGTCGCGACCAGCGGAGGAACGCTCGCGTACCAGAAGATGGCTCCCACGGGCGAGCAGGCCGACAAACTCGTGGACGAACGCTTGGCGGCGCCATCTCCCAGCGATGCCAATGACTTTCTCTTCCAATGGGAGTCTTCGCGTGACTACGACCCCTCGGCCGGCCTTGAACGCATCGAGGCCGCGCTCCTGGCGATCAATTCGGCCGACGATGAACGCAACCCGCCCGAAACCGGAATCACGGAGCGCGCACTCAAACGCGTGAAGAACGGTCGGCTTTACCTGATCCCGGCGAGCGAAGACACGCGCGGCCACGCGACCACCGGCATGGCAAAATTCTGGAGCCAACAACTGGAGCAGCTGTTGCAGACCGCTCCCCGCCGGACAATCGGGGACGCTCGACGACAATAGGAGATCGCAGTGGCCATGTTGCGGTTGCGCTGATCGCCGCCGCGGTCACTTTTGCGAATTGGGATGAGATCTCGCGCGGGACGACCGCGTCGACGAAGAGAGCCTCTGGAAAATGCAAAACACCGGAGAGGCCCTCCCCATTTTTTCTCCCACCGCCGTTCACTCATGTTCGAAAAATATCGGTGGCTGGCTGATAACCGTTCCTGAAGACACCATTGTCGTTCGTTGCCGTTCGTGGTAAGAACCGCATCGGACATGGTTACGAACGGAGGGGCTCATGGGCCGCCACATCCACCGATTGACCACCCGCAAGATCGCTTCGGCCCAACCGCCGGCTGATCGCCAGTCGGTCATGCTGGGCGACGGCGGCAATCTGCTGCTGCAGGTCTCGCGCGGCAAGGACGGTGAGATTCGTCGCAGCTGGATTTTCAGATATGAGCGCGATCGCGTGCGCCACGACCTCGGGCTCGGCAGCCTCAACACGCTCACGCTTCCAGAGGCCAGAGAGCGTGCGCGCAATCTGCGCATCAAGCTACTCGACGGCATCGACCCGGCGGCAGAGCGGCGTCAGCAGCGCACCGAGCGGCTGGCACAGCTTGCCGAGCGCGCCAGGGCCCAGACATTCCGCCAGTGCTTCACAGCATGCCTCGCCTCGCACGAAGACGGCTGGAAGAACGCCGAACATCGCCGGCAGTGGCGCCGCACGATCGAACAATATGTTTTGCCGGTGATTGGCGAGCTGCCGGTCGATGAGATCACCACGGCGCATATTATCCGGGTCCTGGAACCAATTTGGCGGGAGAAGCCCGAGACGGCATCCCGTGTCCGGGGGCGGATCGAGAAGGTTTTGGGGTGGGCGACCGTTCGCGAATTCCGAAGCGGCGCCAATCCGGCCGCATGGCGTGGGCATTTGGCAGAGCTATTCCCGGCAGTTGGCAAGATCGCCAAACCCCAGCACCATGCGGCATTGCCGTATACCGAGGTCCCGGTGCTGGTCGCGCAATTAGACCAGCAGGATCATGTCGCGAGTCGCGCATTGCAATTCACGATCTTGACGGCTGCCAGGGCCGGCGAAACCTTGGGCGCGACGTGGGATGAGATCGATTTTACTGCCAAGACATGGACAGTTCCGGCCGCTCGCATGAAGGGCGGCAAGCCGCACAAGGTGCCACTCTGCGATCGCGCGCTAGAGATTTTGCGGAGCCAAATGGACCAAAAAGCCGAATCGGAGCTTGGGCGTGTATTCGAGATTGGCGACAAGAAACGCGGCATGCTGACGGTGCTGCAAGAGCTATACCCCGGCATGACAGTGCACGGCCTCCGCAGTTCTTTCCGCGATTGGTGTAGCGAGCGTACCTCCTATCCCGCCCATATCGCTGAGCTCTGCCTCTCGCATTCGATCGGCTCCAAAGTCGAGAAGGCTTACGCTCGCTCTGATTTGTACGAGAAGCGCAGGCGCCTGATGGCCGAATGGGCCGCGTGGTGCTCGCGCCCGGTGCCGGCCGGCGCCACCGTTACGTCGATCGCCCAAGCGCGGTGATGTGATGGCACGCGACGCGATTGAACGGGCACTCGCCGACGGCGCGGTTGACCGCATTCTGGAGGCGGTGGGGGCGCAGTATATCCCCGATAAGCTAGCTCGGGAGGAGCTATGTGGGGACATCGAGAGCGCGGCCAGCGTGTATCACACGGGGGAAGTGCTCCGTATCAAGCCGGCTAATCGTGAATTGGAAGCAAGAAGAGTTTGGGCCGTGTTGCAGAAAGGGGAGGACATGGCCTTCGAGTACATTGCACGCCACGAGGCACTGCACCTTCAACGGCATATCCCGTCATTGAAGAACATGATCCACGCCTTCAAGACAGACAATGAGCGGCGCCCAGTGCTGAATAAGGTTGTTAGCTTTAAGCAGCAGATTCCCGTCTCGCCTTTTGAAAACCTAATTGGCAATCTGATGTGGATTTTCGAAACCCATTTTGCGAGGGATGCCGGCTATTCTAAGGACCCGCACACAGGAGCGGTTGGTGGCCCTTTCATTCGCTTTGCCGGGGCGGTGCTGCAGGAAGCGGGTATTCTCTTCAAGGTCAAATCCATTGCCAGCGCCGTGGATAAGCTTCGGCGGCTTAATCCTGTAAAGTAGCCCCGCGCCAAGACCGGTTTACAGGATTTAGATTTCCGAGCCTGGCTATCCTAAGTCAGCTCCGTTCGATCAACCACGGAGCTGACGATGCCAATTGACAAAGATGCACACTACTCCCCGGCAGATCTCACGGCCCTTGGCGAGGGCGGCCACACCACCGTCGCCCAACGAATTGCCCGCGGTGAGTACGGCCCGGTTTACAAAGACGGACCGCGGACCAAAGTCACCGGCGCCGGCATCCTTGCCCGGCGTGAAGCGCACTTGAGGCCTGCCACGTTCGGCACACTCAAGGGTATGAAGGGCGTGCCGTTCCAGGTTGCCGCCAAAGCCGGCGCCGCGGGTGACTAGTGCGGCAAAAAACCCGGGCCCCGGTCGTGGCGACGACCAAGGGCCCTTGGGGTTTCGATCAGCTTGGCGGCTCGATCACCCCCGAATATGCCTCCATCGCCGGCGCGGATCAAGAGCGACTGATCAGTACAATCAAGGCGCACCTCGACCGGGGTGAAAAAGCCACCGCGAAAGCAGAGCAGCATTACATCGCGGCCGGGCAGCACCTCGCTGCGCTCAAGGCCGGCCACGCCGGTACGTGGAAAGAGTGGGAGGCGCTTCTCAAGGCCAAGCTCAACATCAGCACCGGCCGGGCCTCCGAACTGATGCAGATCGCCGACGGCCGCAAGACGGCCGAGGCGCTCGCCGATGCAAGCACCGACCGTAGCAGGAAACATCGTTCTTCGTTGCGCAACGAAGAGGCGCGCCTGGAGCGAGCGATCAAGGTTGTCATCACCGCGATCGAGAAAGCGGGTAAGGACGAGCGCGCAGGCATCCTTGATCGGATCCTCAACCCGATTGGCATGACCGCGGTCGCGGCGAAAGCCGGCAATGGGCTCTGTCGCTTTGTCAAGGATGACGGTGGGCGAAGTAAGTCCGGCATCCCCGGTGCTGACCGGAAGGTGGGCGACTGCGTCGCGCGCGCCATCGCCATTGCGACACAGCGCCCTTACCGCGAAGTTCATGACGCGCTGGTCGTGGGTGCCGTTCACCACGTAGCCACCGATACGAGCGAGTACGGAAAGTGGGCGAGGCGAAGGGGCGGTGTCCGTCACTTCGATGCCGATCACGGCTGCGCCGATAAGGTCTATGGCCGTTACCTGGAGTCCCTCGGTTGGAAGTTCACGGCAACTCCGAGCAGGGGACCGGGGAAGGCTCATCTACGCACCGGCGAGCTACCGCGCGGCCGACTGATTGTGAAAATCAATCGGCATCTCGTCGCTGTAATCGATCACGTCATCCACGACCTTTTCGATTGTGGGCGCTCCGGCCGCGTGCACGTCAAGGGCTACTGGAGGACGGCGATATGAGCACGCGCACCGCACCGTCGCCTATGGTCTCCGTCTACGACGGCCGCGACTGCCTTGGTTTTATTATCCGCCGTGGCGTCAAAGGTTTTGAGGCTTTCTCCGCCAACGAAGAAAGCCTTGGCCTTTTTCTCAATGAATGTGACGCCCTCGACGCGGTCACCAACACCGCTGCGGGAGATTCATAATGAACCCGCGCCCGGTTTTCGCTCTGCGCCTGCGGCCGAAGAAAGGGGTTAACGTGATCCTCGCTTTGCGGCGCGGACTGAAGTTTTTGCTCCGTTCCTGCGGACTGCAGGCGTTGAGCGTCGAAGAAATTCCCAGCATGGGAATGCGAGCCGATGCGCTTTCGTCGGCATCTCAAACAGCGAAAGATCAAAGTCATGAATAGCGTTACTGAAACTACCGGGCGCCTGATCCGCGGCACTATCCTGCGCTGCACGGATGGGAAATGGGCCGACGCACTCGGCACGCCACCGCCCGAGCGCCTCGTCGCCCTGGGCACGACCAAGGCGCTCCAATGCTGGAGCGGCGGGAAACCCACCGACGTTGTGATGGCGCGCCCCGGCGAGCCGCTGCCCGATGTGGACGAACTCAACGCGCAAATCCCGGTGGAGGAGTGGGAGAAGGGCCTCGATGGCAAGCCTCGCGCTCCGTGGGTTATCCAACACGTTGCGTATCTTGTCGATCCGCATACCGGCGAAGCGTACACATTCATCAACGGCACCTTCGGCGCGAAGATTGCCGTCGAACGTCTCGCCGAGCGCGTTGCCAACATGCAGCGGCTGCGCGGTGGCTCGGCTTTGCCCGTCGTCAAACTCGAATCTAAGCCGATGAAAACGAAGTTCGGCACGAAGCAGCGTCCCGAATTCGCGATCGTTGAGTGGCGTGAGATTGGCGGCAATGGCGGAGACGTGAAAGCCCTCGAGCACAAGCCCGTCGGCAAATCGGTTGCCCCGCCGACGGTCGCGGAAGAGCTCAACGACGCAATCCCCACGTTCGGTGCTTAATATGCCGATCCTGCACCGCGACTATGAGACTAGGAGCGTTGCGGACCTAAGTTGCGTGGGCGCGCACGTCTATGCCGCCCACGCGACGACGGACGTCTGGTGCTGCGCGTATGCCGTCGATGATGGCGACGTGCAGCTCTGGACGCCCGGCATGCCGGTGCCCCCTGAGTTTGTTGAGGCGGCGCGCAATGCTGATTGGCTGGTGTGCGCGCATAACGACGCGTTTGAACGCGCGATCGAAACGCACATTATGGCGCCCCGATACGGCTGGCCGTTGGCGCCGCTTGCACAGCACCGGTGCACTCAAGCTGCCGCATTGTCACACGCACTGCCTGCGAAGCTCGCTAAGGTGGCTGCTGCGCTCGAACTTAAGGAGCAGAAAGACGCTGAGGGCGAGCGCCTCATGCGGAAGATGGCGCTCCCGCGTAAACCGCGTGCTGGCGAAGACCCGAACGGCACTTACTGGTTTGACGATCCAGAGCGGCGCACACGTCTGGGCGAGTATTGCAAGCAGGATGTCCGCACCGAGCGCGAGTTGCACCAGCGCATTGGCTTTATCTCTGCTGCCGAGCAGAAGGTGTGGGAGATAGACGCGGTCATCAATAGTCGCGGTCCTTATCTGGACGGTGATTTGCTGGATGGCGCGCTGCGCATTGCCGATGAGCTTGACGCAGAAATTGGCCCAGAAATTGGCGAGCTTACCGGCGGCGTTGTGACTAGCATCAATCAGACAGACCGCCTTATTCGCTGGTTGGGCGAACACGGCTGCAATGTGGATGACATTAAAAAGCAAACGTTACGCAAGGCATTATTGAACGGCGCGACGCCCGAAGCGCGGCGCGTGATAGAGCTACGGCTTGCTGGCGCGCACGCTGCGGCGAACAAGCTTTCCACACTGAAAGAATGGCGCGGCACCGACGGCCGCGTCCGGGGCGGATTAATCTATCACGGCGGCGGTACCGGCCGATGGAGTTCGTGGGGCGTTCAGCTCCATAATCTGAAAAAGCCAACGATTGACGACGTCGATGCAGCGATACCGTTGGTGGCTAGCGGGGACTTACAAAGTGTAAGGCAGCGCTTTACAGACCCAATGGGGGCTGTGGGTGACCTCAGTCGCGCTATCGTTTGTGCCGCGCCCGGGCACCGGCTCCTCATTGCGGATTATAGCGGTATCGAGTCCCGCCTTACTGCATGGCTGTCGGGCCAGCAATCAAAGGTTAATGATTGGGCAGTTTTTGACGATACCAAGGAGAAGAAAAACGACCCCTACTACAAGCTTGGCAAGAAGTTCGGGCTGCCGGAGGAGACGGCGCGGAGCATCGGCAAGACTGCCGATTTGGCATTCGGCTATTCGGGCGGCGTTGGGGCGTGGCGTAAACTCGCCGCCGGCAGCACATTAAGCGATGCCGAAATTGTGGCGCTTCGGGATCGCTGGCGTGAGGAACACCCGCAGACGGTCCAATTCTGGAATCACCTCTCTATTGCAGCAGCGCGCGCGGTGCGGTCCCCCGACCACGCGATCAAGTGTGGCCGCGTTGGTCGTATTGGCTTCTTCTACGACGGCACATACCTGCGCATGCAGCTGCCCAGCGGGCGCAGCATCGTTTATCCCCAGCCGCATGTTGAACTCAACGAGTTCGGCAAATTTGATGTGTACTTCAAAGACAATTCAAAGGGCTTTACCGACGTACGTGCGTGGCGTGGGCTGTTGATCGAGAACGCCGTGCAGGGCGTGGCTCGTGATCTCTTTGCCGAAGCGCTGATCCGCCTCGAAGCCGCTGGCTATCCCGTTGTCTTACACGTGCACGATGAGGTTGTGTGCGAGCTGCCCCTTGGCATTGGCAGCACGGAAGAATTCCAAAAGCTCATGACTGCTGCCCCCGCATGGGCGGACGGTTTGCCGATTGAAGCTGAGCCACGGGAAGGCCAGCGGTTCATCAAGAGCAAGAAGCCGAAAATCGAGGCACCAGGCGCAGCGGAGCCGGCCACGAACACGACGCCAGAGCCCGAAATTCTTCAACAAAATCGACAGACGCCCCCTTGGGAGCCGGATAAGGAAACGCTCATGCAACCGCCGCTCAATTCTGAGCCGGGCGAGACGCCGAAGCATATTGAGGCCGCCCCGCCCATTGTACCGGCCGCACCCGCAGAGGTGGCCACGCCCGTTCGACGCTTCAACGGGTATCCGCACGGCGAAGAAGAGCCCGCAGGACAAAAGAGCGTAGCCGAATTCCTCTACCGCAACGCGGAGCAAGCGCCCCATCAGAAAGTTCTCAAGTTCGAATGGTTTTCAAAGACCGCAAGCGCGAGAAGTCGTTTCCGCAACGCTGGCCGGTGAATGGCTGCTGGGTTAGCAAACAGCCCGCGAACTGGGTACCCATTCCTTATCGGCTGCCCGAGTTGCTGGCCGCTCCCGCGGACGCGGTGGTTGACATCTTCGAGGGCGAGAAGGACGCAGATCGCGGCGCCGCGCTTGGCCTTATCGCTACCACCAACCCGGGAGGCGCGAAGAAGTGGCGCGCCGAACTCAACGAATATTTCCGTGGGCGGCGCGTGCGCATTCACGAAGACCACGACGACGCCGGAAGCGCTCACGTCGCCAAAGTTGCAGCTGCACTGAAAGATATCGCCAAGGAAATCACTGTCGTACGCTATCCCGAAGTGCCGCCGGGGGAGGACTTCTCCTGGTTTATGGATCACGGCGGCACGCTCGAGGCTATGGCAGCGCGGGCCAAGCCTTACGCGACGAAATTTAAGTTCAATCTTGTCTGCGCCGCAGACGTGGTGCCGCGGAAACTAGATTGGCTGTGGCGAGGCCACCTATTGCGCGGTGCGCTTGAACTCTCTGCCGGGCAGCCGGGGCTCGGCAAGTCACAGGCGCAATGTTCTTTCACTGCTTATGCGACCAAGGGCGCGGTGTGGCCGGATGGCGCGCCGGGGTGCCCGCCCGGTTACGTCATCATGCTCACAGCCGAGGATTGTCTTGATCAGATACTCGTGCCGCGACTGATCGCAGCGGGTGCCATCAGAGAGCGCGTGTTGATCCTCAAGTCGATCCGCATGGACGAAAAGGATGGCAGAGCATTCCTGCTTAGCGAGGACATCGAAGCATTAGAGCAGCTGTTGATAGAACGGCCCGACGTGCGTCTGGTCACGCTTGATCCGATCACTGCCTATATGGGCGGCAAGCTCGACAGCCATCGCACGACAGACGTACGGCACCAGCTCGGTCCGCTGGTGGCAGTGGCCGAGCGCACCAATGTAGCTTTCTCCGCCATCACGCACCCGCCCAAGAACGCCGGCCCGAGCGCCATGAACCATTATATTGGCTCGCAGGCTTTCATCGCCGCCGCCCGGATCGGGCACCTGTTTGTGGAAGAGATGGAGGCCAATGAATATGGCAAGCACATGCCGACCGGGCGCCGACTGTTCACCAACCCAAAGAACAACCCCCACCCGCCAATGGCAACGCTTGCTTATCGCGTCGAAGGAGCCGACGGCGGTAAGAATCACGACGGAGAGACAATTGCGACCTCGCGGGTCGTGTGGGGCGAAGTTGTTGAGATCACTGCCGATGAGGCCATCGCCGCGGCAGCGCCGAAGAAGGACAAGGACCAGCACGGCGCCAAGGCGTTCCTCCTCGATATGCTGGCCCACGCCCCGGTGCCGAAGAAGATCATCGAAGAACGCGCACAGGCGCGCGGGTTTAGCCCCGATCAGTTGCGCCGCGCACGGGAAGGCATGGGGGTGGTCACATTCAAGGCCGGGTTCCAAGACGGCTGGTTATGGAGCCTCCCGCAGCACGCGCCCAAGGATAAGCCATGCGAGTAGGCCCCCATAACAATTTGCCACCTTCGCCACCTTCGCGTTTTACGGGCACTTCCTCCGAAGATGGCGCCACCTTCGCGAAGATAGCAAAAAACGTGCGAGAAGTGCCCGTAGAATACGAAGATGGCATTTAGGCAAATATAGAGAAATGCCACCTTCGGTGCCACCTTCGTGCCACAATTCCCTTGGGGGTGGTGGGGCAGCGTCCTCACTTACGCCGGGGGCTCATCGGGGGTTCGTTGGTGGTTCGTTGGGGGTCGAAATACCCCTGGTGGGCGCACGCAAGACAAAAATGTCAGGGGAAAC
>Ga0306925_10006726_pt1 | contig 10714 bp, 9 predicted proteins | sample flu12Cox44000176_FD_203755 | JGI IMG/M metagenome (GOLD analysis project Ga0306925, IMG submission 203755) | Lab enrichment of tropical soil microbial communities from Luquillo Experimental Forest, Puerto Rico - flux8day.12C.oxic.44.000.176 (v2)... | ecosystem: Environmental > Terrestrial > Soil... | reverse complement strand
CCGCGATCGGGATGATCGACAACGCGACGCGGACCGGCTTTCTCACGTTCCTGCCGTTCGCCCTGATCGCGAAGGGCTCGTCGGTCGCGGGCGTGGGCACCGCGCTGGCGCTCCTGTTCGCGGGCGGCGCCGCCGGCAAGTTCGCCTGCGGCCTGGTGGCCGAGCGTCTCGGCGTGATCCGCACGGTCGTCCTCACCGAGGCCGCGACGGCGCTCGGAATCCTGGCGCTGATCCCCTCGCCGCTGCCGGTCGCGCTCGCGCTCCTGCCGCTGATGGGCGTCGCGCTGAACGGCACGTCGTCGGTGCTCTACGGCACCGTCGCCGACCTCGTCAGCGCCGACCGCCGCTCCCGTGCGTACGGGCTCTACTACACCGTGACGATCATGTCGTCGGCGCTGGCCCCCTCGGTCTACGGGGTGATCGGCGACCTCGCGGGCGTTTCAACGACGCTCGTCGTGGTCTCGGCACTGGTGTTGACGACGATTCCGCTCTGCCTCGTGCTGCGGGCCTCGGTCGCCGAACCCGCTCGCGCATAATCAAGGCTGCAACGCGAGGTCGGCGAGGAGCCGCCGCCCTTCGGGCCAGGGCCCGAAGCCGGCGTCGGCGTTCAGATGACCGGCGCGCTCGAGGGTGACGAGCCGGCTTCCCCAGGCGCGGGCGAGCGCGGCGGCCCGGGCCGGCGTCACGAAGGGGTCGTCGGTACTCGCCACGACGACGCTGGGGAACGGCAGCGGGGCCAGAGGGATGGGACTGAAGTTGCGGACCTCGCTCGCCGTGTGCGCGGGTGAGTCGACGTCGGCCGGCGCCACCAGCAAGGCACCCGCTGCACGGGCGCCCGGACGCGTCGCCCAGTGCGCGACCAGCGCGCAGGCGAGGCTGTGGGCCGCGAGCACGGGCGGCATCACGCAGGCGAGAACTTCTTCCTCGAGGCGCGCCACCCAGTCCGCCAGCTTGGGGAGTAGCCAGTCGTCCTGGATCACTCGACGGAACGCGGGATCGGCACGCTCCCAGTGGCTCTGCCAGTGATCGGGCCCGGAATCGCCGTAGCCGGGCAGGATGAGCACAGGAGTACCGGGGCGCAAGGGGCGCCCGACTACGCGAACGCCCGGTCGAGGGCCTGGGCGAGATCGGCGATGAGGTCGGCAGCGTCCTCGATCCCGACGGAGTAGCGGATCAGGTTGTCCTTGATGCCGACGGCGAGCCGTTCCTCGGTGGTGAGCTCGTAGAAGCTCATGATGGCGGGCTGCTCGATGAGGCTCTCCACACCGCCGAGCGACACCGCGATGTAGGGAATGCGGCAGCTGTCGACGACGCGTGAGGCCGCGACCAGGTCGCCGCGCACCTCGAACGAGACGACGCCGCCGAAGCCCCGCATCTGGCGCTTGGCCACGTCGTGCTCGGGATGGCTCGGCAGCCCGGCGTAGTGCACGCGCTCCACCCGGGGATGAGCGGCGAGGAATTCCGCCATCGCCTGGGCGGTCGCGTTGTGTCGCTCCATCCGCAGCGCGAAGGTCTTGAGACCGCGCACGAGGAGGAACGCCACGAAGGGGCTGATCACCGAGCCGGTGACGCCCTGGAGCCCCCGCACCGCGTCCACGATGTCGCGCGAGCCGAGGACCGCGCCGGCCATGAGGTCGTTGTGGCCGCCCAGGTACTTCGTGGCGGAGTGGACGACGACGTCCACGCCCCACTCGAGCGGTCGCTGGTTGTACGGCGTGGCGAAGGTTCCGTCGATGACCGTCTTGACCCGGTGCCGGCGTCCGATCTCGGCGAAGCGCTCGAGGTCCAGCACGCGGTTGTACGGGTTGGTGGGCGACTCGCTGACGAGCACGCGCGTCGTCGGCCGGATCGCGTCCTCGAGCGCCTCGTAGTCGCCGGCCGGCACCGTCGACACCTCGATCCCGTAACGGTGGAGGGTCTGGTTGAGGAACTGCCGCGTCCGGCGATAGCTGTCGTCGGTGACCACCACGTGGGTGCCCCGGGAGAGGATCGCGAACAAGGTCGTGGTCATCGCGGCCATCCCGCTCGCGAACAGAAGGCAGTCTCCGGCGCCCTCGAGGGCGGCCAGCTTGGTCTCGGCGATGCGCTGGGTCGGGTTGCCGTACCGCCCGTACTCGACCCGCTCGATCTTGCCGTCGAAGTGATCCTTCAGCTCCTGGGTATCGGCGAAGGTGAAGGTGGCGGTCTGGATGATCGGCGTGGCGAGCGCGTAGCCCGGCTTCTGCCGCGGCTCACCGGCGTGCACCGCGAGCGTGCTCGGGCCCGGCGTGTCGGGGGGCGGCGGTGGCGGCACCCCGTCACGCCGGCGTGGCGGCGCCGTCCGCTTGCGCGGCGCGGTCATGACACGAGCAGCCGCGCGCGCTCGACGTGGCGAGCGATGGCCCGCGACACCTGCCGCACGTCCGCGGGCAGCTCTACGGGCGCGTTGCGGTGCGAGGGCTGGACACCCTCGAGCCGGCCCATGTGGTACGCCGCCTTCTGGTCGGCGAACTTGAGCCCGTTCGCCGTCGAGATCACGACCACGCGCTCACTCGAGCGGACCGTCTTGCGCTCGACGAGCTTGCGGAGCGCGGCGAGCGCGACCCCCGTGTGCGGGCAGTTGAACATGCCGGTGCGGTCGGCCCTCGCGGCTTCGTCGGCCAGCTCCTGCTCGGAAGCCTGCTCGACCACGCCGTTGAAGCGTTGCAGGGTCCGGACGGCGCGCTTGACGGACACGGGGTTGCCGATCTGGATGGCCATGGCGAGGGTGGACTGGGCCTCGATGGGCTCGAAGCGCTTGAAGTCCTCGACGTACGAGCGGTAGAGCGGGTTCGCGCGCTCGGCCTGCGCGAGGCAGATGCGCGGCAGTCGCTGGATCAAGCCGAGGTCGTACATCATCAGGAAGCCCTGCCCCAGCGCGTGCACGTTGCCGAGGTTGCCGCCGGGGATGACGATCCAGTCCGGCACCTCCCAGTCGAACTGTTGCACGATCTCGATGGCCAAGGTTTTCTGGCCTTCGATGCGCAGACTGTTCATCGAGTTGGCCAGGTAGATGCGGCGCTCCTTCGTGATCTCCTGCACGACCGCCATGCAGCCGTCGAAGTCCGTGTCGAGCGAGAGCACGAGGGCGCCGTTGGCGAGCGGCTGCACGAGCTGGGCGATCGAGACCTTGTCGCGAGGCAGCAGGACCACCGAGGGAATGCCCGCCGCCGCACAGTAGGCGCCGAGGGCGGCCGAGGTGTCACCGGTGGACGCACACGCCACCGCGTCGATCGGCACGCCGTTGCCCATCATCTGCTTGACCACGGAGACGAGCACGGTCATGCCGAGGTCCTTGAACGACCCGGTGTGCGAGTTACCGCACTGCTTGATCCACAGATCCTCGACGTGTAGCTGCTTGCCGTAGCGGTCGGCCCACAGGAGATTGGAGTTGCCCTCGTAGGTCGACACGATGCTCTCGTTGTCGATGAACGGCACCACCCATTCCTTCTTGCCCCACACGCCGGAGCCGTAAGGGTAGGCGTTGCGCCGGTAACGATCGTCGAAGAGCTGCATCCACGCCGCGGCGGACCGGTTGCGCAGCGCGTCCATGTCGTGCTGCACCTCGAGCAGGTCGCCGCAGGCCGGGCACCGATAGATGACCTCGAGAAGGCTGTACTCGCCCGGACACCCGTTGATGCAGGAGAACCATGCGTTGTAGCTCATGGCCGAGCCAGTATACGCCCTACAGATCGAGCGCCATGAATCGGGTCCCGACGATCGGATTGTCGTAGTACGGCGCGATCTCGCGGAAGCCCAGCGTCTGGTAGAGCGCGAAGGCCTCCTTCATGGACGGCAGGGTGTCCAGGCGCATCTGCTCGTAGCTGATGGCGCGCGCCTCGCGGATCACGGTCTCGGCCAGGCGACGCCCCAGGCGCTCGCCGCGCGCCGCCGGGCGGACGTAGAGGCGCTTCATCTCGCAGAGGCCGCCGCCCAAGGGCCGCAGGGCCACGCAACCGGCCGGCTCCACGCCGTCGGTCGCGAGGAAGAGACGACCAGCCGGCGGCGCGTAGGCCCCAGGCAGCGCCGCGACCTCCTGGGCGAAGCCCTGGAACGTGAGCTCGATGCCCAGCGAGGCTTCGTACTCCTTGAAGAGCCGTCGCGCCGTGGCGATCTGGTCCGCCGACGTCGCGGGGACGATGTCGAAGCTCACGTCAGGTAGAACGGCCGCGCCGCGGCGGCCTGATACGGATAGCGGGTGAGCAGGCTCGGATCGGGGTCGGCGCCGAGACCGGGTCGATCGGGCACGCTGACGGTGCCGCCGGCCGCGCGCAGCGGCTCGGCGATGAGCGAGGCGACGAGCGGAGTGCCCGGAAACTCGACGTACGGCACACCCGGCGTCGCGGCGGCCAGGTGCAGGCTCGCCGCGAGCCCGGGACCGTAGTAGAACGCGTGCGGGACCAGGGTCACGTTGGCCGCGGCGGCGAGGATCGCGATCTTCTTCATCTCGAGGAGCCCGCCCACCTTCGTCACGCTCGGCTGCACGACGTCCGCGGCGCCGTGCGCGATCAGGTCGCGGAACCCGAACACCGTCGCGTCGTTCTCGCCTGACGCGATCGGAATTCGCAGCGCGGCGCGCACGCGCGCGAGCCCGGCGTAGTCCTCGGGCGGCCAGACGGGCTCCTCGAGCCACCGGAGCTCGAAGCGCTCGAGGCGCCGGCCGATGCGGATCGCCTCCTCGACCGACCATGGGCAGTTCGTGTCGAGCATGAGATCGACGTCGTCGCCGGCGACCTCGCGCGCCACCGCGACGGACTCGACGTCGATCTGGTGCAGCTTGATCGCGGTGTGGCCGTGAGCCAGGGCGCCCGAGATCGCCTGCCCGACCTGGCTCGGCGTGTCGTAGCGCAAGAGGCTCGAGTAGACGCGCAGCCGTGGCTGGCAGAGCCCGCCGAGGAGCTCGTAGACCGGCACGCCGCGCGCCTTGCCAGCCAGGTCCCAGAGCGCCAGCTCGACGCCGCTCACCGCCATCATCGCCAGGCCGCGGCGTCCCCAGATCATCAGCGCGCGGTGCATGCGGTCGACCGCGCTCTCGATCTGGGTCGGATCCTGGCCGAGCAGCATCGGCGCCAGCGCGTCGTCGACGACGTGACAGACCGCCTCCGCCGCGCCGTAGGCGAAGCTCTCGCCCCAGCCGACCAGCCCCTCGTCGGTGGTGGCGCGCACGAGGATCTGCTTGCCCGCGCCGGCCGCCCATGACGAGGGCGGCCCGCTCACGTGCAGCGGCACCGCCAGGAGGATCGCGCGGATCTCGGTGATCTTCACGTCAGAGGTCTCCGAGCCCGAGCTCTTCCCAGCGTGCGCGCACCCTGGCTTCGTCAGCCGCCGCTGGGCGCACCGTGGGCGGGAAGCGCTCCCCGCCCCACTCCGGCCGCCGCTCGAGCTTCCACGAGCGGGTTGCGTCGATCAGCACACGGTTCCACAGCCCCGTCCCGAGCCGTGCGACGTCGCGGTCCTCCATCGGCGTGCTCGGATCGATCGGCGAGCCGAAGATCCCCGGGAAGATCACGATGCCGTCCTCGCCTGCGTTGACCCGGTGAGCGAACGCCCAGTCGACCTGCTCGTACGACGCGGGATCGATGTCCTCCTCGACGACGGTGACGTGCTTGTAGCGGTACTGCGCGGCGCTCGAGCCCCAGAGGGCGGCCGCGATCTGCTTGGGCTGGCCCTGGTAGGCCTTCTTGATCTGGACGACGATGTTCACGCCGTTGGTGATCGGCGGCACGAACACGTCGCGCACGCCCGGGATGCCGGCCGCCGTCAGGATGTTCCAGGCGATCGCCGCGCGCTGGACCGACGACATCACGCTGTTCTCGCTGTAAGAACCGGGCAAGGTGCCCTCGAGACAGCCGCGGAAGATCGGATCTCGCCGATGGGTGATGCACGTGACCTGCATCGTCGGGCGCGGCGTCGGCACGTCGGAGACATAGCCCGTGAACTCGCCGAACGGTCCTTCGGTCTCGTACGTGGCCGGATCGTCGCTGATGAATCCCTCGATCACGATCTCGGCGCTGGCCGGCACTTCGAGATCGACCGTCTCGCAGCGGACGAGCTCCGCGGGCTCGCCGCGATAGGCGCCCATCACGTCCCACTCGCAGACACCGGTCGGGATCGGCGAGCCGGCCAGGAACGGCATGATCGGGTCCCAGCCGATGACGCACGCCACCGGCATCGGTTCACCACGGGCCGCGTACTTCAGGAAGTGCTGGCCCCAGTGCTGGCCGCCCTTGATGAGCAGGAACGGCGCGGTGTTCTTCTTGCCGATCATCCCGCGATAGATGCCGACGTTCATCGCGCGCGTCTCCGGATCGCGCGTCACGACGCCGGAGAACGTGTGGATGTAGCGCCCTCCCTCGAGGTAGTGCCACTTCGGGACCGGGAACTCCGCCTGGTCGACGTCCTTGCCGCGGACGATCACGTCCTTGACGGGCCCCGTCGCGACGATCTTCGGGGGAATCACCTGCCGATTCAGCTTCATGACGTGCTGGACCAGATCGCGGTTGGAGACGTCCTTGGGGAAGCCGAGCGAGAGGGCCAGCCGGCCGACGCTCCCGAGCCCGCTGACGAACACCTTCGTGCAGCGCCCCGTCTCGTAGCCCTTGATGCGCTCGAAGAGCAAGGCCGGGCCCTTCTTCTCGAGCACGCGGCGCGCGATGGCGCCGAGCTCCCGGTCCCAGTCCACCTCGGCGGTGATGCGCCGCAGCTCGCCTTCCTTGTCGAGCCGGCCGATCCACTCGCGCATGTCGACGAAGCTCATCGCCCCCATCTCCCTTCGCGCCGTCGGCGCTCCGCGCTCAAGCGAGCGCCTCGATCCGCACGCGCTCGAGGCCGGGATGCGACTCGAGCAGGTCGCCCAGGCGCTCCTGGCCCCCCGGCGGCACCCGCGCCTGGAGCGTCAAGTGAATTCGATGCTCGTCGACGCGCCGCTCGTACTCGGCCGGCGCGACCGCGACTCCGGCCTCGGTGAGGACGCGCAAGAGTCCCGACGCGGTCGGCCCCGAATCGGTGAGGATCAGAGAAATCTTCCGATGCAGCTGATCGTCCTTGTGCTCGAAGCGACGCAGCACCGCGAGCGCCACGACGCCGACGAGCGTCGCCGCCACGCTCACGACGTACATGCCCGCGCCGGCGGCGGCGAGCCCGATCGCGGCCATCAGACAGAGACCTGCCGCCGTCGTCAGTCCCTGGACGCCGAGGCCCGTCCGGAGGATCGCGCCGCCGCCGAGGAACCCGATCCCGGTGACGACCGACGCGGCGACGCGCGAGGTGTCGACGGCGACCAGATCGTCCCTCGTGTAGTGCTGGAAGTAGACGAAGTGCGTGGACACGAGCATGAAGGTGGTCGACGCCAGCCAGACGATCAGATGCGTCCGGAGCCCCGCCGGCCGCCCGTGGACGTCGCGCTCGTAGCCGATGACGCCGCCGAGCGCGGTGCCAACCACCGGGCAGATCAGCAGCTCAGCCGACAGCGTCATGCGGGGAGCGCCGGCGCCACCTCGCCGAGGAAGCGCTTGAACTGGCCGACCTGATCCCACGAGCCGAAACGCAGCGCCATGTGGCCGACGCCGGCGTCGAAGTACGCGCGCAGCTCCTCGACGCACTGCTTGGGGCCGCCCGAGATCGTCCACTGCTCCACGAACTGGCGCGAGAAGTTGGACGTGTAGTACCTGTCCAGGAACGCCTTCGTCTCCTCGAGCCCCTTCTGGCGGTCCTCGGTGATGTTGATGTTGTGATAGAGCGCGCTGCCGAGCTTCGCCGGATCGCGGCCCTCCTCGCGCGCCATCGCCGCGATGCGGCTCCACTGCTGCCGGAACTCGTCCGGCGTCAGCTTGTTCGTCATCCAGCCGTCGGCGTGGCGGGCGATGCGTCGGAACGAGCGCTCGATGACCGCGTCGGACGCCGACGCGCCGCCCTTCCAGGTCAGGCCGGTCGGGTTCGACGCGATCCAGATCGGGCACGGCTGCTGCACCGGCCGCGGCTCGAGCGTGACGTTGTCGAACGAATAGAACCGGCCGTGGTGCGACACGTTCTTGCCGCCGAAGAGCGTCTTCAGGATTGCGATGCCTTCTTCGAGACGCCCCACGCGCTCGGCGGAGGGAATGGACATGATCGAGTGCTCGGCCGCCTGCGCCGCGTTGGCGTCGCTCGGCCCGCCCAGGCACACCGCGAGCAGGGTGCGGCCGCCCGAGAGCACGTCGAGGCTCGCCCACTGGTGCGCGAGCATGACCGGATGGCGGTGCACGAACGTCGCCATGCAGCCGACGCCCAGTCGCAGCTTCGTGGTCACGCCCGCCAGTGCGGAGAGCAAGGTCACCGACTCGAGACGCGGCTTGGCCAGGAGGCTGTCGCCTGCCCACACGGCATCGAAGAAGCCGGAGCGCTCCGCCTGCACCGTGAGGTCGACGAGATCCGGCACCTTCACGGCGCCCAGCACGACCGCGCGATTCGCCAGGATCAGGCCAAAAGACCGCGCCATCGTCTACCTCCCCGTGTACTTGGGCGGCCGCTTCTCGAGGAACGCGGTCACGCCCTCCGCGTAGTCGTGCGTGGAGCGCAGCCACGCGTACGCCTTGCGCTCGAGCTCCAGCGCCGTCTCGAGCGGCGCCTCGGCACCGCGATTGAGTACCATTTTCAGCGTCCGGAGCGCCAGCGGCGCCCGGTCCGCCAGCTCGCCGGCCAGCGCGGCCACCGCCTCGTCGAGCTTGTCGTTCGGCACCGCCATCGTGATGAGCCCCCACGTCTCCGCCCGCTCGGCCGAGATCCGCTGGCCGGTCATCATGAAGAGCTTGCCGCGCGTCATGCCGATCAGCCGCAGCGCGCGCTGGGTGCCGCCGCTGCCCGGGATCATGCCCAGCCGGACTTCCGGGAACGCGAACTCGGAGCGCAAGGTCGCCAGCCGGAAGTCGCAGGCCACGGCCAGCTCGAGGCCGGCCCCCATCGTATACCCGTCGATGGCGGCGATGACCGGCTTGCGGCACCGCTCCGCGGCCGTGAGCGTGTCGCCCCACAGCTCCAGATCGGCCGGCTCCTGCTGAAGAAATTCGGACACGTCGCCGCCGGCGCTGAAGGCCTTGCCGCCGGCGCCGCGGATCACGACCACGCGAACGGCCTCGTCGGCCTCGAGCCCCGCGAAGATGCCGGGGAACTCGTTGCGCATCGCGACGGTCATCGTGTTCATCCGCGGCTGGCGATCGATCCAGATGGTCGCCACGGCCCCGGCGCGCTCGACTCGAAGAAACTCGCTCATGGTCGCACCTCCGTGTACTGGCCGTCGCGCAGCAGCCGTCGCAGGATCTTGCCCGAAGCCGTCTTGGGAATCTCGGCCACGAACACGAAGCGGCGCGGCCGCTTGAAGTTCGCGAGATCGCCGCTCGCCCGGCAGTGCTGGTCGAGGGCCTCCGCGGTCAGCGCGTCCGACGCCACGACGAAAGCCACGACACGCTCCCCCCATTTCTCGTCCGGCTCGCCGATCACCGCGACGTCCCGAACCCCGGCATGGCGGGCCAGCACGTCCTCGATCTCGACGGGATGGATGTTCTCGCCGCCGCTGATGATCATGTCGTCGACTCGTCCGGCGACCCAGAGATCTCCGTCCCCGTCGATCCAGCCCATGTCGCCGGTGAAGTACCAGCCCTCGCGCAGCGCCTTCGCGTCGGCGTCCGCACGATTCCAGTACCCGGCGAACGCCTCGTCCGACTCGAGGCTCGCGATGATCTCACCTTTCACCCCCGGGGCGGCGACCTCGTCGGGACCGACGCGGCGCTCGCCGCTCGCGGTGACGACACGGAGCGACGAGTGGATGCCCGGCCGTCCCGCGGAGCCCGGCTTCACGCGTACATCCGGATGGATGGAGAACGTATAGATCTCGGTCGACCCATAGTGGTTCACGAACACGTCGGGATGGAACGTCTTCGCGCACGCTTCGGTGAGCGGGGCCAGCATCGGCGCGCCCGCGAAGGCGAGCTTGCGCACGGAGGCGACGTCGGTCCGGGCCAGCTCGGGCGCATGGGTCAGCTCCCAGAAGAGCGTCGGGATCAGATAGAGCGCCGTGAGCCGCTCGTCCGCGATCAGGCGAAGGGCGCCGGCGCTCGACCAGTCGGGCTGGCAGACGAAGCACCCGTTGATCGCCGCCATGCTGGTCAGCGCGTGGATACCCATCGTGTGGTAGAGCGGCATGACGCCCAGGGTCCGCTCGCCCCAGGTGTAGCCGCACTGGATGACGTGCGCCATCGCGCCCGCGTAGTGATTCTTGTGCGTGCGCGGGACGCCCTTGGGACGGCCCGTCGTGCCCGAGGTGTAGAGGATCAGCGAGAGATCCGTCTCGTCCGGCGGCGCGAGCGCCGGCCCGGGCTGCGCCCGATCGAGGAGCGAGTCGAAGCGGAGGATGTCCGCGCGCGCTCCCAATCCGGTCGGCGTGCCGTCACCGACGGACACCAGACGCGTCGCCGTCGCGGCGGCCGCCTCGAGCGTCGGCCCCGCCGTCGACTCTTCGAACAGCGCGAGCTTCGCCGCCGAGTCTTCGAGCACGTAGCGAAGCTCGTTGGCGGCGAGGCGGAAGTTCACCGGGACGGCCACCGCGCCCAGCTTCTGGAGCGCCCAGTACGCGATGACGTGCTCGAGGCGATTTCTGATCACGAGCAGCACACGGTCGCCGCGGTCGACGTCGAGGCGCGAGAAGCCTCGGGCGGCCTCGGCG
>Ga0306925_10006721_pt1 | contig 10716 bp, 10 predicted proteins | sample flu12Cox44000176_FD_203755 | JGI IMG/M metagenome (GOLD analysis project Ga0306925, IMG submission 203755) | Lab enrichment of tropical soil microbial communities from Luquillo Experimental Forest, Puerto Rico - flux8day.12C.oxic.44.000.176 (v2)... | ecosystem: Environmental > Terrestrial >... | reverse complement strand
CGTGCGCTGGGAGCACATCCAGCGCATCTACGAGATGTGCAACCGCAACGTCTCGGAGACCGCGCGTCGGCTCAACATGCACCGCCGCACCCTGCAGCGGATTCTCGCCAAGCGCGCTCCACGCTAAGCCGGCGTCGAACGGTCTCTCCCGCTGACAATTTGTCTTCTCTTGGCGGCGAATGGCCGTTCCGTCAGCTAGCTTCGGCAAACGCTGCGGCAGTCTTCCGATCCACGCGGCGCCCAACTGAACGAGCGTCTCTGAACGAGCGCCTCGCCGATCAGTCCGACCGTGTTAATGACGGGTTCGAAATCGCCCGCCTCTCGCCCTTGCGGACACCTCGACGACTGCTGCGGAACTAGACGTCCGAATGCCCTTGCGGATCGACCAGGCGGTTGATCCGCCGTGCGGCAGTGACTGCAAAGCGCACGGTCATCAATTTGCGCGCTGGCGGCGGCAGACGGTGCTCCGGCGCGTCGCAGAGAAGATGCCCGCCATAGGCGTCGGCGACGATCAGGCCGGTGTCCTTTGGAAAGATCTCGCACGGCATGTCCTGGGTGAAAGCAAAGAACAGCCGGTCACAATGGAGGCGGTAGTCCTCCCATTTGTGATCGGCGCGCAAATCCTCCACCGACGACTTGATCTCGACAATCCAGATCTCGCCGCGTTCGTTCAGCGCCACCAGATCAGCGCGCCGGCCCGACGGTAGCGGCAGCTCGTTGACACAGCAAAAGCCGAGCGAGCGCAACAGACGCGCCGTACCGCGCGCGACGGCGAGCGCCGTCTCCGACTGACGACGATCCGTCGGGGGGACGAGACTGATTCTGGAGACGGGCTTTTCCATGACTGCCATGCTAGCCGATTTCGAGCGCCCAATGCTAAAAAAACAGCTCCGCAGTTAGCGGCGCGGTGGGCTCTGGTCTTGCTCAGACATCCCGCGCAAACAATCAGCGAAGACACGATCGGGGTTCCCCCAAAAGCCAATGGCGCTTGGGGGATTTGCCACACGAAACTTTTGCTTTCGGGACCCGCCAAAAATCGGCATGCTGCCTCCATGGCAAACGAGACCAAGGCGAAGGCTGGCGCGATGATCGTGCCGGTGACGCTGTTCGAACAGAACTGCACCATCATCTGGTGCGAGGCGACCAGAAAGGCCGTGGTGATCGACCCCGGCGGCGAGGTGCCGAAGATTCTGGCCGCGATCAAGCAGGCCGGCGTCACGGTCGAGAAGATCTGGCTGACCCATGGCCATATCGACCATGTCGGCGGCGCGGCGGAGCTTCGCGACACGCTGAGAGTGCCGATCGAAGGACCGCACGAGGCCGACGGTTTCATGCTCGATCATGTGGTGGAAAGCGGCGCGCGCTTTGGCATGACCGGCGTCCGCGACTTCAAGACCGACCGCTTCCTCAAGGAAGGCGATCAGGTCTCGGTCGGCGAACTCTCATTCGACATCCTGCACTGCCCCGGCCATTCGCCCGGCAGCATTGTCTATTTCAACAGGGAACTGCGCTTCGCCCATGTCGGCGACGTGCTGTTTGCAGGTTCGGTCGGCCGCACCGACCTGCCCGGGGGCAGCCACACGACGCTGATCAATTCGATCCAGGAGAAGCTGCTACCGCTCGGCGACGATGTCGGCTTTGTCTGCGGCCATGGCGCCGGCTCAAGCATCGGCCAGGAGCGGATGACCAACCCGTTCCTCACCGGCAAATTCTAGGCTCGGCCTACTCGGCCGCCTGCGCCGCTGCGCCTTCGGCATCGGGCACGAGATGGCGATGGCCCCACTTTCGGATCAGCGCGATGATCGGGACAAAGCTTTTCCCCTTGCGGGTGAGGCAATACTCGACCTTGGGCGGGACCACGCCGTAATCCTTGCGCTCGAGCAAGGAGCTTATGGTGAGCTGCTTCAATTCACGGCTCAGCACCCGCGGCGCGATCTCGGTGCCACCGTCGACGCCGCGGAGCAGCCCGTTCCTGATTTCGCCATAGCGGCGCGGCCCGTCTTTCAGGTCCCAGATGATCCTGAGCTTGTATTTGCCGCTGATCAGTTTCTGGAACGCCGCCACCGGGCAGCGGCGCGCAGGCGCCGCTCTCACTTTCATCATATCGTACCCTCGCGAAACCTCGCGGTGAAGCATAGGAACTGGAACGGCAAAGTCCATACTATCATATTTGTCCATACTTGCGTTTTTGCTGCAGCAAGGGCCAGATGTCGACGAGGCAAGGCTGACACGCACTGCGAGGCGATGATGATTCTGGTTACAGGCGCGACCGGACAGCGCCACAGCAACCGTTCACGGGCGAGGCATCGCCGAAAGCCTGAGGGAGCGATCGATGAAGCATTTTGTGATCAAATATCAATTTGCCGGCGGCACCATGGCAGACTGGCACGGCGAAATCGCGCGATTCATTGCCGCGATCGATAGCGATCCGGAGCTCAAGGGTCGGATCACCTATCGCTGCATGAAAAACCGCGACGACGCAAATTACTTTCATTTCGCAAGCGTCGCCGACGACGCGGCGGCGAAGACGCTGCAGTCGCGGGCTTTCTTCAAAGCCTACACACAGAAGACCCGCGAGGTCGCAGCCGGCGGCGAGGTCACGGTCACGCCAATCGAGTTGATCGCGGAGACCACCGGCTGACGGCAATCATCCGCCTGCCGCTACTTCCGCAAACCCGCGGCAGTGAGTGCCCGGGTGATCGCCGCGCCGACATCGATAGCGCGGCGCCGCATCTTGCGTTGCGGCTCCGCACGCGGCATGCGCGCAATCTGCGGCCACGACACCTCCGAAGGACCCGGCATCGTCGGCGGCGCGTTCTGGGCGACCGGCGACACCATCGGAATCAATTTCGCGCTCGGTGAGTCCGCCGCGACCGTCCTTGTCATCGGCGTCGCAGGTTTTGTCTGCCTGATCCAACCCGTGAGGCCGAAGAACTTTGCGATGTGATAGGAGGAGGAAATCCCTGCCTCGATCAGGAACGCGCCCTCGCTGCCATAGCGTTTGTCGTTGTCGGCAAGGCCGAGCGGCGTACCGTGCGCCATGTCGGTGATGGTATAGCACTCGACGAGCGTTTCGCCGTCGTCGTTCCACCAGACCTGGCGTGGATGGCCGTCGACACTGCCCTCCGACATCGGCTCGTGCGGCAGATGGTGCACGTCGAGCCACTGCTTCACGATCTCGTTGGCGTTGGCCGGACTGACGGTGCGATCGGCGCTGCCGTGCCATACCGAGAGCCGAGGCCATTTGCCCTTGTGACGCGACGCCTGGCGCACGAGATCGCCGAGCTCGCGGCCTGAGCGCGTGCACCCACCGCGCATGCCAGTCAGGGCCTCGCGCACGTTGGATGCGACGCCGAACGGCAGGCCAGCAATCACAGCACCGGCCGCAAACACCTCTGGATAGATCGCCAACATCACCGTGGTCATGGCGCCGCCCGCGGAGAGCCCGGTGATGAAGACACGGCGCGCATCGATGCCATAGCCGTCGACCATGCGTTTGATCATCTGCCGGATCGACGCGGCCTCGCCACGATCACGCCCGATGTCTTCGGGGTTGAACCAGTTGAAGCAGGCGTTGGCATTGTTCGACAGCTGCTGCTCCGGCATCAGCAGGGCAAAGCCATAGTGCTTGGCAAGCGTCGACCAACCGGCGCCATGGTCATAGCCCATCGCCGTCTGCCCGCAGCCATGGAGGACGACGACAAGCGCCCGCGGCTGCTGCAGGGCCGTAGGTACGAAAGAAAACATGCGCAGGCCCCCCGGATTCGAGCCGAACCGGGAGACTTCAACCAGCGGGCTGCGTGCGCCCCGCAACGTGCTTCGCGCATAGGCCCCTAGATTGTTAAAGCCGTTCAGCTTGCGCAGATGGCTCAGGTAAGCGACATTTTCGGCGAGGGACACTGGTTGCTCCTTGACGAAGACTTCTTAACCTCAGTCAAGACAGATAGTTGCCGCACCGCAAAATAAAAAGGCTGCGCACTCATGATCCCCAAGATTTAACGCAAGTGTTGCCCAATCCCTGCTCGCATTCGTTGGCGTGATTAAGTTTCAGGCAGCGCGCGCCGCATCCAAGACAAAACTGCGACGCTCGTCATAATCAATGACGCGAACACCGCAAATACGACAAACACCGCGTGTTGCGACGAGCCTGCCGATTCGAAGTACGTCGCGTCGATCGCGGCAATCCCGATCTGCGCCGTCGTGTCGCACAGATTCGAGCCTGCGCCCGTGCAGTGCGGTTTTACCGTCGCAACGGCAGCGCTCGGCAGCGGCGTCAGCACCAGACCCTGGCCGAAGCCGAAGATCGCAAACATCAGCGCGAGCATTAACGCACTCGGCGCGTGCATGGTTGCAACCAGACGCGTCAGCGCCGCGAAGCCTGTGATCGGGATGGCGCAGCCCTTCGATCAGCGCCAGGAGGCCGCGATGCTTCGCAGCCATGGAGCGCAAGCGTGATACCGCCACACAGGTCAAGGTGAGCGGCATCGAGCGGCGCAATAGCAAGCGTCGTCTGCATGAAGATGGCGATGATCAGATGGAGTGACAGGTTGGCGAAAAGCGGACGGTTGCCGCGCAGGCGCCGCCTAGGAAGGCTCTATCCGACATCCGCGGCAAGGTCGATCAGCGGCATGCCACCCGCGAGCGCGAACGCTCGGCTGCGGGCCGAATCGGCCAACAGCAGATCCAGCGTGGCTGATTAGCTGCGGCTCTATCAGCGCGCGCTTGCACCCTGTCAGAGCGGGCAAGGATGAGCCTGGAAACAGATTGCGCAAGGCTTACCACAGCTTAGTCAGCGCAAAGCCCAACACCGGCCAAGAATGCGGCCTTGGTAGCACAGATGTCCTTGAGCCGTCCGCCGCTGACGATTTGACGAGCGCTGTGGAGGCGATCAAAATCGATCGCAATCACCGATTCGACCTCCACTGGACTCGCATGGAGCTCGGCTGCAATCGTCGGGATTGCCACGCTGATGATGAAGGCTATTTTGGCTGCGCCAAAGATCAGCTCGAAATCGCCAGACAACCTCAATTTGCAGGCGCGGGGTCGCCGGGTGACGGTCCGGCAATCCATCGGCGGCGCATGGCAGCCCTACGGCTTGAGCGATCACCTCCGCCAGTGATTGCGTTGCACAGCGCCAGCACGTAGCCTGCGCCGCCAGACAAAGAGAAGATTCCGCTCGGGAGAAACCAACATGGCGCGCCTGAAATTCGGAGCCTTCCTCGCTCCGCATCATCCGCTTGGCGAGCATCCGATGCTGCAATTCCGCCGCGATCTCGACTTCGTCAAGCTGCTTGACGAGCTCGGTTATAACGAGTTCTGGTGCGGCGAGCATCATTCCTCGGGCTGGGAAATGATTGCGTCGCCAGAGATGTTCCTGGCAGCCGCCGGCGAGCGCACCAAGCGCATAAAACTTGGCACCGGCGTGATCTCGCTGCCCTATCACCACCCGTTCAACGTGGCGCAGCGCATGGTGCAGCTCGATCACATGACCGGCGGCCGCGCGATCTTTGGATCGGGCCCCGGCGCGCTCCCGTCAGACGCGCATACGCTCGGCATCGATCCGATCACTCAGCGCGACCGTCAGGACGAGGCGATTGCGATCATCCGCCGCCTGTTCACGGGCGAGCGCGTCACCGCGAAGAGCGACTGGTTTACCATGCAGGACGCCGCACTGCAGATCCTCCCGCTTCAGGAGGAGATGCCGTTCGTGGTGGCCTCGATGATTTCACCGTCGGGTATGACGCTTGCCGGCAAATACGGCATCGGAATCATCTCGCTCGGCTCAATGTCGACAAAGGGCTTGATGTCCCTCGCGCAGCAATGGGAGTTTGCGGAGGATGCGGCAAGCCAGCACGGCACGACCATAAGCCGCGCCAACTGGCGCGTGCTGCTCGCCTGGCACATCGCCGAAACCCGCGAGCAGGCACGGCGCGAGGCCGGCGCCGGACTGATGCGCTGGCACAATGAATATAGTGTCGGCACCCTGATGCGGCCGGGGCTGACTGCGTTCAAATCGCCCGACGAGGCCGTCGACAACACCGCCTTTGTCGAAGGCGCGGCTTCCGCCATCGGCACGCCAGACGACCTCGTGAACCTGATCAAGAGCGTGATGAAAGTGTCGGGCGGCGTGGGCGCTATCATCGGCTTCGCGCATGATTGGGCCAACCCGGAAAATACGCGCCGGAGCTGGGACATGGTCGCCCGCTATGTCGTGCCGGAGATCAACGGCTCTATCGATAGTATGCGCAAATCGCAGAAATTCGTGATCGAGAATCGCGCCATCTTTGAACGCGCCGGCGAAGCGGTGATGGCAAAGATCATGGGGAACGAGAAGGCAGCCGCCGCGCTCGGCGATACCGGTCCCGGACGCATTGCGATTGCTGCCGTCAACGCGCCTGATCTGCAAAAGGAAGCGGCGAAGCGCAAGGCGTGAGGCTGACGGCGGGCACGACGACAATGGCTTTTCGTCGCCGGTACTCGCGCCACGCACCCTTGCTTGAACGGCATCCGAGCATGATCGCTCCTGAACAAGCAGCATGACGTGCTTCGATCGCCGGCCCTTTCGGGTATGAGCCTGTTGGCGCCTGCCTGCCCGACCACACAACCCGCTCGGTTGCGCCAATGCGAGCGGCATCGACGAGTTGACGCCGCTTACTCGGCCGGTACACGCCAGCAACACAGCTGCGTTTCTATCAGAGCTGATATCGCGAGCCGCCTAGCGAGGCCCGCGCTGCCGTCATCGACGAGGTCGACAAGCGCCGGGATGCGAAAAATTTGCGTGAAAAGCCACGAGGGCCTGATGCGTCGCGGCCACGACCTGTGGCTGCAACGCGATGATAGGTTTCTAACAAGGGGCCGGCCGGCGAAATATCGCAGTAGGCAAATTGCAAGCCTTTGCAGCGGCGCAATGAAGGGTTATTTGTTGCGAGGTTCGACCTCGCCTGATGGCCTGATGGAGCAACCGCCATGTCGATGCAAAGTGTGGCCTCTCCCGAGATTTCGCTCACCCCGCCCAAGCGCAACGCGCTGAAGCATATTCCCGGCGACGAAGGCTGGCCGATCATCGGCAAGACGCTCGAAGTGCTGGCCGATCCCAAGGGGCATATCGAAGGGAACGCCAAACGATATGGGCTGGTCTATCGTAGCCACATGTTCGGCGAGACCAGCATCGTGCTGCTGGGGCCGGAGGCCAACGAGCTCGTTCTGTTCGACCAAGCGAGACAGTTCTCGTCCACACACGGCTGGAACCTGATCCTCGGGCGCTTATTCCCGCACGGGCTGATGCTGCTCGATTTCGACGAGCACCGCCTGCACCGCAAGGCACTGTCGGTCGCCTTCAAGTCTGGGCCGATGAAATCCTACCTTGCCAAGCTCGATGAGGGCATTGCCGGTCGAATCGCGCGATGGAAACAGCAGTCGGGTGAAATGCTGGTCTATCCGGCCATGAAGCAGCTTACGCTCGATCTTGCCGCGACCTCGTTCCTTGGCGCCGATATCGGGCCCGAGGTCGAGGAGATCAACCGCGCTTTCATCGACATGGTGGCGGCGGCCGTTGCGCCGATCAGGCGGCCGCTGCCCGGCACGCAGATGGCGCGCGGCGTCAAAGGCCGCAAGCGCATCGTCGCCTATTTCTCCGAACAGATCCCGATCCGCCGCGCCAAGGGCGGCGGCGACGATCTGTTTTCGCAGCTTTGCCAGGCGACCCATGACGACGGCGCGCTGCTGTCCGAGCAGGACATCATCGACCACATGAGCTTTCTGATGATGGCCGCGCATGACACGCTGACGTCGTCGCTGACCTCCTTTGTCGGCGAGCTCGCGGCGCATCCGCAATGGCAGGACAAATTGCGGAGCGAAACCGCGGCGCTTGGGCTGACGCGCGATGCGCCGACGAGCTTCGATCATCTCGAAGCGATGCCCCGGACCGAGATGGCGTTCAAGGAGGCGTTGCGGAAAAAGCCGCCGGTGCCCTCGATGCCGCGCCGCGCGCTGCGCGATTTCACCTTCAAGGGCTTTGCCATCCCCGCCGGCACCATGGTCGGCGTCAATCCGTTGTTCACCCACCACATGCCCGAGATCTGGCCCGAACCCGACACATACGATCCCACGCGCTTCACCGAGGAGGCGCAGCGCAACCGCCATCGCTTCGCCTTCGTGCCGTTCGGCGGCGGCGCGCATATGTGCCTCGGGCTCCACTTTGCCTACATGCAGGCAAAGTGCTTCGCGCGGCATCTTTTGCAAAACCTCGAGGTCTCGCTTGCACCCGGCTATACGCCGGCCTGGCAGATGTGGCCAATCCCGAAACCGCGCGACGGGCTGCGCGTGTGGCTAAGGCCGGTCAATTAGCGCACCTGCTGATCGAGAGCCTTGCGCAGCGCGACGTAACCCTGCTGCTGCTGGCTCCAGTTGCGGCCACCGGTGATGGCGCCGTCGACCACGAGGTCATGGCCGTTGACAAAGGAGGATTCGTCGCTCGCCAGAAACACCGCAGCATGCGCGATATCGTCGGGCAGTCCGGCGCGCGGGATCGGCTGCGCGCTCTTGTAGACCTCGCGCATGATGGTATCGGTCGTCTCGGCTGCTTCCGTCGAAAGCCCCAGCGCCTTGGCCAAGATGCCGGTCGCGATAGCGCCAGGCGAGATCGAGTTGACGCGCACGCCGGATTCGCCGAGTTCCATCGCCACGCATCTGGTGAGATGGATCACTGCAGCCTTCGCCGCGCCATAGACGATCGAGGATGAGAAGCCGGCAAGCCGTCCCGCGATGCTGCCATTATTGATGATGCTGCCAGATCCTTGCTTCTTCATGTAGGGTGCTGCGTGCTTCATGCCGAGCATGACGCTGCGCACGAGAGTGGCCATCGCCGCATCGAACCGCGCGACCTCGAGCCCCTCGATGCCGCCGGTCTGGGCCGGGCCGCCGGCATTGTTAAACAGGCAATCGAGCTTGCCGAATTTATCTACTGCCAGCGCAATCAAAGCGTGCATCTGCTCCTCGATCGTGACGTCGGTCTGCCGGAAGACGCAAGATCCTCCGAGCTTTTTCCCCAGCGCCTCGCCCTCGGCGACCCGGCGCCCGGCGATCACGACTTTCGCGCCCTCGGCCACAAAAGCTTCCGCCGTCCGCAAGCCGATGCCGCTGGTGGCGCCTGTGATGACCGCAACCTTGCCGTCGAGCCGTCCCATGTCATTTCCCCTTCTACAAAATCGGAACCAGGCCCCATTATTTGCGACCAGCCAAAGACAAGGCAAGCTATGCATGCCAACAAGAGCCGCGTATTTTGCTTGCGCCAGGCCCTGGGTCGGCCAGTGATGATGGTGGTCATGACGAGATTGATCGACGAATTCCGGCGCGGCTGGCAGGGAATATCCCAGCCGCCGCTCGCCTTTCGCCTCGGCTTTTCGGCAGCCTGCCTGTTGCTTGCGACGCTTGGCCGCTTTGGCCTTGCCCAGATCAGGCCCGATGTCTTTTTCACTCCCTACATTCCGGCCGTGTTCTTGGCGACTGCGGTGGGCGGATTTCGCGTCGGCGTTTTCACCACCATCGTGAGCGGCCTGCTCGGCATCACCGTCAACTTCGGCGATTCGACCGTCGACTCCGCGCGGATCATCCTGCTCGTGATCTTCTGGGCGGTGTGTGGCCTCACCATCTGGGGCCTTTCACACTATCGCTCGATCGCCGCACAGCAGCGGGAAAATGCGCGGCGCCTGATCCAGGAAGAAGAGTACCGCAAGCTCGTCGTCGAGGAGCTGCAGCATCGGTTGAAGAACAAAGTATCGATCATTCATGCCGTGCTGCATCAGGTGTTGGAGAACCAGCCACAGGTCTGGTCGGCCATCGACCACAGGTTGCGGGCGCTGTCGGCGACCGACGATCTGATCGCGCGCGTCGACGGCGCGGGCTGCGACATCCAGGATTTGCTGCTCTCCGAGCTCGGCCCTTACGGCCATGTCCGCTTCACGCTGAACGGTGAGCGGCTGTTCCTTCCCACCAAGCTCGCAGTCTCACTGGCATTGATCTTTCACGAGCTTGCCACCAACGCCGGCAAATACGGTGCGTTCTCGTCGGCGCGCGGACTATTGCAGGTATCGTGGACGTTGTCAGACGATCGTCTCAGCTTGACCTGGGATGAGACCGAAGGCCCGGTCGTGGAAAAGGTCGGCACGCCAGGCTTCGGCACCCGCCTTTTGAAATCGGCATTGACGCCGTTCGACGGCAAGACCGAGCTCACATTCCTGAAGAGCGGCGTCCACTGCACCATGCAATGCCGCGTTCCGCACAGCTGAAACGCCGACTGGTCGAAGTCCAACGCCGCGCCGGCCAATCACGCCTGCTCATCACCGCTGCCGTTGATATTCTGTTAATGACGACACGCAGCGTCATGGTTACGATCCATATCATTGCCGCGCACAGCCCATGTTTCCGCAGACCGCTTAACCAAACCTAAGCGGGAACCTCTGCGACAGCACCCTCGCCATCGATCGCGCCGGCCATGTGGTTTACGCCAACGAGAAATGCCATCCCGTCCTTGGGCCTCTCAGGAACGGTGCAAGCGATCGCTCGCCCGGTCCCAACCGCGCAACTCACGCTACACTTTCGAGGATTTTGTCGGCGATGCATCAGGCATGAGCCAGGCCAAGGATCTGGTACGCCGCGCCGCAGAGCATCACGATGCTTTTCGATCGGTGAAACCGGCACCGACAAGGAGATGCTGGC
>Ga0306925_10006720_pt1 | contig 10717 bp, 18 predicted proteins | sample flu12Cox44000176_FD_203755 | JGI IMG/M metagenome (GOLD analysis project Ga0306925, IMG submission 203755) | Lab enrichment of tropical soil microbial communities from Luquillo Experimental Forest, Puerto Rico - flux8day.12C.oxic.44.000.176 (v2)... | ecosystem: Environmental > Terrestrial >... | reverse complement strand
GATGGCTCCTTGCTAACGTTAGTAGCAACCACCAGCAAACCGGTGCACTGTGCACTGTGGGTTTGGCCGCCACCAGTATTTTTCACAGCGCGCTGTGAAACGCTTTGCACCACGATGTATTTCATCAGCATGCTGTTATATCGACGCGGCGCACGGGGGTCTACTATCCAGGACATCGTTAGCTGCCGCCATACGCTCGGCGGCGTTCTGCGAACGAGGAGAGTCATGAGCGCGACCGTCGAACGGATCGATCCGCTGCTGCTCAGCGACCAGAATGCAATGGTCGTTCTGGGTGGTATTGGCAGAACCACATACATCACCGAGATCGCCCCCCAACTGGAACGGATTTTCATCGGACGGCGGCCATTCGTTACCGTCGAGTCGGTACAGCGCTATGTACGCCGGCTCGCCGAGAAGACCGAACAAGCTCCAGCCGAATGACCGATCACGGTCGATCCGGCCGCACCGCACTGCTCACCCAACTCGCCAATGTGATCGACGACTTGAGCTATCCCGAAATCGTCGAGCTGGCTTCGCTTTTGGATGCGATGACCCGCAGGCTCGGTCACCACTCCGCTTTTGGATGCGATGACCCGCAGGCTCGGTCACCACTCCACCAGGGAAAGGAATCACCGATGACTACCTACGTGATCTCGCTGACCGATGGTCGCACCGCCGAAGTGAATGGTGATGAGATCCGCGTCGTCGGTGGTGGCGCGTTGATGATCGGCCGCGCGGTCGACCCACCCCCGGCGCCAATAAAGATCGTCGGCGTATTCGCTTCGCGCACTTGGATTCTCGCTTATCCGGCCGACAGCCCGGCCACCTACCGCGAGCCGGTGTGGGAGCCGCCCCCAGCGTCGGGCCCGCGGCTGTTACCGGCGATCGATCCAGACGCGCTCTCGCGTAAACCGTGGTGACATCTCTAACGGCCGCAGTGATAGTCAAACCACCGAGAGGAAATCACGTTGATCGAACAGCAGCGTATGCCGTCAAACTGTCAAGGTAGGGGCCCGACATTCGGCCCCCGTAACTGCCCACGCACTCGCGGTTATCAGTGCTTCGACTGCGAAGCCGAGTCCAGCGCCAAAGCCCTGAACCTGCATGTCTGCGCCGGCACCCTGCGGTACACGGTCGGCCAGCACGTGCGTTTCGACGGCACATACTGCCCGCGTCACGAAGTCGAAATCGGCGAGATCGTCGGCCGGGTCGTCGGATTCGAGGGGCGCTCCAAGCTCGAAGAGGACGGCCACGTCGGACCCTTCGTCGTCGTCGTCGACTTCGGCGTTGCGCCGATCGGGTGCGGCTGCCGCATCGGCCAACTGGTATGCGCACAAGCGGAACTAGAAGAATTATGACCGAACGGGGAGGCGCTATGACCGAGCAGCAACCCTATCTCACTATGGCCGACGGCCTGAGTGCCGTTTTCTCGCCGACGTTTTGAACGAGCTGGTCGGTGCACAGGGCGACCAGCTGCAGAGGAATCCGGAGGGCACGACATGACCACCACCGACACTGCCCGCCTGCCCGACACCACCAACAACGACCGGCTGGTCCGTGAATTCGGCGCCACCATCCACGCCGCCGGCCACATCGGGGTTATCGCCGACGCCGTCATCGACATCGCCACCAGCGCCGCGTGGCGTGACTACGCTCTGGCCGGCCACCGCGCCACCTGGCTGGTCGCCGAGTTCGACTACTTCCTGATCGCGTCCGGCGTGCACTACCGCGACATGGAAGCGATGCTCAAATGGCGTCCCGACGCCCACCAGCTCGCTCCGCTGATGGACCCCCAAGCCGATCCGGACAAGCGGCGCCCGCTGAAGGTCGCTTCCGCGCAATGGGATCCCCCGATGCCCGGCGTCACGTTGATCTCGCTCGCCAAAGACCTCGGCTGGGTCACCGAACGAGGTCGACAGCGCAAACCCCCCGTCGGTCGCCGTGCCCGCGCTCGCGCCGCCGGAGCCGACCGGGACGCCGCCGTACGGGCGGCCCGGCGGGAACGTCTGGGTCCGCAGCGTTGCGCCGAGCTGGAAGCACTCGGCGCGCAATTGGCTGAGCAGTTGACCACCGACGAGTGCCGTTTTCTTGCCGACGTCTTGAACGTGGCGGCGGGCCGAGCGGACGGTGGGTTGCACTCATGACCGCCACCCGACTCGGAAGCCGAGCCACTTCTCGCATTCGTCGAATCGCGAACCGGCAGCCACCCCGAATTTCCGCAGCCTCCTCGCCCCGTAGAGCCACGAACGCCACTGGGGTGGTGTGATCGTATGGCCGCTCATCCTGGCGAAAATGCGACAATGGCCACTATGAGCGGCGGAAATCCCAAAAATTCCGATTTACCGATCACCGTAACAAGCGAGTTGTTCAGGCCATGCGCGCTGCACCGACCGTCACGGCCCAGATCAGCCCTGGTAGTCGTTAAGCAGCGTGACGTCCCAGTTCTCGCTGGGTATTCCGAATCCGTCGTTGAGCCGGCCGATCGCCTCGTTGCTGTCCGCATCATCCGGGGCGAACGCAGCGCATCCGGTGGAATTACACAGCCTATGAGCTGCGGCTAGATTCCCGATATCGAATTCCTTGGACGGGTCCACCGCAACAGGGATCATGTGGTGAACCTCTACTGCCCGCTCATCGGGATGCCGGACACTGAAATCCAAGGGGTTGCTGCAGAACCAGCAGGTGGCTCCCTGCGCCTTGGCGTTCGCCAGAAACCGGCGTCGCATCCGCTGATACCGCCCTCTTCCGGCGGCGTCGGAGAGCCTCTTGTCGGCCATGACCAACATCCTCGCACCTCGCCTCGGTGTTAGTTGCTAACACGCAGGGCGCGAGCTACCTGGGCGCTCCGATCGGGTTCGCGACTTTGCCATCATCGGCTTCAGTTCCGTGGGCGCCGAGCTACGGTCGACGTTGGTCACCAGCAAACTTGCCTGGTCGGCGCGGGGATCACGGCTGTTGCGGGGAAATTTATCCGGTCGGAGCACCGAAAGGGCGGAGGGGGCCATTTCACTTTGGCCGATCGGTGCGGCCGGCCGATCGGACCGACATGCCGCGGGTTGCCCCTGGTCGACCAGCTGGCGCTGCTGGCTCGCCGAATGTCACAGTCGCACTTGCGATTTCGCTGACCGTACAGCGCGCCGAATGTCACAGTCGCACTTGCGATGTCGGCCCGGCCGGCGAATGTCGCAGTCGACATTCGGCGCTGTCGGGGGCAGCGAAACCGCAAGTGCGCAGTCGCATCATGCAGGCATGGGCGCCAGCACGCTTCGCCCGGAAACACCGGGCGGGAGAGGAAACCATGACCCAGATCAACCCAATCACAGGTCGCCGTGAGCGGCCCGTGTATCTGCCTGTGCCCGGCGGGACGGCGACCGTGTGGGTCGACGACGAGAACGACGCGGTGGTGACCGACCCGGCGGGCGATGAGGACCCGGCGTTGCCCCATGACTGGGTTTTCCCACTGATCGACCCGTCCGCGGAGCATTGGGTCCAGCCGGGCGAGGACATCGACCTTCTGTGATGGTGCCCGACACGCCCATGACCAGCGACGGGCAGTGCGAGGTTCAACAGGCGGTGCAAGGCGCGCTGCTCTGCTGGATAGACATGACGGCGATTATCGGCCTTGCAGCCGAAAAGCCCCGGAAATGGCCGAAGGCCAAGCTGATCGAGGACCTGACGAACCAGCTGGCAAAACTGCATACCCACCTGGAGCGGCTGGTCGAACTCACCGGCACCGACCTGCTGCTGGCGGACGCCCTGGAAGCCGGGAGCACCGCAAAGTGGGCGATGTGCGCCGGCGAGATCCTCGACATGTACGGGCTGCACAGGTCTGAAGCCTGATGACCACCTACACCATCGCCTTGTCGGACGGGCGCACCGCCGAAGTCGACGGCGACGAGATCCGCACCCTCGACGGGGCGCTGATGATCGGCCGCGCCGTCGCCGACCCACCAGCACCGTTGAAGATCGTGGCGTGCTTCGCCCCACACAGATGGCTGCTCGCCCACCCGGCGGACGCGCCGATCGCGTTCCGGGGTGGGCACGACAACGCCGCGCCGCCGCCGCCGCCGCGCGAGCCGCGGCTGTATCCGGCGATTGAAACACCCGATCCGCTGCGCTGACCGGTGTGTCCTGTGCGGTCTTGGCGCGCCGGGCGGCATGATTCGCGGCGTGGCGTATCCGTTGCGGACCCGGTGCAAATACGGTCACGCCTTCTCTAATGCCATCGACGCGCGCGGCGCCCGGGAGTGTCAACCCTGCCACCGGCGGCGCACCCGGGAGTCGGAGGGCCGCCGCCGCGCCGCTGCGGCGCCCACGGTGGTGGCGGCGTCGTTCTCCGGCACCGGTGGCCTGGCACCGCGGCGCAAGCCGTCGGACGTCTACGTCGTGGTCCCGCCCGCGCCCGTGCCGCCCGGTCAGGCGGCAGTCGTTTTATGTGAATGCCCGCCCGGCCCGATGGGCACCGACCGCAACCGGTACCGGAAGTTCGACACTGTGGACGAGGCGCTGGACTATGCGCGTTCTCCGCGCTGCAGCGGGCATCCGCACTGTATTGGCAGGCATATTGCCGTTTGGCGACGTGATGAGCGCATCGGCTCGGCCGTCATCGACCACAACCGCCCACGGCTCAGCCTGGCCGAAGAATTGGATCGTCTTTACCCGCGCTCGGAGCTCCCGCGGTCCCCGGAATTTTGGAGCACCCCGCTCGAGCTGAACGAGGCGCTGGAACCCCGGGGACGGGTGTCATGCGCCCTGTGAGCATTCCGCTATGCGGCAACCCGCGCCATTGCGCCGAATGAGCCCGCCGGGCCGTTAGGTTGTCCGCGGGTGCCGCGGCAACCGGCAACAGCGCAGCACGGAGCCGCGACACCCGCTCAACGGGTTAACCCACGTCGGCGCAGCTCATGCTTGGTGGCTTCGGCATCGGCTTGCGCAATCTCGCCCCACGCCTGGCTGATCGTCGTCGGCTTGGGCCGGTTCGCCATCGCCTCGATGTCCGCCTCGCGCCGCGATTCGCGCGCCTGGCGGCAGTCCTCACATCGAGGGGGTAAGCCGCTGTAGAGCCGGCCGCAGCTCGTGCATGTCTGCTCGCCCCCAGGATCGGCTTGTCCGCGGCGCTGCCGGTCCTCCAGGTCCTCCAACCGCCGCAAACCGTCAGACACGGTCACCGTCAACGGCCCACGCAGGGCCTCCTCTCTAAGCTCCCACGCCGCGTCGGTCACGGTGCCCCGCGCGGACGGCGCGGCCGGGTCGTCGAGATACACCCCGGCCGCCGCCGCGGACCGCGACGCCCGCTTCTCCAACGAGTGGAAGGTCTGCATCATCGCGGCCACCGGCCCGGTGAACGTCTGATCGCCGGCGGTCAACGCGGCGATAGCGTTCAAGGTTTTCCCCAACTCGGCGACCTGGACCAGATGGCGCCGCATCTGCGTCGCGCGACGCTCGTCGATCATGGCCGCTCCCTCATGATGTCGTACAGCGCCACGACCGAACCTTGGTCATCGAGCAAGGTGCCGTGCACATCACTCCAGTCGCATTGACAGTCCCGGGTCCGCAGCCCCTCGAGCAAGGCCGCCCCGTCGACAGCGCACCGCGCTTCGAGCAGGGTGTCGCGGCGGCAATGCTGATCGTCGTCCAGGCCGGAGATGGTGACCAGCCACGGACCGGTCTCGTCGCCGGGAAGCTCCGCGGAACTCCGCAGCCGCTGACCCGGCCCGCCCGAACACGTCGACCGGCGATCAACATCATCAGGTCCGGTGCCTGCGGTCAGCTCCTGGTGCTGCGCGAGCCCGGTGGCGAGCAGTTCCGCCAGCTTCGGGTCGTTGATCCCGGCCGCCGCCGCCGCGGCGAGCGTGCGCCCAAGCGCCGCTAACAGCAACGCCCGTTGATCGGCAGAGTCCATACGCTGATTGTTCAGCATCAACACCCGACCACCAAGGACATCCACGCGGACTGCACGACTTGCCGGACCCGTCCCACCCCGGGCGTGGCACCCTCACCCCATCTCTCACAAAGCGCAGGGAGACAGCACGGCCCGTTGCGAGCCCGCCCAAATCACCCGGCGGCTCGGACAGACTCACGAAACCCAGGTGGTTCCTGGGCGGCGACCTTCATAGCGCCTACGCGCGGTACCCTCCGGCAGCATGAGGACGACCCAGACAAGACGCAGCCCAGATATCACCGAGGTGTTTGAGCACGGGATCGAAGCCGTCGGTGATCCGCCGCAGGGTTTGCTCCGATTGGCGACCCGAGAGCCAGACTTGATCTATTCCGGCTACACCCTTGCCGTCGTTGACCGTGACGGCTCATCTCTGAATCACCGCGCGGCGCTCCTCTTCGAGGTGCCAGTGGCTCACGCCCGGCGTGCCTTGTATGACGAATACGATCTGCGGCACTGCCTCCTGGCCGCGCTTTATCACCTGAACAGAAGTATCGAGTTGTACGCCGACATGGCTCGTCTCTTCGAGGAAACCTATCCGGATACCAGCGTCGAAGGGAGCGGCTCTGACCAACGAATTTACTTCGAGGTAGACGCATTCCTAGTCGCCGCGCGCCATCTATACGACCTGATCGCGAAAGTCCTCTGGAAGCACTACGGGCGCGAAAAGAGCGACCAATGGTTAAGGATTAAGACTGCAATCAAGTCGCAAGATGTTATCCCCACTGAGTTTGACGCGGCGTTGAGAAACAGCTGGGCAACTAGCGGTGAGAAAGTCACCGCTTACCGCGACTGTCTGCTCCACTACGTACCGCTCACGGAAGAGGCGTCCACGACAGTCTGGATGGACCGGTTTGACGTTAGATGGGGGGCGACTGTGCGGCTGCCCTCAAATCCAAAAGCGAACAGCCGCAGAGCATTCGATACTCGCACTAGCGACGTTGATGCTGTCAGTTACTGCTACGGCGTCCTGTCGGAACTGGTGGGACTATGCGAAAAACTCGTGGCACAGCCTGAAATAAGCGCCTATATCGCCAACCCGCCATCCCTCGACTGAGCCACGCTCAGTGCAGACCCTTGGTGGCGTGCATAGTTTCCCGCGGCGCTACGCGCCGCCGACGGCCCCACGGCGCGTCGCCGGGGTGGTGGTGGCCGGGGGCTGTCGCACCAGCGGGTGAGCGAGCTGGCCACCGCCGCCGAAGCGGTGGAAACCTTGCTACTAAGTAGCAAAGTTCCGCTCGACAATCTGTCCACGAAGGCGCTGTACGTTTGAGAACCAAGGTGACCAAGGGGTCCGGCTCACGAGCTGCCGGACTGGCGATGGCCTATAAGCTGATTGAGGCCGCTCAAACCCGCTGGCGCGCGGTCAACGCGCCGCACCTGGTCGCCCTCGTCCGCGCCGGCGCCGTCTTCCACGAAGGAAAGCTCCTCGAGCGACCCGTCGACATCACGCCCACCGAACCCGAAAAATCACCCGAAACGGATCGGGTTGGTGTCGTCCGGTGTGACGGCCACGTTGCCGGCGCCGATCGTGGAAATCCATTCCAGCGCGTATTCGAGGTCACCGACACCGTGCCGTCGCCCCTGTTGTTGACGTAGACGGTGTGGGTGCCCGGGTCCACCGGCCACCTCGTTCGGGACCTAGGCGACGTGCACGGTGGCGGTGACGGTGCGCGTCGAGGCGTCGATCACCGACACCGTGCCGTCGCCGTCGTTGTTGACGTAGACGGTGTGGGTGCCCGGGTCCACCGCCACCTCGTTCGGGGTCGAGCCGACGGGCACGGTGGCGGTGACGGTGCGCGTCGAGGCGTCGATCACCGACACCGTGCCATCGTTTAAGTTGGCGACGTAGACGGTGTGGCTGCCTGGATCCACCGCCACCCCATCAGGGTGCTTGCCGACCCGCATCGTGGCGGTCACGGTGCGCGTCGAGGCGTCGATCACCGACACCGTGTTGTCGTCGCTGTTGGCGACGTAGACGGTGTGGCTGCCTGGATCCACCGCCACCCCGTAAGGGTGCTTGCCGACGGGCACTATGGCGGTCACGGTGCGCGCAGAGCCGTCGATTCGCCCACGACAGTATTGGCTTACGCAGCTAATCACCGACACCGTGCCATCGTTTATGTTGGCGACGTAGACGGTGTGGGTGCCCGGATCCACCGCCACATTTACCGGGTTCTTGCCGACGGGCACGGTGGCGGTGACGGTGCGCGTCGAGGCGTCGATCACCGACACCGTGTCATCGCCGTTGTTGGCGACGTAGACGGTGTGGCTGCCCGGATCCACCGCCACCCCGTAAGGGTTTTTCCCGACGGGCACTATGGCGGTCACGGTGCGCGCAGAGCCGTCGATCACCGACACCGTGCCGTCGTCGTCGTTGGCGGCGTAGACGGTGTGGGTGGTCGGGTCCACCGCCACCTTGATCGGCTTCTTGCCGACGGGCACGGTGGTGGTCACGGTGCGCGTCGAGGCGTCGATCACCGACACCGAGTTGCTGTATGAGTTGGCGACGTAGACGGTGTGGGTGCCCGGATCCACCGCCACCTGGCCAGGGTTCTTGCCGACGATGCGCTTCAGGAACTGCTTGTGGCACTGCCCAGCATCGTCGTTGTTGTGCGCATTGGACATGCAGTGGTGGTATTCCGAGTCGCCGCTGCCAAGGATGCGACCGATGTAGACGTTGTATTTGTCCCAGGTAAACGCGAGTACGGCGAGTGAAGCGATGATCGCCAGGAACCCCAGCACGATGCCGGCGACGACGACACCGCCATTGGTCGCCTCGCCCCGCTTGATCCGGCCGCGGCCAATGAACCCGAAGATTACCGCGAGGAGTCCGAGGGTGACGCCGCCTGCCACCGACCAGAAGAACACGAGTGCAATGATCGCGATAACCAACGCTGCGATCCCGAGGCCGTTCTTCGGCCCGGCGGGCGGCGCCGGGTATCCGGCATAGGGGTGCGGTGTCGATTGGGGGTAGCTCCCTTGCTGGTGCGGTGGCTGCTGCGGCCACGACGGCATGTCGGGCTGATACGGCTCACTCACGGCGCCAACCGTACCAACCGGCAGCTACATCGAGAAGTCGCAGCAAAACATTCTTGAGGAGGTGGAGAGTGGCGACCACCGCGTGCGGTCGGCAGCGAAGACGGCGCTCGGGCGCGAGTAGTGTCGAGATGTTTCGGCAGGTTTGTCGAGAAGCACGACCGGCTCCATCGAAATTAAGGCGTGCTCCAGCAAACCAGCCGCGACACAGGTAATTCGCCGCGACGGCATTCGACGGCGCGCCGCATCTGGATCTGACGCCCTGTTCACTTTGGTCTGATCACCGCGTGATCACAATGAGGTGAGAAATCGAGCGCCCCGGATCAGAAAGGCTGAAAAGCCCCTCCAGACGACCCCGAGGCCGGCTCACGAGCTGCCGGACTGGCGATGGCCTACAAGCTGATTGAGGCCGCTCAAACCCGCTGGCGTGCCGTCAACGCACCGCATCTCGTTGCTTTGGTCCATGCGGGCGCGACGTTCCACAAGGGCAAACAGCGCGAACGACCCATCGACATCACACCCGCCGAGCCCGGCGAATCAACCGAAACGGAGGTCGCCTGAACCAACCTCATCCACAGGAGGTCCCTAGGCAGGAGGTCCCAGGCGGGAGGTCCCAGGCGGGAGGTCCCAGGCGGAGGTGCTGGAAGGAGGTCGCTAAGCAGCAGTCGTCGTTTACACCAGCCGGGATTCCGGCGTCACCCATTCGTGGGTGGCCATCCAGCCGGCCAGAGTCCCTCCCTGCCGGATATACCTTTTCCACGCCAACACTTCGCCTAACGAATCGACGTAGTTGCCGTGAACCCCGACCAGGGCCCAGCTGTACTCCGATGTCGCGTAGGTCTGGTATCGGGCAGCACCCCGATGGGTGATCCGGATGATCGTCAGCGCGATCTCATCCAGAATCTCCGTGTGGATCGGGAGCGACTCGACCACCGCGCCCGGCCCGAACTGGGCGGCCAGCGCGCCATCGAGGTCGAACGCAGGCCCATCCGCGGCGGACGGGCGGCCGTTGAGGTCGTCGAACACGAACGTCACCGCCGCACCGCGCCGGCCAGCACGCGGACTATCCGCAGCGCCATCAAGTGCCGGCCCAGATGCGCCAGCCGCGCCAGCCGCGCCACCCGCAGCAGCGCCACATCCACCCCCAGCGCCGGCGCCAACGCCAGCAGAATGATCGCCAGGTCGAAAACGTTCCAGCCGGATGCGAAAAACCGCCAACCGTGCTCGCGCAGCCGGCTGATCATCTCGCCCTGAAAGAAGATCAAGCAGGCGGTCTCCGCGGCGGCGTAAAGGTGCTCGTGGCTGTGATCGAGCAGCGAGAGCGCCCAGATACCGACGTTGGCCACGATGACGGCCGTCACCACCTGGTGAAACGTGACGCGAATCCTGCTCATCACGGCTCCGGCCGTTGGCGCGGCGGCGGATAAGCGCCCCAGTGAATGCAGCTCGGCGCCCGCCCGGAGCAGCAGGACCGCACATCTCGCCAGTACTCCCAATCGAGCCGCTCGGCCTCCAGCTCGAGCCACCCGGTCTCGGCGACCGGATCGAGAACGTCGGCCTCCGTGATGACCTCACGGTCAGGCTCGACGAGCTCGAGCTCGAGCTCGACGCCGGCGAACACGGCGGTCATGCCGCCGCCGCCTGCCGGGTCGGCAACGCGCGCAACGCCTCGATCAGCCGCCGCACCTGGGCTGGCGTGACACGGTTGCCGTACACGGCGCGCCGGATCGCGGAGCCTAG
>Ga0306925_10006719_pt1 | contig 10717 bp, 11 predicted proteins | sample flu12Cox44000176_FD_203755 | JGI IMG/M metagenome (GOLD analysis project Ga0306925, IMG submission 203755) | Lab enrichment of tropical soil microbial communities from Luquillo Experimental Forest, Puerto Rico - flux8day.12C.oxic.44.000.176 (v2)... | ecosystem: Environmental > Terrestrial >... | reverse complement strand
TGCCTTCGACGATCGGCTCGAGCCGCAATAGTGCCAAGCCGAACTCATTGCGACTCGACCGCATCTCGCCGACCTCGCGTCCGTCCGCGGTGACGATCGTTCCGGGTGCCGGCGCAGGCCCGTTGATCTCGACGGGCATCAGCCGCTTCTTGATCAAGCCACGGTACTTGGTGCGCGCCGTCAGCTCCTGGCCGATGTAGCAACCCTTCTGCCAGTCGATGCCGTTCAGTTCGTCGAAACCCGATTCGAGTAGAATTGACTTTTCGGGCACGAGATCGCGGCTCCCATCCGGAACCCCGAGCTGAAGGCGCAAGCCGTCATACGCCGGGAAGCCGTCCTCCGGGAGGCCGGTGCCTTCGAGCACGCATCGGATGTCCGGGCGCGGCAGGATGCAGCGCACACCTAGCGCGGCGAGCCGCGGGTCGACAAAGGCCACACCCGAGGCAAATGGTCGGGCGGCGCCTGGATCTTCGGAGAAACCCATAGCCGCAAGAGCGCGTTTGCCGAACACCGCCGCCACGGCGAGGTCGGGTCTCTCGTCGAGCGCGGCCTTCGATCGCAGCCGATAGATCGAAAGCCGTCTTTTGAGATCGGATAAGCGACCGGCTTCCGCATCGAGCCAGATTGCTTCACCGAACTCAATCATCATGAAGTCGTGCAGGTATTTGCCCTGCGCCGTCAGCAGTGCGGCATAGCGCGCCTGCTCCGGGCCGACCTTGTCGACGTCGTTCGAAACGAGGCCCTGGAGGAAACCGCGTCTGTCCGCCCCCGAGACGGCAAAAACGCCCCGGTTGTCGAGCAACGAAAAGCATGCGTCGGGCATGGTTTGGTCGACCCCTCTGCAGCCGGGTAGAGGTGGGGAAGGATTGCTTGCTTGGCAAGCCGAATAGCACGGGATATAAGGCGCCCGGATCGGCGAAATGCACATCCTGTTCGTCACCGCGACGCGCATTGGCGATGCCGTGCTGTCGACCGGTTTGCTCTCTTATCTGATCGATCGGCATCCGGCGGCGCGGCTGACCATCGCGGTGGGGCCGGTCGCCGCCCCGCTGTTCGAAGCCGTGCCGCGGCTCGAGCGGATCGCAGTAATGGAGAAGCTGCGCTGGTCCGCACATTGGCTGCCGTTCTACGCTGGCGTGGCGACCCGGCGTTGGGACCTCGTCGTCGACCTTCGTGGCTCGGCGCTCGCTTGGCTCCTACGCGCGGGCGATCGCAAGGTCATCGCCAAGGGTGACGTGCGCGAGCATCGAGTGCGCCAGCTCGGCCGGCTGTTTCAGCTCGACCCGCCTCCGGGGCCGCGACTCTGGACCGCGCCGCACCACCAGCGCGCGGCGTGCGCGCTAATCTCTCCGGGCTCTCCGGTCTTGGCGATTGGCCCGGCTGCGAACTGGCGCGGCAAGGAGTGGCGAGCCGAGCGCTTTGCCACCCTGGCACAACGATTGACTGCTGCGGACGGCCTGCTGCCGGGGGCGCGTGTCGCGGTCCTGGCAGCAGGGTATGAGCGCAGACAAGCCGAGCCTTTGCTCGCGGCGATCCCGCTCCATCGGCAAATCGACCTGGTCGGCAAGGTCGATCTGCTGACCGCGGCGGCTGTATTGCGGCGATGTGCGCTATTCATCGGCAACGACACAGGTCTGATGCATATGGCAGCAGCGTCGAGGACGCCGACCCTAGGCCTGTTCGGTCCGAGCCCGAGCGATAAATACGCGCCCTGGGGAAAGCACGCCGTGTCGGTGCGTTCGACCGATTCGCCCGAGGTAATGTTTGGTCCGGGTTTCGATCACCGGATCACGGACAGCTTGATGGACGGTCTCTCGGTCGATGCAGCCGAAGCGGCGGCTTATCAACTGTGGCGCTCGGTCGCGAGCGCCGCGGCGTGAATGGGCCGCGACGATCCGCCCTCTCCGCCCTGGTTGTTGTACACGACGAGGAGCGGCAGCTGACCGATTGCCTCGCCTGTCTGGAGTTTGCTGACGAGATCGTCGTTGTCCTCGACCGCTGCAGTGACCGGTCCTGCGAGATCGCGTGCAGCTTCACAAGTCGGCTCGTCGAAGGTGCCTGGGAGCGCGAGGGAGCGCGTCGCCACGCTGGGATCGACGCCTGCCGCAGCGACTGGATCCTCGAAATCGATGCCGACGAGCGGGTTTCACCGCAGCTTGCAGCCGAGATCGGGAAGGTCGTCGCCGGCTCGCCCGCTGCGTGGCATCTGGTCCCGGTCGACAATTATATCGGCGACCGGCTGGTGCGCTGGGGATGGGGCGCCTCATTCGGGAGGTCGGCCCATGGCGCGCTGTTCCGCAAGGAGGCCAAGCGGTGGGGCGATCAACGCATCCACCCGATGGTCGCGTTCTCGGGACCGCAGGGGACGACGCTCTCGTCGCCGATCATCCATTACGTTGATCGCAATATCTCGGAGATGCTCCGGCGGCTCGATCGCTATACCAGCGCGCGCGCCGAGGATCTGCGCGAAAGCGGCGACATCGGCAGTTTTGGGCGCAACCTGCGCCGCATCGCCTCGCGCTTTTGCAAATGCTATTTCGGCCGCAAGGGTTATCGCGAGGGTCAGTGGGGCTTTCTGATCGCGCTTTGTGCGGCGCTCTATCCGATCCTCTCCTATCTGAAGGCGCGGCTCGACCCTTTGCCTGAGGAACGAGCGGCGACGGAGCTTCGCCATCTAGAGACCGAGTGATGGCGAATGTGGTGATGGCCGATGACGGCATCGCCTTCGATGGAGTGATGGCGGAAACCGCACCGCTCGGCGGCGCCGAGACGGCCTTCCTAGCGCTCGCGGAGGCTCTGGCGGCGCGCGGTCATCGGGTCGAGGTGCACAATCGCTGCCGCACTGAGGTCATTCACAAGAATGTGCGTTGGGTGCCGCTGTCGCGCGACTTGCCAAATGCTGGCGACCTCTACATCGCCAATCGCAGCCCCCGGCTCATCGGGCTGGTCCGCCGCGCAAGGCGTCGCGTGCTGTGGTTGCACAATCCCGCCTTCTATCTAAAAAAGCCCCGCAATCTGTGGCGGCTCGCCTGGTACCGGCCGACCCTGGTGGTGACCGGTGGCTATCACGCGGCGACGATCCCGCGATGGCTCCCCTGCGGCGGGCGCGAGATCATCCCCTACGGCATTCTCGATCGCTTCCGGATCGCACTACCTCGCGAGCCCCCGCGGCCGCGAGCGATCTACACGTCAAACCCGTTGCGCGGGCTCGATTGGCTGCTCGATCTCTGGGTTGAGCGCATCAGGCCCGCAATGCCGGCGGCTGAGCTGCACATCTATGGCGGCGGCGCCGTCTATGGCCTTGCCGGCACGCCGCGCGCGCAGCAAATGGACGAGGTTCTGGCCCGTGCCGATAGGCTCGTCGCGTTGGGAGTCCGCCGCTTCGCGCCAGTCGGGCGACAGGCGTTGACAACCGCACTCTCGGATGCCCGGGCCATGCTCTATCGCGGCGATCCCGGCGAAACCTTCTGCCTGGCACTCGCCGAGGCTCAGGCGATGGGGGTCCCGGCCGTGGTCAAACCGTTGGGCTCGACATCCGAGCGCGTCATCGACGGGGTCACGGGCCGGGTGACCGCGGACGATGACGCCTTTGTCGCGGCGGCGGTTGCGCTGCTGAGCGACGACGGATTGTGGCGACGATGGCATGTCGCCGCGCTCGAACGGCAGCGCGGGTTGGGCTGGGATACCGTCGGCGCCCGGTTCGAGGTACTGATATTCGACGAGCCGAACAAACGGCGCTTTCCCGGTTTTGCCGGGAAAAACCGGGAAAAAAATTGAATTCGACCTCGCGCGAGCGCCAAGAACTACTTTTTCCCAAATACTTGGAAACTATTTTCCGTTGATCGAACCGGGAATTTTTCGCGTCGAAACCGGGAAACAACCGGGAAATAACGGGGGTGGTCTAAGAGTGGCGGATTCCTTGGGTTTCTGGAGAGCCAAAAACGGGGCAACTGTATCCCGGTGTGTCTCAAAAGTGTATCCCAAAAACGACGAGCCGCGGCGAGCGCGACCTCTTTGTCGGGTGGTCGGCAGATTACCAAGGGACCACGTAGCCAAGGGTGGCACACGAAAGGGGTTAGATCCAAGGAGCGACTGTCTTGAACGTCAACGGTCGAAGTGATGGCTGAAGGGTCGGCCGCGTCGAACGTCGGTTCACGGCGGGCGCTTGTCCCGCCCCAGCCTGCGGCGGCTGGCGGCCATGGCTTCGGCGCTCAGCTCTGGGCATATGCCCAGGGACGCCGAGTCCGCAGCATGGAATTGAGGATCGTCAGCAGTTTGCGCATGGGGGCGACGAGGGCCGGGCGAGCGGGTTTGCCGGGCTCGGGCAGACGGCGGTAAAAGCGCTTGAGCGCCGGGTTGTGCTGGATCGCCACAAGACAGGCCATGTAGAGCGGTGCCCGGACCGCGACGCGGCCCTCCTGGAACTTGCGCTTGCCGCGGTATCGGCCGCTGTCCCAGTTCATTGGCGCAACCCCTGCCAAAGCGGCGATCTGGTGGCGATCATCTTGGCCGAGTTCGGGCAGTTCGGCGATCGGGGTGCGGGCGATGACATTACCAATACCGGGCACGCTCTTCAGCAGATCCCGTTTGGCACACCAGACGGGGCAGGCTTCGATCAGCTTGTCGATCCGCGCCCGTTCGGCCTCCAGGCGCTTGGTCACGGCCTTGAAGGAGCTTTGTGCGATGCGGCCCTGAGCTCTGGCGAGCCGCTGCTTCTCGGCACTGATCATGATCACCAGTTGGCGGCGGCGGGCCATCAGCTCCCGCAGGCGACCAAAAGATCGTCGGGCAACGGTCTCGGCTGGGGGCGCACCGCTCCGGCGAGTGGGCGATGACCGCGGCGTCGATCGCGTCGGTCTTCGCCAGCCGGCCAATCGCGCCGGCGAACTTACGCACCTGGCGCGGGTTGACGTTTGCCACCGGCAGGCCTGCTTTCAACCAGCGCGGCGGCAACCACGCCTTCATAGCCGCCGCTAACCGCGAGCACAACCAGGCACGGCGACAGCGGCTTCAATCGCTCGACCAACGCGCCCAGACCTTCCGCGCTCGTCGCGCAGCCAAACCCATTGCTACTTGGTCTGATATGCACATCGACCCGCGCCTTCGATATGCCGATGCCGACAAAGCGATCGGCCGTCGTCTCGACATCCATCACCCAGCCTCCTCGAGGCGGGCTCGTGCCCAGACGCTATTCGGGTTTATCGGATGCCGGCCGGCGCCACACGCTCCCCTGCGGCCTCGAATACCTGGAACCATTCGGGCTACCGGCCGGGCGCGGTCAGCCGGCGTAGCTCAACAAACCAAGCAATGCCGAGATAGGAGGAGATCATGATCGAGATCTGCAATGGCATGATGCCAAGCCAGTCGGTCCTGTTAGACCAGCGGTACGGCGAGCAGCGCCGATAGCGCTGGCACCAACGCGCCAAATGTCGAGCCGCCTGAAGCGCCCAGGATCACCACCACACGGCCATACAGGAGGAGAGAAACGATGCTGACCACCACGCCCTGAAAAAATATCTCAGGGGCAACATCGGCGAGCGGCAACTGGACGAGTCGGGTTCCACGCAGCGCGAGATAAATGGGTGCATAAATTACCAACGACCCGGGTGGAAACAAGTGCTGCTGGGTGGATCGGGTCGAGTTTCGCTTGTCGCATGATTACGGTGAAGCAGGCCGTTAAAAATGCTGCTACCACGAAGGCCGCATCACCAAAGGTGCGAGAGACGTTCCAAGTTGAGCCGCCCCAGCCTATAATCATCAAAGCGCCGGTCAGTATTAGCGAGAGGCCAAATTTTTGCGTGGTTGGAGCGAGGCCGGATACCGCCCCTTTTAGATAGCTCGGGCTATCCGACTGCACCCTTTGCATCGGCTTCGCCGATCCTGTAGGTTTCCAGGAAGCCGCGTTTTCCCAACAGGCTGATGATTCATCCTTTCGGTCCAACCGAGATCGAAGTAGCGCTTGGTGAGCGCGGCCCCAACCGCGCCCGCAATGTGGGGCCGTCGCTCGGTCCAATCGAGGCACATTCTCCGGGAAAACCCGACTCGTGAGCCTGTGCGGCCGGGACGTGCGAGCAGCTTCGATGAGCGCCGAGAGGACCACGCGGCCTGCACCTTGCCGACGCTGGTCCCGTGCAACATAGACCGAGAACTCACCAATCCCCGCGTAACATTTCGCGATCGGCGTCGCGTGGCATATCTATTCTCGGGGTAGGGGAACTTCGAGAAGTTGATCAACGCCGTGACCAGCCGGCCCCAGGTCTCGATCTGATTGCTCAAGAAGTCGGCGTTCTCCTCGCAGGGCTGGTCAATGTCCTCCACCGTGACGAGCCGGGCGCCGGCGGGCCCTGTGGAACTTGTGGCGAGCGTAAGAAGAATGCGCGCTTTGCGCCGTGATCCCTAATTGATCGAAAGAACGAGATTGGGATAATCAAGTCTTGACTTTGCGATGCTTCAGACATAAATATTATAGAACCTCCATATGTTAGCATGGTGTGTTATAATCTCCAATGAAAACACTAAAGCCGCAGTCCCGCTGCGGCTTTTTTTTGCTAGTCGTCGAGCTTGACCCGAGCCACTTCGGCTCGGAGATCGGCGACGCGCTGTTGGGTGCGCGCTCTGTTTCTGCTGGCACAACCAATGCAAGACTTCAGCCACGTCATACAATCGCGTGTTCTTACCGATCGAGTAGCACGGCAACCCAAACTGGCGGTCGGTCCAATTGCGCACCGACTCGCGTGTCGCCCGCAGCCACGCCGCAAGAGTGGGTCTGTCAACGATTAGTCGGCCCGAAATGATGGTGCTGAAAGCTGGGTTCTTCATGTTTCTTGTTCGCCTTGTAATATTTTCTATTTAGGCGAATTGCCGCCGCGAGCCAACGGTCTTTACTGGCTCGCGGGGTATTTACGTGAAGCGGAAGACGGCGTGGGGATAGTGATCCACCGAGAGAGCCCATCGACCAACGCCTTTGTCCACGAGGCGCCGTCCGCTGCCCCCTCGGAGTCACTCTCGGTGGTACCCTACGCGGCTAGCCGCTTGACTTGACGCTTCATACGGCGGGCTTGCTTGCCAGCCTCGACCAACTGGCCGCCACCCCCGATGTCGGGCTCGTCCTGGACCACGACCGTGCAGTCAATGCCGGCCTCGCGCGCTTTGTATTCGAGCATGGCGGTCGCCATAGCCGGCACCTGACTGAGCGTGTTCCTGTTCAGCTCAGACACGATGGCGGTGTGTGCCCCCCACTCCTTCTCACCACCATGCGGCGTCTGGGTATGCTCGCTGATCCGCGGGGTGATGATCGTCAGTTCGCTCGCTTGATCGACCCAGTTGGCGGTCAGCCCGTGCAACGCATTGCGGCGCTTGCGGGCGATCCGAGCCGACATATGCGAGATCACCCGCCACGAGTCTACAGCCTCTTTCCGTTGTTCGTCGGTGCGTTGCTCGCCCCGCGGATAGAGGATGTCGTGCTCCGACTTCATCTCGTCGAGTTGGTTCTGGAGGAGCTGCGTCTCCACCAGATCGTCGCACTGCATGGGGTGGCCGTTGACCTCGACGAAACCGTCCAATGTGTTGAACGCGATGGTGGTCGGCTGATCGCCGTGCTCGCGCGAGCAATCCCCCTCGACGCACACTGACACCCAGTAGTTATTGTCATGCCACATGACATCGGCGTTGGTCCATTTGGTGATCTCGAACGGGAACAGGCCGCGCGCATGGATTCGCTCCGGCACACCCTTTAACGACAGTTTCCACGAGCGCTTGTGCCGCGGGTCTTTGGTCAACCGACAACCCGACGCAAACCGATGCGGGATGCCCTTTGGCTTGTGCGGGTTCTTGCGCTTCGGGTAGCCGGCGAGCTGGTAGCGGGTTGGGTTGCGCCCGGTCTTGGCGATGTAAGCCGCCGCCGCCCGCGCATAGACAGCCGGGCTGGACAGTTCTTAGAGCCTTCTAAAGAACGCCTCGAATGCCAGAGCGAGATGGCGAGCCATTTCATGGCACGTCCACACACTGAGCCCGCGCCACTCCTGTAATTCAGGATCGTTGAGCATGGCGGTGATCTCATTGCTCATCGCAAAGTGATTGTAGCGCTGCGGTTTGCCGTTCTTTGGCGCCATCACCGCATCCTCGCGCTGCTTCAGCTTCAGCGACCGCCACGAGCCATCATTGTGATAACTGAGGCCGGAGTGGCGCTTACCGGCCGCATCCACCCAACTCTGCCGCTGCACCGTGGTCTGGTGGATATACTCAGCACGGTCGAGCAGTGCATTCCACAGATGGCAGACCATCACCCGCTGGCGCCACAGCACCGCGAGCTGTTCTTTGGTCGGGTAGAGCTTAAACGTGTAACGGCGGGCTTCTACTAGAATCATTTACGGCGGACCTCTCGCTGTTGGGCCACCCTGCGAGCCGGGTGAAAAATGGCAAGCCTCTACCGACTCCTCTCGCTGTTGCCCCAGCGAGTCGGGTATTGCGACCTGTCGCGACGTAAAGCGTTTTTGGCTCTCGCTGTTGCCCCGGCGAGCCGGGTATTAAGACAACGGTAGTGCACAGATTCGACAGCTCTCGCTGTTGCCCCGGCCAGCCGGGTATTGTGAGCTGCGGGATCGGTCGCCATTGACGAGATCTCGCTGTTGCCCCGGCGAGCCGGGTATTGTGAGGTTATCCCAGACTCTCACTATTGAGCCGGAGAGCCGGCTGTCCCGTATTACTCGACCGCGTCGTCAGCGACGACGGTGAGCGCCGGCTTGCCGCGCTTGTTCGAGCAGCGCCGGCGCCGGGTACACATGTCCCGCATCTCGGGCTCGCGGATCTTCGCCTCCAGTGACTTGCTGAAGCTCAGCCGGACCTGGCCGGCGCCGCTGAACAGCCGGTCGGCGCCAGCGTGTCTACTACGCCTTCCTTATACTGTTGCAGTGCGATCTTGCTGACCTCGATGGACAGCAACAGTGGTTCCTCAGTGATCTTGATACCCATGTTCGCCCCTCTGCGTTCGGTGTTTGATGGATATGGGCGGTTACAAACTGTTTGCCAACCGTTGCCAGGCATCTTTTGTCGGCCACAGTTGGTGCCGGCTGTTACAGTTGGTTACCCGTTGCGCTGCGCCGACTGGCCCCCCATGTCTCACGCCCGTGCGATCCTTAATCTGGAGAGAGCCCAATGGCCACCCAGGCTCAACTCAATCTGCTGTTGTAACAGCGCGACGCCGGGATGGCGCAGTGCCAACAACTGGAGGTGCTGGTCAAGCAGTTGCTCGCGATCAATGAGACGCAGGCCGGGCAGATCAGCCGGCTGCTGACCGTGCTCCAAAGCCGTGAGGGGATTGGCCCTCCGCCGCGGCCGGCGCCGCTCGGCGGCGAGACCCTCCACTGACTCAAAATCGCGATGACACGATCGCCCCCGGCGCCGCAGTCTGGTCCGCGAGGCAGACGCGACCGTAAGGACCCCGGCACCTTCCACTCCACTAGCCGGCAGCTCGTGATACCGCCCAGGCCCCCCAAGGCTCGCCACCGCCTCCGTCCGAATACCGGCGCCGGCAGGAGCGGGAGGGTAGCACTGCCCTCCCGACTCTTCTCCTTTCTTCATTGGGAGGACCCCCATGTCACTCGAAGATCTCGCTATGAAACACCCGGCTGCGATCGGCCCGATCGCCCAAGGGATGAAGGAGCTGAGCGGCCGGCTGGAGGCCGCTCACCGGCAGATGACCGAGGGCATCGTCAAAGCGCTGGAGATCGCGACGAAAGGCAATCTCGATCCGCGCGATGTTGAGATGCAACTGACCCAGGCGATGCGGGCGCGGGCCGGCCGCGACCTCATGGTCGCCTTGACCTACGCATTTGCCGAGGTGCGCCAGAGCCGCCCGCACTTGTTCAGCACCGCCGGCCGGACGCCCTACAACCCGACACCGGGAGGGCCGGCATGACCGACGCCTATCTCGACGATTTTCGCTATGACTTGCCCCGCGACGCGATCCGGGTCACAGTGGACGCCCGCTCCTCCAATACGGTGCTGGTGTCGTTCTGGCCGGAGCAGCCCGCGATCCTGCACGAGATCACCGACCGTATACTAAAGGAAGGCCGCGTCCGGGGCGCGGCGTTTGGGACGCTACCTCCGCGTGCCCGCAAGACCCAGGCGGTTACCATCGGCGCCTTGCCGGCGACCATGACCCTGGTGCGTGTGTGCTTTGAGTATCACCAGACGATCGCCGGCTTTCTCGGCTGGGCGCAGGAGAACAACGTCCAGCGCGTCGGCGAGATCCCGCCGTTCATCGCCGAACTGATGGCGAACCCGGAGAAGTCGTCCCCGGCGCCGCTGCCGGCGCGCGGATCACGGTCAGCACTGCTGCCAAAGATGCCGGCGCCCGAACACACCAAGCGGAGAGCGTCATGACCGGCGACGACGAACTGCGCGAGCTACTGTTCTCGCCATCTCACTCTCCATTGGTGGTGGGTGGGTTGTTGTCGGCGACGGCGGCAACCACAAATGCTTCCAGGATTGCCTCGCGCTCAGTGGGGTACGGCACGCCGTATTGCAGCCAACGATCGTCGCGCCAAACCTGAAGGGTTTGGCTGTCGACGATCTTGATGCTGATTCCGAGGGAAGTCGCCCGCGAATCCGGGATGATGTCGCCCGCCAATCCGATTTGATGTCGCTCGGCGTTCCGAGATGATTTCGCCCACCGTTCCGGGATGATGTCACCCGGATAGACGGCGATCAAAACGGC
>Ga0306925_10006715_pt1 | contig 10719 bp, 11 predicted proteins | sample flu12Cox44000176_FD_203755 | JGI IMG/M metagenome (GOLD analysis project Ga0306925, IMG submission 203755) | Lab enrichment of tropical soil microbial communities from Luquillo Experimental Forest, Puerto Rico - flux8day.12C.oxic.44.000.176 (v2)... | ecosystem: Environmental > Terrestrial >... | reverse complement strand
GCGTGCTGCGTAGCGACCTTGGGATAAGCGCCGCCCTGTCGGCATTAATCGCGTGGGGTTGGGCCGGGAGGCTTAAGACCGCTTCGCGAATTTCAACTCTAAAAAGTTATGGTAGCACGAATCAGTGGCCAAAGCAATAGGGCACAAGATGTAGCACAGGCTACATCTTGGCTTTTTTCGCTCTTCATGGACCGCTTTAATGAGAGCAATGCGCTCCATTTTCTTTTCGTGGGCCCTAAGAAAGGTAATCCGCTTCTCCAGACGCTCTACATTGTCCATGACGCCGTTCAGCTTCGCTTTGTCGCCGCGGGCCTGTAGTTCGTTGAAGAGCGCAGCGAACTGCTCGTCATCGAATTTTATCCGTGCTGACGCGCCGCAATATCCTGCTTGCTCGCCAGCGACGATCCCAGCAGGTCCCCGTACAGCCGGCTACAACCACAAGCGCAATCGTGACGTCGCATCGCCGGTCCGATCACCTTATGGAGATCAGTAGCCGAGGCTAACGCCACATCTGTTTTAGTCGCGCACCAAGATCCACAGGCTTCGGAGCCGAGGTCGCTCTAGAACCGCTTTCGTGGACGGCTGGCGGCCAGGCACATCGCTCGAAGTGGTCGAGCATAGCGTCCGGGATGAATCTTGTCCGCTGGGCGTACATATGCCGGTCCCCATTCATCCGCTGCTGGTGCGCAAAGAACCGCTGCGGAACGATCATGTGCAGATAATCCTCGGCCCGTGTCATGGCGACGTAGAGGAGACGGCGTTCTTCCTCGATCTCAGGTGTGCTTCCTGTCGCCAGATCCGATGGGATGCAACCATCGACACAGTTTAGGACGAATACAGATTTCCACTCTTGGCCTTTTGCTGAATGGATCGTCGACAAGACCAGGTAATCTTCATCGACGAGCGGCGCTCCAGCTTCGTCGCTGGTAGCGCTCGGTGGGTCGAGGGTGAGTTCGGTTAGGAAGCGTTGCCGATTTGGATAGGTCGAAGCAATCTGCGCCAACTGGAGAAGGTCTGCTTCACGGGCCTTGGCGTCCTCATGCCGTCGTTCCAAATGCGGTGCATACCAGCGGCAGACAAGCTCTAACTCGGCCGGCCAGCCGGCGGTGTTCCCACGCACAAGCTGCAAGGTGTCGACGAAGCCGGGCCAATCCTCGGCACAGGGTGCCGGCGGGCGGAACTGACGTAATGCATCAATAGGCTGATCCGTTTCGCCTACTCGATCCAAGACTCGCCTGGCGGTCGCCGGGCCAACTCCGGGCAGGAGCTGGACAACACGAAACCCCGATACCTGATCACGCAGGTTCTCCGCCCAGCGCAGGAACGCGAGAACATCTTTGATATGCGCCGCTTCGAGGAATTTCAGGCCGCCGTACTTTACGAACGGGATATTGCGTCGCGTTAGCTCGATCTCAAGCGACGCGCTGTGATAGGAGGCGCGAAACAGCACCGCTTGCTGTTTCAAGGGAATAGCAGCTTCACGATGCTCCAGCACACGCTCGGCGACGTAGCGCGCCTGGTCGGTCTCGTCACGCACTGAGACGAGCTGCGGGCGTTGGGCCGAGGGGCGATCGGAGCGAAGGTTTTTCTTATGCCGTTCCGCGGCGAGATCCATGACCACATTTGCGGCTGCCAGGATCGGCTGTGTCGAGCGATAGTTGCGGTCCAGCGTGATGATACGGGCAGGTGGCGTGAACTGCTTCGGAAAATCGAGAATGTTCCGCACCGTCGCTGCGCGAAACGAGTAAATCGATTGCGCATCGTCGCCGACGACCGTTAACCCCGTGCCATCAGGCTTCATGGCCAGGAGGATTGATGCCTGAAGGCGATTTGTATCTTGATACTCGTCGACTAGAACGTGATCAAAGCGCGAGGAGAGATCGCGGGCGATCTCCGCTTCCTGCATCATCTGTGCCCAGCAGAGGAGAAGATCGTCAAAGTCGAGCACGTTTTGCCGTTGCTTGGCCTCGACGTACCTGGCGAATAGCTTCTTAAGTTCATTTTCCCAACTGGCACACCATGGGAAGTTAGCCCCTAACACTTCAGCCAGAGGCGCTTCGGTATTAACGGCCCGAGAATAGATGTCGAAGCAAGTTTTCTTGCTAGGAAAGCGCTTCTTGGTTTTGGCGAGGCCGACATCGTGTCGGATCAGATTCATGAGATCGGCGGAGTCCTCCCGATCATGAATGGTGAAGTCACGGTCAAGTCCGATCTGGCCAGAATATTCGCGCAGCAGTCGGCTGCCGATCGCATGGAATGTCCCCGACCAGGTCAGGGCATCAACCATCAATCGCGCCTGTTTCGGCAGGACCTGCGAGGCGATCCGCTGAACCCGGCGGATCATCTCCTCCGCCGCTCTCCGGGAAAAGGTGAGGAGCATGATGCGACGCGGATCAACGCCCCCAACAATCAGATGGGCCACGCGGTGGGCGAGCGTTTTTGTCTTTCCCGAACCCGCCCCTGCATTGATGAGTAGCGGCCGAACACCGTGCTCCACAGCATGGCGCTGTTCAGGGTTGAGCGCAGCGAGATGAGGATCGGTCATCGGTTCGCTGATTCTTCCAATTAGTTTTTCCTCAATGGATGTCATTTCGTTTATTCCTCACTGCTCTGGCAGGTTCGATGCCGCGCCGTCTTTCACCGGCAGCGACCGGGTTAATGGACCGGGTAGTGCGCTTTGTTTGACCGCTCTGCGTGGAGCGTACCGGCGGGTTGCCCAGAGCCGTATCTGTACGACCGTTTATTCTCCGGCTCAGAGATCGCAGTGGGGGTCGAGGCCGCTTCTGCGAGAATCAGACGAGTGACGAATCACTCGCCTGATTATTTCTGAATCATACTACATTTCGTGGGAATAGTCTCTCAGTTGTGCTCGGCGCGCTTAGTGACCAAACAAACTGCATGAGCTTGGTCTTGTCGCCGCGCGTCTGCAGCTCGTTGAAGAGCGCAGCGAGCTGCTAGTCATCGAATTTTTTCCGTCTGACGCGCCGCAATATCCGACTAACATCGAGTGGATCAAGACGGCAAACAAGGCGGAGTGGAAATACGATCCCGATGATAGGCCTGGGATCTGGGTCTCTTTGTTTTGGTTTCAGCAAGGCTTCCGGCCGTCGCACGAAACCAACATAGCGGAGCGACTTCCGACTGCCGGAGCCCGTCTATGAAGTCCTCCGCAAGATTGCCTTCGAGGAGCGGCTAAAAATCCATGACGTCGTGCTGGAGGGGATCGACATCGCTCTGCGGCGGCGGGGCCTCAAGGCGGGCAAAAAGTAATAGGGAGAGTTGACCGACGTCCGCGTCGAGCCCGATTGTGCCCAAAGGAGTGATTTGGGAGGTCGAACTAGCGAAATTAGCTAGACAGCGTCGCCGGGTTTTCTGGATAATTTTTGAATTGTGTCGCGATCGGGTGTGTTTCGCACCATGAGAGTAACTTGCGGACTGCGTTTCCCCCGCCGTGCAATCGTCAACAGGCCGGCTTTCTCGAGCGCACGAAGCGCCCGACTTTTTGCATCAGGCTCGATGCCCCAATCTTGCACCATCAGGTTGGAAACAATGAAGGTATCGGTCTTCCTCAGTCCCCGAATGTGCCAGAGCGCCAATCCAACCAATAGTGCCTTTACGCCCAGGCGGCTGGCCTCACATATCCAAGCGACATCGACAGGTCCAGCAATGAATTTGCCTCGGACAGGATTTGGCCTTCGGCCGCGACGGGTGCCAACTTGCAACCGTGCCACCGCATTTTGCTTTAGCCGGAGACAACTAGGGTCCCAGTTGATTTTGGTATTAGTATTAGCAGACATAGAGGATACCTGACGTATACGCATTTTCGTACGACAACATCCGCATTTTGGTTCGACGCCGGCTGGCTTATGGCACCATCGTCTGCTGCTGTTCCTGGATCAACTTCATGACGCGACCCCACATTGCGATGCCACGTTCGTCCATATAGCGGTCCGGGTAGCGGACGATTTTTGCGTCAGTAACCAGCTCGAAGCCGTCAAGCACGATGCGCGATGCTTCGACCATTGCTTGCTGCATACGCGCCACGTCAGCGTCAAGATGGTCTAGTCGTGCACAGATCAGCACGGCATCATGAACTGGCGCACAAATCTCAATGCCCTGTTCCGTCCCGAGGCAGCAGGACAATCGCAACATTTCAGCGCCGTTAGCCTGCATCGGGAAATTAGTGAGGGAGCGCGTATTCGCATTTGGTGGCACCCGCACGTGCCAGCCGAATACGGTGTGTAAGCGGCCAATCAGCATCGCATGGTCCAGAACGCGGTCGGACCAGGCCCAGAAGACTCGGTAAGTCTGCCGGTGCAGCCGCAATAGTTCTTGGGCGCGGATTGGCGGCTGCCCGATACGCTGGGCCAATGCCTCAGCACCCATGCCGTATTGCACCGCCAACACGCACGCCTTGAACTGATCGCGGACCGCCTTGTGGGTTGCTTTGGTTGCGCTCTGTGGTGCGGCGCCTGCCTGTTTAGCGAAGGCTAAATAGGGATCGCCTGAACGATAAGCATCGCTCATCTGGGGGTCGCCTGACAGCGCCGCCGCTATACCGAATTCCTGCTGTTCCCAGTCAATATACGCGATGCCGTAGCCGCGCGGCGGTTGGATCAAACCGCGGAGCCAGACAGCAGGGCCAAAGATGAATTTGGTGTTGCTAGGCTGGTTACGCCCAGTACGGGCACGGAATGCAGACAGAATAGTGCGATTGCGACCATCTCGGCCGACCGCAAGATCGGACAAGCGCATTTGGGCCAGGCTGCTGCGCAATTCACGCAATGGCGCAAGTTGTGGATAGGCGCGTGCCATATCCCGAAAGGTGTCGTCGCTGAGATCAAGCCTTCCGCTATCGAGCCAAGGCCATGAGATTTTATTGTGGGCAAGCCACCGAGCGAAGCGATCGGCCTTGAAACTCCGCCCCTCGTACACGCCATAATTCATATCTATGTCGGCAATGAGTTGATCCTGAATATCCGGCCAAAACCGGTTCAAGTATCCAAGCGTTTCAGTGTCGATTGGCACGCCATTGCGCTCAATCTGCGCCACGGCAACCATATAGCGACCTCGCAACAAGGCGCGGGGAATATCGATAGTGGGCAGCATCGCAGGCAACAGCCGGGCAAGGCCTGCTACGTCGCTTTCGCAATACGTTAGGATCGCGTTCCGCTCGTCATCGGTCCATGGTCCGTCGCGCAAGATCAGGTCACGCATTTCATCCTTCTCGCCAGCGCCGATGCTGTCCAAGCCATAGTGGGCAAGCGCGCCCAACAACCCTGCTCCGCTAATTGTGGGTATGCCGTTGGTGTGATTTCGGAACTCAGTGAACAGGTCCAACACGCGCTCGGGCGCTGGCCAGCCTAGGGCAAGATGACAACCGATTTCTGCGCTGGCGTAGTAGGCGACGAACAATACGTCGGGGCCGTTCGGGTAGGGAGGCGCATCGCCAAACTCGTCGCGCCACAGACGCACTTTGCGCCCGCTGCGCAATTCCCATGCAACCAGGCAGACAGGCTCGGGATTCTCGCCAGGCTTGCCATCAAACTCGAAGTCAACCGCCCAAATCTGGCCGAAGGGGAGAGCGGCGAGTACCGGGTACGCGTCCCTGATCGCACTGCCCTCGGCGGGTGCAGGCGACCCATCAGGAAACGCATTGGCGATCGGGGTCTGCAAATACACAGGATTTGGTACATCGCTCTGCGGTGCCACTTCCTGTAGGCAGGTGGTGTCACCGTCAACCGGATCGGGCCGGTGGTGCGCGGCCAGTGAATTCGCCAAGCTACATGATCCCTAGCAGACGCTGGACCAAGGGATGCTCGGCGCGGTCAACGATGCGATCTCGGAAGGCGATCTTGAGGATTTCCTCGAAGGCATAGTCAGGCCATACCGGCTCGGGTAAATCCCCGCTCGCCTCGAAGATTTCATAGGCGCCGAGCGACATGCTCGAAGTAACTCGCACCCATTTCTTCATTGCGCGCTCGGCAGCTTCTGCTGCCGACCTATGCCATTCATTCTGCCGCCCGTCTGGGGCGGGCAACTTAACTGGCCAGATGTGCAATGTGCCCTGACGATTGATCGTGGTGAGCAGCGTTGCTGTCGAGAACTCGCCAGGGAGGATCGGTGCCATGTCTGGCATAACCAAATACACCTCGCGATCTTCCTTCACCTCGATAATGGCGGCAGGTGTCAGCCTGTACGCAGGATCAGGATGGACGCGCACGAATTCCTGACGGTTCGGCTTGCGCACTGGCACAGTGGTCAGCAGCTTCTTTACACCGACGGTGTCCGCATAGGATTGATCCAACCGCAGCGCCGACAGATTGTCGAACGGGCTGGCTGAATTGGTTTTGATTGCGTCAGTCATTGATGGCCCCCAGTTTTGATACGTCCAGCAATTCCATTGATTTTGTGGACTTGCATAAATTTGTCACTCCATCTCTTCCATCTTTCTTGATCGCTTCGCACACGGCGGCTGCGTCACATTTTGACAACCATCCGACGAATCGGGAGCAGCTCGAGCAGGTCAATGATGCGAAATGCGGTCCACTTCCGGGACCAACGACCAGAACGGTCTCGCTGCACCGACATTGTTGGCTGAGGCGCACCTTGATGCCGACTAATCCGCTCATGTCAGCGTCCTCGTGCGCGTGAGGCTGAGCGTTCCCACTCAACGAGATCACTCACACGCCAGTAGCGGAGCCGCCCGATGCGCATCGGTTGAGGAAATTTCAGATCAGTATTCTTCAGCCAGCGCCACAGCGTCATGCTGGTTACGCCGTATCGCTCCCAGACCTGGCGCGCTGGTAGGAATCGCCCGGCACTGTCGGTAACGCCGTCCATTGATGTTTGCATTGATGTTGCCCCTTCTACGTACGAGGGACGATACGTGCTTTACACCAATGCAGCTCAATGAATCTTTGCCGAGTCTTTTCCGACAAATATCGACTAATTTGTCGGGACCGTTGCAGTTACAGGTCGGACGGTTCGGATGGCGGTAACGGCAACAGCTCGGATGGCGGAAGTTTAGTCAGCCCGGCAAAGGCGGCCGCATTAAGCAGATGGCCAATGAACTCGGGGCTGCGCGGATCGATTTTGTATCTGCGTATCCCCGATATTCTGCGAAGCTTGCTCTGCCGGTCGACTAGCCTATCGAGCTCCTTTTTTGCTGACATCTTGTCAAGCCTGGACGCGCTGATCCCTAGGCGATCGGCAAGTTCACCAATTGCCTTCTTGCGTGGCGTGCCATCAGCAACAGCCGTAATGATAAGATCCCTGCAATAACCCCAAAACATCTCCTGTCGTGCCTGTTCCAGTTTTGCCAGAAGTCTTGGGCCAATGCGCCAATACCTTTTGGCTCCCTTCTCTCCAGTATTTGCGTAGCGTTTTTTTATTTTCATGCTCGCTCTTGAATCACGGTCACGATACGCGCGATCTCGCGCGCCCATTTGTTCAACGCCTCGCGCTTTTCTACAGCGAAGTCATGGCGCTGATAGACGCCAACGATGCCACCAAAACTGCCGGAAGTGTGATTCAGGACCTTCTCGATTACTGGAAGTTGCACGCCGACGCGGGCCATACCGGATGCTGCCGTGCGCCTCAGGTCATGTATGCGCCATGGCTGAAGCTTTTTCCCTTGCTCTCCAGCGATCTCGCTCATGAGCACGTCCAACTGCCGCTTCACTTTCGACCAGCCGGAAACCGGCGAATCACCATTTGTAGTGAAAATGTATGTCGCGTCACTCCTTATTCTTTTCACACCGTCGACTATTGCGAGGGCCGCGTCGGTAAGGGGGACTTCGTGAGCCTCATTGTTTTTGGCTCTATGCTTCGGGATGGTCCACAAATGCTTGTGGCGATCTATCTCCCGATCGGTCATCTCACCCACTTCACCGCGACGCTGGCCAGTTAACAGGAGCAACTTGATCGCGTGCCCGAATGGCTGACCGATCTTATCGCAGCCGTCCCAAAGCCAGCGAATTTCATCCTCGCTGAGCAGGCGATCCCTCTTAGCTTCTTCGACTTGCGGCTTAATGCCTGCGGAGGGTGAAACCAATATGATGTCGCGCTCGACGGCCCAATTACACAATCGCCGTATCGCGGCGAGTGTCCTATTTGCCGTAATCCCACGCCCGCCACGATCGACGATCTTGTCGAGTTCCGCGATAATGTCGCGCTTTTGGATTTCGGCAAATTTGCGCTTGCCCCACCGATCGGCCAAGCCGCCCTTGATTGCGATTAATTGCTTGTCGTCGTTGTTGTCGGGTTTGAGTCCGAGCATCCGCGCGACCTCAATCCAAGTCCGGTTCCTTGGTTTCTGGTCGCGAAGGATGAACTTACGCACCGCGTTCCCGAATGTTTCGTCGCCGGCATCGGCCTTGGAGCGCACCACTTGCTTTTCGATCTGCAATGCGGCGGCAGGGTCTTCCCCTTTTGCAACGCGCTCCATGTACTCGGCCCCCTTGGCGCGCGCAGCGGCCAGCGGCAGCGAGCCATCCAGCGTAATTTTTCGCGGCTTGCCATCGGCCTTCCGGCGATAGCGAACCGCCCAACTCCGCTTGCCGCTGGGCTGGACGACACAGTAGAGGCCAGCGCAGCCGCCGTCGGGATATTCGGTTCGGATCGCGCGCGGCCTTAGCTGCTCGATCTTTAATGCAGTTAGCTTCTTTGCCATGTTACCCCAGGTGCTCTGAGGGTAACAAAATTAGTCAGTTAGAGCCTGTTACCCATTGTTAGTAACTATGGCGCAAAGTGCTGAAAATATCAATAGAATTTGGTAATATCCAAGATTGAGATGTTCTGATCTGTGAGGCATCGTTAGGTGGAGATCTTCGACTGTGGATCAGGAGGTCGGTGGTTCGAATCCACCCAGCTGTACCAGCACAATTCCCATAAACCTCAGGGGCTTAATTACGCTGCCGCAATCCGACCGCTGCCGGCGGCAAATTATGTGGCAACCAATTGGCAACCGCGCAGCGCTAATGTCGCAGCGCATCCTCTCAATCTCAGTCCAACGCGCATTAGCAATGACAGTCATTCCGATAATCAATCGCTAAATTCTGGTGCGGATCGTAAGCGCATTTCCCTGTTGGTAAGCTGGGGAGGGGTGACCATTAATCTTTAGCGGTAGGCCAAGCAGTAATTCAGTCTTCCGTGCAGGCAATCACGTTCAGCACGCACAAGTACCGCTAATGGTGGTGGCACCCACCCTTGTGGCGCACCAAAACAAATCTCTGTCTCAAAAGCGCAAGACTCATTTGATTGGCAGGCTCAATTGATTGGTAGGTGGACTCCGTTTTCCACCAGCTTTCATCGCCGCGATGATTATCTAATGATCCCCCTGGGGAGGGGTCTCATGCGCCCCAGCTTACTGTACGTATTTTTGGTGTGTGTGGCGGGTTGCACGTCGGGGTGCAGCACCGGAGCCCAGATTGAAGGGGCGCGGATGATTAATGCGAACAAAGAAAAAGGTGATCAAGTAAGTGCCTGCTTAGGTGAGGTTTATTCAAAACCCGATTACGCCCACTTGGAGACAAAGCTATATCTCAAGGGCTTTCAGTTTCCACTACAGTATCTAACCGATCCATCTAAGCCCAATAAGCCAGAAATTACTGATTTATATAAGCTGTACAATGAGCTTCAGTCCTGCCGCAAAATGGCATTGGACGGCGCTGCAACGGTTCACCCACTGTTAGTCGCTGCGTTAGTGGATTACTACTCGGAAGAAGACCGGAGCTGGATTGACGCCGTTAAAGGCAACTTGACGTGGGGCAATTTCAATGAAGCCAGACGGTCAGCGATGAATCAATTTCAAGACAGGACGACTCAGGCCAACATGCAAGTAGGGGCCCAATTGCAGAACCAGCACCAATTTGAGCTTCAACAAAGGCAGCAGGCTGTTGCCGCCATGCAGCAGTGGGCATATCAGCAGAAACAATTTTATCAGAATCAACAAGCAATAAACGCACTGAACAGACCCCGCACGATCAACTGCAATTATTACGGCGATACCGCAACATGTAATTCAAATTGAATGGTGCCCTGGGGAATGACGCGCGATGAAAGTATTCCTTCTGTTGGTGACGTGGTTCACGCCCGGTCAACCACCGCGGCGGCAACCTGCCGGCCTGGGCCAGGCCGGCTAGCGGCGGGGTAAACAAGTGAAGGACCGTGATAAGGTTTAGTAGTTTAATAGGGGTACCTAAAAATACCCCTAAACTTTTGCTCTTAACCTTCAAAAGGCGCCATTAGGCGGCGCTTTTGAATAAAGTTTAGTGCGCGCGTGGGTAGGGGGATTAAACAACTAAACCTTTTCACGCATCCTTCTGGTCACGTTCACGGTCACGCTGGCTTGCGCCTGCGCCCGACTTGCGGAACGGCACCACATTTTCACCCTGAATGACTTCCTTCATGAGCTGCGACACACGCCCGGCCGTCATCCCCAACTCCTTGGCGATGTCCTTCTGCTTCATACCGCCCGCCCGCAGTTCACGGATCCGCTCAAGCCGGGCATCATGCACTGTTTCATGTGCCCAGCTGACCTGACCATTGCTCACCTTGAGCTTGATCAGCATTGGCTCGGCATCATCGCCAAAGAAATCGCGCGCCTTACTGAAGGTGAGTTCAAAGACACTTTCATCCTGAGTGCATTGGTCATCCTTCTTCCGCAGCCCAATCATCGTATCAAGCACATCTTCACGCTTAGATGAGCCGCGCGGC
>Ga0306925_10006714_pt1 | contig 10720 bp, 9 predicted proteins | sample flu12Cox44000176_FD_203755 | JGI IMG/M metagenome (GOLD analysis project Ga0306925, IMG submission 203755) | Lab enrichment of tropical soil microbial communities from Luquillo Experimental Forest, Puerto Rico - flux8day.12C.oxic.44.000.176 (v2)... | ecosystem: Environmental > Terrestrial > Soil... | reverse complement strand
GCACGTACGCCGCGTAGCCGCCTTCGAACGGCTCGACGATCCCGTCGTGCACTTCCCACGTTGTGGTGGCGACCTCGTCGAGGAACCAGCGGTCGTGCGTCACCAGCAGCAGCCCGCCGGTGCCGCGCGCCCAGCGTTGTTTCAGGTGGCCGGCCAGCCAGGTGATGCCCTCGATGTCGAGGTGGTTGGTGGGCTCGTCGAGCGCGATCACGTCCCATTCGCCGACCAGCAGCCTGGCCAGCTGCACCCGACGGCGCTGGCCACCGCTGAGCGTGGCGACCGTCGCGTCCCAGGCGATGTCGGACACCAACCCGCCGACCACGTCGCGCACCCGCGGGTCACCCGCCCACTGGTGTTCGGCCTGGTCGCCGACGAGCGTCCAGCCCACGGTGTGATCCGGGTCGAGCGTGTCCGCCTGGCTCAGCGCGCTGACACGCAATCCGCTGCGCCGGGTGACCCGGCCGGAGTCGGGCCGTAGTTGACCGGTCAGCAGGCCCAGCAGGCTGGACTTGCCGTCCCCGTTTCGCCCCACAATGCCGATGCGCGCGCCGTCATTGACTCCGAGCGTGACCGACTCGAATACCAGCTGAGTCGGATATTCCAGGCGGACTGCCTCGGCTCCCAGTAGGTGGGCCATAGGGCAATTATTCGAGAGCCACCGGCGCAGACCACGAGCGGTCACGACAACACTCACACCAGTCGTCGCGGCGGTGCGCGTGCCGCACGTACCGGATTTTGTGTTGGGTAAACCGCTTTTCGTCGAAGTTGTCGCCATTGAGGCGTTTGACCTGCGCCCGCTGTGTCAATCCTGACTGAATAGAGAGGACTGGATGATGGTCTACACATACGGCGGTTTCCCGGACGGACCCGACGGCCAACCATTTGCCGCCGACGAAGCCTTCCGCGCGATTCAACGAGCCGAGCGGGCGGGGCGGGACGCGAGGGCGTCGCAGCGGTCCGCAGCCAAAAGCTTGGACAATTCTGCGGACAGTCACGAGCGAACCGCGAAGGTGTACGACGAAGCAGCCAAACACGCCGAACCTCGTAAGGCGGAGTACCGGGAACACGCCGCTCGCCACCGCGAGTTCGCGCAAGAGGACCGCCTGATGGCCGAACGGATGCGACAAATGGCGGAAATTCACCCGATCGGTGATCCGGCCATGCCTTGGCATCCTCTCTGACCGCCAGCGGACCGGAGGGCAAACAGCCTGACCAAAACCGCTAAGCGCGGTGATGTGCCATGATGTCCACGCTGTCAAGACTCAGGGAGCAGCGGTGGATCTCAATTTGTCGATGATCACGCGACCGGTCGGGCGTCTGGTCGCCACGGCGCAGAACGGCCTGGAAGTAATCCGGCTGGGGGGCCTGGAAACGGGTAGTGTCCCGTCGCCCTCCCAGATCGTGGAGAGCGTACCGATGTACAAGCTGCGAAGGTACTTTCCACCGGATAACCGGCCCGGACAGCCGCCGGTGGGCCCGCCGGTGCTGATGGTGCACCCGATGATGATGTCGGCCGACATGTGGGACGTCACACGGCAGGACGGCGCGGTCGGGATCCTGCACGCCAGCGGGATCGATCCGTGGGTCATCGACTTCGGCTCGCCCGACAAGGTCGAGGGCGGCATGCGCCGGAACCTCGCCGACCACATCGTCGCGCTCAGTCAGGCGATCGACACGGTGAAGGACGCCACCGGCAACGATGTGCACCTGGTCGGGTATTCGCAGGGCGGGATGTGGTGCTATCAGGTGGCGGCCTACCGGCGTTCGAAGAACATCGCCAGCGTCGTGGCGTTCGGCTCCCCGGTGGACACCCTGGCCGCGCTGCCCATGGGCTTGCCGCCGAACTTGGCTCCGGCCATGGCCGACTTCATGGCCGATCATGTCTTCAACCGGTTGAATATTCCAAGCTGGTTGGCGCGCACCGGTTTTCAGATGATGGATCCACTCAAGACCGCCAAGGCGCGTGTCGACTTCGTGCGCCAACTGCATGATCGTGAGGCATTGTTGCCCCGCGAACAACAGCGCAGGTTCCTCGAGTCCGAAGGGTGGATCGCGTGGTCGGGCCCGGCGATCTCGGAGCTGCTCAAGCAGTTCATCGCGCACAACCGGATGATGACCGGCGGTTTCGCCATCAACGGCCAGATGGTGACGCTCACCGATATCACCTGCCCGATACTGGCGTTCGTCGGCGAGGTCGACGATATCGGCCAGCCCGCGGCGGTGCGCGGCATCCGAAGGGCGGCACCGAACGCCGAGGTATTCGAACGCCTAATCCGCACAGGACATTTCGGCCTGGTCGTGGGATCCAGGGCGGCCAGGGAGAGTTGGCCGACCGTCGCCGAATGGGTGCGCTGGCTCTCCACCGGTGGCGACAAGCCGGACAACATCGACCTGATGGCTGACCAGCCGGCCGAGCACACCGATAGCGGTGTTGCATTCAGCTCTCGGCTCGCGCACGGCCTGGGCGAGGTCTCCGAGGCGACGGTGGCACTGGCGCGCGGTGCGGTTGACGCGGTCGTCGCGGCCAACAAATCCATGCGGACGCTGGCGGTGGAAACGGTCCGAACGCTGCCGCGGCTGGCGCGGCTGGGACAGATCAACGATCACACCCGGATTTCGTTGGGCCGCATCATCGACGAGCAGGCACACGACGCCCCGAAGGGCGAATTCCTGTTGTTCGACGGGCGCGTGCACACCTACGAGGCCGTTAACCGGCGCATCAACAACGTGGTTCGCGGCCTGATCGAAGTCGGGGTGCGGCAGGGCGACCGCGTAGGCGTGCTGATGGAAACCCGACCCAGCGCACTGGTGGCGATCGCCGCTTTGTCCCGGCTTGGCGCGGTTGCCGTGGTGATGCGGCCCGACGCAGACCTAGCCACGATGGCTCGGCTCGGGGGAGTGACCGAGATCCTGACCGACCCCATCAACCTCGATGCCGCGCGCCAACTGCCGGGGCCGGTACTGGTGCTGGGTGGCGGCGAGTCGCGCGATCTGCACTTGCCGGACGACGCCGACGTCATTGATATGGAGAAGATCGACCCAGACGCCGTCGAACTTCCCGCGTGGTATCGGCCCAACCCCGGGTTGGCGCGGGACCTGGCGGCCATCGCATTCAGCGCGGCCAGCGGTGAGCTGGTCGCCAAGCAGATCACCAACTACCGCTGGGCGGTGTCGGCCTTCGGAACCGCTTCGACTGCCGCCCTCGACCGCAAAGACACCGTGTACTGCTTGACGCCGCTGCACCACGAGTCCGCGCTGTTGGTCAACCTGGGTGGCGCCGTCGTCGGTGGCACCCGCATCGCGCTGTCGCGCGGCCTGCAGCCAGACCGGTTCGTCCAGGAGATACGGCAGTACGGTGTCACGGTCGTGTCGTACACGTGGGCCATGCTCCGTGAGGTGGTCGACGATCCGGCGTTCGTGCTGCAGGGCAACCATCCGGTGCGGCTGTTCATCGGCTCGGGTATGCCGACCGGACTGTGGGAACGGGTCGTCGATGCGTTCGCACCCGCCCACGTCGTCGAGTTCTTCGCCACCACCGACGGACAGGCCGTCCTTGCCAACGTGTCGGGCGCCAAGATCGGGAGCAAGGGGCGTCCGCTGCCCGGCGCCGGGCACGTCGAGCTCGGTGCCTACGACGCAGAACATGACCTGATCCTGGAGAACGATCGCGGCTTCGTGCAGGTCGCGGACGTCAACGAGGTCGGGGTGCTGCTCGCTCAGTCCAATGGGCCGATCGATCCGACCGCCTCGGTCAAACGCGGGGTCTTCGCCCCCGCCGACACCTGGATATCGACCGAGTACCTCTTCCGCCGCGACGAGGACGGGGACTACTGGTTGATGGGCAGGCGCGGCTCCGAGGTCCACACCGCGCACGGGCTGGTGTATACGGAACCGATCACCGACGCGCTCGGCTACATCAACGGTGTCGACCTCGCGGTGACCTACAACGTGCCGGTGCATGGCCGGCAGCTGGCGGTCTCGGCGGTGTCGCTGCTGCCGGGAGCGACGATCACGGCAGCCGACCTGACCGAAGCGATCGCCAACATGCCCGTCGGGCGGGGACCCGACATCGTGCACCTGGTGGCGGAGCTGCCGCTCAGCCCGACAACCTACCGTCCAACCGTCAGTGCCCTGCGCACGGCCGGGATTCCCAAGGCGGGACGGCACACGTGGTATTTCGACGCGGTCGGCAACGAGTTCCGCCGGCTGACTCCGGGCGTGCGGTCCGAGCTGAGCGCCGCCGATGGTTGACGATTCGCTGCTGAGCATTCTGGTGTGCCCGGCCGACCGGGGTCCGTTGGTGCTCGTCGAATCAGGCGATGGGGAGTTGCTCTACAACCCGCGGCTGCGACGCGCCTACCGCATCGAGGACGGCATCCCGGTGCTGCTGATCGACGAGGCCCGCGATGTCGACGACGACGAGCACGCCCGGCTCATGGCGCGAGCACATCCGGCAGATCCCCGGTGAGGTAGCGCTGCAGGTTTGGCGCGATGGTTCGCGCGATCTGCTCGGGCGGCAGCGACTTGAACGGCTCCAATTCCAAGATGTAGCGCGCCATCACCACGCCAATTAGCTGCGACGCGACGAACTGGACCCGGATGACTCCGCTGCCCGGGGGATCGTCGACGCGTCCACCCACCTCGACCGCGATGACGTCTTGAATGAATGAACGAAACAGGTTGACCTCCGACCCGGCAATCACCGAGCGCAGCGTGGCCATCAACCCCGCACCGAGCTCGGAGTCCCACAGCGGCAACAGCTTTGACGGAATCTGATACCCGAGTTCCTCGACGGGCACCTCGCGCAGCGGGCCGATGACTTCCATCGGGTCGATCGGGATGCGAACGGCCGCGCCGAACAACCTTTCCTTGGTGCCGAAGTAGTGATGCACCAACGCCGAATCCACACCCGCCGCCGCGGCCACCGCCCGTATCGATGTGTTACCAATCCCATTGCGGGCAAACAGCTCTCGCGCGCTGGCCAGGATCCGGTCCCGGGTATCGGAGTTCCCGGCCGGTCGCCCGGGGCGCCTGCGCCCGGTGTTGGTGGCCGGCACGCTAGGGCGTCCGTCGCCGCAGTGTCGCCGCGGCCAGGCACAGGGCCGCGAGCGCGAAGCCCAACACGACGACGATGTCCCGCACCGCGATGTAGGTCAGCTCCGGGTGCGCACCCACCTGTTGCAGGGCCTCCAGCGCGTAGCTGGCCGGCAGCACGTTGCTGATCCAGTGCAGCCAGTCGGGCATCAGCGCGCGCGGGACGATGATGCCGGCCAACAGCAGCTGCGGCACCATCACCAGCGGGATGAATTGCACCGCCTGAAACTCGGTGCGCGCGAACGCGCTACAGAGCAGGCCCAACCCGACGCCAAGCACCGCATTGACGATCGCGATCACGAATACCCACACCGGGCTGCCCGCGGTGTCGAAGCCGAGGAACCAAAACGACACGGCGCAAGCCACGATCGCTTGCGCGGCAGCGGCAATCGAGAACGCGGTGCCATAGGCAATCAGCAGATCGAGGCGGCGCAGCGGGGTGGTCAGAATGCGCTCCAACGTCCCCGAAGCTCGTTCGCGCTGCATGGTTATCGCCGTGATGATGAACATTACGAACAGCGGGAAAAGGCCCAGCAGGATCAGGCAGGCGTTGTTGAACGGCGTCGGGGTGCCGGGTCGGTGCGGCGCATTTTGGAACATGAAGTACATCAAGGTGATAACCAGCACTGGCACCGCGAGGATCATCGCCATACTGCGGTGATCGGCGGCCAGCTGGCGCAAGATCCGCGTCGTGGTCGCGGCGTACCCCTTCAGCCCTAACCGGCTTGGCGCATGGTGCTGTGCCTGATGATGGACAGAAACGCGTCCTCCAGTGACGTGCATCCGGTGTCCTCTCGTAGTTGGGTCGGGGTGGTGTGTGCGACCATATGGCCATCGCGCATCAGCAGCAGGTCGCCGCAGTGGTCGGCTTCGTCCATCACGTGGCTGGAGACCAGCAGTGTGGTCCCGCCGCGGGCCAGCTCGGTGAACTGTTCCCAAAGATCTACCCGCAGCACAGGGTCCAGGCCCACGGTTGGCTCGTCGAGCACGAGCAGATCGGGTTGGCAGACCAACGCGCACGCCAGCGACACCCTGGTGCGCTGGCCGCCGGAGAGGTTGCCGCAGAATGCGGTCCGGTGATCCGTCAGCCCGACTCGCTCGATCGCGGCATCAGCGGCCTGGCTGTCGAATCCGTACAGCGCCGCGAAGTAGCGGACGTTGTCGATGATCCGCAGGTCGTTGTAGATCGTCGGGTCTTGCGGCAGATAACCGACTCGACGGCGTAGCGTCGCGGATCCGGCGGGGTGGCCCAGCACGGTCACGGTGCCCGACGTCACGATCTGGGTGCCGACGATGCACCGCATCAGCGTGGTCTTGCCGCAACCGGACGGGCCGAGCAGACCTGTGATGCTGCCCCGGGCTATTTCCACCGAGAAGTCTTGCAGCGCAGGGCGTTTGTAGCGGATCACGTGCAGGTGGTCGATGCTGACGGCTGGTTCGCGGCCCCTCGACAGTAATTCATCGCTCGATGAACTCATCATATGATGAATATCCACCTCTGGACCGGGGTTGTCAAGACCCATGGCAGCGCGTTTGGAGTTGGGATCGGTAGCGAAGCAGACGCATGAATCTCGCAAGTGGTCCGCGTTAATCTGCGGCTCGACAGCCCCGGAAAGGAACGCCATGGACAATCTGCTGACGGATCACGACGACCCGGAGAAACGCATCGCCGATCTGGAACATCAGCTTGCCCAGCGGAAGCCGGGCGCAGACCTGCCGCCGGCAAGCCCGCACGACGCTGCGACGTCGCGCCGTTTCGTGACATCCGCCGCTCCGCCCAGCACCAAGCAGATGATGAAGTACACCTACGTGCTCATGTTCGGGGCCATGACGGCGCTCGGCGCGATAAATATGACGCTTTTGTTGATCGGTTCCATCGTGGGGTCGGAAAAGGTCTGGCAGATCGGTGGCGCCGTGGTGTTCTTCGCGTTCTTGCTGGGCTTCATGCCGGGTTTCCGTGCGTTCCAGCGGCGGGTCAATCGCGAAAAGACGGTCCTGGTCGACGTCGGGCACGACGGCCTGACCGCCAGTACGAAGCCGGGCGAGGTTTTCTCGTTCGATAATTCGCAGCTGGGCCCGTGGACTCTCGCGGGGTATGGCGGCGCAACGAAAGGTACGGCGCTTCACCTGCGAAGTGGCCGCGCCCGCTTCGTCCTCGGCGGACGGGATCATCGTATTGCCGCCGGAACACCGCTGGAAGCACCGCCCGTGGACAGCGTCGACGCGACGGTGTCGGCCTCGGAGTTCGATGAGCTTCTCACCATGGTCGGCGGCCGAAATGGGCTGGATGTGCAACCGGCCACGCCGGGGCAGCCGACTCGCTGCCCGCTGGTCCCGAACCCCATGAGAATGTATTCGTCCTCATTTTTTGGGATATTCAAAAACACCGCAACGGCGGTGAGGCTGAATGCCAACCCGCCCCAAGCCGGCCTGGCCATAGACGTGGGCGAAGACGCGATCTCGGTGATCGACCTGACGAGCAATTCCCGCGTTGCCTCGGCCCCGCTTGCGCGGGTGACCGCGACACCGGCGGAAAGCACCCGCTCGGTTCCTCGCATGGGGTCGCTGACGACGGCCGTCCTGGTTGTGCAGGTTGCCGACTCGCAACCGCTGACCATCGCGTGCCCCGATTGGGCCGGCCCCCCAACGACGACTTGGGGCGGCAACACCAAGATGGCCTACCGGTTTGCGTGGCGCGGCGAGGTGCCCTCGGAGGAGGAACCGGCGTTTGTGGTCTCGGACGCGGATTGGCTCACGCTCGTCGACAAGTTCGGCTTGGCACCGCGTCTGGAAGACAGGGCAACGGAAGGCAGCGTCGTCACCGCCGCGGGCGGGGCGCCACTGGCTCGGCCCAAACGCAAGCTTTGGATTTACGGCGTCGTTTTCGCCGTGGTCACATTCGTCGTGGCTCCCGCGATGATGATGGTCGCCGGCAACGTCACGAGCAACCGTCAGAACAAAGTCGATCAGGTGAAGGTGGACCAGGAACGGCAGTTCGCGTTGCCGTTCACCGGCCTGCGCCTTCCGCACGGCGTGGCGGTGGATGCCGCCGGCAACGTCTACGTCGCCGAGACCCGCACCAATCAGGTCTTCAAGCTGGCGGCCGGGTCGACCACCCCAACCGTGCTGCCGTTCACCGGCCTCGATCTCTTCGACGACGGCGTCATCGACGCATCCACCGCCGGCGTGGCGGTGGATGCGGCGGGCAACGTGTACGTCAGCGACTCCGGCCACGAGAGGGTGGTGAAGCTGGCGGCCGGGTCGAGCACCCAAACCGTGCTGCCTTTCCGGGGCCTGCGTTCTCCCCACGGTGTCGCGGTGGACAGCGCCGGCGCCGTGTACGTGGTCAACTACTCCGACGGTCAGGTAATGAAGTTGGCGGCCGGGGCGAGCAAGCCAACCGTGCTGCCGAAGACCGGCACGCGCGGTCCCAGCGGCGATGTGGCGGTGGACACCGCCGGCAACGTCTACATCAGCATCAGCGGCAAAAGCCACAGTTCCCTGCTGAGGCTGGCACCCGGGTCGAACACCTGGACCGCGTTGCCGGTAGCCCCTGACAACGCGAATTTCAGCACAGGCGAGCAGAACGTCGCGGTCGACACCGCCGGCAACGTGTACGTCATCACGTCGGAAGGCGTGCTGAAGTTGGCGCCCGGGTCAGACAACTGGACGGCGCTGCCCGGGGTGCCCCGCTTCGTAGACCCGATGGGTTTGGCGGTGGACCCGAGCGGCAACAACGTGTACGTCACTGATCATCTGGGCTCCCGGGCACCGGGCGGTGGCTCTTGGTTCGGCATATGGCCGATGGGACCGGACGACGCTCAGGGTTTCGTGCTCAAGCTGCCTGCGCGCTGACGCAGGTTCCTCGCGGCTACTGCAAGCGGTCTTCCAAGCCCGGGCGGCGCAACGGCAGATGTCCATGCACGCCTTCGGCGTAGGCGGTTTCGGCGTGCTGAGCGAGGTCGATGCCGGTGGCCTCGTCTTCTGGGCTGAGCCGGAAACCGATCACCCGATCGATCAACTTTGCGAGAACGAACGAGACCGTGAACGCATAAAACGCGACAACCACGATCGCCAGCGCCTGCTTGCCCAGTTGGGCGAAGCCGCCCCCGTAGAAGACGCCCTGCGGACCCGACGTCATGGCCGCCGTGGCAAGCAGCCCGATCAATGACACGCCGACAACGCCGCCGACGAAGTGCACACCGACCACGTCGAGCGAATCGTCATAGTTGAAGCGAAATTTCGCGCCCACCGCGAATGAGCACACGATGCCGGCCGCGAGTCCGACGACCGCCGCGCCGAGCGTATTGACGGTTCCGCACGACGGAGTGACGGCGACGAGACCGGCGACCACACCGGATGCCGCGCCGAACGTCGTGGGCCTGCCGTCGCGGATCTGTTCGACCGAGAGCCAGCCGAGCATGCCCAGGCAGCCGGCGACGAGCGTGTTGAGAAAGATGGCCGAGGCAGTTCCGTTGGCGGCCAAGGCAGAACCGGCGTTGAACCCGAACCAGCCGAACCACAGCAACCCGACACCGACGAAGAGCAATGGCAGATTGTGCGGCCGCATGGCGTCTTTCTTGAAGCCGATGCGGGGCCCGAGCACCAGCGCCAGCGCGAGAGCAGAGCAGCCGGACACGATCTCGACGACGAGGCCGCCTGCATAGTCGAGCGCGCCCAGCTTGCTCAGCCAGCCACCGGAACCCCAAACCCAGTGCGCGACCACCGAATACACGACGATCGTCCACGCCGGGACGAACACAATCCAGGCCGCGAACTTGGCGCGATCGCGATCGCGCCGCTGACGAGGGTGGCCATGATAATCGCGAACATCAACTGGAACGTGGCATACAGAAGTTCGGGAACCGCGCCGTGAGCGGTTTCGGGGGTTATGCCGAGCATCCCGATATGCCTGAGGTTGCCGACGAGACCGCCCGCCCCATCCTGTGAGAACGCGATGGTGTAGCCGACCAACAGCCACGCCACCGTGACCAGCGGGATGGAGATGAAGCTCATCATCATCATGTTGAGCACCCCGGAAGTGCGGACCATGCCGCCGTAGAAGATGGCCAGGCCGGGGGTCATCAGCAGGACCAGCGCGGTGCTGGCCAGCAGCCACGCAGTGGCGGCAGGGTCGATCGCAGGCAAAATTTGGCTCCTTCGCCACGCGGGCAACCGGGATCCTGCCATGTCGGGGGTGTCGGTAGGTTCGTTGGGTGGTTGCAGACCCGCTGTCAGTTGACCCGGTCGCGGCCGCGCATCGATTGCTCGGTGCCACCCTGACCAGCCGTGGGGTGCGCGCCATCGTCGTCGAGGTCGAGGCCTACGGCGGCGTTCCCGACGGCCCCTGGCCGGATGCCGCGGCCCACTCGTACCGTGGCCTCAACGGCCGCAACGCCGTGATGTTCGGACCCCCCGGGCGCCTTTACACCTACCGCAGCCACGGGATCCATGTCTGCGCCAACGTCTCGTGCGCGCCCGAGGGGACCGCGGCGGCCGTCCTGCTGAGGGCCGCCGCCCTCGAGGACGGCACCGCGCTCGCGCGCACCCGCCGTGGTGGGCTGGTCCGGGTCGAGGCCCTGGCGCGCGGTCCGGGGAATCTGTGTTCGGCCATGGGAATCATCAT
>Ga0306925_10006713_pt1 | contig 10720 bp, 7 predicted proteins | sample flu12Cox44000176_FD_203755 | JGI IMG/M metagenome (GOLD analysis project Ga0306925, IMG submission 203755) | Lab enrichment of tropical soil microbial communities from Luquillo Experimental Forest, Puerto Rico - flux8day.12C.oxic.44.000.176 (v2)... | ecosystem: Environmental > Terrestrial > Soil... | reverse complement strand
CGCCCGCGGATTATTCCATGACAGCGGGACCCGCCCATGAATTCAACGACGTGCTCGAACAACTTTGCGGGCCCAGGGCGCAGTACGTTCCAAATGGGACGTATCCGTCCATTAACAGCAGCGGCTTCGTCGAAGACTTTGCCGCGTCGGGGGGACAACAGAGTCCGGGAGATGTGATGAAGTGTTTTGCCGCGGAGCAATTACCGGTTCTGACCGCCCTGGCAAAAAATTTCGTAATTTGCGACAACTGGTTTTCCTCGCTGCCTGGGCCCACCTGGCCCAATCGTTTCTTCTTGCTTGCCGGGTCTTCGGGAGGACTTGATCATAGCCCGACAATGGTCGAAATGATCGCGTGGGAGGGCATTAGCGGTTTTAGATTTCAGAATGGCACCCTCTTCGATCAAAAACTTTGGTGGCGTGTTTATGCGGGCGGCGACCTTTGCCTTGCTCAAGCGCTAAGGGGTATGACCTTCGCCGATATCACGCCGTATACCCGGTTTGCGCGCGATGTCGGCGATGCAAACTATCCTGTTCAGTTCACGTTCATCGAACCCAATTATGGCCACGTCGCCAGCGACTATAAGGGAGGAACTTCCCAGCATCCCATCGACGACGTGACAAGTGGAGAGGCATTGACAAAAGTGGTCTATGAGACGATTCGCAATTCACCGATCTGGCCCACAAGCATGTTGATCCTGACCTGGGACGAACACGGCGGGTTCTACGACCATGTGGCCCCGCCCGCGGCCGTTGCACCGGGAGATGCTCCTCAATTATCTTCGGCTAGCAAATATGGATTCACGTTCCAACAATATGGACCGCGGGTTCCCGGGATCGTCATTTCCCCGCTCATCCCGGCCAACCTGATTGACCATCGCGTCTACGATCACGCAAGTGTGCCAGCGACGATTGAAACACTCTTCAACCTGCAGCCGATGACGCGGCGTGATGCGGGAGCGAATAACCTGCTCTCGCTGGCCTCGTTGAAAGTGCCCCGAACGGACGCGCCGGCCTCGCTGCCGGGGCCAGCCAAACCATCCTCGGCGGAAAGCGTGATGCGCGGTGCCGCCATGGGACTTCCGGGACCGGCAGCAACCAGGCCGGGAGAGTCCGTGGGATCCGATCAAGGCATGCCCGGCTTTCTTTATGTAGCAATGCGCAGCGATCTGGATTTATCACCGCCAGAGCAACGGCCGGCGATTCTGGCCCGCGTCAGTGCCATTCACACGCGCAACGACGCAAGAACATACGTCGAAGAAGTGCGCCAAAAGATGCAGGTTGCTCGCGCCCGAGCCACAAATTAGGCCAAGACCTGAGCCTCGTCTAGAGACTGGCGCATGACCTGCTATCCGGTGGGCGCAAAGGTGCGTTTGCGATGGTAGCGCGCGAGGCCGAGCCAGGAGAGGTGGAGAGCGCCGTTGAAGACGTAATGGGAAACTTCATCATCGGAAAGAAATTTGGCGGCCTCGGCGGCGACCTCACGGGTGAAGAATTGGGCAGAGGAAGCTTCCTCGGGGCCGCTGGCGAGAATCCTGGCGGCGAGATCGCTCCAGTGGTGGAGGCGTTCGCGATAGGAAGCAATGTGACGAGCGGGATGATCGGAGAAGCTGAAGTGGGTGAGAAAGAGACGCTTGGGCTGGAGTTGGCTGATGGCGTCTAGGGATGCATCCCAGAATTCCAGGTTGATGTCTGGAGGAGGGGTTGCGGGGAGAATGAAGGGATGGCTTTCGATGCAGATGCCTGCCGTATCGCCGACAAAGGCGATGCCTTCGGCGGAATCGAAGTAGCTGACGTGGTGCGACGCATGGCCAGGAGTGTAAAGAACCTGAAGGTCGCTGGAGCCGAGGGAGAGAGTCTCCCCACCCTCAAGAATCTGAAGATTTGCTTCGGGCACGGGAAGGAAATCTCCAAAGAGGCGCTGCATGTCATCTCCATAAAGGCGGCCAGCGCTCTTGAGGAGCACCGCGGGATCGGCCATGTGCGCGGAACCGCGGGAATGCACATAAACCTGCAAGCGGGGATTTTCTTGGACGAGCGAGCCCGAAGCGCCGGCGTGATCGAGATGGATGTGGGTGAGAAGAAGGGCATCGAGGTCGCAGACGCGAAGATTGTGAATAGCGAGCTGTTCGCGGAGTGTGTGGAGAGTAGAGGAAGGACCGGGATCAACCAGGGCGCAAAGGTCGCCGGAGCGCAGGAGAGCAGATGCGATGGAGCGTGGATGGCCGGCCCAGTGGAGGTCGAGAGGGGAGATAACCAGGGACATGGAAGGCGTAGTTTAGCGTATTTGTGGGCAATCGAAAGTGAATAGGAGGACAGAAGGGGCTAGGGCCAGGGCTCCGGGCGAGCCCCGGAATCCCAGAAGAAACACTTGCAGAATGATTAAGTTGTGGACTATGCTTTGGCCCACAGTTGCTTGTTCTTTCCGCCAGTTGTTTTGTGTGCGCAGGGATGTGTGCAGTGCCCCAATAAGAAGAACGAGCAAAAGCTGTGTCTTGTCCTGCGTCCACCGTCCAGCGCAGCGAGCTGTTTAACATTTAACTAGGGAAAACGCGTGGGATTCACGGGATTCTCGGTAAGAATTTAGGGAGGAAGTTATGCGGAAATGGTGTGTAACTGTGGCAATGGGCGTACTTTTTGCTCTGCCACTCTGTGCGCAGCAGAAGGACGCGAGTACAGAAAGCAGTACGAATGGAACGTCGGACAATTCGGTAAGAGCAGAGGCCACAGCGAGCGATTTCAGCATCGCACCTGCGTCGCGGAGTCTATTCCCGATGCCGGCCGCTGCAGCGGCTGTACCGGCGGATATCTATAGCGATTGGGCAAACAACCCGTGGAACCGCCATGCGTGGGGCCTATTGACGCCAAAATGGGAAGTGGCGGGAATGTTCAGCTATATCAACTTCATGCCCGGAGGTTCCAGCGCAAGCAACACGACGGTAGCTGGCCTGAACAATTTCAACAGCTTTGGCGCGACGGGGTCTTTTGCGTATAACCCGAACAAGTGGTTGGGATTGGTCGCTGAAATTGGCGGCTATCATTTTAGCCGGACCGTTTTCATTTCGACGACCGGCGGAATCACTCCGGCGAACCTGAGCGGCAGCTTTGAAACATACCTTTTTGGTCCGCGTGTCAACTTCCGGCACTTCGACCACTTCGTACCCTTCGTTGAATTTCTCATCGGCGCAAGCCATGCTTCCGCACAAGTGACGGGTGACCAGTCGCAAAATAGCTTTGCGCTAGCGGCAGGCGGCGGTGTGGATGTCATTCTAACGAGAAACCTCGCCTGGCGCTTTGTGCAGGCGGACTATCTGATGACGAACTGGACCGGTCCATACCTCACTCCCAATGGCCGCGAAAATAATTTCCGGATCGGAACGGGCCTGGCGCTGCGCTGGGGCTACCCACCGGAGCCACCCAAGCCGATTCACCCACCGACCGCAGCTTGCTCCGCGGATAAGTCTTCTGTGTATCAGGGGACGACGGATCCCGTGGCAGTGCACGTGGCCGCGACGGATGTGGACAATGTCGGCTTGACCTACAGCTACACTGCGACAGGAGGAGCCGTCGACGGGACAGGGCCTGATGTGCGCTGGAACCCCTCGGGTGTGGCAATCGGCTCTTACACCGTCAACGCGAAGGTTGACAACGGCCACGGCGGGACCGCGACATGTTCGGTCGATATCGCAGTGGCGAAGAAGCCAAACCGTCCGCCGGTCATATCCTGCTCGCCTGAACGCAACCCAATTACCGCCGGTGAGCGCGTAGCGATTAATTCGCAGGCTAGCGATCCGGATGGCGACCCGATTACTTACAGCTACTCCGCTTCTGCCGGTCAGATCTCCGGCACCGGACCAACGGCGCAATTTGACTCCACCGGCCTGTCCGCGGGCAGCTACACCATCACGTGCACGGCCGACGACGGTCAGGGCGGCCGCACCAGCGCCACCACGAATGTGGACGTGCAGCAGCCAGCCCCGCCGCCACAAGCGACGAAGGTTGGAGAATGCGGTTACCGGACGGCCGGTTCCCAGCGCGTGGACAACGAATGCAAGCGCATCCTCGATGACGTGGCATTGCGCCTGCAGAATGAACCCAATGCCAAGCTGGTGATCGTTGGCTTCGCGGATCCGAAGGAACCGAAGGCCGCGAAACTGGCGCAGACCCGCGCAGATCTTGCGAGGAAGTACCTCGGCGAGAAGGGAATTGATGCCTCGCGCATCAGTACCCGTACCGGCACGGCCTCGACGGAGAAGGGCAGCGAGAAGGCGAACCGCCGGATCGAGACTATCTTGGTACCGGAAGGCGCAACCTACTAGAACCGCAGGCTCGGAACGAGTCTTCGTCACTTCGTGACGAGACCTGACAATCAAGCTCGAACCCCGGGCTCTCCGAAGGGAACTTTGGAGAGCCCGGATTTTTTTGGTGTTGGATCAAAGAGTTTAAGAAAGGAAGAGAGAGTGCGGATACACATCGCAATCTCGATCATTTTGTGGCTGGGCCTCGCCGGGGCTTGCGTGGCGCAGACATGGGAAAGGTTGAGCCCGGAAGGCGGCATGGTGGTGTCTCTGGCGACTGCACAAGACGGAGGCATCTATTTAGGCACTCCCGATGGGCATATCTTTGGGAGTAACGATGGCGGCAAGCGGTGGGAGCTGCGCGGGCGCGTGGGAAATCGAACGGATGCCATGGTGCCGCGGTTACTGAGTGATCCGCGAGGGACCGGGGGAGTGTTCGCGGCGGTCTGGTATCAGGAGCCGGGGGCGGGTGGCGGGGTATTTCGAACTGAGGACGCTGGTAGAACGTGGCGGCTTCTGGGACTAGCGGAAGAAGCGGTGCGGGCGCTGGAGGGCGCACCTTCGAAGCCGGATGTGCTTGTCGCTGGCACGCGCAGCGGAGTGTTTCGTTCCGAGGATGCGGGCAAGAGTTGGGAAAGGATTTCACCGCCCGGCGACGTGGAACTGCGCAACGTGGACTCCGTGGCGATTGATCCTTCCGATCCAAACGTGATCTATGCGGGGACGTATCATTTGCCATGGAAGACGACGGATGGAGGAAAGAACTGGAAGCCCATTGTCGCAGGGCTAATCGATGATTCGGACATCATGAACATCCGGGTGGATACCACGGATCCGGCGCGGGTTTATTTGAGCGCGTGCTCCGGGATTTATCGAAGCGAGAATCAAGGGGCGGAATGGACGAAATTGCAGGGAATTCCGTACGCGGCGCGGCGCACGCACGCCATTGTCCAGGATCCGCAGAATCCCAGAACCTTGTATGCAGGGACAACAGAAGGACTGTGGTTGACGCGCGACGGGGGAGAGAACTGGAAGCGGACGACGCCGAAGGATTGGGTCGTGAATGCGGTGGTTGTCAGGCCGCCATTGCAGAGCGCACCAGGTCGCGTGTTCCTGGGCACCGAGGGGCAAGGCGTGCTGGCCAGCGAAGATGGGGGCGAGAGTTTTGCAACGGCCAATTCAGGATTTACTCATGTGATCGTTAAGCAGCTCCTTGGAGACCAGTGGAGCGAGACGCGGCGAATGCTGATGGTAACGGAACGCGGTGGAGAAGATGTCGCAGTGAGCCAAGATGGAGGGAAAAGCTGGACGCCGGTTACGTCTGTTGGGCGGTCGCAGGAGAAAAATACAAATCCAGGATTAACGGCTGGACAGGCAGAGGAGTTTTACGCGAGCCCGTGGGGCTGGATGGCGCGACTGAACGGAGGGCGACTTTGGCTCTGGAACAAAGAGCAGCAGAACTGGAAGGAATGGAAACCGCATTTCCAGCCGGCTGCAAGGAGTGCGCCGCGCGGACCTGCAGATCAGAGCAAAGGTGCAGTGAGTCCGGTTTCCTTGAAACTGGAAGGAAACGCCATTGCTTTCTCGCAAGAGAGCCTGTTCGCGTCCACGCACGATGGCGTGGTGCGGTGCGCGCCTTCGGGCATCTGCGTTAAGATGCGTGGTCTTGCGCGGGTCGAAGCAGTGCGTGCACTTTGGGGCTCCACGAATGGAGAGCGCCTCGCGGCCGTATCCGATGGCAGGTTGGCCCTTTCTTTCGATGGGGGCGCCACCGCGATTTGGCGCGATCTTCCGGCGGGAATACGCGAAGCGCGGTGGATTGATGTCGCCGGAACTCCTGAGGGGATGAAGATTTTCTTAGGCACGAACCAGGGTCTATTCTGTTCCACAGATCAAGGGGTGACGTGGAGCAGGCAGGAAGAAGGCCTGCCTGCCGGGCAAGTGGAACCATGGTTCCGCCATGACTCTTTGGCGGTCGCGACCCTTCGTGAGGGCGGAATCTATCTCTCGCAAAATGCGGGAGCCAGTTGGACTCGTGTGGATCGCGATGCCGAGAGAGGTCGTGCCTCCGGGATTGTGGAAGTACGCCCTGGGGAATGGATTGTCGGATCGCAAAGCGAGGGCCTGTTGCGCTTGAAAGTCGATGACGTCCGATAGAACTGGTCAGAACCGAACTATACCATTTTGGTACACAAGCAACTTCAATACTTTGTGAGTAATTATAAGATTGACAATAATGACATGAAGAGAGTGAAGCCGAGATTCCTGAATGGGCTTTCCCCCCTTCCCCCTTCGGGATTTGTTCTGCGGAATCGTCTCTCAGCCCCAGCAGAGAGGAACGCAAATGTCGAATATTCAGGGAACGCGTCCAGAAGCCGCACGATTCAACGCCACACTCTCATTTTTGCCGGAGGAGGAAAAACGGCTTCCCGAGCGCATTCTGCCGGTGCACCTCCTGGTTGTGGATGACGAGGAGCATATTCGCGAGGTGTGCCGAGTCGTCGCGGAAGACAGCGGAATGAAAATTTGTGAAGAAAGCTGACTTCTATCGAGTACTCCCCATCTCAACTGCGGAAGAGTACGTCCTCGCGCTGAAACATTTTTACGGCCAAAAAGAGCGCAACTGCAGCATAGACGGAGGTGGAGAAGAAAATGATGGCGATATAGTTCCAGTGATACGTACCGGTAACGAGTTCCTTGCAGAGGAGGGCCGCGTTGAGAATCGGGACGAGAGAGAGCTTGGCGGTTAGGTCGATGGGAAGCATGGCGCAGACGGCGGGAACAATGACCACAAACATGAGCGGACTGACATAGCTCTGCGCCTCCTTGTAGCTCTTGGCGAAGAGCGCCACGGTCATCACGCCGGCGGCAAAAAGGACGGCAACGGGAAGAACCATGATGAAGATGGAGAGAACTGTATCGAAGTGGATGCTGAGCTGCAATTGCGCCGCGTCACTGCCAGCCTTGTCGAAAGCATGGAGGCGTTCGAGGGCCCAGAAGGATACACCCATCGAAGTGACAGAAAGCGCGGCGGTGACCAAGGAAGCCGTGAGGACAAGGAAAAACTTGCCGAGAACCAGGTGCGTGCGGGAGATTGGACTCGACAAAATGGTTTCCATGGTGCCGCGCTCTTTTTCGCCGGCGGTGAGATCCATGGCCGGATACATGCTCCCGGTGAGGCACAAAAGGATGACCATGTATCCGATGACCCCGCCAAAGGCCGCGCCGCCCACTTTTTCCGGTGGAGCGACGTTGTGTTCCTGAATGTTAAAAGGTTTGAGCGCACTCTCAGGCAAATTCTTGGCGGCGAGGCTCTGTTTGATGATTTTGTCGCGGTAAGCCCCAAGACATTCTTGAACGCGACCGGTGGCAAGCGAGGATTTCATGTCCCCGTTATAGTTGTGAATCTGAAGCGTGACGTTCTTTTGTTGCGCGACGTCGCTTTGGAATCCTGGAGGAATCTCGATGGCGGCGCGGATGTCTTTGTTGACGACTTGATCTTTCCAATCGGCGGCCGGGGGAACGATATGGATTGCCGCCGACTTGTGCAGCTCCTCGAGGAGTTGTGGCGAGTCGCCTCCACCGAGAATCATTACCTTCGGAATTTCTTCCTTTGCCTTTCCGACAAGAGCGGAGATTGCCGCGCCGAGCCCGGCCGTCAATACGGGGAATAGCAGCAGGGGAACCACCAGGGAGGAGACAAGCGTGCGACGGTCGCGAAGGGCCTCGCGCAGTTCCTTGCGGTAGACGATGCCGACGTTTTTCAGAGACATGTCAGTTGGCCTCCTGCGCGGCGTAGAGAGGCGCGACGATTTTCACGAAGATTTCCTCGAGGTCGTTGTCTCGATAGCGCTCTCGAAGTTGCGCGAGAGAGCCTTCGGCCAGCAGCTTGCCGGACTGGATGATACCGATGATGTCGCAAAGCTTTTCGACTTCACTCATGACGTGGGTGGAGAAGATCACGGTTTTCCCGCGTTCGCGGCATTCGCGAATGAATTGAATGATGGTGCGCGCGGTCATGATATCCAGGCCGATGGTGGGCTCATCGAAGATCATGACTTGAGGGTCGTGGATTAGCGTACGGGCGATGGAGGTTTTCTGCTTCATGCCGGTGGAAAGCTTGTCGCAGCGGCGGTCGCGGAAGGCGTTCATATCCAGGCGATGGAAAATATCGTCCACGCACTTCTTGAGGGTGGCTTCATCAAGCCCGTTTAGCCTGCCGAAGTATTCGACCATTTCCTGGGCAGTGAGGCGGGGATAAAGCGCGGTGGCAGTGGAGAGGAACCCGACGTTAGCGCGAACTTTTTCGGGGGCTTCGACAATGTCATGGCCGCAAACAACGGCGGTTCCGTCGGTCGGTTCCAGGATGGTCGCCAGCATACGCAGCATGGTCGTCTTTCCTGCCCCGTTCGCGCCGAGAAGGCCGTAAATCTGGCCGGGCTTACAGAAGAAGCTGACGTTATCCACGGCCCGGATTTCGCCGCGCTTCTTGTCGTGGAAGAGTTTGGTCAGGCCACGCGTTTCGATCATGAAAAGGACCTTTCGTGGATGGCGTGAGAATAGAGCAAACGCTGTTCTAGAGAGTATACGCAAGCGGAGAGCAATAGATTACCTGGGGCGGGGTCAAAGCGGCATTAGCCCTTGTGACAGTTGGGACATTGTTTGGCATCAAATTTATCGGCTGGCACCCGGAAGACGTTGTTGCACTGAACGCAAACGCGATGGAGCACACCGAGCGGCTTTTCTGTCGAGGAAGGCGCGGCTTTCCGGGCGTCCGCCGACGTTTCCGAGGTTGCGTTGCTCATGGGCGCATTCTAGCATGCAAACTTGACTTTGCCCTGGCAACTCAGCCCGGCATCCCGGCGTGTTGCGGCGGGCGTCTGAATTTAGAGGGCAAAGTCGCGGAACTATGTGGAGAATTAGCTAACCGTCCTGATAAACTTGAAATTAGGAAGCGACCGCTACAGAGAATCGGCCAGCACGTCACGGAAAAGTAAGCAGCACGCCCCGTAACGCACCCAAGCGGTGTCTGGCGGAAGAGTGCTCCCCGCGAGGCCAGACGGCTAGCGGCGCAGCGATTTTCAGGTAATTATGGATAAAGTGTTGAGAAACCGGGCTCTGGTGTTCCTCGCGCTCGCGGCGATCGTGGCGTTCGTGTTGGTTAGCGTGAGCGGACGCCAGCCGGTCGCCAAGATCTCCGCAACTACTCCTGTCCGGCAAAACATCATTTCCTCGATCAGCAGCAACGGGAAGGTGGAGCCCATCGCTCCTGTGACGATTCGCGCCCAACTAGATACTTTTGTGGTGAAGGTGCACGTTTCGGAGGGCCAGAATGTAAGAAAAGGCCAATTGCTGCTGGAACTAAACGTGAAGGATGCGGCTTCGCAACTGGCGGCGGCTAAGTCCAGATTGCTGCGCGCGCAGGATGACTTGCGGGCAGCGCAAGCGGGTGGGCGCGCTGATGATGCTGCGCGCGTCAGCGGTGACCTGGGAAAGGCCCAGGCAGACCGCGAACGCTTGCAGCGCAGTCACGATTCACTCGAGCGGTTGCTGGCGCGGGGCGCGGCGACCCAGGAGGAAGTAGCGGCCAACGATCTGGCGCTGGCCAAGGCGCAGTCGGAAGTGAAGCGCCTGACGGCCGTGAAACAGGAGTTTGATCGCCAGGTGACTCTGGATGGTTCGCGGGCGTCTTTGGCTGTGCAACAGGCGCAGAGCGACGTGGCTGCGCTGGAAGACAAAGTGCGGCAAGGTCGCATCGCCGCGCCAATTGACGGAACGCTTTATGCTTTGCCAGTCAAGGCCGGCGACTATGTGAAGGTTGGCGATCTGCTCGCGGAGATGGCGGACCTGCACAAGGTGCGTGTGCGGGCGTTTATTGACGAGCCGGAAATGGGCGCGCTGGAACCGGACGAGCCTGTGCGGATTACCTGGGACGCGCTGCCGAGCCACTATTGGCAGGGAAAGACCGAAGTGATTCCGAAGCAGGTGGTGGCGCGCGGTTCGCGGAGCGTGGGCGAGCTGCTTTGTTCGGTGGAGAATGACAAGCTGGAGCTGCTGCCGAACACCAATGTCAACGTGCGCATCAATTCCAAGGAGCGCTTGAATGTGTGGTCGGTGCCACGCGGCGCGGTGGAGTCCGAAAACGGGCAGCGTTTTGTCCTGCTGGTCAAGAACGATTTGGGGAAGTCCGTGCTTGAGAAGCGCCCCATCAAGGTGGGGATCGCGGACGCCACGAGCTATGAAGTGGTGAGCGGCCTGGGAGATGGAGACATAGTCGCGCTTCCAGGCGACGTGGACTTGCGGGACGGCATGCGAGTAAGAATCGTGAACATGGATATGTCCAACCTGAAGGGTGGGAAGGATGCGGGCTCCTAGACTGACCGTTACCGCGGCCACGTTTCTTACCATAGGCTTCGCGCTTTGGG